>Ga0164307_10000342_pt1 | contig 20659 bp, 19 predicted proteins | sample Whisoiple_243_MG_FD_110214 | JGI IMG/M metagenome (GOLD analysis project Ga0164307, IMG submission 110214) | Soil microbial communities amended with fresh organic matter from upstate New York, USA - Whitman soil sample_243_MG | ecosystem: Environmental > Terrestrial > Soil > Unclassified >...
CGTGACCGCCGTGGAGCCGGACGAGCCGACGGAGCGCACGCTCGCCGTACCCCCGCCGCCGCTGGGCACCAAGATCCGGATCAACACCTTCGCCCCCGGTCACCTCGACGAGCTCGGGCTGCAGTCCCCGGTCCACCGGACGGCATCGATCGACTACGGCATCGTGCTGTCCGGCGAGATCACGCTGGTCCTCGACGACTCCGAGGTGACCCTGCGCGCCGGCGACGTCGTCGTGCAGCGCGGCACCGACCACGCCTGGGCCAACCGCGGCACCGAGCCGGCGTCGGTCGCCTTCGTGCTGGTGGACGGGGAGCTCTCGCCGGAGCTGGTCGAGACGATCGGCGGGCTGGACGGGCTGATGCACGGGGGCCCTCGGGACTGAGCCGTCACGGCCAGATGTAACGCCACCGGCCCCCCGCGACATGTCCCTCCTGTCGAGACGTCGGTCTCGGCGGCAGACCTGCTCGGGAGGACCCTGATGACCCACACACCTCGGACCACGGTGGCGCTGCTCGCCGCCACCTGTCTCCTCGGCGGAGGCGCCCTCGCGTCGCCGGCCACCGCGACCAAGCCGGGCAGCGGCAGCGCGACCGGCACCGGCAGCGTGTTCATGGTCAACCCCGTCCAGTCCTCTGGCGACCAGTCGCTCACCGACCAGAAGGACGCCGCCGCAGCCGTGCCTGCGACGGCGTACGCCACCGTGCCACTGCGGAACCTCGACGGCTCCGGCTACCTCGTCGGCCGGTGGGCCAACGTCCGCAGCAACACCGGGCCGACGGCGTACAGCACGTCGAACACGTTCGCCTACACGCGCGACGACGACCGCTTCGAGCAGGTGATGGCGTACTTCTGGGTCAACCAGGCGCAGGAGTACCTGCAGTCGCTGGGCTTCGGCAGCCGACTGCGCCCGGTGAACGCGGAGAGCCAGGACGTCCGGGTCGACCAGTACGGCATCGACAACAGCTACTCCACCGACAAGCAGGACTTCATCCGGCTCGGCAAGGGTGGGGTCGACGACGCCGAGGACGGCGAGGTGATCGTCCACGAGTACGGGCACGCGGTGCACGACTCCCAGGTGTCGGGCTTCGGCTCCAGCCTCGACGCAGGCTCGATCGGCGAGGCTTTCGGCGACTACCTCTCCGTCACCGTCGGGCTCGACGCCGCCCGGCAGTACGGCTGGCCGGTCAAGGCGCCGGAGCCGTGCGTGGCCGACTGGGACTCCGTCTCCTACACCTCCACGACGCCGCACTGCTTGCGCCGGCTCGACACCGGACTGGTCCTGGAGGACCGGAAGGGCGAGGTGCACTACGACGGCACGATCTGGAGCGGTGCGCTCTGGGACATCCGGCAGCGATACGTCGCGCTGGGCCTGGGCACCCGCGCCTGGGACACCACGCTGGTCGACAGCCAGTTCGGCTACGCCGCGGACACGACCTTCCAGGCCGCGGCGAAGGTGACCTACGCCGCCGCACTGAAGCGTGACGGCAGCCAGGCCGCCGCCGCCGTCCGCGCGGGCTTCGCCGCCCGTCACATCTACTTCTGAGGCGTCTGCTCCCGGACTGAATGGTCGCCCGGGCCCACCACGGCGCGCTCCCCGGACGGGAGCACGACGGTGGCGGCGCAGCCCGGCGGGACGGTGACGTCGAGGGAGAACGCCGAGTCGTCGAGCGACCACGCGACCGCAATCCGGCCGTGCGGGGAGTCGTGGTGGGTGGACGCGCGGGCGATGCCGCCGCCCGGACACGGGGCGACCTCGAAGGTGCGCCACGTCGGCGACGTACGACGCAGGCCCGCGGTGTAGCGGTGCAGGAACGAGATGACCGCTCCCTTGGAGTAGTGGTTGAGGGACTCGTGCGGGGTCCCGTCGTCGTCCACGCCCTCCCACCGCTCCCACATCGTGGTGGCACCGCGGTCGATCATCGCCAGCCAGGACGGTGACGTGTCCTGCAGCAGCAGCTCGTAGGCGAGGTCGAGGTGGCCGTGGTCGGCCAGCATCGGCAGCAGGTCGGGCGTGGCGAGGAAGCCGGTGCCGAGATGGGTGTCCGCCTTGCGCACCAGGTCGGCGAGGTCGTCGGCGACCCGCTGGCGCAGCTCGTCGGGGACCAGCCCGAAGCGCAGCGCGCGCACCAGGTTTGCCTGCGTGTACGGCGTGAGGTGGCCGTCCGCTGAGATGAACTCGGTGCGCCAGGCATCGACGATGTGCGCGCTGAGCTCGGCGTACCGATCCGCCTCGGCCTCCCTCCCGATCAGCCGTGCGATGGCCGCCGCGTGCCGCGTCGACCAGGCATAGAACGCCGTCGCCACGTCGGACTTGTCGGCGGCGATGAAGGCCGGGAAGTCCGAGGGTTCGCCGCCAGGCTCCAGCCACTCACCCCAGTGGAAGCCGGTGTCCCAGAGGTACTGCTCGTGAGGCAGAGGTACGGCGTGCGCCGCGACCCGGTCCGGGTGCCGCTCCTGCGAGGCCATCCGCTCGGCCCGGTCCAGCCAGCCGACGATGGTCGGCCAGAGCTCCTCGAGCACCGCGACGTCGCCGTACTCCTCGTAGAGCTCCCACGGCACCAGGACGCAGGCGTCGCCCCAGCCCGCCGAGCCGTTCATCGTGCGCAGGAAGCCGGTCATCTCGGCCACCGGCATCGGCGCCATCCCGGCGACGGTGCCGTCCTCCCACTGCAGGGCCGCGACATCGCGCAGCCACTTGGTGGAGAAGCCCTGCACGTCGTAGAGGTACGTCGCGGTCGGCACGTAGAGCTGCCAGTCGCCGGTCCAGCCCGCGCGCTCGCGCGTGGGGCAGTCGGTGGGGATGTCGCAGGCGTTGCCGCGGAAGCTCCAGACCGCGGCATCGTGCAGCCGCTCGAGACGGTCGACGTCACAGGAGAAGTCGCCGCGACGATCGAGGTCCGTGTGCACCACGATCCCCGTCACGTCGCCGGGGCGGAGCGGACCCGGGTGGCCCTCGACCCGGACGTAGCGGAACCCGTGCGTGGTGAACCGCGGCTCGAAGACGTCGCCCGGCACGCCGGCCGAGATGACGCTGTCGACCTGCCCCGCGCTCAGCGGCTCGGGCAGGAACGGCATCGCCGGCCGCAGGTGCTCCATCGTGACGTCGCCGCCCGCGTCGAGCGCCTCGCCGTGGGTCAGCGTGATCTCGGTGCCCTCGGGGCCGAGGTCGGTGAGGCGGACGCGGCCGTTGATGTTCTGGCCGAGGTCGACGACGTGGACGCCGGGTCGCAGCATCGTCACCGAGGTCGGCCGGAGCTCCTGGACGGCGCGGACCGGAGGCGCGGGCGAGGTGACCAACGCGGCGTACCCGCGATCGCTGACGACGACCGGTTGCCAGCTCGGCGTGACGTCGACGAGACGGCGGTCCTCACGCTGCCCCTCGATCAGGTCGGCGGCCAGGATGTGCGTCGAGGCCCACTGCCAAGTGGCATCGGTGGTGACAACAGTGGTGGTGTCGTCCTCGTGCTCGACGTGGAGCTCGGCCAGGAACGCCGTCTCGGTGCCCCACTGGTCGGACGCGCGCAGCACGCCGACCTGGCCGCGGTACCAGCCGTCGGCGAGCAGTGCGTCGAGCGTGTGCGAGCCGGGGCCGAGGAGCGCGGTGACGTCGTAGGTCTGCACCTGGGTGCGGTGGTGATACTCGGTGAAGCCGGGAGTCAGCTCGTCGGTGCCGACCCGGAGGCCGTCGAGCTCGAGCTCGTAGATGCCGTGGGCGGTGGCGTGCAGCAGCGCTCGGCGTACGGCGCGGTCGAGCGTGAGCTCGCCGCGGAGCCGGTACGCCGGGCGGGCGCCGGCCGGTCCTGGGTCACCGGCTGGCGAGATCCAGGCAGCGGTCCAGTCAGTGGCGGCGATCACATCGCGAGTCAACGGGAATCCCGGGGCGAGCGGAACGCGGAACTGCCGATGCCAGCCATCCGCGTCAGCGGTGCTCGGCGAAGAACCCCTCGAGCAGGGCGGTCGACTCGTCGGCGCGCACGCCGGCCAGCACCTCTGGCCGGTGGTTGAGCCGGCGATCCCGTACGACGTCCCAGAGGCTGCCGACCGCGCCGGCCTTCGGGTCCCAGGCGCCGAAGACGATCCGCTCGACCCGGCTGAGCACCGCCGCGCCGGCGCACATCGTGCAGGGCTCGAGGGTCACGACCAGCGTGTGCCCGTCGAGGCGCCACTCGCCGTGGGCGCGGGCGGCCTCACGCAGCGCGACGACCTCGGCGTGCCCGGTCGGGTCGTGCTCGGCCTCGCGCAGGTTGCGGCCGCGCCCGACCGTCGTACCGTCCGGGGCCAGGACGACGGCGCCGATCGGTACGTCGTCGGTCGCCAGCGCGGCGCGCGCCTCGTCGAGGGCAGCGGCCATCGCGCCATCCCACTGTCGAGCACTCACGCCGAGGTGAGGCCGATCGCGTCGTCGAAGAGCTCGCCGAAGCCGAGCTTGCGGGCCACGTCGGAGAGCATCTCGTCGGGGTAGAGGTCGACGTCGTCGAGCAGCACGCCCATGTCCATGGCGTGCATGCCGAGGTCACCGAGCAGGTTGAGGTCGCCGGCGGGGACCTGGTCGTCCTCGTCCTCCGGCGGCGGCAGGCCGAGGAAGGTGACGGCCGAGCTGGCCAGCTCCCACTCGTCGGCGGCGGTGATGTCGGAGAGCAGCACCCGGGTGCTCGGGCCGGCGACGCGCACGATCACGAAGAAGTCCTCGTCCATCGCCACCAGGCCGACGGCGCCCCCGTCACCCGGGAAGCGGCGCAGCGCGTGGGAGAGACGGTCGACGTCCTCGATCACGTCGTGGGCGAGCTCCTTGACGGTCCACACCCCGTCGTCGCGATAGGCAGCCAGGGCGAAGTCGACGCCATCGATCTCGTCCGTCATGGCACTCCTCCGATCCTTCTGCCCTCGGGCGCTCGCTGCGGGTCTTCCAGAGTGGCAGACCTCGGGGACGCGGCCAACCCCCTTTCCCTGTTGGAGCACTACTGTTTGCCCATGCGCACCCATGTCGTCGACCACCCGCTCGTTGCCCACAAGCTCACCGTGCTGCGCAAGGTCGAGACCGACTCGCCGACGTTCCGCAGCCTCGCCGACGAGCTCGTCACGCTGCTGGCGTACGAGGCCACGCGCGACGTCCGGGTCGAGGCGTACGACATCGAGACCCCGGTCTCCCCGACGACGGGTGTGCGCCTGGCCCGGCCCCGCCCGCTGGTGGTGCCGATCCTGCGCGCCGGCCTCGGCATGCTCGACGGGATGATGCGCCTGCTGCCCACGGCAGAGGTCGGCTTCCTCGGGATGATCCGCAACGAGGAGACGCTCGAGGCCTCGACGTACGCCGAACGCCTGCCAGAGGACCTGTCGGGCCGCCAGTGCTACGTCCTCGACCCGATGCTCGCGACCGGCGGGACCCTGGCCGCGGCGATCAAGTTCCTCACCGACCGGGGCGCCGACCACATCACCGCCGTCTGCCTGCTGGCCGCCCCCGAGGGCTGCGCCCGCCTGGAGAAGGACCTCGAAGGCCTCGACGTCCCCGTCACCGTCGTCACCGCCGCGATGGACGAGCGGCTCAACGAGAAGGGCTACATCGTTCCCGGTCTCGGCGACGCCGGCGACCGGCTGTACGGGGTTGTGGGCTGATCTGGGTTCGTCCCACCCGCCTCAGGGATACCCGGTTCACCGCCCCACCACCCGCCCGACGATGTTGCCAACCGGCACCAGGCCATCGCCGGAGCCGACGTACAGCTGACGCGAGTCCCGGGAGTGGGCCCGGTTGTCGCCCATCACCCACACGTAGCCCTCGGGCACGGTGACGTCGAAAGCCAAGGCACTCGGGGACACGCCGGGCGCGAGGTAGGGCTCGGACACCGGCCGGCCGTCGCGGTCGAGGCGGCCGCTTTCGTCGCAGCAGGTCAGCGTCTGGCCGCCGACGGCGAGTACGCGCTTGGCGATCAGCATCGGACCGTCGCCGGAGGGCACCGAGACGCCTAGGGCTCGCTCGGCATCGGCCCAGCCGCCCGGGTCCTCGAAGACGACCACGGCGCCGACCTCCACGTCGGCGCCACGGTCCAGCCAGGCGGTCGAGGACTCCTCGAGGGTCGGGCTCATCGAGGCGGAGACGACCAGGACCCGGCTGAAGCGCTGGGACGCCGCGAAGAGCAGCACGACCGTGACCACCAGGACCACCCCACCGACGACCCACACCCGGGTACGACGGGCGGGGTGATCGGTGGGGTCGGGCCGCCGAGCCGGCCCGACCCCACCGCGGGGCACTACTTGACGACCTTCAGGACCTTGGCCCCCGCCGTGCTGGACAGCGCACCCGAGCTGCCGACGAAGGTCACCGTGATCTTGTGGCTCCCGACGCCGAGCTTCTTGAGCTGGACGGCAGCGGCACCACCCGTGAGCGACGCTGTGCCGACCCGCTTGCCGTCGCTGTAGATGACGACCGTGCCGGTGGTGGCGCCCGAGACGGACACCTTGACCCTGGCCCGCTGCTTCACCTTGATCTTCTTCTTCGCCAGACTGAACGACGTCCGGGTGGCCTTCGGCGCGTCCGCTGACGGCGTGGCCGAGGGCGACACCGACGGCGAGGCCGACGGGGCCACGGACGGCGACGCGGTGACCGCGGCGGCCTCCACCGTGAACGGCACGGTCGAGGAGGCCGACGTCATCCACTTGGTGCCGGGCTCCGGAGCGAAGACGGCGGTGAGCTGGTGCTCACCGGCGGCCAGGCTCGCCGGGATCGGTACGACGGCCGTGCCATCGGTCCCGACCTGCACCCCAGTTGCGACGAGATCGAGACCGTCGGTCAACGAAACCGTCCCGACCGGGATCGTTCCGCTGCCGGACAGTTGCTCGACAGTGACAGTTGCCGTCGCCGGCGTACCCGTCCCGGCCACCTGGCTCGGCGCCGAGAGCACCACGTCGGACGCCGTCGCCCAGCCACAGGCCGTGGTCGAGTCGACCTGGCCGCCCGGGTTGCCGTTGACGCACTCACGCGCGGTCGGCGTCAGCGGGTTCATCGACCAGAAGTCCCGCGGCACCAGCTCGAAGCCCTGCCAGTGGATCGGCATCGGGCTCTGGTCCTCGTCCCGCACCAGGTGGTGGAAGCCGACGTTCACGAACGCCACCGGGTTGGAGATGTTGGAGGTGGTGCTGTTGGCGACGTAGTCGACGACGCTCTGCAGGGCGCACGCGGGGTTCTGGTTCTGGCTCGCGAACTCCTGGCAGGCGTTGTACTGCGTGAACGTCACCTGGTTGGTCGTCTCCGGCTGCGCCTCGTACGGGTCGTCGGCCCCGAAGACGATCTCGTAGCCGCGCGGGTGCTGGTCCGCGTTCTCACTGGTCGGTGCGTAGACGTTGTAGATCCGTCGCTTGACCATCGGCAGCCCGACCGCAGCGGTCACGGGAGTCGTCGACGTGGTGAGGATCGGGCCACGCGGCCCGGTCGACGTCGAGGTGCTGTCCATGTACCGAGCCCGCTGCGTCGAGGCACCGTCGATCCCGAAGTCCACGCGCCAGAAGGCGTTGTGGTGGTGGGAGGTCGCGGCGGCACCGGTGGCGCCCGGGCCGACCGGCCAGCCGTAGACCGGGTCGGCGAAGTCCTCGGGCGAGATGTCGCCCGTCGCACCCAACGAGGGCGCGATCACGCCACCGTCGGTGAACTCGTAGCGCGACTGGTACTCGTACCAGTCGACCTTCGAGACCGTGGAGACGACCATCGACGTGCCCTGCTTGGTGAAGAGCAGGTCGTCGTCGATCGAGCCCCAGTCCTGCTCGTGCGAGCGGTAGGCGAGGCCGGTCTCGACCTCCTGCACGCAGATGGCCGGCAGAGTCCGGGTGACGTAGGCGCTGTTGGTGCCGCTGCGCTGCAGCCACGCCTGGTCGACGTCGATCAGCTCGCCGTCGGGGCACTCCGACGGGTCCAGCTTCTGCAGGTACTGGTTGCCGAAGCCGTACGACGTGATGTCGTTCCACAGGTGCTGACCGGAGTCGTACGGCACGTTGAGCTGCGCCAGCGCAAGCGAGTCCAGCACCTTGCGGTAGCCGGTGTCGTGGGGCGCCTTGACGTAGACGGACTCGAGGACGAGACCCTTCTTGCTCTCGACGTTCCAGCACATGTACCAGGACGTGCCGTTCTTCAGGGTCTTGGCGATCGTGCCCTCCTGCGAACACGCTGCCGGCGTGGTGACCTCGGCGGCGTACGACGGGGCGGGGCCGGTCGTCACCGCCAGGCCGGCGCCGAGCAGGGCGGTCGCGGCGACCGCGGCCGCGCGGCGGCGGAGCTGAGCTGTCCAACGCATGTCAGTTCCCCTTCCCGCCGGAGAGCACCGAGCTGGCGTCCCGGTCGGCGATCACGATGACCTTGCCGGCGGACAGGTCCACGACGTAGTCGGTGGTGGACAGGTAGAGCCCGGTCGGGTCCTGCAGCTGGAGCTCGACACAGCGGTGGACACCGCACTTGTCGTCGTTCTTCACCGCGTCCGTGTCGTAGTAGGACCCACCGGTCGCGATCACGTTGTCCGCGGAGATCTGGGCACCCGTGACGGCGGCGTACTCGGTGCGCACCTTCTTGGCATCGCTGGAGTGCACCAGGAGCCTGGTGGCCTGGTAGGTCTCGGCGGGCGACGGCGGCGGCTGCAGCCCGTCGGCGGACGAGACGTCGGTGACCTTGCCGGCGTACAGCTCGACCGTCACACCGACGACCTCGTTGTTGCCGTAGTCGTAGAAGGTGACCTCGACGGGGCGGGTCTTGATGGTCGGGTCCATCGACGCGAGATCGACCGACAGCAGCTCGGCGCCGCTCTCGCCTGCGACGTCGGCGCTCGACGCGGGCAGCGACTCCTCGGCGAGCCCGAGGGCGTAGCCGATCTCCTCGATGCTGAGCGGGTCCCGCGGCTCACCGAGGTCGGCGGGCTTGGCCGACGGCAGCTGGTCGACGCTGCCGACCGGGGCCTTGGCCGACTCCTCGGCGGCGATGGGGGTGGCGCGCAGAGCACCGGTGATCAGGGCGGCCAGCAGGAGCAGCACGGCGGCGAGCACCGTGACGATCACGCGGGGCGAGCTGATCAGGGTGCGTGCGACGCCCGGGGCGTTGTGGGGCACGGTGTCTCCTGACGTGTACGACGAGATCCGCACGCTAGGAACGCGCTGTTACCGCCGACGGCGTCAGGACTGGGGACCCGGTGAACTCTGCCGATCTTCAAATGAGACTGCACCCGCACGGGCGAGGTTGAGCACTCGTACGCCGAGCATGAATCCGGTGAGGTCCGGCGTACGCACGAGGTACTCGTGCTCGACCAGGTGCTTGAGGATCCGGTAGACCGTCGCCTTCGACAGCGGCAGCGCGGCGACGAGCTCGCGGCCGGTCACGCCGGGGCCGAGCTCGGCGACCTTCTCCAGGACCGCGAAGGCGCTGTCCACGGCCGACGGCTGGCGGGCCAGGAAGCCGTCGATCTCACCCACTGCCTTCTCCCCGGTCTCCCGGGATCAGTACGTCGCCGCGCAGTGTCTCCTCGTGTCGACCGACGTGCTCGACGCCGGAGGGGCGCAGGGCGAGCCCGACCCGCCACACCAGGGCAACGACCACCAGGAGCGCCAGCGCAAGCAGGACGTCGCGCTGCCCGTCGGCGATGTCGTGGCGCACCTCGACCACGCCGACGACCGTGATGCCGACGGCACCGCCCACCGCGAGCGCGACCGCCCGGCCGGTCAGCTCGCCGAGCCGCGCGAGGAAAGGCACGACGGCGATCGCGGTCAGCGCGTAGGCCACGAAGAGGATCAACGTCGCATAGATCAAGAGCTCGTACGACGCCCAGCCGGGCAGCTCGCCGTGCAGCAGGGAGAAGCACATCGGGAGCAGCACGACCGGGACGGTGACCGCCACCGCGACCGTCGGGTTGCCGGTCCGGCGATCGGTGCGGCCGAGCGCGGCGGGCAGCAACCCGTCGCGGGCGAAGGCGAAGAGCAGGCGGGTCAGCGCGGTCCAGGCACACAGCGCCAGGGCGAGGTACGACGCGGCGATCACCACGAGCACGATCGCGTCGGCGTACGAGATCTCCGCGCCGGGGTGGAACCAGCGTCCCCGGGTCCGCTCCCCCAGGCTGGCGTTGATCACGACGCCGGCCATCAGCAGGACGCCGGTGATCAGGACGCTCAACCGCATCGCCCGCGGCACGCTCCGGAACGGGCGGACCACCTCGACGCCGAGCGCGGCGGACGACTCGAACCCGATCGTGACTGTCATGACCATCGCGGTGCCGACCAGGATGTCGTGCAGGCTGCTGCCGGCCGGGTCGAGCGCGTCCAGTCCGGGCAGCCCGTTGCGCGCGGCGACGACGCCCAGGACGATCACGAGCACGCTGAGCGCGACCGCCTCGGTGGCGAACGCGAACCGGGCGCTGTAGCGGATGCCCCGGCGCATCACGGCGACGCAGAGCGCCGCCCCGCCGAGCACGACGAGGACCGGCACCAAGGTCGAAGGCTCGCTACCGGTGGTCGCCTCGAGCGCGCGACTCCCCTGCCTGCTGGCGTCGGTGAGTCCGTAGCTGACGAGCGCGCCGTACCCGAGCAGCATCGAGCAGCCCACCACCAGCGCCACCGCGGGCCCGAGCCCCTTGGCGGCGTACGTGTAGAGCGACCCGGGTGCCACGAACCGGCTGCCGAACTCGCTGAAGGCAGCGGCCAGGACGTACGACAGCGCGATACCGAGCAGCACACTGACCCACGCTCCGGGGCCGACCACGCGCGGCAGCAGGAACGCCGTGCTGAGCGCGCTGGCGCTCGGGCAGATGACCGCGATCGAGTGGGCGACCAGGTCGGCCTGGGTGACCACGCGCCGGTCCAGCCCGTCGAAGACGGATCTCTCGCGCAGGCTGATCACCCGCGCGATGCTAGGCAGCCCCGCGAACAGGCGTGTTACGCGCTTGTGACAGCCCGGTGCGGGCGGCTGAGACGGCTCACCCGCCTGGGAAGACCTGCACCTTGCCGGTGGCGATCAGCACCATCAGGCCGAGCACGAGGATGCCGAGCACGGCGTACACCCACTCCTTGCTGACCCTGCTCTCGTCGGACTCGGGCGCCTCGTAGCGGTGACCGTCGGGGCGGCCACGGCGCTCGTCGTCGTCGTTCATGCCCTCACAACGAGTCATGCGGCCGAACGTCACAGCAACCGGCCACGATCTCGTCCGCGAAGTCCGGCGCGAACGCGCCGCCGACTGTCATCAGGGCCACGAGGCTGACGACGTTCTGGGCATAGAGGCGAGACGCCGGCCCGGGCAGCTGCGACGGCACGTCGGCGCCGCCCCAGACTTGTGCGTTGCCGATCCGGACCACCTCACCCGCGACCACACCCTCGACGTTGCCACCGCTCTCGGCGGCAAGGTCCACGACCACGGACCCGGGGCTCATCTGCTCGAGCATCGCCCGGGAGACCAGCATCGGCGCCTGCCGGCCGGGTACGGCGGCCGTGGTGATCAGCGCGTCCGCGGCGGCGACGTACGGCGCGAGCCGCTCCAACTGCAGGGCCGCACGCTCGGCCGTCATCTCGCGGGCGTAGCCCGCCGCCCCCTCGAGGGGGTCGAGCCCGAGGTCGATCGCCTCCGCGCCCAGCGAGCGGATCTCCTCGGCGGAGGAGGCGCGGACGTCGTACGCCTTGACCATCGCGCCCAGGCGTCGGGCGGTGGCGATCGCCTGGAGGCCGGCGACCCCGGCGCCGAGGACGACGACCTGTGCGGGCGGGATGGTCCCGGCGGCGGTCATGCTGAGCGGGAAGAAGCGCCGCAGCATCTCGGCCGCGACGATCGCGCCGCGGTAGCCGGCCACCAGCGCTTGCGAGGTCAGCGCGTCCATCGGCTGGGCGCGGGAGATGCGCGGCACCAGGTCCATCGCAAAGGACGTCACGCCCGCGTCGCGCAGCGGTCACCACCTCGCGCTCCGCACGCACCGACAGGGACGAGATCGTCGCGGCGCCCGGACGAAGCCGACGGATCCGGTCGGTCGCCAGTGGCTGCACCGACACGACCACCTCGGCGTCACCGAGCGCTCGCTCGTCGAGGACCGCACCGGCCTCGACGTACTCCTCGTCGGCGATCAGCGCCTGCCGTCCAGCCCCCGGCTCGACGGCGACCTCGTAGCCGAGCCCGATCAGCTTCGGGACCAGCTCGGGCACCAGCGCGACGCGCTTCTCGCCCGCGCGGGTCTCTCGGGCCACCGCGATCCTCACCCGTCGCAACCTAGGGCATCTCACCCGGAGCCGGATCTGGGTGGCCCTGACCCGGTCCGTACGGTGGTGGGGTGAGCGCAACACCTCCACCACCGCCGGACGAGCACTTCCGGCGCTTCATGCTCGAGCACCGGTTCGGCATGGACGAGGTGGTCACCAAGCTGAACATCCTGCGCGACGAGTTCACCCACCTGCACGACTACAACCCGATCGAGAGCGTCTCCTCCCGGCTGAAGTCGCCCGAGAGCCTGCTGGAGAAGATCCAGCGCAAGGGCCTCTCCCTCGATGACCACCCCTCCTTCGACGACGTGCGCGAGCGGGTGATCGACATCGCCGGCGTGCGCGTCGTGTGTAGCTTCACCTCCGACGTCTACCGGGTCTTCGACGTCCTTGCCCAGCAGCCCGACCTACGGATCGTCGAGGTCCGCGACTACATCATCGAGCCGAAGCCCAACGGCTACCGCAGCCTGCACGTGCTGGTCGAAGTGCCGGTCTTCCTCTCGGAGGGTCCGCGGCCGGTGCGGGTCGAGGTGCAGTTCCGGACCATCGCGATGGACTTCTGGGCGAGCCTCGAGCACAAGATCTACTACAAGTACCGCCGGGACGTGCCCGCCGAGCTGCTCGCCGGCCTGCGCGACGCGGCCGAGACGGCGTACACGCTCGATATGAACATGGAGCGGTTGCACGAGGAGGTCCGCGGACTCGAGCGGCTACCCGACGAGGTGGTGCAGGAGATCGAGGCGAGCGGTGACTCACCCGACGCCTCGCTGCTGGCCGCACTGCGCCGGATCGGCGCTCAGACCCCGAGGTCGAGCTCCTCCACCGCCTCATAACGAGGCCGCCCCCGCGGGCCTTCGCCGAGGTACGACGCCACCAGCGTGATCCGGTCGACCCGCCACGGCGGCCCGGCGTACGCGTCGAGGAGCTGCACCCAGCTCGAGACCTCCGCCGGGTGGCCCAGCCGGGCGAGCGTGACGTGCGGGCGGAAGCGCTGACCGTCGACCACGATCCCGGCCCGGTTGGCGGCAGCGCGGCAGCCGGTGGCGAGGCGGTCGAGCTCCGTGTGGCCGTGCTCGTCGAGCTCCAGCCCGGCCCACAGGACCCGGGCGCGGCCGGCGTTGGGGAAGGCGCCGCCGCCGGCGATCCGCGTGTCGAAGGACGTACGGCGGGCCGCGGCGCGGCCGAGCCGCTCGATGAGGTCGTCGAGCCGGCGCTCCTCCACATCGGCGAGGAAGGAGAGCGTGACGTGGAACTGCTCGGCGCTCGCCCAGCGGAAGGCCGCGGCGGACCGCCGTACCTCCAGGAAGTCGTCGAGGTGCTCGACCGCCTCGACGGGCGGGACGACCGCGACGAAGAGCCGCATCATCACCCGACCTGGGTGCCGAGCGCCGATCCGATCCCGTAGGTGACGGCCATCGCGAAGAGGCCGCCGAGCACGTTGCGGAGCACGGCGCGACGCGGGCTGCTGTAGCCGAACTTCGCGCTGGTCCAGCCGGTGATCGCGAGCGCGATCACGACCGCGACGACGGTGAGCCAGAGGCGGATGTCCGGCGCGGCCAGGGTCATCGTGAGCAGCGGCAGCAGCGCGCCGATCGTGAACGAGATCGTCGATGCAGCAGATGCGTTCAGCGGGTTCGAGATGTCGTCGGGGTCGATGTGCAGCTCGGCCTCAGCGTGGGCCCCGAGCGCGTCCTTCTTCGTCAGCGCGACCGCGACCTCGAGCGCGAGCTCCTCGTCGAGGCCCTTGTCCACATAGATGCCGGCGAGCTCGGCGAGCTCCTCGTCGGGCTCGTCGCGCAGCTCACGGCGCTCCTTGGCCAGCAGCGCGAGCTCGGAGTCGCGCTGCGTGCTCACCGAGACGTACTCGCCAGCGCCCATGCTCATCGCGCCCGCGGCGAGGCCGGCCACCCCGGCGATCACGATCGCGGACCGGTCGCTGGTCGCCCCGACGGCGCCGATCACGATGCCGGCGGTCGAGACGATGCCGTCGTTGGCGCCGAGCACGGCGGCACGCAGCCAGTTGAGCCGGTTGTTCAGCCCGAGCTGGTGCGGCTCGTCGTCGTGCGGCCCGATCGGGGCGTCGATCTCACCAACCGTCATGCCCCGAATCCAAGCCCTCAGGCGGGACCGTTCGCAACCAAGGCAAGGCTGCGCTCGCGACCCGTGATGCCGAGGGTCCCGGCGGTGAGGCAGGCGAGCGCGACCGCGAGCGAGAACCACGGGAAGATCGCGGCCAGGCCCCAGGTCGTGGCCGCCCACCCGGCGAGGATGGTCGGCACGATCATCGCGCTGTAGCCGAGCACGTAGTACGCCGACATCACCTGGCCGCGCTGGCCTGCCGGCACGACGCTGCCGAGGTGACGCAGCGAGCCACCGAAGGCGAGGCCGAACGAGAGGCCCATGAAGACCGCCGCCGCGCCGACCAGACCGGCGTGCCCGCTGTCGAGCGCGAGCACGCTGACGCCGAGCGCCGCCGCGGTGCCGAAGTCGCCGATGATCGCGGCCCGCTTGGCGGCGAGGCGGCCACCGAACGCCTGGCTGACCGCGGCAGAGCCCGCCATCGCGGCGACGACAGTGCCGCCGAAGACCAGGCTGTGCACCCCGGTCGACTGGCCGGCGAAGGTCGGGAAGAGGGACAGGTAGACGCCGAGCACGGACCAGGCGGCCATCACGCCCAGCACGGCGAACCGGAAGTCGGCGGCGATCGACGCCGGCACGTGCGGGCGGGTCAGCCGCAGCGGACCCGACGCCCGACCGGTCCGGCCGGCGTGCGGCTCGGACATCGCCAGCAGCCCGAGCAGCATGGCGAGGATGATCACCGCCACGACGGCGTACGGCGCGACGTAGGGGTGCGGCGCGAACTGGGCCAGCAGCGACGCACCGAGGATGGTCACCGCGATCCCGGCGTTGATCATGATCCCGGTCAGGTGGCCGGTGCGCGCGCCGCGGCTCGGGCGTAGGTCGAGGAGCGCAGCACTGCCGACCACGACCGCGGTGCCGACCGAGGCGCCGTGCAGGACCCGCGCCACGAACAACGCGGCCACGCCGTCGGCCGTCATGAAGACGACCAGCCCGGCGATCATCCCGGCCGCGGCGCCGAGCAGCAGCGGCTTGCGGCCGTACTTGTCGGACGCCTGACCGGCCAGCAGCACCGCGACCAGCGCGGCGGCGGCGTACGCCGCGAAGACCAGCGTGGTGGTGATCGGGGCGAGGTGCCAGCGCTGCTCGTAGAGGCCGTAGAGAGGGGCGGGTGCGCCGGAGACGCCCATCGCCGCCGCGAGGAGGGCGATCAGCAGCGGGTAGGCCCAGCGCTGTCCGGTCGTGTGGTCTGCCGGGGCGGTCGTGATCGTGCTCATCGCTTCCTCCTGCATGCTAAGTTCGACGTAGATCGAACATCACCACCGTAGGACTCGGTTCGATGATTATCAAACCGAGGTGAGGAGAAGCACATGCTCGAGTCAGACGAGCGGGTCGAGGTCGGCACCCTGCAGGACGTGCTCGCCGCACTGTCCGACCCCGTGCGGCTGGAGATGGTCCGACGGATGTACGCCGGCGGCGGGCCGACACCGTGCGCCCAGCTGTACGACGGGGTCGGCAAGTCGACGGCCAGCCACCACTTCAAGATCCTGCGCGAGGCCGGCGTGATCGACCGCAGCGTGATCGGCGGCCAGACCCACCAGGACCTGCGCCTTGACGACGTCGAGGCGGCCTACCCGGGGGTGCTCAGCTCGATCCTGGCGGTGCGCTGAGGCGCGGCAGCGACCCGGCGGTGAGCCAGCAACCGTTTCCGGCCGCCGATCACACCAGATCGGTTGCTCACTCACCGCCGACCGGCGCCGCGGCCACCCAGCGGTGAGCCAGCAACCATTTGTGGCCCACCGGGACCGCGAAACGGTTGCTCACTCACCGCCGACCGGCGCCGACTCCTCCGGCTCGCTGATCCGCTTCGGCATCAGCAAGCCGACGACGAGCATCGCGAGCGCGACGATCGCGGAGGCGACGAAGACCGCGTGGATGGCCGGCTCCAGCACGCTCGGGGTGAGGTGCTCGAGGTCCGGGACACCGCGACCCAGGTGCGAGGCGACCACGGCGTTCGCGATCGCGCCGAAGACCGCGACCCCGACGGCGCTGCCGACCGAGCGGGCGAACATCGCCGTACCAGTGGCGACGCCGCGGTGCTGCCAGGTCACGGCGGACTGCAGGGCCACGATCGACGGGCTCGCGACCAGGCCGAAGCCGAAGCCCATCACGAAGCAGGGCGCCGCGAGGTGCCAGATCGAGCTGCCCGAGTCGACGGTGAGCAGCAGTGCGGTGCCCGCGCACGAGATCGCACCGCCGATCAGCATCGTCGTACGGAAGCCGACCGTCAGGTAGAGCCGGCCGGAGTTCGACGCCGCCAGCGGCCAGCCGAGGGTCAGCGCGGCGAGCGCGAGCCCGGACGCCACGGCGCCGCGGCCGAGCACCTTCTGCGCATAGAGCGGCACGTACGACGACAGGCCCATCATCAGCACTCCGACGACGAGCGAGGTCAGCATCGCCGCGACCACGACGCGGTGCCGGAAGACCCAGCCGGGGAGCACCGGCTCGGCAGCCCGACGCTCCACGAGCGCGAAGCCGGCGAGCACGAGCGCCGCAGCGGCGAAGAGCACGACGCTGGTGGCCGACGACCACTCCCACCGCACCCCGCCCTCGAGCAGCGCGAGGAGGAGCAGCACGCCACCGAGCGCGAGGAGCACCGCGCCGGCGTAGTCGATCCGGTGCGGGCGGCGTTCGACCCGCTCCTCGAACCGGCGCCAGAGCACCCAGCCCGCGGCCAGGCCGATCGGCAGGTTGACGAAGAAGATCCAGCGCCAGGACAGGTAGTCGGAGAAGACCCCGCCCAGGGTCGGCCCGACCACCGCGGACACGGCCCACACGCTCGCGAGGTAGCCCTGGACCTTGGCCCGCTCCTGGACCGAGTAGATGTCGCCGATGATCGTCATCCCCATCGGCTGGACCGCGCCGGCGCCGAGACCCTGCACCGCCCGGAACGCGATCAGCGAGGTCATCCCCCACGCGAGCCCGCACAGCAGCGAGCCGAGCACGAAGAGCCCGACGCCGACCAGCATCACCGGCTTGCGGCCGTACTGGTCCGCGAGCTTGGCGTAGATCGGCACGGTGACGGCCTGCGCCAGCAGGTAGACCGAGAACAGCCACGGGAACTGCGTGAAGCCACCCAGGTCGCCCACGATCGCCGGGACGGCGGTCGCCAGGATGGTCGAGTCGATCGCGACCAGGCTCATGCTCAGCATCACGGCGAACAGGATCGGACCGCGCTCGCTGCGCAGCCCGACGCTGGCGCGGGTGATCTCGGTGTTGGTCACGTACGGCGGCAACCCGGTGTGACGCGCGTCCATTCCCACCCGAGGTTGGGCGAGTCCGGCAACGGGTACGTCCCGCTCTAGTAGCTGGGCCAATTGAGGGGTGTGCTTTGATCGATCCAATCGACCATGTCGTGGAGGGTGCTGTGGAGGTCTGGCCCGGACGTGCCTACCCGCTGGGCGCGACCTTCGACGGGAGTGGCACCAACTTCGCGCTCTTCAGCGAGGTCGCCGAGAAGGTGGAGCTCTGCCTCTTCGACGACGACGGCACCGAGTCACGCGTCGAGCTGACCGAGGTCGACGCCTACGTGTGGCACGGCTACCTCCCGACGGTGCAGCCCGGCCAGCACTACGGCTACCGCGTGCACGGGCCGTGGGACCTCGAGAAGGGGCAGCGCTGCAACCCCAACAAGCTGCTGCTCGACCCGTACGCCAAGGCCACCAGCGGCGACATCGACTGGGACCAGGCGCTCTTCGGCTACGACTTCGGCGACCCCGAGTCGCGCAACGACGAGGACTCGGCCGCGCACATGATGAAGAGCGTCGTGATCACGCCGTTCTTCGACTGGGAGGGCGACCGCCGGCTCGACATCCCCTACAACGAGTCGATCATCTACGAGGCCCACGTCAAGGGCCTGACCCAGCTCCACCCCGACCTGCCCGAGGAGCTCCGCGGGACGTACGCCGGCCTGGCGCACCCGGCGATCACGGCCCACCTGACCAAGCTGGGCATCACCGCCATCGAGCTGATGCCGGTGCACCAGTTCGTGCAGGACAGCACCCTGCTCGACAAGGGGCTGCGCAACTACTGGGGCTACAACACGATCGGCTTCTTCGCACCCGAGGCGTCGTACGCCGCCAGCGGTGAGGGGCAGCAGGTCCAGGAGTTCAAGTCGATGGTCAAGGCCATGCACATGGCCGGCATCGAGGTCATCCTCGACGTGGTCTACAACCACACCGCCGAGGGCAACCACCTGGGCCCGACCCTGAGCTTCCGCGGCATCGACAACGAGGCCTACTACCGCCTGGTCGAGGACGACCAGCAGTTCTACATGGACTACACCGGCACCGGGAACTCGCTCAACGTCCGGCACCCGCACTCGCTGCAGCTGCTGATGGACTCGCTGCGCTACTGGGTGACCGAGATGCACGTCGACGGCTTCCGCTTCGACCTGGCCTCCACGCTGGCGCGCGAGTTCTACGAGGTCGACCGCCTGTCGACGTTCTTCGAGCTCGTGCAGCAGGACCCGGTCGTCAGCCAGGTCAAGCTGATCGCGGAGCCCTGGGACATCGGGCCGGGTGGCTACCAGGTCGGCGGCTTCCCGCCCCAGTGGACCGAGTGGAACGGCGCTTACCGCGACTCCGTGCGCGACTTCTGGCGCGGCGAGCCGGCGCTGGGTGAGTTCGCGTCCCGTATCGCCGGCTCCTCCGACCTCTACGAGCACTCCGGCCGCCGCCCGGTCGCGAGCATCAACTTCGTCACCGCCCACGACGGCTTCACGCTGCGCGACCTGGTCTCGTACGACGAGAAGCACAACGACGCCAACGGCGAGGACAACAACGACGGCGAGAGCCACAACAGGTCCTGGAACCACGGTGTCGAGGGGCCGACCGACGACCCCGCGATCCTCGGCGCCCGTGCCCGGGCCCAGCGGAACTTCATCGCCACCCTCCTGCTGAGCCAGGGCGTCCCGATGCTCCTGCACGGCGACGAGCTCGGCCGGACCCAGCAGGGCAACAACAACACCTACGCCCAGGACAGCGAGCTGTCCTGGGTGCACTGGGACGAGGCCGACAAACCGCTGGTCGAGTTCACCGCGGCCGTGGCCCGCCTCCGGCACGAGCACCCGACCTTCCGTCGCAAGCGGTTCTTCCGGGGTGCCACCGTGCGGGTGCCCGACGGCGGTGACGGTGACCGGCTCAACGACATCGTCTGGCTGCACCTCGACGGGCGACCGATGGACGACGGCGACTGGGAGGGTGGCAACCAGGCCCTGGGGATGTACCTCAACGGGCACGGCATCGCCGGCAAGGACGCCCGCGGGCAGGCGATCGTCGACGACCACTTCCTGCTCTACTTCAACGCCGACGGCGAGACCACGGTGACGCTGCCGCCGGACGAGTACTCCGACGCCTGGGACGTCGTCATCGATACAGGCGGCTCGGCCGACGAGGACGGCACCTTCGAGGCGGGCACCACGTTCACGATCCCGCACCGCAGCATGGTGGTGCTGCGCGAGCACCGGGAGCCCGAGGTCGAGCCCGACCTGTCCGTCGCTGCGTCGGTCGCGCAGGCGCGGAAGGCCTGACTGCCATGAGGGTCCCGGCCTCGACGTACCGGCTGCAGATCACCGAGGACTTCGACCTCTTCCAGGCGGCCGCGCGTCTGCGCTACCTCCACGAGCTCGGCGTCGACTGGGTCTACCTGTCGCCGCTGCTGGCGGCCGAGCCCGGCAGCACGCATGGGTACGACGTGGTCGCGTTCGACCACATCGACGCCTCGCGCGGCGGGACCGAGGGGCTGGGCACGTTGTCGGCGGAGGCTCGCCGGCTCGGCATGGGCGTCCTGGTCGACATCGTGCCCAACCACGTCGGCGTCGCGACGCCCGCCGAGGACGCGTGGTGGTGGGACGTGCTCCAGCACGGCCGTGAGTCGGAGCACGCCCATGCGTTCGACATCGAGTGGCCCGCCGGCGACGGCAGGCTGCTGATCCCCGTCGTCGGTGACGACGACGAGGACGCGATCCAGGTGCGAGGAGGCGAGCTCTGGTACCACGACCTCCGCTTCCCGCTGGCCCCTGGGACGTCGACCCACGACGAGCAGCACTACCGCCTGGTCAACTGGCACGAGGCCGACGACAACCTCAACTACCGCCGGTTCTTCGCGGTCAACAGCCTGGCCGCCGTCCGCGTCGAGGACCCCGAGGTCTTCGCCGAGACCCACATCGAGATCCGCCGCTGGTTCGACGAAGGACTCGTCGACGGGCTGCGGGTCGACCACCCCGACGGCCTGCGCGATCCGAAGCGCTACCTCGACGACCTGTCCGCCCTCACCGGCGGCGCCTACGTGCTGGTCGAGAAGATCCTCGAGCCGGGCGAG
>Ga0164307_10000345_pt1 | contig 20547 bp, 19 predicted proteins | sample Whisoiple_243_MG_FD_110214 | JGI IMG/M metagenome (GOLD analysis project Ga0164307, IMG submission 110214) | Soil microbial communities amended with fresh organic matter from upstate New York, USA - Whitman soil sample_243_MG | ecosystem: Environmental > Terrestrial > Soil > Unclassified >...
CATGACTCGGCTCCCGCTCGTCCCCTGCCCTGCGGGCGTGGGCCCACCGGTCCTCGCTGCGCTGCGATCCTCACTCGCACTCGCCTTCGGGGCGTCATGCGGTTTCGGCCCCACCGTCGGTGGTCGTGCAACGCAGGGCCATGGCGAACATCCGGGCAAGTTTAACGGGGCGGATGATCTGGCACGGGCAGACCCGCGGGCAACATTGCAGCCCGTTGCGCTGGGCCATCGGCATAGGCTGGCGGCCATGAGCATGAAACGGCGGCTGCCGTTCCTGCGTTCGTCGTTCTGGCGCCTCGCGGTCAGCATGCCCCACTTCGTCAGGACCGGCCAGATCGGCGACGGCCGGGAGGAGGCCTGCGCGGCCTACGTCGAAGCCAACGCGCAACGCGGTGACGTCGACGACGTGTTGGCCACCATCGACACGTTCGCCACCGAGATGTCGATGCTGGTGAACGTCGGCGATGAGAAAGGCGCGTTGCTCGACGCCGCGGTCCGCCGCGTCGACCCGAAGCGGGTGTTGGAGCTCGGCACCTACTGCGGCTACAGCGCGCTGCGAATCGCCGGGGCGGCACCGGAGTCGCAGGTTTACTCGGTCGAACTGTCCCCCGCCAACGCCGAAGTGGCTCACCGCATTTGGACGCACGCCGGCGTTGATGACAGGGTCGTCTGCGTGGTCGGAACCATCGGAGACGGCGGTCAGACGCTCGATGCGCTGGCCAATGAGCACGGCTTGCGCGCCGGTTCGGTCGACCTGCTCTTCATCGACCACGAAAAAAGCGCCTACCTGTCGGATCTGCAGGCCATTCTGGACCGGGGCTGGCTGCACAAAGGCTCCCTCGCCGTCGCCGACAACGTGCGCGTTCCGGGTGCCCCCAAGTACCGCGGCTATATGCGTGAGCAGCAGGGCACGCTGTGGAACACCGTCGAGCACAAGACCCACGTCGAATACCAGACGCTGATCCCCGATCTGGTGCTGGAGTCGGAGTATCTCGGCGACTGACCTGTGGGCCGCCTTTCTGCGGGGCTACCATCCGTGTCGTGGTTGGTGACGGTCCTCATCCCGACGTCGTCGATCGGGGAGACCTCGAATCGCGGCTCGCCGCGGACGTGCGAGCCGTCACCGCGGGTTCGGACAGAATCGGGCGCCTGTTTGCCAGCATGCACGACGTCAGCAACAACGACCTCGACGCCTTGTTGCACGTCATAGTGGCGGAGACGTCAGGAGCGCCGCTGACAGCCGGGGACATGCGGGAGCGGCTCGGCGTGACCGCACCAGCCGTCACCTATCTCGTCGACCGGATGATCGCCTCGGGGCATGTCCGTCGAGAGACCGATCCCAGGGACCGCCGCAAAGTGCTCCTGCGCTACTCGGAGCACGGGCGGGAGGTCGCAGGGCGATTTTTCGGGCCTCTGGGCGGACATATGCACAAGTCCATGGCTGAAATACCCGACGAGGACCTGATCGCGGCTCACCGGGTGCTCGTTGCGGTGTTGCACGCCATGGAGACTTACCGCGCTGAACTCGCAGTTCATATTGACGTAAGCGAAACGTAATAATCTTCAGTTGCTTAATGATTAAGTTGCTGGAACTATCACCGGTATGGGATTCGCGGTTGACAACTCCCGTGATTCGGAAGCCGAAAACCGTTCCGCCGCTTGTGATTTAGGTCATAATGGACTGGGGAGGCCGACTGGCAGCCGGGTAGCAGACGTCATAATCGACTATCTGTCACTGATAGGCGTGAGGCATATTTTCGGCGTCGGCGGTGCCAATATCGAGGACCTCTACGACGCCGCGTTCTTCAACGACGATCTCACGGCGGTGCTCGCCAAGCACGAGTTCTCCGCGGCGACCATGGCCGACGGGTACAGCCGATCGGGCATCGGGTTGGGCGTGGTCGCGGCCACGTCGGGGGGCGCGAGCCTGAATCTGGTGCCAGGGCTCGGCGAGTCGCTGGCAAGCCGCGTTCCGGTGCTGGCACTGGTCGGCCAGCCTCCCTGCACCATGGATGGGCGAGGGAGCTTTCAGGACACCAGTGGCCGCAATGGCGCCCTGAACGCCGAGGCGCTCTTCTCTGCGGTGTCACTGCACTGCGAGCGGATACTCGAGCCGGCTGACATCGCCACCGCTTTGCCACGCGCGGTGGCCGCCGCACGGTCTGGCGGACCCGCCGTGCTGTTGTTGCCCAAAGACGTCCAGCAGATCGTGGTCGATCTGACCGCCCGAGATATACCCGCCGCCGACACCGTTCTTGCCGCCGACGATCCCGGTGACATCGCCGCAGAGCTTCAGAAGGCAACCGGGCACGTCACGATCATCGCGGGAGAGCAGGTGTCGCGCGACGATGCGCGTGAAGAACTGGAGCGGCTGCGGGCCGCACTTGATGCTCGGCTTGCGACCGTTCCGGATGCCAAGGATGCAGTCGCATCAAGCCGATCCTCCGCCGTGATCGGTGTGACGGGAGTGATGGGTCACCCCGGAGTCGCCTCGGCGCTTACCAAGGGGTCGTTGTGTCTGCTGATCGGCACCCGTCTTCCGGCGACGGCGCGATCTGGACTGGACGCGGCCCTTTCCCTCGTCTCGACCCTGTCCGTGGGGTCCGCCCCGCCATTCGTGCCCTGCACACACATTCATTCCCACGATCTCCGTGCCACGCTCGCGGAGCTGACGACGGCACTGGAACGGCAAGACCCGACCTCTCGTTGGTCGTCTGATTCGCCGCCGGAAGAACTCCAGCCGCCGAAGCATCGCGGACCGGGGGTGCGCTACCGCGACGCGATGGCAATTCTCGACGACGCATTGCCGGTCGACGCTGACGTGGTCGTGGACGCAGGCAACTCGGGTGCGGCCGCCGTCCATCAGCTGCCGGTGCGACCGGCGGGCAGGTTCGTCATCGCGCTCGGGATGGGCGGGATGGGCTACAGCTTCGGCGCCGGAATCGGGCTCGCGTTCGCGCGCGGACGGCGCACCGTCGTCATCGCCGGAGACGGGGCGTTCTTCATGCACGGCATGGAGATTCACACTGCGGTGGAGTATGGGCTCCCGATCACCTTCGTGTTGTTCAACAACAACGCCCACGCGATGTGCGTGACCCGCGAACAACTGTTCTACGACGACCGCTACAGCTACAACCGGTTCCGGCCAAGTCGAATCGGCGCAGGGCTGGCAGCGATGTTCCCCGACCTGCCGTCACACGACGTCGAATCACTCGACGCACTGCCCGAGGCGCTTCGCCAGGCGCTCAGCGTGGATGGGCCTTCGGTCGTGAGCATCGAGTGCTCCGCCGACGAGATCCCGCCGTTTGCACCATTTCTCGACAACATCGCAACGAAGGAGAGCCAACCCGATGTCGCTGCCAGCGCTTGAGGATATCGCCGATCCGCTCGACGGAGTCGTGCGTATCGAGACGTCCCCCAGGGAGAAGGCCACCCCGATCATCATGGAGATGATGCGGTCGGTGTATCCACACGACCAGGTATTCGGCGAGTACTGCACCGTGAACGACTACATCGACTGCCCGCCCGACGAGCTCTACGCCTACCTGTCCGACACCCGCAGCCTCGAGGAGTGGACTTACAGTCTTCGCGGTTTCACACCCACCGAAGAACCGGGCTTGTGGCTTGCATACGACCGGCTCGGCTCGGAAACCGAAATCTACACCCGCACCGTCGCCAATCCCGATGCGCGCACGGTGGATTACCACTGCGCCTGGGATCAGGGCAAACACCTCTGGATGATTTACCTGATGCGGGTCGTCGACGCACAGCTGGTGCTCGACAAACCCGGTTCGGTCGTCCTGTGGACGAACTGTCATCACCCGTTCTATGACCGCAATCCCTACCCCGACGCTGCACCGTCCGAACGGCCGGTATGGGTGGGTGATTTTTGGGACATGTTCGGCGCAGGCCATCTCCTGGAGTTGAAGAACCTCAAGGCAATTGCCGAATTCCGCCACCACCAAGGTCTGCCGGTGACACCGGCCTGGATGAGATGAGCGCCGCGATGAGTGTCAGCTTGGTCGATGTGTCGACATACCTACCCGGCGATCCGATCGGTGCCGACTACTACGCGCAATTCGCAGACTCCGATGAACTGCGCGACAACATGATGTTCCGAGCGCCCAAGTTCCGTCACCATGTAGCCCAAGACGAAACGGCCATCGACATGGTCGAGCGCGCGGCGCAGGGGCTGATCAAGCGTCATGGCGACGACGCGATCGCGAACGTCGACATTCTGATCACCCACACACAAATGCCCGACATGCCGTTCTACGGCGGCGGCGGGGGTATGGCACATCGCCTTGGCATGAAGCCCAAATGGGTGCTGGACCTGCACAACGGTGGATGTGCCGCGTTCGTCCTCGGGATGAAGCTGGCCCGGAATCTGTTGGCGTCGGGGGAAGGCCGAACGGCGCTGATCGCCATCGCGCAGAACGCAGCCGGACAGATTTTCGACCAACCGACGGTACGACGGAAGGCTCAGGCCTCGGTACCCGGTGACGGGGCTGCCGTCGGCCTGATGAGTGTCTCCGACGAGTCACCGATCCTCGACGTGGAGTGCCGCACCTACGGGCAGTACGCCGGCGAGATGACCATTGCCGTCGAACCTGAGCGCAAGTGGTGGCAGGCCGGGCCGGGCGAGGGCTGTATCGGCTTCTCGGAGAGCAAGATCACGAAAGTACTCGCGCGCGGCAATCGACAGGTGCCCGAAGTGGCATACGCGGTGTGCGATCGGGCCGGAGTGAAGACCCGCGATATCGACCTGCTCGTGACGAACCAGCCCAACCGGGTGTTCCTACGCAACTGGCGGGAGGCATTGGAGCTACCGAGGGAGCGACACGTGGACACCTTCGACGAATGCGGCAACCTCTTTGCCGCGGGCATCCCCGTCAACCTCGACCGCGCCATCACCGAGGGGCGACTCAAAAAGGATGACCTGGTGTTGATGGCCGCCTTCGCCCACGCCGGTGACTTCGCAGGCGCGGCCGCGATCCGCTGGGGCGGCAGACCTTGATGGAATCGCTGATGCGGTTGGCGACCGAACCGCCGATGCAGGGATCCGACAACCCACTGGCGTTGTCGCTCAACGAGAATCCTTTCTCGCCGCTGCCTGCCGTGCACGCCGCGATAGTCGCGGCGGTCGGTACTGCGAACCGCTACCCGGAGTTTCTGCCCGAGCGACTACGCGGCGTCATTGCTCGGCACCTGGGGGTCAACGACGAGCAGATCGTCATCGGCGCCGGAGCTACCGGCGTCGTCATGCAGGCACTGCACGCGCTCACCGACCCGGGCGACCGCATCGTGATGACATATCCAACCTTCGACGGCTACCCGATCTGCGCGCAGATGGCCCGCCTGCAGACGGTCAAGGTGCCCCTTGACCACGACGGCCGCCACGATCTCGACGCGATGGCCGACGCAGCGGCCGATGCGCGTGTCGTTGTGCTCTGCCGACCCCACAACCCCAGCGGCACCGTCGAGTCCATCGGCGCAGTCCGCCGCTTCCTGCGGCGGGTGCCCCGCGACACCCTCGTGCTGCTCGACGAGGCCTATATCGAATTCGTCTCGTCGAGCCTACGGATAAACGCGCCCGCCCTGGTTCGGCAGTTCCCGAATGTGATTGTGGTGCGGACATTTTCGAAGGCGTACGGACTTGCCGGCATGCGGACGGGTTACGCCTTCTGTTCAGCCGAGATGGCTCATACCCTATGGAGGATGCAGTTGCCGTTCGGCACCAACATCGCCAGCCTGGCTGCGGTCGTGGCTTCCTACTGTGCAGAACGCGAACTGAGACAACGCATCCGGATGATCACCGCCGAGCGGGCACGCCTGCGCATGCGGCTGCGGGCGATGGGGATCCGCAGCACAGACTCGCACGCGAACTTCGTCTACCTGCCGCCCAGCGGACGGCCGTGGAGCGAAGCGTTCGAGGGAACCGGACTTCAAGTGCGCTCCTACGGCGACGGTGGAGTACGCATCACCGTGGGGAATCGCACGTCCACCCAGGCCGTGCTGGACGCCCTGGGAACATCAGTCGCCGCAGGCGCCATATGAGGCCGCCACCATCAAGGCTGCGCTTCCGGATCGGGCACAAGGTCGCAGCCTGGTATGACGCCGAGGCCTACTTCCGCCGAAGAGCGAAGACGGGCAGCGCATTTCACATGCCCATCCCCGGGTTCGGGGATGTGCTGTTCGCAGCCCACCCCGAGGACGTCCGCGAGTTCCTCAGAATACCGGCGACGTCGTTCACTCCCCCGATGCCGAACCCGATCGAGCCGGTCGTCGGCGCAGGATCGATCATCCTGCTCGACGGCCAACCCCACAAGAACGAGCGCGCCCGCTTCCTGCCCGCTCTGCACGGTGAGCGCATCCGCCGCTACACCGATGTGATGGCCAAGGCCGCTGACGATGTGGTCGCGACGTGGCGTCCAGGAACCTTGGTGGACGCGCGCGACGCCTCGCAGACGATCACGCTGCAGATCATCGTGCGGGCAGTCTTCGGTATCGAGGACGATGAGCGTTGCGGCGAGTACGTTCACGTGGTTAAGGCGATGATGCGCAACTACATCGCCCCTTTCATGTTCTTCCCCGCGCTGCGGCGGGCACCGTTCGGGTTCGGTCCGTGGAAGCGCTTCTCCGAGAAGCGGGTTCGGCTCGATGAGATCCTGTCCGAGCAGATCGCCGCGCGGCGGAGAACCGGCACCGATGGCTACGACGACGTGCTCAGCGTGCTGCTTGCCGACGACAAGGGCGGTCATCGTAGCGACGAGGAAGTACAACAGCAGCTGCGCACGTTACTGGTGTCTGGCCACGAAACGTCGGCGACGACTCTGGCCTGGGCACTTTTCCACATCCATGACGACGACACCGTCCGCCGCAAGGTTCTCGAGGAACTGAGCGGCAATCCCACACCGGAGCAGATGCCGAAGCTCCCCTACCTCAATGCGGTGATCTCCGAGACACTGCGGATGCATCCGACGGTTTCGATCGTGGTGCGCCAATTGACCTGTCCTGTGGACACGTGGCGCACCTCCAGGAAGGCCGGTGACATCGTGGGTGTGGCGCTGCCTGCCCTGCACGCTGATCCGCAGGTTTGGCCGGATCCCGGCCGGTTCGATCCAGAACGATTCGTTGTCCGCAAGCCGCCACCTGCTGAGTATTCTCCGTTCGGCTACGGGCATCGACGCTGCCCCGGGTCGGCGTTCGCCGCGCTGGAGCTGGCGATCGCGTTGGGCACCATCCTGACCAGAGTCGAACTGCGGCTGCCCGATTCGCGCCGCTCGCGACTGCCACGATCCATTCCGCGCGGTGTGGCCGCGGTGCCGAGCAGAGCCATCAACCTGGAGGTAGTCCGCACGTGAACCTGAAACAACGGGTGCCGCTTCTGCGCTGGTCGTTCTGGCGGATGGCCGCCGCAAGCGCCAGGATCAACAAGACCGGGCAGATCGGCGATGGTCGCGAAGCCGCGGTTGTCGAGTACGTTCTGGCCGAGGCCCGCCAGGGCGACGTCACCGATGTCCTGGCCGCCATCGACCGCTTCGCGTACGAGAAGTCGTTCCTCATCAACGTCGGTGACGAGAAGGGCGAACTCCTGGATGCAGCGGTGCGGCGCGCACACCCGTCGCTGGCGCTGGAGTTGGGTACCTACTGCGGCTATGGAGCACTACGCATTGCGGCGGCAGCCCCGAACGCGAAGGTGTATTCGATCGAACTGGCCGAGGCCAACGCAGTCAATGCCCGTCGCATCTGGGCGCATGCGGGCCTCGCGGACCAGATCACCTGCGTCGTCGGCACGATCGGAGACGGTGGACACACGCTGGATGCATTGGCCGACGAGCACGGATTCGATTCCGGCGCTTTGGATTTCGTGTTTCTGGACCACGACAAGAACGCGTATCTTGCCGATCTGCAGAGCATTGTCGATCGCGGCTGGCTTCACGCTGGCTCGATCGTGGTCGCCGACAACGTGAAGATTCCCGGGGCGCCCCTGTACCGCGCGGCCATGCGCGAGCAGCAGGGCAAGACCTGGGAGACCCGCGAGCACAAGACACATGGCGAGTACGGCTCCGTGTTCCCTGACCTGGTGCTGGAGTCGGAGTACCTGGCCGGCTGACGCTAACGCGCCCTGGGGTGGGCTCCGGCCCACACCTCCCGCAGTGCGTGCACCGTGACCAGTGTGTAGATCTGCGTGGTGGTGACCGATGCATGGCCGAGCAGCTCCTGTACGACGCGGACGTCAGCGCCACCGTCGAGCAGGTGGGTGGCAAAGGAGTGCCGAAGGGTGTGCGGAGACACTGCCGCGGTGATGCCCGCCCGTTCGGCGGCGTCCTGCAGCACCTGCCATGCGCTTTGCCGGGACAGCCGGCCGCCGCGGGCATTGAGAAAGATCGCCGGTGTGCCCTTCCCGCGCCGCGCCAGGTCGGGCCGTCCTCGGACGAAGTAGGCGTCCAGCGCGCTGACGGCGGGACGACCGATCGGTACCAGCCGCTGCTTCCCGCCCTTGCCCCGCAACAGCACCGAACGGGCGTGGGTGTCGACGTCGTCGATATCGAGCCCGACCGCCTCGGAGATCCGCGCGCCGGTGGAGTACAGCAGCTCGAGCAGTGCCCGGTTGCGCAACGTCAGCGGACCATCGGCCTCGCTGTCGCCGCCCGCCCCATCGAGAAGGGCCAGCACCTCGTCGATGGTCAGGCTCTTGGGCAGGCGCCTGCTCGGCGTCGGCGGCTTCACGGCGCGGGCGACGTCGAGTTCGGTGACGCCTTCCGCGGCAGCGAAGCGATGCAGTCCGCGCACCGCGATCAGCGCGCGCGCCGCCGACACCGCCGAAAGCGGTATGACCCCGGCATCGGCGTCGCCGCGGCGCAGTGCCGCAAGGAAGTCACTCACGTCGGTCTCGGTGACCTTGCCGAGGTCATCGACGCCGCGCAGGGTGAGGTGCTCTGCGTAGCGCCGCAGATCTCTGCGGTAGGAGCTCAGTGTGTTGGCGGCGACACCGCGCTCGATCGTGAGGTGGTCCAGGTAACCCTGAAGTTGGTCATCGAGCACGGGCCGGAATGTCGTCACGACTGTTCCTTCCGTCGGGCGAACGCCGTGGGCCTGTCGACCCACACGGCGTCGACGGGCCGCAACGAGTCGAAGTCGCCGTCGACGGCATGTGCCGCGAGAATGCCGCTCACCGCGATGGCGTTGGTGATCTCACCGCTCAGCGCCATCCGGACCGCCTCATCGATGGCGAATCGCCGCACCACCAGATCGGCCTCTTCGTCATGCGCGTCGGGCCTACCGACATCGGATAGGTCGGTGGCGAGATACACCCGCACGCTCTCGTCGCTGAAGCCCGGTGCGCTGACGAGATCGACGAGAACACGCCAGTTCGTGGCAGACAGCCCGGCCTCTTCCTCGAGCTCGCGTGCCGCGGTGATGTGCGGCGGCTCGCCGCCCATGTCCAACAGGCCCGCGGGCAGCTCCCACAGGCGCCTGCCCACAGGGTGGCGATATTGATAGACCATGACGATGTTCGCGTCCTCGTCGAGGGCGAGGATGGCGACCGCGCCGTAGTGCTCGACCACTTCGCGTCGGGCGGAGCCGCCGCCAGGCATCTGCACCTCATCGGCGCGGAGTGCGAAAATCTTTCCGACGTAGACGGTTTCGGATTCGACGGTCGCGAAATCGTGTTCAGCCACGGACTTCCGATTTCACCCTGGAGTCGTCCTGGAGCAGTTGCTCCGCGTCGTCCGGGTGCTCGGCACCGTTGGCTCGCTGCTCAGGGATCTCCACCGGCAATCTCTCGGCAGCCTTGTAGTCCAGGGCGGCACCGATGAAGGCAGCGAACAGCGGATGCGGGCGGGTGGGGCGGCTCTTCAACTCGGGGTGAGCCTGCGTCCCGACCATGAAGGGGTGGACATCGGGCGAGTACTCGACGAACTCCACCAGATGCCCGTCGGGTGACGTCCCGGAGAACCTCAAGCCGCTTTCGGCGATGCGGTCGCGATAGGCGTTGTTGACCTCGTAGCGGTGCCGGTGCCGCTCGGACACCTCGGTGGTGCCATAGGCCTGCGCGACGATGGAGTCCGGCTCCAGAACCGCTGGGTAGGCACCCAGTCGCATGGTGCCGCCCAGGTCAGCGTCCCCCGCGACGGCGTCGCGCTGGTCGGCCATGGTGGAAATCACCGGGTCGGGGGTGTCGGCGTCGAATTCCGCCGAGTTCGCCCCGGCGATGCCGGCAGATCGGGCCGCCTCGATGACGATGCACTGCAGGCCCAGGCACAGACCCAGCACGGGTAGGCCGCGTTTGCGCGCGTACCGGATCGCGCCGATCTTGCCTTCGATGCCCCGAATGCCGAAGCCGCCGGGGATCAGCACGGCATGCACATCGTCGAGTACCGCCGCGGCGCTTCCGTCGTTCTCGCAGTCGTCGGAGGCGACCCACCGCAGTTCCACCTTGGCGCGATGCTTGAAGCCGCCCGCACGCAGCGCCTCGGCCACCGACAGGTACGCGTCGGAAAGGTCGATGTACTTGCCCACCAAAGCGATTCGCACGCTCTCATGCGGTTCGTGCACCCGCTGCAGGAGGTCGTTCCACTGTGTCCAGTCGACGTCGCGGAACGGCAGGTTCAGCCGCCTCACCACGTAGGCGTCGAGTTCCTCACGGTGCAGCACCTTGGGGATGTCATAGATCGACGGCGCGTCCGGTGTCGAGATCACGCCGTCGATGTCGACGTCGCACATCAACGCGATCTTGTTCTTCAGCGGTTCGGGCACGTCACGGTCACACCGCAGGATCAACGCGTCGGGGGTGATGCCGATGCTGCGGAGCGCCGCGACGGAGTGCTGGGTCGGTTTGGTCTTGAGCTCGCCCGACGGCGCCATGAACGGCACCAGCGAGCAGTGCAGGAAGAAGCAGTTCTCCCTGCCCACCTCGTGGCGCACCTGGCGGGCGGCCTCGAGGAACGGCAACGACTCGATGTCGCCGACGGTGCCGCCGATCTCGGTGATCACCACATCCGCGCGGTTGCCGTCAGCGTCCGGTTGCGCCATCGCCAGCACCCGACTCTTGATCTCATCGGTGATGTGCGGGATGACTTGAACGGTATCGCCGAGATACTCGCCGCGGCGCTCCTTGGCGATCACCGTCGAATACACCTGTCCGGTAGTCACATTCGCCCAGCCGGGTAGGTTGCGGTCCAGGAATCGCTCGTAGTGCCCGACGTCGAGATCGGTCTCGGCGCCGTCCTCGGTGACGAACACCTCACCGTGCTGAAACGGGTTCATCGTGCCCGGGTCGACATTGAGGTACGGGTCGAGCTTCTGCATGGTGACCTGCAGGCCACGAGCGGTCAGCAACTGCCCGAGACTCGACGCAGTGAGCCCCTTACCAAGCGAAGAAACCACACCGCCGGTGACGAAGAGATGCTTGGTGGCGGTTTGCGGGTGCTTGCGTAACGCTGGCAAGAGCAACCTCCGTGACGACGGGCAGGGCTTGATTCTTTAGGCAAGTGCCTTGCTTGGGGCCTGCCGACCCACGGAACTCAACATTAACACCGACCCCGACAACCCGTCGCTGACGCGCCGGGGTTGCCTATTGCGGGACGGTTACCGCCGTCGCTCCCTGCCCGACGCCATACTGGGCCGGACGTCCGCCGCTGATCAGCTCCTGCAGCGCCAGAACCGTGGTGATCCGGCCCGAAGCGGCGTCTACGTCGTCCACCGTGCTGACCGCTGAGGTGAGCGCTGCGTCCGACCGGGTGACGGCCACCGCGGCAGTCCCGGAAGCGGTGCCGTCGCGACCGGCGATCACCGTGCCGGAGCCGTGTGGGGCCAGGCCGGCAGCGAAGCGCGCAACCGTGGCGCCTTTGTTCCCCGCATCGTCGCCCAACCCGCCGCCGGTGACGATCAGCGCCGTGTTCGCCGCGCCGACACGACTGTCGCCGTACGTGATGAACCCGGTGTCGCGCAGCGCGGTGAGTACGGCGTCGCGCTGCTGATCATCGACCGCGGGCACCTTGGGATCCCGGTTGATCAACAGCGCGATGCCCAGCAGGTCACCCGCCTGCGAACCCTGGTCGACCGACTTGGTGCTCAACTGCGCGCCGGCGGGCACGATCGGCGAATTCACCACCGAAAGGAGTTTCTCCGCAGAATTGGCGTCGACGAACTCCTCGGTCAGCGCGACGGTGCCCGTCACCGTGCCGCCTGCCTGCTCCACCATCCGCTTCAGCGATTCGACGTCGTCGTCGGATGCGTCGGGCGTGCGGAACACCACGACCGACTTGGCCCCCATCGTGTCGCGCAGGATTCGCGGGGACATCTGCGCGTCGAATTCGCCCGCGGCGCTCAGCTTCTCGTTGAGCGCGTTCCTCTCATCGGTGAGGCCGTTGATCTGGTTCTGCAGTTCCTGCTTGTCATCGCGCAGCCCGGACAGCACCGTGTTGGAGAGCAGACCGGAGCCCAGTGCAACGCCGATCGCGAGGGCCAAAAAGACTGCGGCAAGCGAAATCGCGTGTGTTCGTAGAGATATCACCGGGCGCTCCTAGGTGACTAAGCCCTGGACCCACAGCGAGAATCGGTTCCAGTAGGCGACGGCCCAGTCGATGACCGCGCCGTCAGCACGCGACACCCAGAGCGCAACGATGACCGCGACCAGCATCGCCAGCACCAGCATTGCGATCGCTCCGCCGGAGATCCGGCTTCGGTAAAGCGTCGCAACGGCTTTGGCGTCGACCAGCTTCTCGCCCACCTTGAGTCGGGTCAGGAAGGTCGAGGGATTGCTTTGCTGACGGGACCGGTCGAAGAACTCTTCGATGCTCGCCGTGTGACCGGCTGTCACGATCAACGCGGCACCGTGGTGATCGGCCAGCAGCAGCGCGAGGTCAGCAGCGGAGCCTGCGGCCGGGAACGTCATCGCCCCGACACCGAGATCCTGGATGCGCTCGAGTCCCGCCGCGTGTCCGTCAGCATCGGCGGGCAGCACCACCTGCGCACCGCTGCGGAGCGCCTCTGCGCTGATGCGTTCCGGATCGCCGACGATCAGCTGTGGCCGGTAGCCGCCTTTCCGCAGGACGTCGGCGCCCGTTCCGACACCGATGAGCACCGGCTGGTACTCCTTGATGAACGGTTTGAGCGCCTTCAGCTCATGTGCCGCGTTCGGCTCCTCGGCCACAATCACCACGTGACGGCGATGGAGATCGACATCGATATCCGGAATGCCGATGCCGTCGATCAGCAGCGGGCTCTCACTGCGGATGAACTCGATGGTGTTGCCTGCGAACGCCTCGAGGTGGGCGACCAGGCCGCTCTTCGCCTCGTGCATCAGTTCGTGGATCTCGTGGTCCGTTCGCTCGGTGCCGACCGCGAGCCTGCGGTCGCCCGCATACACTCCGCCGTCGTACAGCCGGACCTTGGCGCCATCCTTGACGCGTTTGAAGACCTCGGGGCCGGTCTCGTCGATCAGCGTGACGCCGTTGTTCACCAGCACCTCAGGCCCCAGGTTCGGGTAGCGGCCGGAGATTGACGGCGATGCGTTGATGACGGCGGCGATATCCGCCTCCACCAGCGCGTCCGCGGTGATGCGGTCGAGATCGAGCGCGTCGATCACCACGATGTCGCCGGGTCCCACACGCCGCAACAGCCGGTCGATGTCGCGGTCCACCCTGGCGGTGCCGGTAATGCCCGGGCGCGGGCTGGCAGTACGGGATAGCAGCGCTGACATCTTCATAGGCGCGATTCTGTCGGGGAACCCTCAAGTTGAGGTGGAGGCGCGCCGTAACACCAGCCTCAGAAGTTAGCTTCTGTCACACGAGCCACAGGCTAGGAGACCTTTTCACGGTCGTCCTGCGCGGCGCTGAGTAGCTCGCGGGCATGAGCCCTTCCGCTGTCGGAGTCGCCGAGACCGGCGAGCATGCGGGCAAGCTCGGCCACCCGGTCCTCGTCGTCGAGCCGCCGCACGCCGCTGGCATTGTTGCGGCCCGCGCTGTCGACGACGAGATGGATGTCGGCGTACGCGGCGACCTGAGGCAGGTGCGTGACGACGATGACCTGGTGGGTGCGCGCCAACCGGGCAAGGCGCCGGCCGATCTGGACCGCGGCGCGACCGCCGACGCCTGCGTCGACCTCATCGAACACCATCGTGGTGCCTTCGACCGACGCGGCAAGGACCACTTCCAGCGCCAGCATGACTCGGGACAGTTCGCCGCCTGACGCACTCTTGCTCAGGGGCAGTACGTCTGTCCCCCGATGGGCCGCGAACCCGAACTCGACCGCGTCGGCGCCGTCAGACCCCGCGTGCACCGTCACGCCCGACGGCAGAGTGACAGGAGCGGCATCGTCACCCCGGACAGTCAACGGCGACACTGTGACGGTGAACTGGGCGTCGGCCATCGCCAGCCCGGACAGCTCGGCGGTCACCGCTTTGGCGAGGCCCTTCGCCGCTTTGCTGCGCACCTTGCTGAGTTCGCTTGCAGCGGCGACGAGATCGACTTCAAGCTCCGCCACGCGGCGCTGCAGGCCGGCGAGAGTCTCCTCGGAGACATCCAGCGCCACAAGCCGTTCCCGCGACTCGCGGGCCCACTCAAGGACGGCGTCGATATCGGCCGCGTACTTCCGGGTCAGCACCCGCAACTCGCCCTGTCTGGCCAACTTCGTCTCTAAAGTGCTTGCGTCGCTGGGAAGTTCGGCGAGAAAATCACCGAGCTCGGTGGACACATCCCCGATCACCGCCATGGCCTCAGCCAGGCGCTCCCCCAGTGCGCGCAACACATAGTCGTCGGTGGCTTCCAGGGCCGACTTGGCCTGCCCGACTTGGTGCGCGGCCGATACCGTGTCGGCATCGGCGGCATCGTCGAGCGCGCCCGACAGCGCGGTGCGAGCGGAGTGGGCGGCCTCCCGCAGCGCATCGAGTTCGGACAGCCGCCTGATGGCGTCGACGAGCGCGTCGTCCTCGCCCGGCTGCGGGTCGACGGCATCGATTTCACCGAGACCGAACTTGAGTCGGTCCGCCTCCTGCGCCATTTCCCGTGCCCGCCGGGTCCTTTCGGTCAAGTCGCGGCGTGCGGCCTGCCAGGTTTCGCGCACCGCTCGGTAGTGCTGCAGGCGGGCGCCGACGTCGGCGAACCGGTCGAGAGCGGCGCGCTGTTCGTCGCCGCGCATCAGGCGTAGCTGATCGTTCTGCCCGTGCAAGGTCAGCAACTCGGTGGTGAAGGTGCTCAACGATTTTGCGGGCACACTGCGGCCGCCGAGGTATGCCCGCGACGGGCCTGCCCGGCTCACAGAGCGTGCCGCGATGACGCTGCCGTCTTCGTCGCGATCCGCGCCGGACGCGTCGAGAATCTCGTCGACCTGCGCAGCCACCCCGGCGCCGAGTTCGCCAGTGCTGAACCGACCTTCGACGACAGCGCGGTCGGCACCTGACCGGATTCGCGTCGCATCGGCGCGCGCACCGCCGAGCAGGTGCAGCCCGGTGACGACCATCGTCTTACCCGTGCCGGTCTCGCCGGTCAGCACGGTCAGCCCACGGTCGAACTCGGCGGTCGCCGTGCTGATGGCGCCAAGGGACTCGATGCGGATTTCGGAGAGCACTACTGTCCGCGCCAGCCCTTGACCGGCAGCTGGAACTTGCGCACCAGGCGATCGGTGAAAGGTGCGCTATCCAGCCGCACCCATTTGAGCGGTGTGCCGCATCGCGTCACCTCGAGCCGCCCACCAGCAGGTACGACCATCTCGCGGCGCCCGTCGCAGAACACCAGCGCGTCATGGCCGGTCGCCTCGACCTCGATCGCGATGGCGGCCTCGGGACTGGTCACCATCGGCCGGGCGAACAGTGCATGAGCGTTGTTGGGCACCACGAGTATCGCCTCGAGATCAGGCCACAGGATCGGGCCGCCAGCAGAGAAGGCCCACGCCGTTGAGCCTGTCGGGGTCGCCACCAGGACACCGTCGCATCCGAATGCCGATACCGGGCGCCCGTCGACTTCGACGACGGCGCCGAGAACGCCGAGGCGCGGGCCCTTCTCCAGACTGGCCTCGTTGAGCGCCCACCCTCGACTGACGATTCGCCCCTCGACGCGCACCACGACGTCGAGGGTCATTCGTTCCTCGACGCGGTAGTCACGCGTGACGACGTGCTCGAGGACCTTGTCGATGGAATCCACTTCAGCCTCGGCAAGAAACCCGATGCGGCCGAGATTGACGCCCAGAACAGGGATCTCGACATTGCGGGCGAGTTCGGCGGCGCGCAGGAATGTGCCGTCACCGCCGAGGACGAGGACCAGCTCACATCCTTCAGCCGCTCGCTCGTCGGCGTCGACGACCTCGACATCGACCCCGAGCCCGCGCATGTCGTCGGTCGAAAAGTGCACCGCTCCGCGGTCGACGGCTTCCGCGGACAGCACGCGCATACCGATATCGTTGTCGCTGAGAACTTTTTCCACCCTGCGCGCGGTTTCGGCTACTTGATCGCGGCCGGTGTGGACCACCAGAAGGATGGTGCGGTCGGTTGTCATTGCGGCCCTTCCACGACGGCGCGTTGCACGGCCTTCCCGAGGTCGTCACCCATCAGCGGATGTTCCGGCTCGGCGCGCAGATGCAGGAAGTATTCGACATTGCCCGACGGCCCGGGAAGCGGGCTGGCCGTCACACCGACGGTGTGCCAATCCAGTTCGGCGGCCCGGTGCGCCACCGCGAGCACGGCAGCGGCCCGCAGTTGCGGGTCTGACACCACGCCGCCTGCGCCGACGCAGTCCCTACCGACCTCGAACTGTGGTTTCACCATGGGAACGATATCGGCGTGCGCCGACGCACACGACACCAGCGCGGGCAGCACCGTCGACAGCGAGATGAAGGACAGGTCGGCCACCACACGCTCGACCGGGCCGCCGATCGTCTCCGGTGTCAGCGCGCGCACATTTGTGCGTTCCAACACCGTCACCCGATTGTCTGACCGCAGTGACCATGCAAGCTGCCCGTAACCAACGTCGACGGCGACCACTTCGCGGGCTCCGCGATCCAGCAGTACCTCGGTGAACCCTCCGGTCGACGCACCCGCGTCCAGGCAGCGGGTGGCCGCCACCGAGATGCCGAAGGCGTCCAGCGCGCCGATCAGTTTGTGCGCTCCCCGCGATACCCACGACCGGTCGTCGGCGACGTCGACGGTCAGCGATGCGTCGATGGAGATGGCCGTCGCCGGTTTGGCCGCAGGCATTCCGTTGATGCTGACCCGGCCGGCGCCGATCAGTTCGGCGGCCTGCTGCCGCGAGCGCGCCAGCCCGCGCCGCACCAGCTCGGCGTCAACACGAGCGCGCCGCGTCACCGGTTCTCACCCGTCCGGTGTGTCCGTCGATGCCGGCCCCTTCTCGACCGACTCGAGCGCCTGTACCAGGAGGTCGTGCGCTTCTTCCAGCCGGGTGGCGACGCCGTCTATGTCGACATCGGCAGCACCCGGCCCCTCGATGTCGGGCAGCTCGGCCAGCAACGCCGCGATCCTGGACCGGATCTCGTCTGGTTCGGTACTCATACGGCGTTCACGCTAGTCGATCGGGCGACGTCAGCAGGGACCACCGCTCCAGCGCCCTCCTGGCGATGTAGTCCCCCGCGACGATCGCGAACGGCTGGCCGCTCAGCGCGGAGTTCCACACCGCGTTGGCGGTGGCCCGCACCACCGTCAGCGAATCCCGTGGCTCACTGCCGGTGTTGTGAACGGTCACCGCGGCCTCGCCGATCTCGACGCGCCAAGCGGGATTCGGCCCCACCCGCAGGCCGTCGGCGCGGTCGTACAGCGATCGCAGATCGGCGGCGATGTAGTTGGGCCGCTCGCCGACCACTGCGCGCACGGCCTCGGAGGCGGTGCTGACCCCGCTCAGCACGAGAAGGCTGGGTACGCCTGCGGCATTCGCTCCGGCGATGTCGGTGTCGAGACGATCGCCCACGACCAGCGGGTTGCGAAAGTCGCCGCGCGACAAGGCGTCTGTCAGCAGCCTCGGCTGCGGTTTGCCAGCGACAGTCGGTTCGCGGTCGGTTGCCGCCTGCAGGGCCGCGACCATGGATCCGTTCCCGGGCAACAGCCCCCGTTCCGACGGCAGCGTCCGGTCGACGTTGGCCGCCACCCAGAACGCGTTGCCCCTGATCGCCAGAGCGGCTTCGGCCAGATCGGGCCACGCGGTCTCGGGAGAATGACCCTGGACCACGGCGACGGGGTCGTCCGACCACTGCCGCACGGGCTTGAGGCCGACGTTTTCGATCTCGGCGGCCAGCGATTCGGTGCCGACGATGAGCACGGGCGCGCCTGCGGGTAACCGGTCCGCCAGCAGATGGGCGGCACTCTGGGCGCTGGTGACGACGTCGTCGGCCGCAGCGGCGAACCCCATCGCGCGAAGGTGCTGGGCGACCTCATCGGAACTGCGTGAGGCGTTGTTCGTCACGTACAGCGTGCGCGATGTGACAGCCGCGAGCGTTTCCACGGCGCCGGTGGTCGGCTCCTGGCCCCGAAACACCGTGCCGTCGAGATCGAGAAGCAAGCAATCATGTTCTTGCGCAAGCGTTGTCACGTCAGCCGAGCTCCGTGATCCGTTCCTCGGCATCGGTCACGCCCTCGACATCGGCGGCCGCAGCCTTGATGAACCAGTGCAGGGCTTCTTCGCCCTTGTCGAGCGCGAGCAATGTTTCGGCGTAGGCGTAGAACAGCCGGGCGGCGGTCTGTCCGGTTCGCGTCGAGTCGAGTTGAGGCGTCGACAGGATCGCAAGGGCTTGATCGAACTGGCCCAGATCAGACCGGGCGCCTGCCGCGACGATACGCAGCTCGTCGGCGTCGTCGCCGGTCAGTTGGGCGGCGTCGGAACCGCGGGCCAACTCGATTGCCCGCTCAGGTCGACCGAGGCCGCGTTCACAGTCGGCGATCAACGGCAGCAACGGAGACTTGCTGCCCATTCGGCGGGCGGCGCGCAGTTCGGCTATCGCCTGCGACCAGTCGCCGCAGTGATAGGCGGCGATGCCGACGGCTTCGCGGACGGCCGCGATTCGGCCCGACCGCTCTCGGGCAGCACGGGCGTGTTCCAGCGCAGCCTGCGGGTCCTCGTCGAGCAGATCTCCCGCCGCCACCAGGTGGCGTGCGATGAAGTCAGCGGTGCTGCGGTCGAGTGTGGTGAGTTCCCGACGGACCTCAGGCGACAGCTGCCGCGCTTCGATATCCGCCGACAGCGCGGGGCCCTTTCGCTCGACCGACGGGTCGGGCTTGCGGTCGGGCTGGGTTCGGCGCGCACGGTTGGGACCCGACGAGCGCGGTGCCGAGGGCCGCTGAGGGGGTGATCGTCGCTCGCCTCCGGGGCCGTTTGCACCACCGTTGCGGGAAGCGCCGGTGCCGCCGCGAGACTGACCGCGCTCGCCACCTCTGTCGTCGACCACTGAAACCTTTCGCCGTGAAACCTCGTGCCAGGATACGGCCCACCGAGAATCGGTCGTGGGGGTGCACCACCCGTGGGGCGACTCAGAATTTTGCCCGCAAGGCAGGCCAGGTCAGGTCGGCTGACGTCGCGTCGACCGGCTCATCGGAGGACGCGATAGCGCAGGTGCGCGACGCCCGGCGCTTCGAGCACCCGGACCAGCTCGAGTGCGGGCTTACCCGCCTCGAACCCGTCGAAAAGACGCTCGCCCGAACCGAGGATCACCGGACTGATCTGGAGATCGATTTCATCCACCAGTCCCGCCGCTATCGCCTGCCTCGCGCACGAGGCTCCTCCCGCAATCGAGATGTCGCGCCCACCCGAAGCCTCTTCGGCCTGTGCGTAGGCGGACTGGATCCCGTCGGTGACAAAGTGAAAGGTGGTCCCGCCCTGCATTTCGATCGGGTCGTGCGGGTAGTGAGTCAGGACGAAAACCGGGCAGTGGTAGGGCGGCTCGTCGCCCCACCAGCCCTGCCAATCCGAGCCGTCCCACTCGCCGCGGATTGGCCCAAACATGTTGCGGCCCATAATCGTAGCGCCCATGCCGTCCATCATGTCCGATACCACTTGCCGGTTGACCGGATGGTTCGCGGCGGGGCCGATATGCCAGCCATGAAGCGCCCCGCCCCCGACGCCGAGAGGCTGTTCCTCGGACTGCCCCGGTCCGGCAACATAGCCGTCCGCCGAGATCGACATCGAAAGATTTGTTCTGGACACCTAGCCTCCATCTCGCTGCGGTTACGTCGGCTGCGACTAAGTAGACCGAGTCGGGCTGACAATCTCATCGCAACCGTCCAAGGTGGGTGACTGGACTCCCTGACGTGTGCGCTGACGACGTCTCGTTGTGGGAAGCGAGACGCTCGTGTCTTAAGACTTGGTCTGTGCCGGCGTGCCGATCAACAGGTGGGGTGCCCCGTCGGCCGCATTGATGCGACGGTCTTGCACGGTTAAACCCGCGCTTTGCAGCGCGTTGATGACCTCGGGTATGGGGCGCAGGCGGAAGCCGTGGCCAGTGAACGGTAACTTCGCCATCGTGTCGGGGTCCGCGACGCCGACGACGATTCTCCCCGAGGGTGCTGTCACCCTGGCCAACTCGGCGAACGCCTCCTGAAGCTCG
>Ga0164307_10000347_pt1 | contig 20513 bp, 17 predicted proteins | sample Whisoiple_243_MG_FD_110214 | JGI IMG/M metagenome (GOLD analysis project Ga0164307, IMG submission 110214) | Soil microbial communities amended with fresh organic matter from upstate New York, USA - Whitman soil sample_243_MG | ecosystem: Environmental > Terrestrial > Soil > Unclassified >...
ACGTCGGCGCTCTGCTCGAGCAGCGTGCCGACCTGCGCCCGGGTGCCGCGCTCCGGCTCGAGGATGGGGACCCGCTGCAGACTGGCCCGACCCGGCACGTCGAAGACGACCGAGTCCCAGCTGGCCGAGAAGACCTGGCCGGTGAAGCGGCGGACGCACTCTCCGCGGAACCACGCGCGGGTGTCCTCTGGTGGCGTCGTCTGGGCCGCCTTGACCTCCTCGGGCGTCACGAGGTCACGGAGCAGCCCGCGGTCACGCAGCCGGTGCACGAGCCCCTTCTCGGGGCGCACGTCGGCCCACTGGATGTCGATGGCCGCGAGTCGGTGGTCGTCCCAGGCGAGGCCGTCACGGGCCCGGTAGCCCTCGAGGAGCTGCAGCTTGGCGACCCAGTCGAGCAGGGGCGCACACGACATGACGTCGCGCCCGAGACCGGTGAGGACCTCCTCCCACAGTCCCATGACCTCTGCGGTCGCCTCGGCCTCGGGGTCGTCGCCGCGCCGGTCGAGCCAGACGCGGGCGGCCTCGAAGTACATCCACTGGAGGTCGAGCGCCGTGACGCTGCGTCCGTCGACGAGCTCGACGGTGGCGGTGAGCGTCGGGTCGTGCGAGACGGTCTGCAGGGCGGCGACCGGTCGGCGGACCGACCAGTCCTCGGTGAGGTGGCCGTCCTCGATCATCCCGAGCACGAGCGACGTCGTGCCGGTCTTGAGCAGGGTCGCGACGTCGAGGTGGTTCGCGTCGCCGATGATGACGTGGAGGCGCCGGTAGCGGTCGGCCACGGCGTGGGGCTCGTCGCGGGTGTTGATGATCGGGCGCTTGAGGGTCGTCTCGAGGCCGACCTCGGTCTCGAAGAAGTCGGCGCGCTGGGAGATCTGGTAGCCCGCTCCCCTGCTGTCGACGCCGATCCCGACCCGGCCGGCACCGCAGACGACCTGACGCGTCACGAAGAACGGGATGAGGTGGCGCACGATGTCGGGGAACGCGGTGCGCCGTGGCATGAGGTAGTTCTCGTGCGTGCCGTAGGACTGGCCCTTGCCGTCGGCGTTGTTCTTGTAGAGGTTGACCGGCGGCTGCCCTGGACGCGCGGCGAGCAGGCGCACCGACTCGAGCGCGATCGCGTCGCCCGCCCGGTCCCAGGTCACGGCGTCGCGCGGCAGGGTGACCTCGGGAGAGCTGTACTCGGGGTGGGCGTGGTCGACGTAGTAGCGGGCGCCGTTGGTCAGCACGACGTTGGCGAGCGTCGGGTCCTCGATGTCGGTCAGCTGGCTCGGGTCGGCGGTCTGCCGGTCGAGCTGCCAGCCGCGCGCGTCGCGCAGCGGGTCCTCGAAGGCGTAGTCCCAGCTCGACTGGTTGGACCGGATCCCCTGCGCGGCGGCGTAGACGCTGATGACCTGGCCCGACAGGAACATCGGGTTGGCCATCGGGTCGCCGGGCACGGAGATGCCGTACTCGGTCTCGAGCCCCATGATCCGCCGCACCGTCATGGCCCGACGATAACCGTCCCGACCGCGCGCGCCGCGTCCGGTCTCGTCCGGACCGAGGGCGTATGCCGTCCGACCCGGCTAGATGGCCCCGACCTTCTGCAGCCGGTTGAGCGAGAACCACCCGAACGGGATCGGCAGCCAGTAGGTCGCGAGCCGGTAGAGCAGGACGGACGAGACGGCGGTGCCGCTGTCGACGCCGATGGAGATGAGCCCGAACGACATCGCGGCCTCGATGCCGCCGAGGCCACCGGGCGTCGGGACGGCCGAGCCGACGATGGCGCCGGCGAAGTAGACGACAGCGATGGATGCGACGGGCGCATCGGCACCGAAGGCCCTCGTGGCGCACACGAGCGCGGCGACGAACGACATGTCGAGCAGGAGCGCCCCGGCGAGCAGCTGGGTGAGCTTGGCCGGGTGCTGGAGGACGGCGAGGACCTGCGGGACGGCCGACTTGACCTGCGGGAGCACGCGGTCGGTGAGCAGGGCCCGGACCTTCGGCAGCGCGAGCAGCCCGAGGGCGAGGATGACGACGACGAGGATCGCCGCGACGAGCACCGGGGACGGGCTGAACGAGACCGCCGGGCCGGTGCCGGCCAGGACACCGGAGATGACGAGCAGGACGAAGTACGAGCAGAACTGGGCCACCTGCGCGACGCCGACGCTGGCACCGGCGATCGTCGGGGACAGGCCGGAGGTCTGCAGGTAGCGGGTGTTGAGCGCGATGTTGCCGACGGCGGCCGGGGCGACGAGGCCGCTGAACGCCACGGCGAGCTGCGTCATGTAGGTCCGGATGAACCTGAGGTGGATCTGGACGGCGCCGGCGAGCGCGATGGAGGCACCGGCGAAGGTGGCGGCCGCGAAGAGCAGCAGCAGGGCGGCCCAGCGCCAGTCGGCCGTGCTGACGACCTGGCCGATGTCGACCTGGGCCAGCTGCGTCAGGAGCAGGTAGCCGGCGATGCCCCCACCGAGCAGCGTGACGACGCCGCGCGCCGAGATGCGACGCAGCTGGACGGGCTCGACGGCCTCGGCCTTGGGGCGCAGGGCGACCAGCCGCTCGCGCAGCTCCCCCATGACCGACTTGGACTCCTTGAGCGCCACGCGCGCGTCGGGACTCAGCGCGACCGGCTGGAGCACGGGAACGGCCCGCAGGACGGCGTCCTCGCCGAGGGCTGCGACGGCCGAGTCCACGGTCCGCTCGGGGCCGACGGCCAGGGCCACGGTCGTGAGCAGCTGGGCGAGGTCGATGCGCAGGCTGATGTCGTCGGCCGCGACGTCCCCGCTGCCGAGCCGGGACAGGGCGACCCGCCCGTGGTCGTCGACGAGGATCGTCGACGGTCCGAGCTGCCGGTGCACGAGGCGACGTCGGTGCAAGGTGGCGGCCAGCCGCCAGATCGCGGCGAGCCGGGCGTCGTCGAGGTCCCCGTCGACCTCGCTGAGCGGGGTGCCCTGCGGCTCGTCGTAGGCGATGACGGCCGAGAAGGGACCGACCTCGGACACGGCGACGGGCCGTGGGGCGCGGATGCCGGCGTCGTGCAGGGCCAGACCCATCAGGGTCCGGTGCTCGATCTCGGAGCGCAGCGTCAGCGCGGGGGGTCGGGTGAAGCCGCTCCGCAGCCGCAGCACGCGCAGCAGGCGCCGACCCGAGGCGAGCCCGAAGGTGTCGCGGTCGATGACGTGGACGTCGAGCGTCCCGTCGTGGGTGGTCCCGATGTAACGGCGGTCACCGGCGTCGTTGGCGTCGATGAGCTCGAGGCGGGTCAGGGGCACACCGCCCGCGACGAGCACCGCGGCGACCTCCACCCCGGGTGGACGGGTGGAGTTCACGCCGAACACCAGGCGGAAGGTGAGGCCGACGATCCAGCCGAGCAGGAGCGAGCTGACGAGGGCCGCGAGGGTCATGGCCCCCGAGAGCAGGGTCGTGACGAGCGTCGCGATGACGACCACCGTCGCGATCGGCGAGATCCACTTGCGGCCGGAGATGTCGGCGACGGTGAGCAGCGCGACCATCGAGACGATGACGATGTCGAGCGGACCGGTGCGGCCCGTCGCGGTGGGTCGGGTCAGCACGTCGGTGACGAAACCGCCGTTGCCCGAGTGGACGAGCACGGCGAGGACGATGACGAGGACACCGCCGACGACGGCGGCACCGAGCGCCTGGATGAGCTGCATGGGGCGACGGCGCACGAGCAGGTCCGCGCCCACGCCGATCGGCAGGAGCAGGACGCCGATGCCGCTCATCCAGCCGAGCAGCGTGAGCAAGAGCCGGGGAAGCCCGCTCGTCGCGTCGGTGAGGTCCTGCTCGACCGCACCGCGCGTGCCCGAGGCGACATCGGCCGCGACGAGACCGAGCACGAGCAGGACGACGGCAGCGGCCAGGCGGACGCCGTCGACGGGACGGCGCACCCGTTCGGGGATGGGTGGCTCGATGACCTCGACGCCGGGCAGGCCGTCGTCTCCGGTCGTGGCTCCGGCCTCGGCTGCCGCCTCGACGACCGGCTCCGCCGCCGTCGCGTCTGCGCGCTCCTCACGCTCCCCGGCCTGCTCCTGCACGTGCTCCGCCGTCCGGCGCATGGTCTCCCCCGTGGTGTCGTCCGATGCCTCGGTGGGTCGGGAGACGGCCCCGTCCGTGGGGGGCTGCGTCCTCTCCGAGTCGCCGGGCATGGGCCAATCCTGCCCGAGGCGCGGCCCGAATGGCCGCAGCGTCGCCGTGCGGGCGTGCGTGCGCCCGGTGCGCCGACCATCAGGAAGCGGTGCGAGACTGACGCCGTGACGGTCACGGACTCGTGGGACATGCCCCTGCGCACCAAGCTGCTCGCTCGCGTGCTGAGCCGCACCCGCGACGGTTCCCGGATGCTCTCCGGTGACGAGATCGCCCGCAGCAGAGCGTGGTTCGCCCCTGCGCGGCTGCCCTTCACGTGGGTCACGGGTCCGGTACCGGCGGGGGTCGAGATCGCGGAGACGAGCTTCGCCGCCCGGGACGGCCACCCCGTCGCCGTACGCACCTACCGTCCGAAGGACGCCGCGGGTGAGGCCCTTCCCGCGATGCTGTGGTTCCACGGAGGTGGCTGGGTGCTCGGCAACACGCGGGGATACGACCCGATCTGCGCCTGGATCGCCGACCGCGCCCGGGTGGCCGTGCTCAACGTCGACTACCGCCTCGCCCCGGAGCACCGGGCACCCCAGGCCGCCCACGACTGCATCGACGCCGCCCGCTGGGCCGCGTCCGACGCCGCCGGTGACGGCGTCCGGCACACCGGTCTCGGTCTCGCGGGCGACTCGGCCGGCGGTAACCTCGCGGCCGTGGCCGCCCAGGTGCTCCGCTCCGAGGGTGGTGCCGACGTCGCCTACGAGGCCCTTGTCTACCCGGCCGTCGACGCGACGATGAGCTCGCCGTCCGTGGCCCAGCACTCGGCCGCACCGATCCTCACCCGCAGCGACATGGACGCGTTCCTCGCGCACTACCTCGGCGACGGCGACGATGCCCTCGACCCGCTCGACCCCCTCGTCTCCCCGCTGCACGCCCACGACCTCACCGGACTGCCCGCCACGCTCGTCCAGACGGCCGACCTCGACCCGCTCCGCGACGAGGGGACGGCCTACGCCGAGGCCCTCCGCGCAGCTGGCGTCGAGGTGCAGCACACCAACTACCCTCGCGTCCCGCACGGCTTCATGAGCTTTCCCGGGGCCACCCGGGTCGGCGGCGCCGCTCGCGCGGAGCTCGCCCAGTGGGTCGCCCGGCACGCGCGACCGGGAACGGTCGGATAGTCTGCGAACGCACGCGAGTCTCGTGAGGGATGGTCTCGAAGTGAACGATGTCGTCGTGTTCAGCGGCTCGGCGCACCCCACCCTGGCCGACCGGATCTGCTCCCATCTCGGGGTGACCCGGTCCCCCGTCGACATCAAACGGTTCAGCAACGACTGCCTGCAGGCACAGCTGCTCGCCAACTGCCGCCAGCGCGACGTCTACATCGTCCAGCCGCTCGTGCCGCCGACGCAGGAGCACCTCATGGAGCTGCTCCTCATGATCGACGCGGCGCGTGGCGCCTCGGCGGCTCAGATCACCGCGGTCATGCCGCACTACGCCTACGCCCGCTCGGACAAGAAGGACGCCTCGCGCATCTCCCTCGGCGGACGGCTCGTGGCCGACATGATCTCGACGGCCGGCTGCCACCGGGTCCTGACCATGGCCCTCCACGCTCCCCAGGTGCACGGCTTCTTCTCGACGCCCGTCGATCACCTGACCGCGATCGGGGTCCTCGCGGACCACTTCCGTGACAACGACCTCGACAACTCGATCGTCGTCAGCCCCGACCTCGGCAACGCCAAGGTCGCGACCCAGTTCGCCCGCCTGCTCGGGCTGCCCGTCGCGGCCGGCTCGAAGCAGCGGGTGGCCGACGACCGCGTCGTCATCGACTCGATCGTCGGCGACGTCTCGGGTCGCCGGGCGATCATCCTCGACGACGAGATCGCGACGGGCGGCTCGATGCTCGAGCTGATGGACCGCCTCAAGGACGCCGGCGCGACCGAGGCCGCGATCGTCTGCACCCACGGCCTCTTCGCCGGAAAGGCCGTCGAGCGGCTGCGTGACCACCCCTTCGTCACCGAGGTCGTCACGACCGACACCGTCCCGGCGCCGGACGGCTGGCCCGAGCTCAAGGTGCGGTCGGTGTCGGCCCTCTTCGCCGAGGCCATCAGCCGCATCCACCACGGCCGCTCGGTCAGCTCGCTCTTCGAGGGCGTCGACCCCACCCACGCGCCGCCGCAGGCCAAGCTCCCCTTCGACACGCCCTCATGAGCCGACCCGTCTGGTGGCGCCGCCCTGCGGTCGCTCTGCTCCTCGACGTCGCGCTCGTCCTCGTCTTCGCGGCGGTCGGTCGGGCGAGCCACGACGAGTCGAGCCCGGTGCTCGGTGTCCTGTCGACAGCCTGGCCCTTCCTCGTCGGGACCGGCCTCGGCTGGCTCGTCGTGCGGGTGGTGCGCCGGTCCTGGCCGCTCGACGTCGCCCCCGGCGTGACCGTGTGGTTCGCGACCGTCCTCGTCGGCATCCTGCTGCGGCACGCGGTCGGGTCGGGCACGGCCGTCAGCTTCGTCGTGGTCGCCTCGGTCGTGCTGGCGCTCTTCCTGCTCGGCTGGCGTGCCCTCGGGGCGTATGCCGTCCGCCGCGCCCGCTCGTCGCTGCGCCGCGCCTGACCCCACCCGTCCCAGACCGTCGAGAGGCCACGTGTGGCCGGGACGCGTCCCGGCCACACGGCATACGACTCGGGTCAGAGGTACTGGCCGGTGTTGGCCGTCGCGATGGACCGGCCCGGCTCGGTGCCGTCCTTGCCCTTGAGCAGCGTGCGGATGTAGACGATGCGCTCGCCCTTCTTGCCGCTGATCCGCGCCCAGTCGTCGGGGTTGGTCGTGTTGGGCAGGTCCTCGTTCTCCTTGAACTCGTCGACGCAGCTGTTGAGCAGGTGCTCGACGCGGATGCCCTTCTGGCCGGTCGTCAGGAAGTCCTTGATCGCGAGCTTCTTGGCCCGGTCGACGATGTTCTGGATCATCGCGCCCGAGTTGAAGTCCTTGAAGTAGAGGATCTCCTTGTCGCCGCCCTGGTAGGTCACCTCGAGGAAGCGGTTCTCCTCCATCTCGGAGTACATCCGCTCGACGGCGGCCGTGATCATCGCCTCGACGGTCGCGTCGCGGTCACCGCCGTTGACGGCGAGGTCGTGCTCGTGGAGCGGCAGCGACTCGGTGAGGTACTTGCTGAAGATGTCGCGCGCGCTCTCGGCGTCGGGGCGCTCGATCTTGATCTTGGCGTCGAGACGGCCCGGTCGCAGGATGGCGGGGTCGATCATGTCCTCGCGGTTGGAGGCGCCGATGACGATGACGTTGTCGAGGCGCTCGACGCCGTCGATCTCGGCGAGCAGCTGCGGCACGATCGTCGTCTCGACGTCGCTGGAGACGCCCGATCCGCGGGTGCGGAAGAGGGAGTCCATCTCGTCGAAGAAGACGACGACGGGCGTGCCGTCGGAGGCCTTCTCACGGGCCCGCTGGAAGATGAGCCGGATGTGCCGCTCGGTCTCGCCGACGTACTTGTTGAGCAGCTCGGGGCCCTTGATGTTGAGGAAGTAGCTCTTCTCGGTCTGCTTGCCCGTGCGAGCGGCGACCTGACGGGCGAGGGACGCGGCGACCGCCTTGGCGATGAGCGTCTTGCCACAGCCGGGAGGACCGTAGAGCAGCACGCCCTTCGGCGGCTTGAGCGCGTGCTCCTTGTAGAGCTCGGGGTGCAGGAAGGGCAGCTCGACGGCGTCCCGGATCGCCTCGATCTGGCCGGCGAGGCCACCGATGTCCTCGTACTCGACGTCGGGCACCTCCTCGAGGACGAGCTCCTCGACCTCGAGCTTGGGCACGACCTCGTGGACGAAGTTGGACCTCGGGTCGAGGGTGAGGGAGTCGCCGACGCGGAAGTGCTCGCCGAGCAGGGGCGTGGCGATGCGGCACACGCGCTCCTCGTCGCCGTGCGTCACGACGACGACGCGGTCGTCGTCGAGACGCTCCTTGACCGTGACGACCTCGCCCACGCGCTCGTAGCCGTGGACGGAGACGACGTTGAGGGCCTCGTTGAGCATGACCTCACGACCGAGACCGAGCTCCACCTGGTCGACCGACGGGCTGATCGCGACGCGCATCTTCCGGCCACCGGTGATGATGTCGATCGAGCCGTCCTCGGGCGGGTCGACGACGAGGCCGTAGGTGCTCGGCGGCTGCGCGAGACGGTCGACCTCCTTCTTCAGCGTGACGATCTGCTCGCGCGCGTCCTTGAGCGTGCGCACGAGGCGCTCGTTCTGGGACGACAGCGTCGACAGGCTCGTCTGGACGTGGGCCAGCCGCGCCTCGAGCTCACGGGTGCGCTGGGGCGAGTGTCGCGCCACCTGGCGCAGCGACTCGACCTCGGCGCGCAGGGCTGCGAGCTCGCGGTCCCCCGCTCCGGGGACTCCGGCGCCGGCGGCACCTTCGGGGTCTGGGTTGCGGACGTCATCAGACATCTCGGCCTCCTCAATCCGTCACTCGCACATAGTGACGATTCGACCCTAACCCCGTGTCAGCCGATGTCGTCGGACGTTTCAGCCAGTGATCGGCGGACGCGTCGGATCGTCTTGTCGCTCTTGACGCGTTCGCCGAGCGCCTCGGGTGTCCACGCGTCCGCAGGAATGTCCGTCGAGGCCGTCGAGCCGGCGACGGGCGTGGGGGCACCCGCTGGGGCGTCTGGGCCGTCGACGGACGTCGTGCCGGTGTCACCCGCGTCGCCGTAGGCGCCCTTGGCCGGACGACGCTTGCGCTCGGGCGGGACGACGCCGGGAGCGAGGCGACGGGTCGTGATGAGGAAGCCGGTGTGTCCGTGCATCCGGTGCTGGGGACGCACGGCGAGCCCCTCGAGGTGCCACCCGCGCACGAGCGACTCCCAGGCCGACGGCTCGGTGAAGCCGCCGTGGGCGCGGATGCCCTCGGCCACGCGGCTCAGCTGGGTCGTCGTGGCGACGTAGCAGATGAGCACGCCGCCGGGGATGAGCGCGTCGGAGACGGCGTCGAGGCACTCCCAGGGCGCGAGCATGTCGAGCACGACCCGGTCGACGGTCCCGGCCTCGGCGACGGACGGGAGCGACTCGACGAGGTCACCGACCGTGACGGTCCAGGCCGGGTGGTCACCGCCGAAGAACGCGCGGCCGTTGCCGCGGGCGATCTCCGCGAAGTCCTCGCGACGCTCGAACGACAGCAGGCGGCCGCGCTCACCGATGGCGCGCAGCAGCGACATCGACAGCGCACCGCTGCCGACGCCGGCCTCGACGACCGTCGCCCCCGGGAAGATGTCGGCCATCTGCACGATCTGGCCCGAGTCCTTCGGGTAGACGACCGCCGCGCCGCGCGGCATCGACATGACGTAGTCGCTGAGCAGCGGCCGCAGGGCGAGGTACTCGACCCCGGCGGTGTTCGTCACGACGGAGCCGTCGTGGGAGCCGATGAGGTCGTCGTGGCGCAGGAAGCCGCGGTGCGTGTGGAACTCGCGCCCGGGCTCGAGCGTGATCGTGTGCAGACGACCCTTCGGGTCGGTCAGCTGGATGCGCTCCCCCACCTCGAAGACGCCGCGGCGGTCGTGCGCGCCGGGGACGTCGGACCGCTCCGGACCCGCGCTCGTGTCGGGCTCGGCGTCGGGCTCGGCGTCGGGCCTGGCGTGCTCGGCGTCGGGCTGCTCGGCGTCGGTCGTGGGAGCGGTCATGGGAGCACAGTCTAGGTGCCGGCGCGACCTGCTCCGGACACCCTGCGGAGGGCCGTCGCCTCCACCTCGTAGCGGCTCTGGCGACCTGCCGCGCCGCCGAAGAACCGCCGACGGAGCGCGCCCTCGACCTCGACGACGTCGCCCCCGCGCAGGCGGAGCGCGCTCCGACGGGTCGCCGCCGTCCAGCACACGACGTCGATGGTGTCGACCGTCGCCCGCCTGGGCTCCTCGGCGGTCGCGCGGCGGCGCCCGGACGGCGGCTCGCGAGGCACGACGACGCGCAGCGTCGCGATGCGGTCACCGCTCGGCAGCTCGCGCTCCTCCGCCTCGGCGCCGAGCCGCCCGCTCAGGACGACCTCGTTGCGCCCCGGCACCGGCGCGGCGTCCGGCGTCGCCTCGTCGGCGGTCCCCTCGGGCGCCCGTCGACGTGGGCTCCTCGCGGACCGGGACGCGACCGCGCCAGTGCCCGTCGTCGTCTCGCTCCGGCTCGTCCTCATGGTGCCTCCCTCCGGCCCGCTCGTCGGGCCCTGCGCCCACGGTGACGCGTCCGTGCCGGGCTCGCTGCCGAGCGCGGCACCCCTGTGGACGACCGGCCGAGCCGACGAGGGGATGTGGACAGCGAACGGCATCGAGGTGCTCGCCGGGAAGACGAGCGTCACGGGACATGCCTCGGGAACCGCGCCCGACGGCATACGCCGTCGGCACCGGCGTGCAGCGGCGACTTCGTGGACGCGCGTCAGCGACGACCGCGACGGGCCAGCTCGGCGCCGACGACCGCGTTGATGCGCTCCGCGCTCGCCAGGCCGCGGATGTCGCGGGTGGCCTCGTCGACGACGACGGCGAGCGAGAGCTCGCGCTCGCTCATGACCCGGATGAGGTCGGTGAGCACGGCCTCCGGCGGCAGGGCGACGACCCACGACGCGGGCTGGGCCAGCGTGACCGACGCGATCGCCGTCCGGGCCCGGCTGTCGACAGGCACGCCGGCCGCGGAGTCGGCGTCGACGACACCGAGCGGCCACCCCGTCGGGTCCGCAGCAGCCACCCACGCCCCCGAGGCCACCGCGGTCTCGACCTCGGCCACGGTCGCCGTGCCCGCGACGAGGGACAGCGGCTCGAGCACGTCGGTCGCGCGGCCGGCGGTCGCCTCGTGGATGTGACCGGCCCGGATCGCCCCCGTCGCGCCCTGCCAGAGGAAGAAGGCGATGGCGAACGGCCAGACGAGGTCGAAGATCTCGGGTGCCCGGCCGTCGGCGAGGGGACGCAGGGCGAACCACGCGACGGTCAGCACCGCGACGACGCGTCCGAGCCACCCCGCCGTGACGAGGCCGCGCCCCTTGCTGCCCGTGGCGCGCCACACGAGGGCGCTGACGATCTGGCCGCCGTCGAGGGGCAGGCCCGGGAGGAGGTTGAAGACGCCGACGAGGACGTTGGCGAAGGCGACGATGCCGAGGAGGGTCAGCGCGGTCTCGTTCGTCGTCAGGGCCCGCAGGCCCCAGACGACCCCGGCGAGCGCGAGGTTGGACAGCGGCCCGACGACGGCGACGATGGCCGTCGTGCTCGGCGAGGTGCGGGTCGCGTCGTAGACGGTGTGACCGCCCCAGACGTCAGCGACGATCCGGCTGACCGGGTGTCCCCGCCACCGGGCCGCGAAGGCGTGGGCAGCCTCGTGCACGAGCACCGAGACGAGCAGCAGCACGGCGTAGGCCGCGGCGAGCAGGTAGCCGTAGGACGCACCGCGGTCGGACCTCGACAGGTTGGGCCCGAAGACGACGACGATGAGCACGGCGATGACCGGCCAGGACCGACCGAGGTAGACCGGGGTCCCCGCGAGGCTGCCGATCCGCCACCCGTGGGAGGTGTCCGGGCGGGCGGGAGTGCTCATGGGCTCGACCCTATGCCCTGCCTGACCCGCCTCCCTGTGCCGGTCCCGTGCGTGGGCTGTGGGTGCCGGCCGTGCGGTGTCGGCCCCGCGGCATACAGTCGCCCCATGGTTGCAGCGCTGTCCCCGAGTCGGGCCTCCGACTTCATGTCGTGCCCGATGCTCTATCGCTTCCGGGTCATCGACAAGCTCCCGTCGGCGCCGACGCAGGCGACCGCCCGGGGCACGCTCGTCCACGCCGTCCTCGAGCGGCTCTTCGACCTCCCCGCGACCGAGCGCACCATCGACGCCGCGGTGGGGCTCGTCCCCCAGGAGTGGGAGCGCCTCGCCGAGGAGGAGCCGGCGATGCTCGACCTGCTCGCCGAGCACGGCGGTCGCACCGACGAGTGGTTCGCCGGCGCGGCGACCCTGCTCCAGACGTGGTTCGGTCTCGAGGACCCGACGCGGCTCGAGCCGGCCGAGCGCGAGCTCTACGTCGAGACCGAGGTCGACGGGCTCGTCCTGCGCGGCTACGTCGACCGGCTCGACGTGGCCCCGGGCGGCGCGATGCGCGTCGTCGACTACAAGACGGGCCGCTCGCCTTCCGAGCACTTCGAGGCCAAGGCCCTCTTCCAGATGAAGTTCTACGCGCTCGTGCTCTGGCGCCAGCGCGGCGTCATCCCCAAGCGCCTCCAGCTCGTCTACCTCGGCAACGGCGAGATCGTCGCCTACGAGCCCGACGAGCAGGACCTGCTCGGGACCGAGCGCAAGGTCAAGGCGCTCTGGCAGGCCATCGAGCGAGCCGCGTCGACGGGTGACTGGCGTCCCAGCCCGAGCCGGCTGTGCGACTGGTGCGACCACCGCGCGCTGTGCCCGGCATGGGGTGGCACTCCCCCGCCGCTGCCCGTCGACGCCGCCCAGCGCGCCGTCGACCCCTCCGTCACCGGACTCGTCGAGCTCGACGCCTGACCCCACTCGACGACCGAGCACGTATGCCGCCGGGCGGCCCCGGCTGCATACGTGCGCCTTGGCTTCGGCCAGAGGCCAGCCTTCAGACGGTGAACTCGTCGGCGACGTCGAGAGCCTCGTCGAGCACCGCCAGCCCCTCTTCGACCTCTGCCGGGGTCGTCGTGCACGGGGGCACGACGTGGGTGCGGTTGAAGTGGGTGAACGGCCAGAGCCCGCGCTCCTTGCAGGCCGCGGCGAAGGCCGCCATCGGCACGGCCGCCTCACCCGAGGCGTTGTAGGGCACGAGCGGCTCACGCGTCTCGCGGTCGCGCACGAGCTCCACGGCCCAGAAGACGCCCAGGCCGCGGACGTCGCCGACACTGGGGTGCTTCGCCGCGATCTCGCGCAGGCGCGGGCCGATGACGTCGGTGCCGAGGCTCCGGGCGTTCTCGATGATGCCTTCCTCGCGGAACGCGTTGATCGAGGCGACGGCCGAGGCGCAGGCGAGCGGGTGGCCCGAGTAGGTCAGTCCGCCCGGGAAGGCCCGCTGGTCGAAGGTCGCCCGGATCTCGTCCGAGATGACGACGCCGCCGAGCGGGACGTAGCCGGAGTTGACGCCCTTGGCGAAGGTGATGAGGTCGGGGCGGATGCCCCAGTGGTCGACGGCGAACCACTCGCCACATCGCCCGAAGCCGGCCATGACCTCGTCGGCGATGAGGATGATCCCGTGCTCGTCGCAGAGGTCACGGACGCCCTGGAGGTAGCCGTCCGGCGGGACGAGGATGCCGTTGGTGCCCACCACGGTCTCGAGGATGATCGCGGCGATCGTGTGCCCACCCTCGACCATGATCGTGTCGCGCAGGTGCGACAACGCACGGTCGCGCTCCTGCTCCTCGGACTCGGAGTGGAAGGCCGAACGATAGGTGTAGGGGCCCCAGAAGTGGACGATCCCCGACAGGCCGGGCTCCGAGGGCCAGCGCCGCGGGTCGCCGGTCAGGGTGATCGAGCCGCCGGTGGCGCCGTGGTAGCTGCGGTACGTCGCGAGCACCTTGTTCCGGCCCGTGTGCAGCCGGGCCATCCGGATCGCGTTCTCGTTGGCCTCGGCCCCACCGTTGGTGAAGAAGACCGCGGACAGCCCGTCGGGCGCGACCTCGGTGATGAGCCGGGCGGCCTCGCTGCGGGCGTCGTTGGCGAAGGACGGCGCGATCGTCGCGAGACGGGCCGCCTGCTCCTGGATCGCGGCGACGACCTTCGGGTGGTTGTAGCCGATGTTGACGTTGACGAGCTGGCTGCTGAAGTCGAGGTAGCGCTTGTCGTCGTAGTCCCAGAAGTAGGAGCCCTGGGCCCGGGCGATGGGCAGCGGGTCGATGAGTCCCTGGGCCGACCACGAGTGGAAGACGTGGTCGCGGTCGAGGGTGCGCACCTGCTGCTCCGTCATCCCGTCGAGGAGGTCGGCGATGACGCTGCGCTGGTCGAGGTCGGTCATGGGTGGGTCCTTCTCTCTCAGCGGGTGCGCGGGAAGCCGAGGTCGACGGACGAGGTGGCCGGGTCGGGCCACCGCTGCGTCACGACCTTGCCGCGCGTGTAGAAGTTGATGCCCTCGGGTCCGTACATGTGGGTGTCGCCGAAGAGCGAGTCCTTCCAGCCGCCGAAGGAGTAGTAGGCGACCGGGACGGGAATCGGCACGTTGATCCCGACCATGCCGACCTCGACCTCGTTCTGGAAGCGGCGTGCGGCGCCACCGTCGCGGGTGAAGATCGCGGTGCCGTTGGCGTACGGGTTGCGGTTGATGAGCGCCAGACCCTCGTCGTAGGTGGCGACGCGCACGACCGACAGGACCGGCCCGAAGATCTCGTCACGGTAGACGGTCATGTCCGGCGTCACGTCGTCGAGCAGGGTCATGCCGAGGAAGAAGCCGTCCTCGGGGACGTCCTGCTCGCGTCCGTCGACGACGACCGTTGCGCCGGCCTCGGCGCCGGCCGCCACGTAGCCGGCCACCTTGTCGCGGTGCTCGCGGGTGATGAGCGGACCCATGTCGGTGCCCTCCGCCGCGCCCGGCCCGACGGTGAGCTTCGGCAGGCGGCTGGAGATCGCGGAGACGAGGTCGTCGCCGACGTCACCGACGGCGACCGCGACGGACAGGGCCATGCACCGCTCACCCGCGGCGCCGTACGCGGCGGAGACGATGGCGTCGGCCGCCATGTCGATGTCGGCGTCGGGCAGCACGAGCGCGTGGTTCTTCGCGCCGCCGAGAGCCTGGACCCGCTTGCCGTTGGCGGTGCCGCGCTCGTAGATGTACTTCGCGATGGGGGTCGAGCCGACGAAGCTGACCGCCGCGATGTCGTCGTGGTCGAGGAGCGCGTCGACCGCCTCCTTGTCGCCGTGCACGACCGTGAAGACGCCGTCGGGCAGGCCGGCATCCTTCCAGAGCTCGGCGAGGAAGAGCGCGGCCGAGGGGTCCTTCTCGCTGGGCTTGAGCACGAAGCTGTTGCCGCAGGCGATGGCGTTGGCGCACATCCAGAGCGGCACCATGACGGGGAAGTTGAAGGGCGTGACGCCGGCGACGACGCCGAGTGGCTGGCGGATGCTGTAGACGTCGACACCGCTCGCGGCCTGTTCCGAGAAGCCGCCCTTGAGCAGCTGCGGCACACCGGTGGCGAACTCGACGTTCTCGAGGCCGCGGGCGATCTCGCCCACCGCGTCGGAGAGCACCTTGCCGTGCTCGGCGGTGACGATCGCGGCCAGCTCGTCGGTGCGCGTGTGCAGCAGCTCGCGGAAGGCGAAGAGGACGGCGGCCCTCCGCGACAGGGAGCTGGTGCGCCAGTCGCGTCCGGCGGCGACCGCGGTCTTGACGGCGTCGTCCACCTCGGAGGTGGAGGCGAGCGGCACCTCGCCGGTCTGGCGGCCGGTCGCCGGGTCGTGCACCGGGGCGGTGCGCCCGGAGGTGCCGGGCACGCGAGCGCCGGAGATCCAGTGGTCGATGGACGTCACGGTGGGGGTCGTCATGCACCTCACGGTACGTGCCACTTCGACCCCATACAAAGCATCGATTGCTATGTTACGAACATGCGCGCCGTCATCTCCTCCATCGAGGAGCGCCTCGACGCCCCCACCGCCAAGGGCCTCGCCCAGGCCGTGTCCCGGGCGATCCGCGACGCCACCCTCGTACCGGGCGACCAGCTGCCCCCGATCCGCCGGGTCGCCGAGGAGCTGATGATGTCGCCGACGACCGTGAGCGCGGCCTGGCAGCTGCTCGCCCGGTCGGGGACCATCCGGTCGGACGGCCGCCGGGGCACGACCGTGGCGCCCACGGCCCGAGGCGGCGAGCGCTACACCCGGGCGCTGCGGCACGAGTCGCCGGTGAGCCTCGACCTGTCGACCGGCATCCCCGACAGCACCCTGCTGCCCCCGCTCGTGCCGGTGCTGTCCGCACTGACCGACCCGACGACGCCGAGCAGCTACCTCGACGACCCCGTGCTCGACGAGCTGCGGCAGGAGCTCGTGCGCGACTGGCCGTATGCCGCCGACGACCTCCTCGTCGTCGACGGCGCGATGGACGCGCTGGACCTGCTCACCCGGGCGCTGCTGCGCCCGGGTGACCTCGTGCTCGTCGAGAACCCGGGGTTCCCTCCCCTGCTCGACCTGCTCGAGGACCGGGGGGTCGCGGTCGTCGGCGTCCCGCTCGACGAGACGGGCCTCGACCTGGACGCCGTCGAGTCCCTGCTGCCGCGCCGACCCGCGGCGGTCGTCATCCAGCCTCGAGGACAGAACCCGACCGGCGTGTCCATGTCGCCGACCCGGGCGCGACGACTCGCTGCGCTGCTCGAGGGTCGTGACTGCATCGTCATCGAGGACGACTCGAGCGGCCCGATCTCGACGTCGGCCGCGACCAGCCTCGGTCGGTGGATCCCCGACCAGGTGCTTCACATCCGCAGCTTCAGCAAGTCGCACGGTCCGGACCTGCGGATCGCCGCGCTGAGCGGCCCGGACGCGCTGCTCGCCCCGGTGCGGCACGCGCGGGCCATCGGGCAGGGCTGGACGAGCCGGCTGCTCCAGCGGGTCCTCGCCGGCCTGCTCCGCGACGAGGCCTGCGCGCGCGGGATCGCATCGGCCGGTGCCGAGTACGCCCGTCGTCGGGAGCTCGTCGTCGGTCGCCTCGCCGAGCACGGCATCGAGGTGCCCGGCACCGACGGGCTCAACATCTGGGTGCCGGTGCGCGACGAGGCCGCCGCGGTGCTCCGGCTCGCGAGCCAAGGCATCGCGGTCACCCCGGGGTCACCGTTCTCGGTCGAGCACGTCGCCGGACCCGAAGGCCACGTGCGCGTGACGACCGGGCTCGTCCGTGAGAACCACGCCGAGGTCGCCGACCTCATCGCCGAGGCGGCGAGAGCCGGGGCCTGGACAGCCCAGCACCGCTGAGCTCGGCACGGAGTCCCTGCCACCCAGCAGAATCAGTCCCGGGCGCGCTGTCCGATCCGGACCGAGGTGTTCGTAGCAGAGGTGAGAGCCCGCCCGCGATGGGCGGCCCGAGGCACAGGAGATGATCCGACATGCAGTACCTCGTATCCGTGATCGACGACGGCACCGGCCCCGAGACCGCCACCGAGGAGGCCGCCGTCGACGCCTTCAACGACCGGCTCCGGTCCGAGGGGTACTGGGTCTTCGCCGGGGGCCTCGGCTCCCCGGACCCCGCGACGGTCGTCGACAACCGAGGGAGCGAGGCGGTCTTCACCGACGGGCCCTTCGTCGAGTCGAAGGAGTACCTCGCCGGCTTCTGGATCCTCGAGGCGCCGGACCTCGACGTGGTGCTCAGGCTCGCCGCCGAGGGCTCCAGGGCGTGCAACCGCAAGATCGAGGTGCGTCCGTTCCTGTGAGCCCACCCGACGTCCGCGATGAGCTCACCCGGGCCCACCACGACGAGTGGGCCCGGGTCGTCGCCTCCCTGACCCGGCGGTTCGGTGATCTCGGCCTCGCCGAGGACGCTGCGGCCGAGGCGTTCGCCACCGCCGTCGAGCGGTGGCCGTCCGAGGGCACACCCCCGAACCCCGGCGCGTGGCTGACGACGACCGCCAACCGCAAGGCGATCGACCGGGTCCGGCGCGAGAGCAAGCGTGACCACAAGCACCGGGAGGCAGCCATGGTGCACGACCACCACGAGACCGAGCCGCTCGGCGTCCTCGACGACGACCGGCTCCGACTCGTCTTCACGTGCTGTCACCCCGCGCTCGCGATGGAGGCGCGGGTCGCCCTGACGCTGCGAATGGTCGGTGGCCTGACCGTGCCCGAGATCTCGAGGGCCTTCTTCGTGCAGGAGTCCGCGATGGCTCGGCGCCTCACGCGGGCCAAGGCCAAGATCGCGGCCGCGCGCATCCCGTACCGCGTGCCGACCTCAGAGGACCTGCCGGCTCGGGTCTCCGGCGTGCTCGCCGTGCTCTTCCTCGTCTTCAACGAGGGCTACCTCACCTCCGGCGCGGACACCGATCCGATCCGCCAGGACCTCACCGGCGAGGCGATCCGGCTCACCCGCATGCTCCGCGACCTCCTGCCCGACGACGGCGAGGTGGCCGGCCTCCTCGCCCTGATGCTGCTCACCGACGCCCGCCGGAGTGCCCGGGTCTCACCGGGCGGTGAGCTGGTCCCCCTCGACGAGCAGGACCGCAACGTCTGGGACCGGGCCCTGGTCGCCGAAGGCCACCGTCTCGTGCGTGAGCGGCTCGATGCGGGGGCGGCTCCGGGTCGCTACCAGATCATGGCCGCCATCAACGCCGTGCACACCTCGGCTCGCACCATGCGCGACACCGACTGGTCACAGGTCGTCGCCCTCTACGACCAGCTCCACCATCTGGAACCCTCGCCGGTGGTCGCCCTGAACCGGGCGGTCGCCCTCGCCGAGCTCGACGGACCGCAGGTGGCGCTGGCAGTCGTCGAGCCTCTCGGGGAACCCTTGTCCGGCTATCACGCCTACCATGCGGTCCGGGCCGACCTGCTGCGCCGGGTGGGTCGCGGCGAGGAGGCGCGGGCGGCCTACACCCGGGCGATCGAGCTCGCGGGCAACACGGCCGAGTCGGCCCACTTGACGCGTCGCCGCGACGACCTGGCCTAGGGCCGGCCACCGTCCCGGAGGGTCTCGACCACCTGCGACAGTCGCCGCTCGCGGGTCTCGTCGGTCCTGGCCGAGGACACGGCGAGGGCATGGGCCTTCCGCTTGCTGGCGGACAGAGCCGTCCAGGCGGCCGTGAGAGCGGGGTCGGCGTCGAGGACCGCCCGGAGCGCCTGGGGCACCTCGACCTCGCGCGGCGCGTCGTCGACCTCGAGCCGGACCTCGACCTCGTCACCGGCGCCACGCCCGGTCGCGGCCCGCGTCTCGGCGTTGAAGGACACGAGGAAGCGACCGCCCATGGAGGCGACCGAGGTCCGGTACGTGTACCCACCGTCCACGGTCACGGATACGGGCACCCGCTTGCCGCGAGCGAAGGCCGCCATGACCTCGTCAGGGACCACGATGCCCACGTTGTTGCCGCCCGTGGCCTCGAGGGTGGTGCGGAACGTCCGGACCGTCTCGCTCATGCGATCAGGGCCGTCCGGTGTCGCGTGCCTTGAGGCGCGCGTCCTCGGCGCGGACCTGCGCGAAGATCTCGCGCTCGGCCACGAGCCAGGCGGGCATCTCGTCGATGACGGCCTTGATCTCGTCGGTCGTCAGGTGCTCTCCGACCCCGCCGCGGGTCAGGCCCGAGTTGGAGATGCCGAGTCGCCGTGCCGTCTCCTGGCGCGTGTGGGGTCCGTTGCGGCGCAGCGTCGCGAGCCACTCCGGCGGCTCGGCCTGCAACGCGTTGAGCTCGGTGCGGCTGACGACACCCTCCTGGAAGTCCGCGGGGGTCTCGGACAGCAGGACGCCGAGCTTCTTCGCGGCCGTCTGGGGTTTCATGGTCTGCGGCTTCGGCGTGGGCATGGGTCCAGCCTAGGGCGTCGCCCGACCACGTCTGCCCGCGCTCGCCGGCCTGTCCCCGGCCCGTGGCCCGCCACGCGTGTCGCCCGGCGTTCCGGCGGTGTCCCCTCCGCACGTCGGGCGACATGTCCACGTGGACTAGCCTCGGGAGCGACCTGCCCCGACCGCGAAGGCACACCATGACGGATCCGTTCCGCGTCGAGTTCGTGCCCGGCGTGACGCCGGACAAGTGGCTGCGCGTGTGGGGCCAGCGCCTGCCGGACTCTCCCCTCGAGGCGGCACCCGTCGAGGACGCCGATGCCCTGGCCCACCTGCGCGACGGGACATCGTCCATGGTGCTCCTGAGGCTGCCGGTCGACCGCGACGGTCTGCACGTCATCCCTCTCTACGAGGAGGTGCCGGTCGTCGTCGTGGCCAAGGAGCACGTCATCGCCGCGTTCGACGAGGTCGACGTCGCCGACCTCGGCGAGGAGGTCCTCATGCAGGACCCCGCGCTCGTGCCCGAGTGGACGGCCGTCGCGGCGCCAGAGATCCGAGACCGGGCCACAGCCATGCCACCCATGACGACGAAGCAGGCGGTGTCCGTGGTGGCCACCGGCTCCGGGATCGTCGTCGTGCCGATGTCGGTCGCCCGCCTGCACCACCGCAAGGACGTCGTCCACCGCCCCGTGACCGGGGTCGCACCCTCACGGGTCGCCCTTGCCTGGAGGATCGACGACGACGACCCGCGCATCGAGGACTTCATCGGCATCGTCCGCGGCCGCACGGAGCGCAGCACCCGTGGCGGCCCGTCCGACGCGGCCTCGCCGTCCGGCTCGGACGGGCCGACCGAGCAGCGTGGCCACGCCAAGCCCGCCAAGACCTCGAAGACCGCCAAGAGCTCGGCCACGTCCCGCGCCCACGGCGCTTCCCGGCGCGCCCAGCAGACCGGGCGCAAGGGCGCGGCGCGCGGAGGTGGCCCGAAGCGCAAGGGGCGCCGGTGAGCGCCGGCCCCGCCGGCGGACCCACGGAGCGCGACGG
>Ga0164307_10000349_pt1 | contig 20501 bp, 19 predicted proteins | sample Whisoiple_243_MG_FD_110214 | JGI IMG/M metagenome (GOLD analysis project Ga0164307, IMG submission 110214) | Soil microbial communities amended with fresh organic matter from upstate New York, USA - Whitman soil sample_243_MG | ecosystem: Environmental > Terrestrial > Soil > Unclassified >...
CAACGCTGGCCCTGGCTTTGAGTTCCTGGCGCGACCCCAGAACCACGTTGAGCAGGATCAGCAGACCGACAATGACTCCGGTGGAGATCTGGCCGATCGCGAAACTCACGGCCGTGACCGCCACCAACATGATGTTCATCGGGTCCCGTAACTGGGTGAGCGCGACCGTCAAGACGGACGGGGGCTTCTCACCGGTGATCTGATTCGGGCCGTACCGGGCCAGTCGGGCCACGGCATCGGCGTCGGTCAAACCTGCCACGGGATCCGAACCCATCCCGGCCGCGACATCGACGGCGTCCAGGGCATACGGCGGCGCAGCATCCGGTCCCGGGTCAGGCACAGAGACATCCGTTTTGCTGCTCGTCATCGCCGTTCATCCCTTTCGCAGACCCCGATGCAACGTAGCGAGCACGACTGGCTCGCGACGACCCGACACCCGTATATGGTCGTGTGTGTCTGATCTATCTTGAATCACCGCGTCGCTAAGTGGTGTCGTCGGTCTAGCCGTGTTCGCCGTCATCGCGGGAGATTGTCGTGGGTGCGCACTTCAGCGGTCTTCTGCGATTGCGCGCGTCACCTCCGGCTGTCCCGCCCCGCTTTGTGCCACGACCGCGCCTGGAGGAACGCCTCACTGCCGCTGCGCGGGGTCCGGTCACCCTGGTCAGCGCGGGCCCCGGTTACGGCAAGACCCTCAGCGCGGCCTACTGGGCGACGCACCGGTCGGAGACCGCGCGGGCGGCCTGGTTGTCGGTCGACGAGTCCGACAACAATCCGCAGGCATTCTGGTCCGACGTGCTGGGCGCCCTTACGATTGCCGGCGCTCTGCCGGCCCGCAGCATGCTTCTGGACTTTGCTCCGGCGGCCGGATTCGGTCCCCGCGAGGCGCGGCAGGTGAGAGCGGGACTCGCCGAATTGCCCGAGACGGTCACCCTGGTTCTGGACGATTTCCATCTGGTGGACGACCGCGCGGTCCTCGAATCGATCGGTCAGTTGCTCGAGCACCAACCACCACAGTTGCGGCTGGTGATCCTCACCCGCTCCGACCCGACCCTGCGGCTGAACCGATTGCGCATCAACGGCGATCTGACGGACATCCGCGCCGACGATCTGGCTTTCACCCGCGATGAGGCCGTCGAACTCCTGCACGGCAACGGTCTTCATCCCTCACCGGTGAAGTTGGGGGTGCTGCTCGACCGTACCCAGGGCTGGGCCGCCGGTCTGCAACTGGCGATGATGTGCCTGGATCCACAAGATGTCGACCGAGGCATCGACGGCTTCACCGGACGGGATCGGTTGGTTGCCGAGTATCTGATCGAGGAGGTGACCAACCGGCTACCCGCCGCAGATCGGGATTTCCTGCTGGCAGTCAGCGTCGCCGATCGGATCAGTGGGGCCCTGGCGAACGAGCTGACTGGCCGAAGCGATGGTCAGATCGTCCTCGAACGCCTCACTGCCCGGAACGCACTGCTCGTCGGCCTGGCGGGTAGTTCCGAGTGGTTCCGACTGCATCCGATGCTGCGGGACCTGTTGGCGCACCGGTTGGCGCTGGAGGAACCGGGCGCGGTGCAGTACCTGCATCAGCGCGCCTCACGGTGGTTTGCCGAGCACGGCGAGCCGATCCAGGCGATCAGACATGCCGCTGCGGGCCAGCATTGGGACGAGACCGGTCGGCTGCTGACCGATGCCGCCTGGCCGCTGGCGTTGACCTCGGGCGGTCCCGCCCTGGTGGCGGCGCTGGAACCGGCTGCCGAACGAGCACTGACCAACCCGACAACCGGCACGCTGCTCGCCTGCGCCGTCAGAGATCTTCACCGGCGCGACTACGGGTCGATGATCAGGTCGACCGACGCGGCCGACGCACTGCTGGCCGACGTCCCGCTCGATGACCGCTACCCGGCCGAAGCGCTCATCGGCCTGCTCCGGGTGGCGTATTCCCGGATCCGAGACCCGCTGTTGACCACCGATTCCGCGAAGCACCTGCTTCGGGTGCTCGACCTGCCGGCGGCTCGGCAGTTGCCGACTGCGCGCCAGCATCGGGCCATTGCCGCTGCCAACCTGGCGATCGGCCAGCTGTGGTGCGGGGAGTTCGATTCGGCCGAAGCGAGCCTTTCGTCGGTGCGTGACCGCTGTCACGAGTTGGGACTGGGACTGACCGAACTCAGTGCCAATGCGCACCTCGCACTGTTGGACGTGATTCACGGCCGCCTTCCGGATGCCGATCGTCGAGCCCGCCTCGCGCGGGACATCGCCGACCGTTCCGGCTGGATCGGAGAACCGCAGGCATTGGGGCTGTATGCCGCAATCGCCTTGACGGAACTGGAACAGGGCCGGCTCGACAGTGCCGCCGCGACCGTCGATGACGGTCTGACGATCAGTCGCACCGGCTCCGACGCTGCCTGCCGGGTCGCCCTGGGCCTCGCCGCGATCGGTGTCGCCACCGCACGTGGCGACGCGGCGGGTACCGGTGCCGCATTGCAGCAGTTGGACGCGATCCAGGTTCAGGCAGGGGAACTCCCACTGATGCTGGCCCGTTGGTGCACGGTCGCACGCGCGGAGGCTCATCTGATCGCCGCCGATCCCGAGGCTGCCGTCAGCTTGATCGGCGATCGGAGCTCGACCAACTGTTTCACCTCCGCGCTGGAGGTCATCGTCCTGGCAAAGGCCCGACTGATGATGGACCAGCCCGCAGTTGCTCTGGAGTTGCTCGAGCTGATCCGGTCCGACAATCTGGCGTATCGCGGACCGGTCATCGAGAGTCGGGTGTTGGCGGCGGTGGCGACCGACCGACTGCATCGCGACTCTGCGGCACTCACGGAGCTCACCGAGGCCATTGACCTCGCCCAGGAAGTCGGCAGCAGCAGGCCATTCCTCACAGCTGGACCTCGGGTGTCGGCTCTGTTGGCGCGTCACCGGCACGTGGTCGCCCGGCATCTCGAGTTCACCCGCAGCCTCACCCCCGAGGCTCCGGACCAAACCCCGGTCACCGATCAGCGGGTACCCCTCGAGTCGCTGACCGAGCGAGAACGTGCCGTCCTCGGGTATTTGCCGACAATGCTGAAATCAGCTGAAATAGCGTCCGATCTGTTCGTCACCATCAACACGGTCAAGTCCCACCAACAGGCCATCTATCGCAAACTCGGGGTGACCACCCGACGTGACGCTGTCGATGCCGCGCGCGCCTTGCACCTGCTCTGACCCGCGCTGCGTCCACGTCATTCGCCGACGCCGACCTGACCGATCACGGCCCGCCGAACGAGCACCGGCAAGAACACCCGCACCTTCGCATCGTGATGACGTGCCCACTCCGCGTCGACCAGCGACCGAACCGTCATCAGGTCCGGGGAAGCCCCACCCACGCGCTGGAAGTGCGCGACGACCTCGGCGACGATCTGGTCCAGGTCAGCCTCGGAGCCGTCCACTGTCGGCTGCACCTCGATCGACACACCCACCACACTCCTTCCCCGAGCGTCGACGCGAAGCACACCCCGCCGGCTCTCGTGTGCAAGAGTCCGCTTCGGCACTACGGGGCGGATCACCCATTTCGAATGATCCCGGCAGGCGCGGGTGGACGGTTCATACCAATCGAATGATGTCTTCGGCAGCACGCATTGCAGGATCTCTGTAGAGCGTGCATCGAACCTGCAAGGAGACACCATGGCATCAGCACAGCGGGCCACCAACGGTTCCAGCACACCACCATCAGGCACCCCGACGCCGACCAGCAACACCGCCGTCGGCCTGACCGTCTTCGCCGGCATCATGATGATCATGCTCGGCGTACTCCAGGCGATACAGGGGGTGGTCGCCCTGTTCAACGACGACTTCTACGTCGTCGGGCAGAAATGGGTTTTCGAATTCGATCTCACCACCTGGGGATGGATTCACCTGGTCGTCGGCGCCCTCGTCGCGGTTGCGGGATTCTTCGTCTTCCAGGGATTGCTATGGGCACGCCTGATCGGAATCGCGGTCGCGGCAGTCAGCATCGTGCTGAACTTCATGTGGCTGCCCTATTACCCGATGTGGAGCCTGCTCATCATCGCGCTCGATGTCTTTGTCATCTGGGCGCTCACGGTGCACGGTCGCGACATCGCCGCTTGATACTTAGCGGTCCGCGCGCACACCTCCAAGCGCCGCGCCGCTCCCCTGTCGATCAAAGTCCCCCGTGCCGATCAAAGTCCCCCGTGCCGATCAAAGTCCTTCGCGCGGAGAAACATCGAGAGAACGTGGCGGATGTGACGCGAGCCGTCGATTTCATCCGCGCGGACGTTCGGACCAGCGGCGACCCCGCCTGATTGCCCGGACCTGCCGCGGGGTACCCCCGGGCACGGCTGTCCTCGCCCCGACGGGCGCAGGATGACGGCCGACATGGTGTTTGCCCGGGTTGTGGAGGTCAGCGGAAATGATCGTCGACTGTGCTGTGTATCAAGGAGGTCGTCGCCGGTCATCGGAACCGATGACCCTGGAAGAGGCCGCCGCGCCGCGCGAACCCGGATCGTTCGTCTGGCTCGGCGTCCACGAACCGACACCTGCTGAGCTGGCCGAGATCAAGGAGAAGTTCGCGCTGCACGATCTCGCGGTCGAGGACGCGCAGGAATTCCACCTGCGACCCAAAGTCGAACAGTTCGACGACGACGTGCAGTTGGTCATCTTGCGGACGGCCCGCTACGACGACGGCCGGGAGGAAATCGACTTCGGCGAGATCAGCATCTTCCTCGGTCCTGAATTCGTCATCACGGTCAGGCAGGGTGTGGCCAGCGAACTGCGTGGCGCCCGTCAACGACTCGAACGCCGACCGGAGTTGTTGGAAAGTGGCAGCACCTCTGTGGTGTGGGCCATCCTGGACCAGGTCGTCGATGGCTACGCACCGGTGATCGGCGAGGTGGAGCGGGACATCGAACAACTCGAGTCGACGGTCTTCTCCGGGGCCGTTGCGCCGACCGAACGGATCTACTTTCTCCGACGCGAGGTGACCAATTTCTATCGGGCCGTGCATCCGCTGCTCGCCGTCGTCGCGACGCTCGAGCGGAGCGTTCCGGAGAATCTGCTGCCCTACCTGCGCGATGTGCACGACACCCTGGCCCTCGTGAACGAGGAGGTCGGCGCCCAACGCGATCTGCTGACTACCGTCCTCGAGGCCAACATCGCGGTCATCTCGGTCGAGCAGACCAAGATCGGCGTGCTGCAGAACACCACCATCGAGCAACTCACCAAACTCTCGACCGTCTTCCTGCCGCTCACCTTCATCACCGGTTTCTTCGGTCAGAACTTCGGGTGGCTGGTCGATAACATCGGCAGCGCCGAGACTTTCGCCATTTTCGGGATCGGCACGCTGCTGATCTCCTGCCTGGCCGTGCTGATCTGGTTCCGGGTGACCGCCCGAAAACGAGCCCGGGAGATCATCGGCTCCGCGGCGCCTCTACAGGAGGCATTGCCCGGCTGAAATTCGGCTGCGCGGGCCGAATGTTCGTGCTGCGAAACGAACTTCCGGCTGGTCGTAGCAGTTCGCCATGACCGATAGGGGGGAGAATGGTGGGGGGTCGATGACGACCCGGCGGCTTGGTGGAAGGGATCGGTCGTGGGATCGACGCGCGGTGCTGATGGATCGGCCGCATCGGCCGCTGTTCTCGCTGAGTCGCTGCGAAAGGTGGCGGCCCGCAAGACTCCGGAGGAGTCCCTTCGTGCGGTGATCGCGATGGCGGTCGGTACGGCGCCCTGCGATCAGGCGTCCATCACGATGTTGGGTCCGGGCCGGACGGTTGAGACTGTCGCGTCATCCGACGGCCGGATCACCAAGGCCGACATGCTGCAGTACGAGGAGGACGAAGGACCGTGCCTCGACGCGGTGTGGACGAATGGTGTCTTCGAGGTGCCGGACCTGGCCGCCGACGCCAGGTGGCCGCGATGGACTGCGAGAGCAGCCGACCTCGGGATCGGCGGACTGCTGGCGGTGCACCTGTACACCGACACCGCGCTGGGCGCCTTGAACCTGTACTCCGAACGACCGCGGGTGTACGACGACACCGACCTGGAAGCGGCGAGAATCGTTGCCGCGCACGCCTCGGTGGTGCTCGCCTACACCAGGAAGACCCAGGATCTGTGGCGGGCGATCGATACCCGGAATCTGATCGGGCAGGCACAGGGCATGTTGATGGCGCAATACAAGTTGACCCCCGACACTGCCTTCGCCGTGCTCCGCCGCTACTCCCAGGCGACCAACGTTCGGCTTGCCGAGCTCGCCGAGGAATTGACCAGCACCGGTCAGCTACCCGAGTTGGACGTGTTGCGTGCCCGCTCCGACGGATCACCGCACAGCGACTGATGCTCGAGCACCGTCTTCAGACCGGATCGCTCTTCTCCTCGCCCGGTTGCCGGGTGTATTCGGCAATGACGTCACGGGCGGCCTGCTCGAGCCGGCTGTTGTCGCCCGCCCTGTCCTGCAGCGACCGCATCCCTTCCGCGGCGCTGACCCCGTGCGCCGCCATCAGGGCACCGACGGCCTGGTTGACAACGTGTCGTCGGCGCAGGCTGGTCTGCAGCCGATGGGCATCAGGCTCGCCGGGTTGCGCGGCCGAGTAGTCGGTCAATCCACGGTCGAGGTACTCGGTCAGCACGGTGAGCACGTCCGGATCCGGATCCTGCAGACCACCAGGTGTTGCGCTGTACAGGTTCAACGATCCCGCAGCCTGACCGCGGGCGTGCAGCGGTTCGGCGTGGAAGGCGTGTACCCCGGCAGCCCGGGTCGCAGCGGCCAGCAGCGGCCACCTGTCGGCAACCTGCTCTTCGGTCATCACGACCACCTGATCGGTGCGCATCGACTGCAGGCAGGGTCCGTCACCCTGCCCGTACTGTCCCTCGTCGACGACCAGCACCCGGCTGTCGGTATTCGCCGCAGTGAACGGAGCCCCGGCGAACTGCGCGGTGACTCCGGCCCAATGCACGTCGGTGATCATCCTGACCGCCTCCCGCGACGTCCGGTGCATCAGATCCAGCAGGCTGTCCTCGTCGGTGACCCGCCGGTGGAGTTCGTCGACCAGCCGGGCGATGTCTTCCGGATGCGCCGCCAACGCCCTGATCAATGCCGCCGATGCCGCACTTTCCCCGCCACCGTCGGGTCCGGGGTCGACCGCGTCGCGGTCATGGTGCGAGGGATCCTGCGTCATGATGCCTGCCTCTCACCGGCCGGGCGGCACACGTTGTGCACGGGATCCAGATCGGCGGATGTATCACCACCAACACGGTGGGATGCGTTGCCGGACCAGCTCGATAGGCAGCATCAGCCTACGACCAAGCACCGCAGCTGAATCCACCACAGCGGGGTCGATTCCGTTCCGTGGCCGGAAGGAGTTCAATCAGCCGCAGTAACTATCGCCACCGCACCCGTCCGCGGCGACACAACTGCGCACCACAGTGAGGAGTGCGACCCGGCGTGGAGGCCACCCAAGAGGGCATCAACGCCGACGATGCCGATGACCCGGCCCCTGGCGAGACGCCTTCGATCGATGTCCCGAACACCCGTCGCCTCTGCCTGGACTGCCTGCGCCGGCTACCGATCGACGGGGCCGCCGTGTCTGTTCGCGGCGGTCCATCCGCCACCGAACTGTTGTACGCCACCGATGCGGTCATCACCCGGATGGACGATCTTCAGTTCGTTTTGGGAGAAGGTCCCTGCCGGGACGCGTACCGACTGCGCACGCCGGTCATGGAACCGGATCTGCATTCCGGTCGTGCCAGCCGCCGTTGGCCCGGGTTCACCCGGGAGGCGGTCGGTGCCGGCGCCGCCGCCGTGTTCGCCTTTCCACTGCAGATCGGTGCCGTCCCGTTCGGAGTACTCGAGCTCTACCGTGCAGTCCCGGGCGGACTGACCGGGTCCGACCTGGCGGACGCGCTGGTGCTCGCCGACGTCGGAGCCGGGCTCGTTCTGGATGACTTCGCCACCAGCCTGGCTCCCACCGACAGCGATCCGGATCCGGTCTTCGGGCAGGTGGAAGTGCCGCAGGCAACCGGGATGATCGCCGTTCAGCAGGGCAGCAGCATCCCCCAGGCGCTTGCCGCCCTACGGGCCGCCGCCTACGCCCAGAATCGGCCCATCCTGGATCTGGCCAGAGACGTCCTTGCCGGGCGAATCAGCTTCGGGCCGACATCGGACTGAACCGTCGTCACGTCCTGGAAGATCCCGTTTGACCAACCGCCGGTTAGGGCACCTGTTTTACGAATCGATAGCCGTCCAGGGACACGGGAATGAAGATTCTGGCCACGCCGGAGATTGCCGGCCGCATCAGCGCGATGGCGACCCAATGACCATCGCCGAGCGTTTTGCCGCTCTTATCCGGGATCAGCCGGCAGCGCTTGCCGTCCCAGAACTTCTTCCGGTGCAACTGGCGACGGCGGCCCAACAGCTGTTGGGAGTGGACGGCGCGGGGATCAGCGTGATGGCCGACCCGGGCCTACGGGTGCCGCTGGGTGCCAGCGATCCCGACGCGGCCGCCGCCGAACGACTGCAGTTCACCCTCGGTGAGGGACCTTGTCTGCACGCCCACGCGATCGGCCGTCCCGTCATTGCCGACTCCGATGAGCTGGCCAGCAGGTGGCCGTCGCTGTACGAGCACCTCATCACCCGCACGCCCTTTCGGGCGGTGATCTCACTCCCCCTCCGGCACCAACTCACCGGGCTCGGCGCACTCGACCTACACCTTCGTCACTCCGAATCCGTCCACGCCTACCTGCGGGAGGAGTCGATCTATCAGGTGGCCGACGAGATCGGCACCGCCCTGGCCGCACCACAACCGGTTCCCGGCGACGGATCTCCGGATCACTGGGTCGACCCGCCGTGGCTCGACAGTCCTGCGGCACAAGGGCGACAACGGGTCTGGCTCGCGATCGGAATGGTCAGCGTGCACCTCGACCTGCCCGCATCCGATGCCCTCGCCACCCTGCGCGGGCTTGCCCACGCCCGCAATCGGGACATCGACTCCGTCGCCGACGACCTCACCCACCAACGGATCCCGCTCACCGACCTCGAACCCCCATAGACGGCGACGGAGTTCGCTGCCAGGGCGACCGTCAGGGACCGAATGTTCTTTGGACCGCGGAGATCTGGGTACCTGGCAGTCATGCGCGCACACGAACCTGATCCGCCGGACCCCGTCGCCGGCCTGGTCGTCATCGGCAGCGGACCCGCCGGAAAAGCGTCCGCACAGGCCTATCGCGAGGCCGGAGGTGCCGGCCGGGTGGTCGTCGTCACTGCCGACGAAGCCCCGCCGTACGACCGTCCGCCCCTGTCCAAGGCCTTCCTGCGCGGCGAAACGGACACCGACGCGCTGCCGATGGAATCGCCGTCGTTCTACCGCGATCACCGCATCGAACTCCTGCTCGGTGAGCCGGTCTCGGCGCTCGATCCATCTCGAGCCGTGGTGACCACCGGGTCCGGCCGGACGATTGGCTTCAGCCGATGCATCATCGCTACCGGCGCTCACCCGGCTGATCTGCCGGTGCCAGGGGCCGACCATCCGGAGGTGTTGCGGCTGCGGTCCCTGCGCCAGGGTCAGAACCTGCGGGAGGCTGCGCAACGAGCGCGGACGGCCGTCATTGTCGGCTCCGGGTTCATCGGCTGCGAGGCAGCTGCCTCCCTGGCTATCCGGGGCGTGAATGTGACCATGGTGACGGCCGAGGAACGCCCTCAGCTGGAGCGGCTCGGAGGTCACGTCGCCGGGCGTCTGACGGGATGGCTGGTCGGCACCGGAGTTCGACTGATGACATCGACGGAAGTGTCCGAGATCCGCGACGGCACAACGGTTCTGACCCTTGGCGGGGATGAGGTCGGCGGCGATCTCTTGCTGTCGGCGGCGGGCGTCGTGCCGCTGGCCGGGATCGGTGAGCGGGCCGGCCTGCGGATCGAGCAGGGCCGGATAGCGGTCGACGAGCACATGGCGACCAACTGCCCGGGGATCTACGCAGCAGGCGATGTCGCGCTTGCCCACAACGGCGCGGCCGGGTGGCCGCTACGGGTCGAACACTGGGGCGACGCGCTCCGGATGGGCGAGGTGGCCGGGCACTGCGCCGCCGGACAAGCCGATGCCTGGGCCGAGGTGCCGGGGTTCTGGTCGGAGATCGGCGATCGCACGCTCAAATACGCCGCCTGGGGTGATGGATTCGACCGGGACGATCTCGTCGAACACGAGGACGGCGGGTTCACCGTGTGGTACTCCACCGACGGCGTTGTCGTCGGCGTGCTCACCCATCAGGCGGACGACGACTACGAACGCGGGTCGGAGTTGATCCTGGCCGGCGGCCAGGTGCCGCTGCCGTTTCTGAGCCGGGCCGGCTGACGCGTCGGCGCGTCCGGACATCGACCAGGGTTGGTTCTCATGACCGATGAACAAGTGTCCCAACAGGAATCGGACCGACGACCGGGCGGAGCGCCGGATGCGATCGTGCCGGAATCGGCTGCCGGTGGGCAGAGCACGCTCACCGTGTGGGTGGCGTTCGCAGCGAACCTGGTGATCGCTGTGGCCAAGTCCGGTGCGGCGTTGCTCACGGGTTCGGCGTCATTGGTCGCCGAATCGGCGCATTCCTGGGCCGATACCGGCAACGAGATCTTCCTGCTGGTCGCGGATCGCAAATCGCGGCGACCACCGGAACCGGGACACTCGTTGGGATTCGGCCGAGAGGCATACGTCTGGTCGCTCTTCGCCGCGATGGGATTGTTCGTGGCCGGCGCGACGGTGTCGATCGGTCATGGGATCCAGGAACTGATCGACCCGGAGCCGGCGTCCGACTTCTTCGTCGGTTACCTGGTTCTGGCCCTGGCGTTCGTGGTGGAGGGCATTTCCTTCCTGCAGTCCGTTCGTCAGGCCAGGGCAGAGGCCGCCGCATTGGACCTGGACATGATCCAGCATGTGTTGGCGACGTCCGACCCCACCTTGCGCGCGGTCTTCGCCGAGGATTCCGCCGCTCTGGTCGGGGTGTTGATCGCGGCCGCGGGACTTGCCGGACACCAGCTCACCGGGTCTCCGGTACCTGACGCGATCGGTTCCATCCTGGTCGGCGTTCTGCTCGGGGTCGTCGCGGTGCTGCTGATCAACCGGAACCGGTGGTTCCTGGTTGGGCAGGAAGCCGATCCGAGAGTTCGGCGCGCCACCCTGCAGGCTCTGTTGGATCTACCGGAGGTGGATCGGGTGACCATGTTGCGACTGGAGTTTGTCGGACCACACCAGCTGGTCGTGGTGGCCGACGTCGACCTCACCGGCGACGACGACGAGCCCCTGCTGGCAGTCCGGCTACGCGATCTGGAGGCAACGGTGTGCAGGTCACCTGCCGTGGTCGCCACCACCTTCGGTCTGTCGGCACCGGACGAACCGTCACTGCAGCCATGACTGTGCGTCCCGGTGCCGCTGTACTTCACCCAACCGCCGCCTGACACCACCGGATTCAGTGTGTCCGAGACCGGCTCGCCATTGGCGGTGCGCAGCGATGCGGAACAGTGGAGTGCCGGCCGGCGCGTTTGCCGGCTAGATGTCACGAGCAGCGAAGCCGAACTCCCGATCCGGCACAGCTCTGGGCGGAATCGGTAGGCTCGGGTCTTCCACTGGCGGATGTCGTCGAGGAGTCCTGATGGCCACCGAGGATGAAATACGCGCCCGCGTCGAGGCGGCGGACCAGGCGCGCATTCGAGTGCGAGCCGACATTGCGGCGAAGATCGCCACGCTCGTCGCGAAACGGGAACAACTGCGCGAGGAATTGTCGGAGACCGAAAGTCTTCTTGCGGCAGCGCTCGTCGAATCGGATTCCGTGATGACCCGTGCCGAACTGTCATCCTTTACCGGAGTCGAGGACACCGATCTGCAGCCGGAACCCGCTGCCGAAGCTGTTCGGCAGCGGGGCCGAAAGTCGTCCGGTACCCGCAAGAGCCGACAGAACCACCGCACGTCATCGTCATCGCCCATCGCCATCAGTTCGGACTTCTGACGCCGGCTCCTCGGTCCGGACCGCCCGGACCGCCCGGACCTGGAGCATGAACTGACGAGTCCGGTTCTGATCGCGCGGATTCGTTGTCCGGTAGAGTCCGGTCCGTCCACCACGACGCCGGTCACCCACGCGGCGACCCGGAGGGGTCTGGAATGTCGGAAGAGATTGTCGAGCAACCGCTGACTCCCGAGGATGCCCTCGCGCAGACGTTGGAGGATCGGAAGGGTCAAGGGTCCGGTTGGGCCCGGGCCCTTCGCGAACTGGGAGCGGTTGATCGGGCGGTCTATCGAGCGGTCGCGGATACCCCCACTCCTGCGTTGGACGATCAGGTTCGTCGGCTGTCGAATGCCGCGAACTATTCGCGGCTGTGGCTGGGCCTTGCCGCAGGTATCGCTGTGCTCGGCAAGCGCGGTCGACGCACCGCGCTCGAAGGCGTCATCGCCATCGGCGCGACGTCGGCAGTGGTGAATCTCGGCCTGAAACCGCTGGCCCGCCGGCGGCGGCCGGATCGCGCCGGAATCGCGTCGTTCGAAAATCGCTTTGTCTCGATGCCTGAATCGACGTCATTCCCGTCCGGTCACTCGGCGTCGGCTTTTGCCTTCGCGTACGCCGTCGGTCGGCATCTGCCGGGGTTGGCCGTACCGATCCGACTCCTTGCCGGCGGGGTGGCCTACTCGAGAGTGCATACCGGCGTGCACTACCCCGGCGATGTGGTGATCGGATCCATAGTCGGAGCGGGAACGGCCGCCATGGTGGCGGCGGCCTGCGACGCGATCGCCCGATCCCTGGATCAGCGGCAAAGTGCCGCCGACTGACCGCCGCAGGAGCCACGACCAGACGTCGGTTGCCATACCGGACATTTCACGAATGGGCATGGGGGTTGCCCGCGACGAACTTCAGGGCTGACGTCGGGGTCGTCCCCGACTCGAGCGGCGACGCCACCGCGCAGAATCGGGGAATGACCACGAACACCCAGACGACTGTTCAGGCGCCGAAAGTGTCGCCCGGCATCGAACTTGGATCCGGTCGACAGATCGCGGCTCGAGTCTGTGCGATCGCCGCCGCGGTACTCGGCCTTGCCTACGCCGCGGTCAGTATCATCTGGGCCTTCGGTGGCAACTGGCTGCTCGACACCGTCGGTGGTGAGCTGGCCGCGGGAGGTCGCGCCGGTGCATGGCTGGTGATCGCGGCGCTCTGGGCCGCGATCGTGGCGAAACTGGTCGGCGCTGTGCTGCCCCTCGTTGCGGTGTCACGGACGGCCGGCGGCAGGTTCCGCCGGCCGGTCCGCCTGCTCTGCGGCGTGGAAGCCGTCGTGCTGACGACTTACGGACTGGTGCTGACAGTGGCCGGGGTCCTCGTGCAATCCGGAGTCATCCAGGCGTCGGCAGATGCCGACCACCGCGCACTTGCCTGGCACGCCTACCTGTGGGATCCCTGGTTCGCCATCTGGGGCATCCTCGTCGGGGCGGCGCTCCTGCTGTCCCGTCCTCGACGCCGCTGAGTCGAAGCGCCTCGCTACCGGGTTGACGATCCGGCAGCTGTACCGGCCGGCACCGCCCGCTCGGCAGGCGTGGTGTCGTCTGCGACGTGGGCGCGCGGGACCAGCAACGTCAGGACGACGCCCACGACAGCCAGCCCGGTCAGGATGTAGAAGATGGAGTCGACGGATAGACCGGCTGCCAACACGAAGCCACCCAGCAGCGGGCCGCTGACCCCGCCCAGCCGGCCGAATCCCGCAGCCCAGGCCACCGCAGCACCACGCATCTTGGTGGGAAACTGGTTCGCCACCAAGCCGTAGATCAGCAGGGACGTGCCGGTGGTTCCCAGGCCCACGATCGCGACGAAGACCAGCCGCACTGCCAACGGCAATTCCAGCGTCATCAGCGAGATGAACACGCCGCCGATCAAGAAGCACATGGCGACAACCGGTTTAGGACCCAATCGATCGGCGAACCGGGATGCCGCCAGTGCGCCGACAATGGCGCCCCCGCTCAACACCAGCAGGAAGGCCAGTGAACCCTTCGCATTGAACCCCGCCTGCTCCATCAGCACCGGCAACCAGGTGTTGAGGAAGTAGTTCAGACCCTGGGCCAGGGCGCTCATCAGCCCCGTGATGATCGTGGCGAACCAGAAGGTGCGGCTGAACAGGCCGGCGAAACCCACCTTCCCGGACTTCGCCTGGTGCGGGACTGCGTCCGGCATCGGCAGGCCGGTTCGCTCCGAGACTGCTCTTGCCTTGTCGATCTGACCCTTGGCGACCAACCACGGCACCGATTCGGGAAGCTTGAAAAAAGCCAGCGGCAACAGTGTCACCAGCGGCAACGCCCCGATCAGGAACAGACCCCGCCAGCCGATCGAATCCAACAGCACGATGGCGATGAAAGAACCCAACAGGCTGCCCAACGGGACGCCGCAGTAACTGATGGCGCTGCACAGGTTCTTCTTTCCGGCCGGCGCGACCTCCGCGACCAGAGCGCCGGTGGTGGCGATCAGCGCTCCCATGCCCAAGCCGGTGACGAACCGGAAGATGCCGAAGGTCGTGGTGGTGGTCGTGAACGCGGTGACGGCCATGCCGACGGAGAACCAGGCATAGGCGGTGAGCATGACCTTCCGACGGCCGACAATGTCACCGAAGGCGCCGGCGAGTAGCGCACCGAACAGCATTCCGAGCAGTGCATAGCTGCCCAGCGTCCCGGCGACAGCTGGTGTGACGTCGCCGATCTGGCTCGGGTCCTTCAGGAAGATGGGCACCACCGCGCCATAGGCGACGAGGTCGTAGCCGTCGAAGACCATGCCGGTGGTGACAAGCGCGATGGCCCACACCACCGTTCGTTGACGTCTGGCGTCCTGTTGAGCTGTTGCGATCACGGTCATGTCGGTCTCCTTTTCAGCGGCGCTGCCGACGGCAGGGCACCGGTTTGGGCATGGCGGGACCGCCGGATGTGCACCGGCAAAATGTCTGTGGGGGTGGGTCGAGTGCTGAACGTCCTGTCGGTCAGGACGTGTGCTCCCTGCCGCCGTTCGAGGATGCGGGCACGGCCCCGCGCGGCGCGAGAGCCAGGCGAAGCCAATCGGGCAGAGTGACAGCGGTGTGCTGGGGATGGGTTCTGATCCAGACATGACGGGTCTCGCCGCGGGCGAAAAGCCCTTTCGCGTCGATGAAGTCGTGCCCGACGGTGAAGCTGCTGCGGCCGGTCTCGATGACCTGGGTGACCAGGTCGAACTCGTCATCCACCGTCACCGGACGACGATAATTGCAGTGCGCGTCGACGACAGGTGTGGACCATCCTTCGCGCAGGAGCCTTGACGACGGGTGCTCCAGGTCATGAAGAAGTTGGGTGAAACCGTGATCCATCCACCGGAACATCCGGGTGAAGTTGACCTGGACCAGATCGACATCGGTCATCAGCACCCGATGGTGCGTCGTGGTGATCGTTCCTGTGGCCATGGCAGGTCACGCGAACGCTGACAGGCCGGTGACGTCCCGGCCGATGATCAGGGACTGAATGCTGTCGGTGCCCTCGTAGGTGTGCACGACCTCCATGTCGGTCATGTGTCGTGCGACGTGGTATTCCAACAGCAAGCCGTTGCCGCCCAGAATGTCTCGCGCCTCCATGCAGATGTTGCGCGCCTTCTGCGCGGTGTACATCTTCGCCAGCGATGCCATCGGCCCGGTGAGCTTGCCCTGCTCCTGCAGCTGTGCCATGCGGAAGCACATCAACTGGATGGTGGTCACTTCGGCCAGCATGTTGGCGAGCTTGTTCTGCACCAGTTGGTATCCGCCGATCGGCTTGCCGAACTGTTCCCGGTGACCGGCGTAGGTCAATGCGGCTTCATAAGCAGCGACGGCGTGTCCGGCAGCTTCCCAGGAAGCGCCGCCGCGGGTGGCGGTCAGCACTCGGCTGACGTCGCGGAACGAATTGGCTTCGGCCAGCTTGTTGTCCGCCGGTACCCGGACGTTCGTCAGGGTGATGTCGGGCTGCCAGATCGCTCTCTTGCCGATCTTGCCGGTGATCAACTCCGCCGAGTACCCGTCGGGGTAACCGGTGGTGGCGTCCAGCGCGACCTCATCCTTTTCAACGACGAAGCCCTTCACCTTGCCATCGGCCACATCTCGCGCCCAGACGATGACGACATGTGCGATGTTGCCGTTGCCGATCCACCGCTTGGCGCCGTTCAGCACCCAATGGTCGCCGTCCCGACGGGCCGTCGTTTCCAGGCCGACAGAATCCGATCCATGCCCGGGCTCGGTGAGGGCGAATGCCCCGACCTTGTCCAGCCGGGCCATTGCCGGCAGCCACCGCTGCTTCTGCTCCTCCGAGCCCAGCATGTTGATCGACCCCATGGCCAGGCCGTTCTGTACCCCGAGGAAGGTGTTGACGCTGCCGTCACCGCGCGACAGTTCCAGGGTGACCATGCCGGCGGCGAGGCGGGACAGTCCCGGGCATCCGTATCCGGGGATGGCGCCGCCGACGACGCCCAGTTCGGCGATCTTGGGCACCAGCTCGAACGGGAACTGCGCCCGCTCCCAGTAGTCGTTGATGATGGGCAGCACATCCCTGTCGACGAAGGCCCGCACCCGGTCCCGGATCTCGCGTTCCTCGTCGCTCAGCAGATCAGCCAGCAGGTAATAGTCGGTGCCTCTTGGAGTGGTCAACCCGGCGGTGAGGTCGACTCGCGCACCCGCGGCCGTCTCGGCCGGCTGTGCGAGTGTTTCTGTGCTCATGGCGTCCTCACCTGCTCTGTTGGCCGGGGTGTCTTGGTGCCGGCCTCGTCGTAGTCGTACCAACCACGGCCGGTCTTCCGGCCCAGCTCGCCGCGCTCGACAAGTGCCGACACGCTCTTGCTCGGTTGGTCTTTCGGGTCTCCGGATTCCGCGTACCGGTCCTGCTTGGTGAGGTACCCGATGTCGATGCCGGTCAGGTCCATCAGCTCGAACGGGCCCATCGGATAGCCAAGGGCGGTACGGCAGGCGGTATCGATGTCCTCCACCGACGCAATGCCGTTCTCCAACAGGAAGATCGCCTCGTCTCGGACTGCACCGAGGATCCGGTTGGCGATGAACCCGGGAATCTCCCGGTCGAGCAGCACCGGGACCTTGCCCAGCCGGCGAGCGAATTCGACTGCGGTGGTGACTGTTTCATCCGACGTCTGCGGTCCGCGGACCACCTCGACGCACTTCATCATCAAGGCCGGGTTGAAGAAGTGCAGGTTGCAGACCCGATCCGGGCGACCGGTCGCGTCGGCGATCCTGGAAGACACGATGTTCGAGGAGTTCGTGGCCAGGATGGCGTGCGGCGGCGCCACCCGATCCAGGTCAGCGAACAACCGCCGCTTGATCTCCAACTTTTCGACGGCCGCCTCGATGATGAAATCAGCCTGGGCAGCAGCGGTTGTCAAGTCGGTGCTGAAGGTCAACCGACCGAAGGCCTCCTCGACCTGCGCGTCGGTCCGCCGGTTCTTCTGGACGTCGCGGCTCATCCGCTGTCGCAATTGGGCTTCGGCCCGATCCAGCGCATCCCGCGCGATATCGGTGATGGTCGCGGCGTATCCGGCGAGCGCACAGACCATGCCGATCTGCGAGCCCATGGCACCCGCGCCCACGACGACGACTGACTTGATCTCGGTCATCTCATCGCCCCTGGAACTGCGGGCGGCGCTTCGCCAGGAAGGCATCTGCACCCTCGTTCTTGTCGTCGGTGGTGTACAGCAGGGCCTGGGCGAGCCGCTCGACCACGAGCCCAGTGCGCTGGTCCGCGTCCATCCCGGACCGGATCACCAATTTCGCGAGGCGGATGGCGAGCGGGCCCTTTGCCATGATCTGTCCGGCAACGGCCCGAGCCGTGTCCAACAACTCGGATCCGGGTACCACGGTGGTGACCAGACCGATCTGGCGGGCCTCTGCGGCATCGACGAGCCGACCGGTCAGGATCATCTCGATGGCCCGGCCGGTGCCGACCAAACGGGCGAGTCGCTGGGTGCCGCCGGCCGCCGGAAGCACCGACAGGTTGGTCTCCGGCAGCCCGAAACGTGCGGTGTCGGAGGCGATCCGGATGTCACAGGACATGGCCAGCTCGCAGCCGCCGCCGAGGGCATACCCGTTGACGGCGGCGATGGTGGGCTTCTCGAAGGCTTCGATGTCGTCATAGAGACGCTGCAGATCGGAGCTCAACGCGGTGTGCAGGGTGTAGGTGCGGACCTGGGCGATGTCCGCGCCGGCCACGAACGCCTTTCCTCCCGCGCCGGTGAAGACGACCACCGCGACGGAATCATCGTCGCGGAAGGCATTGAGGGCTGCCCTGATGTCGAGCTGCACCTGCCGGTTGACCGCGTTGCGAACTTCCGGTCGATTGATGGTGATCACTGCGACACCGTCGGTGATCTCGGTGAGCAACGTGTCGTACGTCTGAGACACTTTTTCGTGAGTCGAGATGGCCGTTGACATGTCGTCGACCCTCATCGGAACGCGGGCAGGCCGGTGATGGCCTGGCCCATGATCAGGGTGTGGACCTCGTCGGTGCCCTCGTAGGTGCGGACACTTTCCAGGTTGTTGGCGTGCCGCAACGGCGAGTAGTCCAGGGTGATGCCGTTCCCGCCCAGCATCGCGCGAGCTTCCCGGCAGATCTCGATGGCCTCCCGGACGTTGTTCAGCTTGCCGAACGAGATCTGCTGCGGGTGCAGAGTTCCGGCGTCCTTCAACCGCCCGGTCTGCAGGGCGACCAGAATTCCCTTCTGGATTTCCAGCACCATGTCGGCGAGCTTGCGCTGGGTCAGCTGGTACCCGGCGAGCGGCTTGTCGAACTGGTTCCGCTGCTGGCTGTAGCGCAGCACGGTTTCGAAGGAGTCGCGGGCGGCTCCCATGGCGCCCCAGATGATCCCGTACCTGGCTTCGTTCAAACAGGCGAACGGACCCTTCAGGCCGACGACATTCGGCAGCACGGCGTCGGCAGGCAGCCGCACGTCGTCGAACGTGATGTCGCACTGGATGGAGGCCCGCATCGACAGCTTCGGCTCGATCGGAGTTGCGGTGAATCCAGGCGTGTCCGTCGGCACGACGAACCCGCGGATACCTTCATCGGTCTGCGCCCAGATCACCGCGACCTGCGCGATGGAGGCCAGCCCGATCCACCGCTTGGCTCCGGTCAGCACCCAGTCCGATCCGTCCCTACGGGCATAGGTCGTCATGCCGCCCGGGTCGCTGCCGGCGGTGGGTTCGGTGAGACCGAAGCAGCCGATCAGCTCGCCCCTCGCCATGCCCGGTAGCCATTGCTGCTTCTGCTCCTCCGACCCGTGCTTGTAGATCGCGCTCATCGCCAGGGACCCCTGCACCGAGACGAAAGTCCGCAGGCCGGAGTCACCCGCCTCCAGTTCCATGGCCGTCAGGCCGTACTCGACGGCGCTCCGGCCGGGACAGCCGTACCCCTTGAGGTGCATGCCCAGCAGCCCGAGATCACCGAACTCGGTGGCGATCTCCCGTGGGAAGTGGGCATCTTCGTACCAACGCGCGATATTGGGGCGGATGCGCGCGTCGACGAACGCGCGAACCTTGTCCCGCTGGGCAAGTTCGTCAGCGGTGAACAGCGAATCCAGGTTCAGGTAGTCCCTGGCCCGTTCGCTGATCGGGGTGGGCGCGGCGGTGACGGCCCCGGCGTAGATGCCGACGGGGCTGGTGGCACCGTTGACACTCGCGGCCTCGGTGGTGCTGGTCATGATCATCTCCAGAAATTGTCAGGGTGCGGGATCAGGCGGATTCGAGGAGGACGGAGATGCCCTGGCCGACGCCGATGCACATGGTGGCCAGGGCACGGCGGACGCCGCGGTCGTGCAGTTCGATGGCGGCGGTCAGGGCGATCCTGGCCCCGCTGGCGCCCAGCGGGTGACCCAGCGCGATCGCGCCGCCGTTCGGGTTGACGTACTCGGCGTCCTCCGCGAGACCGAGTTGCCTTAGCACGCCGAGTGCCTGCGCGGCGAACGCCTCGTTCAGCTCGACCACATCGAGGTCATCGACACTCAACTCGTTGCGGCTGAGCAGCTTCCGCGTTGCCGGCACCGGGCCGATGCCCATGATCCGGGGCGGCACCCCGGCGACTGCGGCCGAGGTGACTCTGGCGAGCGGTGTCAGGTTGAATCGCGCAACGGCCTGTTCGGAGGCGATCAGCACAGCAGCCGCGCCGTCGTTGATCCCGGACGCGGTCCCGGCGGTCACGGTGCCGCCCGGATTGATCGGCTTCAACCGGGCCAACGCCTCGAGCGTGGTCGCTCGCGGGTGCTCGTCGGAGTCGACCACCGCCGGTTCGCCCCGCCGTTGCGGGATGGTCACCGGCACGATCTCCCTGGCCAACCGGCCCGATGCGATGGCCTTTGCGGTCCGTTCCTGCGAGCGCAGCGCGAACGCGTCCTGGTCAGCCCGGCTGATGCCGAACTCCTCAGCGATGTTGTCCGCGGTCTCCGGCATCGAGTCGGTGCCGAACTTCTCCCGCATCACCGGGTTGACGAACCGCCAGCCGATGGTGGTGTCGTGGATCTCGGTGGACCGG
>Ga0164307_10000350_pt1 | contig 20494 bp, 17 predicted proteins | sample Whisoiple_243_MG_FD_110214 | JGI IMG/M metagenome (GOLD analysis project Ga0164307, IMG submission 110214) | Soil microbial communities amended with fresh organic matter from upstate New York, USA - Whitman soil sample_243_MG | ecosystem: Environmental > Terrestrial > Soil > Unclassified >...
ACCGTCAGGCAGCCCTGCGGGCGCCTTCTCGACCGGCGCGGCCTCGCCCGCGGCGCACGAGGCAATTTCGCGGAATTTCTTGGCGCAGCTCTCGGGCGCCACGTTCGCACAAGTGAGGTCACGCGCATCACGCGCGCACTCCAGCGCGACGCGGACCTGATCGGCGCAACCCGCGGGTGGCGGATCGTACTTGCCGCAATTGAGCCGACAGCTGTCGACTGCCGACTTCCCGCATTTGCTCACGAGCTTGTCGCACTTGGCCTGACAGATCGAAAGGATCGAGGCGGCCGGTGGCGGCGGAGGTTCGGCGATTGCCGCGGGCGGATTCTCGCGCGTGTCCGGCGCGGGTGGCGGCTCGTTTGCTGGCGCGAGCTGCTTGCTCGGATCGCCGGCGCTCGCGACCGGGGCGGCGCTCGCAGGCGGCGCATCGGCAGCTTGGGGCGCTCCCGCGCACGCGACGATCCCCAGCGCCAAAACAGCAAACCCAAAGCCCACGCCGCAGTCACGACTCATTTGAAGAACCTAGCCTATTTCTGCGCCTTTCGCGCGCTGTTTGGTCAACGGACACGCGTCGTTGCTTCGGGGAGCAGCTTCGCCAAACTCAACTCGCCGTGCGGCTTCTGCTTGAGTTGCCGCTCGATCTCACGCGCTAGCGCGTCGTCCGGATCCAGCCCGTGGGCGGTGGCCAAAATACTCTCCAGATTCTTGCGGTCGTTGAGAGCGGCAGCAACCAACGCCTGACCGCGCGTCTCGGCCATCAACACGCTGCGCGTCGCGACATCACGCTGACCGTCAGATTCGGTCTCGGCGACGACGCTGCGAAAGTCAGAAGCGCCTTGCTGCAATCCTGCGACGCGGTCGGAACGGCCCAGAGGTTGCGGGGCAAAGCGCATGAAAAATGCCTGCGGAACCAGGTGTTCGAGCTGCGCGCGATCGAAGCTCGGATCGAACTCGACGAACAAGGGTCGGGCGTCGGCCAGGGTGGACAGCGCATATTCGCTCGGCCGACCACTGAGCGCGACCTCGCGAATCGTCGGCGCGAGCGCGGGCTCGGTGCGCAGCAAACGCGCGCGAACATTGCCGCGCTCCAGCAGCGGCATGGGCACGACCACTAGGTCCGGTCGCTGACCGCGCACGATGCGCGCGGCGAGCAGCCGCCAAGCCACGGCTTCCGAACGCAAGAGAAGCAAGCCCTCGGGCGGCACGCTCGCGAGCGCGCGATCGGTCCAGACCTCGGCCGCGGTCTCGGTTCGGCGATCGGCCGCAAACGCGGAGTCTTCGGCGCCGATGAAGACGAGCGTAAAGTCGAAGACTACCAGCAGCACGCTCGCGGGTTGCGCGAACGGAATGCGCGCGCGGGTCAAGGCCACGGCGCTCGTTTGCACGGCCAGCGCCGCGCACACCGCGAGCGCCGCGATCGCGAGCAAACGCAAGGCGCCAAAAGCATCCGGAGTCAGCACCGCCACGCGACTCACCGGAATCGCCAGATCGGCGAGCACGAGGGCGAGCAGCGGCAGCGTCGTCGCGCGCGTCGACTGACGCATGATCCCGAGCAACAAGCCGGCGATCGCGAGTCCGAACGAAATCACGCCGACGTCCGACAGCCACGTGCTGAGCGCGGTCGAGCGCGCACCCGAAGCATCGATCAACGCCAAACTGGAGGCTTCGAGTCCGTGCCCAAAGTCCAGGCTGCCCTGCGCCGCTAGCGGGCGCACCACCATTGGCAACAGCGCGAACCCCCAAAAAACAGCCATTCCGGCCACGAATGCCAGCAGCGCGCGGGGCCGTGGAAGCACGCGCTGGGTCGCTCCTTGCACCACCAATCCGAACAGCAACACCAGCGCTGCGGCGTGTGCCTCGGACAGCGTGAGCCCCGCGAGGGCACCCAGCGCCGACGACAAGCGCGCATCTTTCCTTTGCACGGTCTCGAAGCCGAGCAAGAGCCCAGCCAAGACCAACGCCGTCGCCATGGGTGCGCCGCCCGCGACCGTGCCCTCCAACTGAAAGGAGAGCGCCAAGGTCGCGGTCAATGCGCTCGCCAACGCGAGCGACGGGGTGAGCCGCGGAGTCTGCACCGCGCGCTCGAGCACGCGCCGAGTCAGCACGTAAATCAAAAGCGAACACAGCGCGAGCGACAGCGCGCCCACCCACGACGCGCGCAACCACCGACCGCCAATAGGCAGCAGCGAACACAACTCCACCAACACGGTGGTCACCCGGCCCTCGGTCCCGGCGGGCACCAGTCCGAGCGCGCGCACGATCGGCAAGTCATCCCGCCAAAGCGGCGCCGAGCTGGCCCGGAAGGCCGTCACCATCAGCGGAATCACGAATGCCGCGTGCCCGCACACGGCATCGAGCCAATGCCGAGGCGGCTTCGCCGTCGAACGTCTTTCTCCTGTCACCCGCTCTCGGTGCCACACGACCCGGTTTTTGGCCTAGTTTTCCGAGTTTGTTGGGTTGGGGGGCGCCAGGCCACGACCTGCTTCGCCTTTGCCGCGAGCAGATGGCGATCGGCGCGAGCGCGAACCACCCAACGTGAGTTGCCCGGCGAGACCGGCGCCTGCTTTCGCAGCAGGTCGCGCCAGGCGCCGACGCGCAAAAAGCGGGCTCAACTCGAGGAAACAACCGGCGCAAGTCCTGAAATACGCCGCAAAAGACGCCCTGGGGTGAACGTTTTGCGCTAGAAAGGCTGCCCCCGTCGGTCTCGTACCCGGGCGCAAAAGGAAACCGAAGTGGCACGATTCATCGACGAGCTGAAACGCACTCACGACTGCGGCGCACTGCGCGCTTCCGACATCGGCAAAGAGGTCATTCTCTTCGGCTGGGTCGCGATCCGGCGCGATCACGGCTCACTCGTGTTCGTCGATCTGCGCGATCGCGGCGGCGTGACCCAAATCGTGTTCGACGCGGACGCTTCCAAGGAAGCGCATGACGTTGCGAACGCCCTACGCCCGGAGTGGGTGGTCGGCATCCGCGGCACCGTGCGATCGCGCGGCGAGCAGTTCAGCAAGAAGGAAGGCAAGCTGGTCAGCGCGGCCAACGCCAACATCCCCACGGGTGAGATCGAAATCAGCGTGATCGAGGCGTTCGTCTTCAACAAGGCCGAGACCCCGCCCTTCGGCTTGGACGAGACGGTCGACACGCGTGAAGAGGTGCGGCTCGAGTACCGCTATTTGGATCTCCGACGCCAACCGCTGCAGCGCTCGCTGCGCATGCGCCACAACATCAACCAAGCGACGCGCAACTACCTCTCCGGCCAAGGCTGCATGGAGATCGAGACGCCGTTTTTGGTGAAATACACGCCCGGCGGCGCGCGCAACTTCCTCGTCCCGTCACGCCTGCACGCCTCCAAGTTCTACGCGCTCGCCGAGAGTCCGCAGCTGTTCAAGCAGCTGTTCATGGTCGCCGGCTTCGATCGCTATTTCCAAATCGTGCGCTGTTTCCGCGATGAAGATTTGCGCATCGATCGCCAACCCGAGTTCACTCAGATCGACATCGAGCTCAGCTTCATCAACCAAGACGACCTGTTCCAGCTGGTCGAGGGCTTGGTGTTCACGATCTGGAAGGCCGCGCTCGACATCGACTTGCACCAGTATTACCCGAGCGGACATTTTCCGCGGCTCAAGTTCGACGAGTCGATGGAAAAGTACGGCAACGACAAGCCGGACTTGCGCTTCGATCTGCGCCACTTCGACATCACCGAGCAGGTGATCGAGCACAGTGGCGGCGGCATCCCGTTTTGGACGCCGATCGCCGAGAAGTTCAAGAGCGGCGCGTACCGTCGCGATCTGCCGGCCGAGATCGTCAAGGCCATGGTCGTGCCCGCCGCCTCGGCGCTTTCACGCACCGATCAAGAAAAGCTCGAGCAGCTGGCCAAGGGGATGGGCGCGGGCGGCTTGGCGCGGGCCAAGGTCGGTCCGGACGGCACTTGGGTACAGTCGCCCCTGTCGAAATCCGTCACGAAGGAGATGGTGCTCGCCATCAACGCCGCCACCGGCGCAAAAGAAGGTGATTTGCTGCTGTTCCAGTTCGGCAAGACCTCGCTCGTGCACATGGTGATGGCCAACCTGCGCGTGCACATCGCCAAAAAGCTCGGGCTCATTCCGGAAGTCGGGCACGGCGGCGTGTGGAACTTCTTGTGGGTCGTCGAGCCGCCGCTGTTCGAGTACGACGACGAACACAAGACCTGGGCCGCCGCCCATCACGCGTTCACCCGCCCGCACGATGACCACGTGGATCTGATCGAGAAGGATCCCGGCAAAGTGCAGTGTTACCGCTATGATCTCGTGCTGAACGGCTTCGAAATCGCCGGCGGCTCGATTCGCCTGCACGACCCAGAGGTGCAAGCGCGCGTTTTCGCCGCACTCGGCATCAAGGACGAAGAAGCCAAGGAGAAATTTGGGTTCTTACTGTCCGCGCTGCGCTTCGGCGCGCCACCGCACGGTGGCATCGCGCTCGGGATGGATCGCATCGCCATGCTGCTGGCCGGCACGGAGAGCATCCGTGACGTGATCGCGTTCCCGAAGACGCAAAAGGGCACGGATCTGATGAGTAACGCTCCGGGGTTGGTGGGTCCGAACCAGCTCGCCGAACTTCGCATCCGCACGGTCGGCGAAGGCTGAGGCTCACCCCGACCACGCCCGCTCTCGGTCCTCGACTGAGCGCGGGTTGTCGGCGAAACTGAGAAGAATCTCACGATGAGCGCACGCATTCTGGTCGTCGATGACAGCCCCACGATTCGCAAAGTCGTGGGTTCGATCCTGGAGGCGCGCGCCTACCAGCCGCTGCTCGCCGGGGACGGCCAGGAGGCGCTCGAATTGCTGAGCAGCGAGACCGTGGATCTGGTGCTGCTCGACTTCGTGATGCCGCGCATGAACGGCTACCAGTTTTGCCGCGAGCTACGGGCGAACCCGACGCTGAAGAACCTGCCCGTGGTGCTGATGAGCGCCAAGGGCGACAAGATCCGCGGGCAGTTCGTGCAGCAGACCGGCGCGATCGACGCGATCACCAAACCCTTCGACGCGCGCGGCTTGATCGCGGTGGTCGAGGGCGCGCTCAAGAAGCACACCGAGGGCCGCGGGCGGCCGGTGCCGGAAGCCGCCGCAATGCCGGAGGAGCCGGACTCGAGCGTCGAAAATTTTCGCCCGAGCCGCGCCAGCTTCAGTGACGACCCCGGCTTGCGTCGCGTGCAGGCAGCGCACGAGTTCGCGCGCTCCTTGAGTCACGTGGCGGCGCCAGAATTTGCGAAGATCCCGGAGCTTTCCGAAGATCTCACAGAGGCGGTCAACGTCGCCCTGCAGCGCGCCATCACGCCCGACAACATGGGCGCGCTGTCTACGTTGCTCAAGATGCTCACCATGGGTGAGAACACGCGCGACGCGCTATCGGGCGACATCTCCGTGATCTCGATCGCGGAAGTGCTGCAGCTCCTGGATCTGCAGCGCCAAACGGGCGTGCTCAGCATCTTCACCCGTCAGAGTGAAATCACGCTCTACGTGAAGCAAGGCCGGCTCGACTTCGCGGCCTCGCGCGGCCTGCACGTCGAGTTCCGCATCGGCCGCTATTTGGTGGAAGACAACACCATCACGCGTGACGAACTGCAGACGGTGCTCGACAACCGCGCCGGCTCGAAGCGCCTGCTCGGTGAGCTCTTGATCCAGCTGGGCATGGCCAACGAAGAGCAGGTCCGGCGCGCGCTGGTGCGGCAAACGCACGAGCTGGTGTACGAGGTCGTGCGCTGGAAAGTCGGGCGTTTCGCCTTCACCGTGGGCGTGGACAGCCCCGCCGCCAGCAAAGCCGCGCTGGGCCTGGAGACAGGCGGCTTGGTGATGGAGGGCTTCCGCCGCGTGGACGAGTGGCGCTTGATCGAGGGCAGCTTCGACTTCGACGAAGTGCTGTATCACGACACGGTAGCCATCGAGCGATTGGGGCAAGACGCGAACCTCACGCGCCAAGAGCGCTCGGTGCTCGGCGCGATCGACGGTAAGCGCTCGATCCGTGAGATCGTCGATCTCACCGGCGGTAGCTCGTTCGAGACGTGCAAGATCCTGTATCAGTTCCTCAACTCACGCCTGGTGCGGCGCCGCGCCGCGTAGCTCGATGGCCCAGCGCGCAGGGCTCCTCGTGCGACGTGGCAGCGAGCTTCGGTTTCTGCCGGCGAGCGTCGCGCGCTGGCTCCTGCCGTTGCCACGCCTGACGAAAATCCCCTGGGATTCTGCGCAAATGGCGCTGATCGGCGGAGAAGTAGTGGCGGTGCTCGCGCTCGGCGAGGCGAGCGGCGAGCTCTTGTTCTGCGAATTCGACGGACAAGCCGTGGCACTCTCTGGGCTCTGCGCGGAGCGTGTCGGGTTTTGGCCCGCGAGCGACTCGGGCGTCACGGTCGACGGCGTAGTCGTACCCGCGCTCGATCTTCGGCAAGCACTCGAGCAGTTTCGAGGCGATCGCCCAGCAGCACAGGAAGGTGCACCATGAGTGACTCCGAAGCAAACTCGAGCTCGGTCTCGGCCGTTCGGGCCGCGCGCCTCTTGGCCGCGCTCGAAGCCACGAAGACCGCGGCCGCGCGCGCGACTAGCGAACAAGGCACGGCGAGCGCGGGCCTCTCGCGTCAGCGCATTCAGGTAGAAGCCGCGCAGGAATCAGCGCGAAATTTAGGCTCGCGCAGCCGCGACATTCGCAATAGCTTGCAGGTTTTGCGCGAGTCGGTGGACCGCGCCAAGCTCTCGGCGCTCAACGCCGGGCTCGAGGGCGCGCGCCTCGGTGAGCCCGTTGGCAAAGCCTTGGTCGTGATGAGTGACGAACAGCGCAACCTTTTGGCTCGAGCGCTCGACGCTTTGGAAGAGCATGGGGCGTTGCTCGCCGAGGTCGAGCGCGAGCGCGAGCGTTGTCTGACCGAGCTGTCGCAGATCAGCGAAGCCGCGCGCCAAACCAGCGCCGCGTGTGCGCGCGCCGAGCAACAGAGCCAGCTCACGTGCGCGTTCCTCGATCAATTGCGCGCGGATTTCGGCGAGCTGTTCGGCGGCGATCCCGAAGCGGCGCGCGCCATGTCGGAAGCGGCTTCGCACCTGCACAAGGCCACTGCTTCGTTGCTCGCGCTCAAGCAACGAGCGCCACTCGGCGAACATGCCCTCCGCGAACTGCTGAGCCCGCTCTTGGCGTTGCTCCCGAAGAGCGAGGACGAGCAGCGGTGAGTGAATCCGCGCACGAGCTCCGCCGCCTCTTGGCAGGCGAGATCACGCGACGCCTGCCCCTGTTCAGTGATCCCAATCCACCCAAAGTCGAGCTGCGCGCAGCGCTGCACTCGCTCAAGGGTTCGGCCGGCATGGCGGGGTTCACCGAGCTCTCACTGGTGATTGCTCAGCACGCGCAGCGCGTGCAAGCAGAGTTGCCCTTTGCCGTCGCCGAAACGCAGACCCTGCTAAAGCACGCGCTCCTGCGGTTGAGCCAGGATTTGCCGCCATTTGCCAGTGTTTGGCCAGAGCCACCGCCGTTCCTCGGTCCTTCACGCATCGAAGCCAAGTACCAAGCGCAGTACTACGCGGCGATTCGCGAGCGACTCGGCGAGCTCGACAGTGTGTTGGCGAGCACCGGTGACGCATTGCTCGGACTGGAGCGCGCCCAGCGAGCGGTTCATGCCATGAAGGGCGCGGCTGCGGCGCTCGGCGACGACGTGACGGCTTGGTATTGTCACGGACTCGAAGCCGCGCTGCGCAACGTGCTGCGAGACGACGCCGCGGCAGTCGAGGCGCTCGTCGACCTCGCGCGCCACCGCGCGCTCTTCACCCTGCTGCTCGACGATCAGGTGCGCGGGCTCGAAACCTTGCGCGCGCTCGCCGAGCTCCGAGTGTTGCCGCCCACGCCCGCCCCACACCCTCAAAGCCGGCCACGCGGGCGGGCGCCGAGCCGCCCACCGAGCCGCCCGCCCAGCGGCGAATTCGAGCTCAATCCCGACGTTTCATTGAAGGTGCCGGTGAGCACCTTGGATGCATTCAGCGAACGCATCGAGCGCATCGATCTCGTGCACGACGAGCTCTTGCGCGCGGGTGATTTGGCGCGTCAGCTGGCAACGCGCCTGCGCGATACCAGCGCCGGCCTCGGTGACGTGCGACGCACCCTGAGCAATGCGCCGAGCGACGCGAACGCGCTCTCGCTGATCGAATTGGCGAGCGCCCACTTGCTCACGAGCGCCACCAACGCCGAGCGCGGAGCAGGCGTATTCCGACGCAACGCGGAGTTCTTGCGCGCGCGAACCGGGGAGATGAGGAGCGAGCTCGCTGCGTTGCGTCGCGCTTCACTACATTCGCTGTTCGAAAGCGTGAAGCGCGCCACGCTGCGCGATGCGGAGCGTGAAGGTAAAGCCGTCGCGGTCGAAATCCTCGGCCCGGACGTACCGATCGATCGACGCATCTCCGAGCGCTTGTTCGACACGGTGCTGCAATTAGCGAAAAATTCGTTGGTTCATGGGCTGGAGCCTGCAGCTAACCGCGTCCAAGCGGGCAAAGCACCGACCGGTCGCGTCACGCTGTCAGCGGAGCAGATCGGCGAATGGCTTCGCATCACGGTGGCGGACGACGGACGCGGCGCAGATGTTGCGCGCATTCGCGAGTTGGCCGTCGCCGCCGGTGCCGTCACGCGCGCAGCCGCTGAGCGCGCCGCAGAAGACGATCTGCTCCCGCTGTTGTTCCTGCCCGGGCTCACCACCCATCAGCGCGCCGACTTACTCGCCGGACGCGGGCTCGGACTCGACCTGGTGCAGGACACCGTGCGTCGTCTGGGTGGAACGATTCGCCTGCGCAGCCGCGCGGGCGGCGGTCTCACCGCGAGCATCGAGATGCCGAGCGATCAGACCGTGGTCGAAGTGTTGTGGCTCGAGGAACTGGGCCAGAAGTTTGCGTTGCCGGTGAGCTTTACCGGCCGCGTCGAAGCGAGCGATCCGAACCGCCCGCCCCCGGTACGACTCGGGCGTTGTCTTGGCCAAAAATGCCAGGAGCACGCGGCCGTATCGCTCGAGCTCACGGTTTACGGCGTGACCCCGATCCGCATCGGGCTCGACGGCGTGGGCGAGATAGAGCAAGTCGGGTTGCGCGCATTGCCGGATTTGATCGCCGAGCGCGGACCTTATGGCGGCGCAGTGCTGCGCAGCGACGGCACGCTGCACCTGGCTCTCGATGCGCCGCTGGTGGCGGCGCGCGCTTGGACTCTGAGGCCGCCTCAGCCGCAGGACGCCGCATGAGCGCATTTGCGCTGAAGCCGCCCATCGCGCGCCTCGAACGCGAGGACTTCGACGCCGTCTCGCGCATCGTGCGTGTCAGCGGTCTCGAGGTCGATCTCGGAGCTGAGCTCGAACGCGAGATCGCGCTGCCCTGGGTTCTGAGGGGCGAAGGCACCGACGAGCCGCTCGCGTTCGCGCTGGCGTGGAGTGTGGCCGATGAACTGCAACTTCTCGACATGGCGACTCACCCGGAACATCGCCGGCGCGGTCATGCCCGCGCCCTTTTGAACGAACTGCTGCGGTATGCGCGCCACGAGCAAAAACGCCTGCTCCTGCTCGAGGTGCGTCAGTCGAACGAGCCCGCCATTCGCCTGTATCGAAGCATGGGCTTCGACACAGCGGGCGTGCGTCGCGGCTACTATTCGGATACTGGTGAGGACGCCTTGGAAATGCGCATTACCTTCGACCCGAGCACGGGACGGATCGTGCCGGAGCGCAGCTGATGGTCGCGCGCCCGTTCGTCTGCATCTTCGCCGTCGGCGTCGCGGCGAGCGCGTGCGACGAGCACAAACCCAGCGTCGGCAAGGACGCCGGGCTGACCGAGCCCAGCCCCAACGCGAGCATTCTTCCGGCGCCACTCGCCAGTGAAGTTCCCGGCGGAGCCAAGGCCAACGGCGAGGGCGAGCATCGCGACGCGGGCCACACGCCGAGCGACGCCGGCGCGGATGCGCCGCCGCCGGAACCACGAGCACTGCGCGAAGATCAAGCACTGTCCCCGGAAACTCCGCATGAAAGCAGCGGCTTCAACCTGAGCGCGCGCTTTCGTTGGCTCGACGTCGGCAATCCACCACGCACGCCCGAACAGAATCCGGAAGGTGTGCAGCGCGCGCGTGATGCCACGGGCTTCGATCTGGTGATCGACTTGGCGGGCGGCCGCATGCGCTTCGCGTTTGCTTCACGAGCGTTCACCGTGCCCGCAAGCACCGAGCTCCACGCGCGCGACGATCTGTACGGTTACGCCTTGCTCTGGCCGAATCGCACGACCTACACCGTCGCGCCGCCCGGCACGATGCGCAGCGCCCTCTCGCAACAGCGCGCGGACGTGGTGCCGCTGGTGCGACCGCGCTTCAGCGCGTTGCCCGCGGGCTCGCAGTTCGGGTTCGGCACCGAGCGCGTCGAGTTGAGCACGCCTACCGGTAAGCTCGAGCTCGAACAGGCGCGTGCCCCCGGAGGACTGCCCACCACCGTGATTTGGGCGAGCGGGGCCAGCTTGTGTCGGCTGTTGATCGAGCTCGTCGGCGCTTCACCCGCGAGCTCCAGTTGTCGCGCGGACTTGGTTCCCGTGCGCGCGGTGTACACGTGGCCCAATGGTCAGCACTTTGCGTTCGAAGTGCTGCGCCTGACGCGGCGCACCGACTTCAACCCCGGCGCGCTCGCGGTGCCGCCCACGGGAGCCGAGTTTCGCCGCAGCGAATTGCCGCCGCCGCCGCCGATCGCGTTGCTCTCGGAGAACGAGCTCGCGGATCTGCGCGTGCGGCCCGCGGCGCGCGCCGACAAGCCCGAGCCCGGTGCGCCGAAGAGCGGGCTCTGGCTCGTGAATCACAGTGAAGGGTTACGCTACTTCACGGTCGACGGCGCGCCCGTCGCGCGGCTCTTGCCCGGCGCAGAACTCACGCTGCCCGCGCTGCGCGCCGGGAAATACCAAGTCTCCGCGCGTGATTTCTTCGATGGCGAGGAAGCGCTCGTCAAAACCATCGAAGCTCCCGCGCGCTTCAGCCTCGGCGACGAGACGGAAAAGAGTCACTGAGCGGCGTTACGAGTCGAGTCGGCGCGTGCCGAGCTCGTAATCTTCGGGGCCGAACTCCGCACCTTCGTAGCCATCATCGAGGAGCTTCGCGTGCAGGGCCTCGACCGCGACTTCGAGCGCTTCGAAGCGGGTCGAGAAAGAGAAAAATTCTTCTTCCGGAACCGGAGGCAACGCGGCCAGGCGTTGCGCCAAAAACTCGTGCTCTTCGGTCGCGACGCGCAGCATCGATCGCGGCCCGTCGTGCTCGGCGTTGCCGTACACCGCGTCGTAAGCGCTGCCGATTGGATTGAACCAAAGAAACACCGAGCTCGAACACACCGACCAATCGTGAACGTTGATCGTCGGCACACGCCAAAAGCCACCCAGGCGACCACGCACGAGCTCACCGAAGTAAGAGCCGGCCGCGCGCGTGATCAACGGTGCCAATTCGGGACGCTCACGAATCGTCTCGCGCGACAGCAGCGCGTAGTGGTCGAGCAGCGGCAGCGTCTCCGGAGTGAAGTCGAGATCGACCTTCAGCGCCCGCCGCACGTATTCGAGGCAGGCGGTAACGTAGTCCGGGATCGGCTCAGGGGGCGGCTGGAAACCTGTGGAGGTAGGCATCGGAGTGGGTGGCTCGGCAGGGTTCTGCCAGCCATGCCCCCACCAAGCCAGGAGGAAAAAGGGTCAAGGCCGGGAAAAGTTCGCGCGAAAGTCGCGTTTCACTAGAATCCTGTCCACCGGCCCAGCGCTTTCTGGGCGCGCCCGAGCAGGCTCGAACCCGAAGACAACCAAAAAGAAGGCTCAAGACGACAAAAGAGACCCGAAAGACGCAAAGAGTCGCCAGGCGACCGCCGGAAAAAGCGATAGTTGGCGATGCTTCTGGACTTGCGCCAAAGGTTCAACGAGGACAAGACGCGCTCTTACCTTCCTTCTTGAGCGTGTTACTCTCGAAAATCTCCCCATGCGCCTCGGTATCCTGAGCGACATCCACGCCAACTACGAAGCGTTGAGTGCCGTTGTCGAAGCGTTCAAGCGCGAAGAGATCGACAAGTACTACTGCCTCGGTGACACCGTAGGGTACGGCGGTTCGCCGAACGAGTGCGCAGACATCGTGCGTGGCTTGGTCGAAGCGACCATCCTCGGCAACCACGACGCAGCCGTCGCTGGTCGCATGGACTACTCGTACTACTACGAGGCCGCGCGCCACGCGCTCGACACCCATGCGCAGCTGCTCTCCGACGAGAACGTGCGGTGGCTCAAGGGCCTCCCCTACCAGATCAAATTCGACGACATCGGCGTGCACCTGTGTCACGGCTCGCCGGTGAGGCTCGAAGAGTTCGAATACATCTTCGCACCCGAACAAGCGCGTGAATGCTTGCCGATGTTCGACGAGCTCGGCCACATCACGTTGATTGGCCATTCTCACCTGTGCAAAGTGTTCGCGCTGACCAAGTCGACGGTCGAAGAGCTGCCCCCGATCGACTTCGAACTGCAGCCCGATCGCAAATACATCGTGAGCGTCGGCTCCGTCGGTCAACCGCGCGACTACGACAACCGAGCAAGCTACACGCTGTACGATTCCGACAAAAAGCGCTTCGAGTTCAAGCGCGTCGAGTACGACATCGAAACCGCCGCCGACAAAGTCCTGCGCGCCAAACTCGAGCGCAACTTCGCACACCGCCTGTTCATCGGCGTCTGAGCGCGGGAGGCACGAGAGCAGCGCGCCGGGAACAGCGCGCGCTGTGAGGTGCGACGCTGGATCGCGACCGCCCACTCCCTCCAAAACGTCCGAGGTGGGTCATTCTCACGCAGGTGTTTGGGTGAGCGGGCGCGGAAAGGGCATCGCGGCGCGTAGCTCTTTTGGCGTAGCTGCAGCCATCGAAATTAGAAGGTGCCCACAGACACACCGCACGAGAAGCTGAGCCCTCTCGTCGATCGAGAGGCCGCTGCCCAAACATCGCAAACGCAGTACTTCTCAGCCGTGCGCGAAACCAAGCCCGAGCGCAAGCAAGTACTTCTCAGCTGTGCGCGAAACGAAGACTGAGCGCAGGCAAGTACTTCTCAGCTGTGCGCGAAAATGAAGCCCGATCGTCGATGACAGGATGCTGTGCACACACAGTACGCCTACGCTGTCCGCGATACGATGCCCGATCGCAAGCAAGTGCTTCTCCGCTGGGCGCGATACGATGCCCGCGTCGATGACAGGATGCTGTGCACACACAGTACTCCTACGCTGTCCGCGATACGATGCCCGATCGCAAGCAGCAGCTTCTCCGCTGGGCGCGATACAATGCCCGCGTCGATGACAGGATGCTGTGCACACACAGTACTCCTACGCTGTCCGCGATACGATGCCCGATCGCAAGCAAGTGCTTCTCCGCTCGGCGCGATACGATGCCCGCGTCGATGACAGGATGCTGTGCACGCACAGTACTCCTACGCTGTCCGCGATACGATGCCCGATCGCAAGCAAGTGCTTCTCCGCTGGGCGCGATACGATGCCCGCGTCGATGACAGGATGCTGTGCACGCACAGTACTCCTACGCTGCCGCGATACGATGCCCGCGTCGATGACAGGATGCTGTGCACACACAGTACTTACGCTGTCCGCGATACGATGCCCGATCGCAAGCAGCAGCTTCTCCGCTGGGCGCGATACGATGCCCGCGTCGATGACAGGATGCTGTGCACACACAGTACTCCTACGCTGTCCGCGACACGAAGCCCGCGTCGATTAAGCCCGATCGTCAATGAGACGATGCTGTGCAGACACAGTACTTTCTACGCTCAGGGAGCCCGCCCTTTTTGTAACACTTCGCTCAAACCCGTCGTGATGTAACACTTCGCTCAAACCCGTCGTGATGGGATGAGGAGGGATTGAGAGGCTCTCCGCATGGAGAAGATGCGGGAAGAGTTGAAGTCGGAGTTACCGGAGTTGGGGCCGCGCGATCGCGGTCGGCCTTACCCGAAGGGCTTGCGGGGCTCGGGCGAAGACGTACGCCCTTTTTCTCGGGCCGCTTTTCTTCTCAGGGCGCTCTTTTTCGCAAAATGCGAGGTAGGGTCGGGGCACTTTGACCTCAACCGGGGTGCTGGCCTGCTACTGCGAGATCGACCACACGGTGCTGGTCGGGGTGTCCATCAGCGTGACGCCGAGCGCGAGTAGTTCGTCGCGGAGGGCGTCGCTGGCGGCGAAGTCTTTGTTTTTGCGGGCCTCGGCGCGGCCGTTCACTTTGGCCTCGATGGCTTCCGCGGTCAGGCCACGCAAGGCCATGCGGCGGCGCTTGACGCGTTCGAAATAATCCTCAGGGGTTGCGTGAAGCAGACCGAGCTCGGTGGCGAGCTTGCCGATCGCGCGCAGCGCGAGGCGACCGAACAGGGCGATGCCTCCGTGCAGCAATGGATCCTTCTTCTTCTTCCTCGCGAGATCACAGGCTTCGTTGGTGGCTTGCGCCATCTCGCCCAGCGCGGCGAGTGCCACCGGCGTGTTCAAGTCGTCGTCCAGCGCGGCCTCGGCGGCCTCGGCGGCCATTTGCACGCGCTCGCGGAAGGGCACCAGTTCTTGCGGCAATTTGCCGGGAGAAGTCACGTCGCCGGAGGCCAGCGACGTGAGCCGCAGCAGCGCACCGTATACGTAGTCGACGCGGCGTTCGGCTTCGTCGACGCCGGGAAACACGACGCGACCGGAGGGCAATTGTTCGGTGTCGAACTGGAGCGGTCCGCGATATTGCGCGCTGAGCAGGAACCAGCGGAAGCCCTCCGCGTCGTTGCGCTCGAGCACGTCACGCACGGTGACGAAGTTACCGAGCGATTTGCTCATCTTCTCTTTGTCGACGTTGACGAAGCCGTTGTGCATCCAGAGCTTCGCGAGCGGCCCCTGCCCGGGGTGCGCGGCTTCACTCTGAGCGACTTCATTTTCGTGGTGGGGGAAGATGAGATCCATCCCACCGGCGTGAACGTCGAAGCCGTGGCCGAGGTAGTGGCTGCACATCGCCGAGCACTCGATGTGCCACCCGGGACGCCCGCGACCCCACGGGCTCTCCCAGCCCCACTCGTCCTGCGGGCAGCTCTTCCACAGCGCGAAATCCAGCGGATCGTGCTTGTCGCCGTCTTTTTCGACGCGCGCGCCGGCGATCAGGTCGTCGATTTTGCGGCGTGAGAGCTTGCCGTATTCGGCGAAGCTGCGCACCGAGAAGTATACGTCGGTCCGTCCCGGTTCCGGCTCGATCGAATAGGCGCTGCCGTTCTCGAGCAGCTTGTGAATCAGCGCGTAGATCTCTGCCAAATGCTCGCTGACCTTCGGCTCTTGGTCGGGTGGGAGGCAACCCACTGCGCGCATTTGATCTTGGTAAACGAGCGCCATTCGTCGCGAGAGCTCGAGCGGTGGTTCGCCGTTTTGTTGGGCGCGCGCCAAGATCTTGTCGTCGACATCCGTGATGTTGCGCACGTAGGTGACTTCCAAGCCTTTGCTGCGCAGGCGACGGACGAGCAGATCGGGCGCCAGCGCGGCGCGTGCGTGGCCGGCGTGCGGTACGTCGTACACCGTCGGTCCGCAACAGTAGATGGTAACTCGGCCGCCCTTGGGCGTGAGCGGGTCGGTGGTGCGAGTGAGGGTATTGTACAGCCGCGGAAGCGCTACCGAAGTCATCGTCGGTCCTGATTGTAGCCTGCGATTTCAGCCGCGGACGGCGCGAAAACCAGTGAAGCGCGTGGCCTGCTTCCGCTCGCGTCCGATCATCGCCGGACGCACCCCGAGTACGCCCGCCAAGAACCCACCAATATGCGCAAAAAAGGCGACGCCGCTGCCCGTATCGAGGCCCAAAGCGGCCCAGCCGCCGCTCAACTGCAACAAGAACCAAAATCCGACCACGACCCACGCGGGTAAAGAAATCAGCAAGAAGCCGACGAAGACGGTGATCGGAGCTCGCGGGTAGAGCACGAGATACGCGCCGAGCACCCCTGCAATCGCGCCGGAGGCGCCTACCATCGGCGCCGGACTCGCCAGGTTGGTCAACACCTGAGCAAGCGCAGCGCACACCCCACACAGCGCGTAAAACCCGATGTAACGCAGGTGACCGATGGCGTCTTCGACGTTGTCACCGAAGATCCAGAGGAACAGCAGATTTCCAGCGAGGTGTCCGAAGCCACCATGCATGAACATGCTGGTGAACACAGTGAACGCCTCGCCCGAAGGGTCGGCCGAAAACCGCGTCGGTACCAGGCCGTAGCCCGAGATCACGTAGGATTCACCGTGCAGGCCGATCAGCTGTCGCTCCCAGAGGAAGGCGAAGACGTTGAGCGCGATCAGCGCGTAGGTGACGTACGGCGTCGTGCGCGTCGGGTTTTGGTCACTGATCGGAATCATCGGCGGGTCACTTTAGCCCGAATCTGGGCGGGAAGCCGGCCGCGGTGCGGGCGTCCGATTCGGATGGCCGAACGCCGATGCGGTTGATGCTAAGGTGCGGACGTTTCATGCGTTGGCGACATTTGCGCGGTTTCGAGGCTTGGATTGCGGGTCTGTTGCTCGCAGCCTGCGCGTCGTCCGGCTTCGACGGCCGAGTATACAAGGACGAGGACGTGCACTTTCGCGTCGGACCGGTGCCGAACGCTTGGCGCCGCCTCGAAGTCGACGACACGCGGCTCGCGTTCCGCGACGACGCGGCCAACGCCACCGTCGCCGTCAACGGACGCTGCGGTTTGGACGGCGATGACGTGCCGCTCGAATCACTCACACAGCACCTCTTCTTGCAGTTCACGGAGCGCAGCCAGCTCTCCCAGGCGAAGGTCAGCTTGGACGGCCGCGAGGCGCTGCGTACCGAGATGACCGCCGCCCTCGACGGCGTGAAGAAACGATACCTCGTGTACGTGCTCAAGAAGAACAGCTGCGTCTACGACTTCATGTACATCGCCGAAAGCTCTGCGCCCGGCTCGCGCACGGAGTTCGAGCATTTCGTGCAAGGGTTTGCCGCGCTCGAGTGAAGCATGGAAATCGCTTCCTCACCCAGCAATCCGCAGGCTTCGAACGAGCCGCCCTCCGGCCGTTTGAGCATGCGGCCGAGCTTGCTGCCGCCGCCGCCCGAACCCAGCCTGGTGAAGCGCTACAGCGAGCGCGTGCTGGCCTTGTTCGAGCACGTGGGCGTGATGTGGCACATGTTGATCGGCAGCACCCGCGCCGGCTTTCGTCGCCCGTTCGAGGGTCGCGCGATTTTGAAGCAGCTCGACTCGCTGGGCGTCGCTTCGGTCGGCATCGTGGTCGTGACCAGCGTGTTCATCGGCATGGTGATGGCCGTGCAATTCGCGTTCGGTCTGCAGAAGTTCGGCGGACTCGAATACACCGGAAGGGTGATTGCGCTGAGCTTCGCGCGTGAGCTCGCGCCCACGCTCACGGCGGTGATCGTCGGTGGCCGCATCGGCTCCGGCATGGCGGCCGAGCTGGGCGCGATGGCCGTGACCGAGCAGATCGACGCCATCCGCGCGTTGGGCGCGGACCCGCTGAAGAAGCTAGTTTGGCCGCGCTTGCTCGCGTCCGTGATCGTGATGCCCGTGGTGGCATCGTTCTCGCTCGTGCTCGGCTTCGCCGGCGCGACGATGATCACCGATCTGCAGTTCGACATCCCAGCCGCGTTCTTCACGCGTAGCGCGCTAGCCACGGTCACGATGAGCGACTTTGCCGCAGGCATGATCAAAACGCCCGTATTCGGCGCGATCATCGCTTTGGTCGGCTGTCACTTCGGTATGACAACCAAAGGTGGCACCGCCGGGGTAGGTAATAGCACCACGCGCACCGTGGTGGTGATCTCAATCGCCATCTTGATCGCAGACTTTTTCTTGACCAAACTGGCAATCATTTTGTGGCCCCAAGCCTGACGCGGCCTCGACTGTTCCGGACTGAGAAACGAGCGCGAAATGCGGGTCGATCCGGATTGTGCGGGCGAATGACCGAAATCGTGCGGAACATCCAGAATCAAGAGCGAAGGACATTGACGCTGCCCGAGGAGTGCTAAGCTTTCTCTGCCATTGCCAGTGGGAACTTCGGCCATGCAAACACAACGCGTCTTCACCATTTCCGAAGTCAACGCACTCATTCCCGATCTGTCGGATCTGGTCGGTGATCAGCTGCGTGAGCAAAGTGAAATCGAACACGGCCTCGCCGAGCTGACTCGCTTGTCCGGTTCTTCACCCGCGTCGCTCGAACCGAGCGCTGACGACGTCAAGGAGGTCAGGAAGCTCAAGCGCGATCTCAAAGAGCGCATCGAGCGCTACGAGGCCGGCTGGGCGCGCGTCCAAACCATGGGCGGTGTGATCAAAGATCCGCAGACGGGTTTGGTCGACTTTTACGGCCGCGTCGGCGAAAAGCTGGTCTGGCTTTGCTGGCGCTACGGAGAGGATTCGCTCTCGCATTATCACGATCTCGAGGCGGGGTTTTCCGGTCGACGCCCGCTCACCGCGGACGTGCGTCGGACGCTGCTGAACTAACCTCATGCCGGTCGATCGAGCCGCGGCTGCGCGCGCCATCTCCGACTTCCTGACAGCGCTCGGCTTCGATCCCAATCAGCACGCTGATCTCGCCGACACGCCCGCCCGCGTGAGCGAAGCCTTCGCCGAGGACCTGCTGCGCGGGCACGAGGTGGACATCCGCGCGCTCGTCCGGCAGGGCTCGTGCGAGGCACCTCCGGCCGCCAAGAGCGGTCCGGTCGCCGTCACTGGCATCTCCGTGACCACGATCTGCCCGCACCATTTGCTGCCCGCGCTCGGCCGCGCGAACGTCGTCTACCTGCCGGGTGAAAGCTTGCTCGGCATCGGTACGCTGACGGCACTGGTCGATGCGTTCGCGCGCCGCCTCACTCTGCAAGAAGTGATCGGCCAAAACGTGGTCCAAGCGTTGATGGAGCACGCGGGCGCGCGCGCTGCCTATTGCGAGCTCGAGCTCGAGCACAGCTGTTTGCGCGCGCGCGGTGAACGTCAGGTGAGCGCGGTGGTGCGCAGCTCCGCGCGGGCGGGTGAGTTCAACGACTCGGCCGCAGTCGCGGAAATTGCCCTTGCACTCGGCCGAGCGCGAACCGCATCCGAACACTCGCCGGGATGAGCGACGAATGAAGATCTTGATCACCGGTATGAGTCGAGGCATCGGTCGCGCGACCGCGTTGGCCTGCGCAGCGCGTGGCGCCGAGCTGGGGTTGCTCGGAAGGCCCTCCGCGCGCCAGCGGGAATCAGCCGAATCGTGCCTGAAAGCCGGCGCAAAGCGCGTGCTCTCACTGGCCGCGGATGCAACTCGAGTGCCGGAGCTCGAGCGCGCCGCGAGCGAGTTCTTGGAAGCGTTCGGCGCGCCCGATGCCGTCATTCATAGCGCAGGCGTCGCGGTGCGCAGCAGCGTGGAAGCAACGAGCGTCGCATCTTGGCAGGAGCAGCTGCAGATCAATTTGAGCGCGCCCTTCGTGCTCACGCGCGCGCTCTTACCGGCGATGCGCGCGCGCCGCACGGGCCGAATCGTGTTCGTCGGCAGCATCTCCTCCACGCTGGGCACGGCCAATCTCGCCGGCTATTGCGCCAGCAAATGGGGCCTGATCGGTTTGATGAAGAGCCTCGCTGCCGAACTCACCGACAGCGGCTTGATGACCTGCGCCGTGCTGCCAGGTTCGGTCGACACCGAGATGCTCGTCGGAAGCGGTTTCCCCCCGCGGATGAGCGCGGAGTCCGTCGCACAAACGCTGTTGCACTACGCGTGCGATGCGCCGCTCGCGCACAACGGTGCGAGCATCGAGATGTTCGGCACCTGACAACGCGACAGGGTTTCCGGTCGGGGCGCGCCTGCACACTGAATTGAGAGGGCCCGCCACACCCGCTTTTCTCTACCGTTGCTTCCTTCCGGACCTGGCGGGGTTCAAGCTGCGCTGTCGGCGGACCCACAGTGGTTCAGTGACGAGGAGGGTGTAGCGCAGCCTTTCCCGTCTGCCAAGGACGGAGCGCGCCGGGAGCGACGGTCGCCGCTCGTTCGGCTGTCCGCCCGCACGGACGCCCTGGATCTACGATACATTTGTGGGGAGTCCTGACTCATGAGCGATTCCGAGCGACCGAACGCAACGGTGACAGCCTTCGAGATCCCGGATCTCGAGCTCGAACCGGTACCGCGTTCGCTGCGCCAACCCGCTCCCGAACGAGCGCCCGGGCCTGCGCCCCAGACCACTGCCATCGAGCCGCCCGACAATCCGCTCAATCAGATGTACGGGTCGTCGTTCGACTTTGGCGATGGCCTCGGCGACTTCGAACTCGTGCGCACCGCCCAGCCCGATCCTTTGACGGCGCTGCCGTACGCGAGCACGACGGAGCAAACCTCGCTGAGTGCCGCGCCGCTGCCACCGATCCCCAGCGGGCGCGCGCCGGACGTCGCCAAACTCGAGTTCGACCCACGCGAGCTCGCCATCCTGGCCGACTACGGCGAGCCGCCCGACAACGCCGCGCTCACGCTCGCCTACGCCTATCGCGTGTTCACCCGCCAGCGC
>Ga0164307_10000352_pt1 | contig 20439 bp, 23 predicted proteins | sample Whisoiple_243_MG_FD_110214 | JGI IMG/M metagenome (GOLD analysis project Ga0164307, IMG submission 110214) | Soil microbial communities amended with fresh organic matter from upstate New York, USA - Whitman soil sample_243_MG | ecosystem: Environmental > Terrestrial > Soil > Unclassified >...
ACGCCCTGGACGGAGTAGGTCACCTGGCCGGCGGTCGCGGTCTGGTCGTCCTCGATCGGCGCCGTGCAGCCGCCGTCTCGCCAGCACTCCCAGGTCAGGTCGAAGACCAGGTTGTCGGCGGCGTCGTAGCGCGAGTACGGCTCGTTGAAGGCGTCGAACATCACCGACGGGTTGTCGCGGTACTCGGTGGCGATCGACCGCCAGAACGACAGCGACTCGGCGTCGGGCATCGCGATGTTGCCGAACTCGGGCTGCCCCATCCGCTTGCGGCTGTGCAGGTCGAGGATGACGACGAGACCCTGGCGGTTGAGGGCCGTGACGAAGTCGTGGACGCTCGAGCGGTAGCCCGCGGACGTGCGCTCCTCGAACTGGTCGCTCACCGGCGCGCCCCGGGTGCCGAGCCAGCAGTCCTGGTTGAGCGGGAGGCGGACGGTGTTCGCGCCCCAGGAGGCGATCGCCGCGGCCTCGACGTCGGCGGCGTCGGGCCCGCCGAGGGTGTCGAGCGAGGACATGCCCCAGCCCTGGGCGCAGGCGTACTCGAAGCTGCTCCAGTTCACGCCGCGCGGGATGAACTGCGCGTCGCTGCGCTGGTCGACCAGCTGGTTGCCGGCGACGACCGGCTGCGGAGCACCCGTCTCGACGCCGGGCTGTTCGGGCGCGGGATCGCGTCGCTCGGCATAGATCGCACCGCCGGTGAGCAGTACAACGACTGCCGCCACCGGCACGATCCAGCGCGCGTGCCGCATGAAGCCCCCCTCTTTCAACCACGGATGGTACGGGTCAACCCCCCAACTATGGTGATCGAATGAGCGAGACCGTCTTCACGTACGCCGCGCCCGCGCTCAAGTTCGGCCCCGGGGCGGCCGCGGAGATCGGCCACGACCTGGCGCGGCTGGGCGCTCGCCGGGTGCTGCTGGTGACCGACCCCGGCGTCGCCGCCACCGGGCATCCGGCGCGGATCGCCGAGCAGGTGGCCGCAGCGGGCATCGCCGTGACGACGTACGACGGGGTGCACGTCGAGCCGACCGACGCGTCGCTGGGGGAGGCGATCGAGTTCGCCCGCGACGCCGGCCCGTTCGATGCGATCCTCGCGGTCGGGGGCGGCTCCGCGATCGACACGGCGAAGGCCGTCAACCTCCTGACCACCAACCCGGGCGAGCTGATGGACTACATCAACGCACCGGTCGGGAAGGCGCAGGCGCCGAGCCGTCCGCTGCTGCCCCTGGTGGCGGTGCCGACGACGACCGGGACCGGCTCGGAGAGCACCACGATCTGCGTGCTCGACGTGCTGTCGCTGCACGTGAAGACCGGGATCAGCCATCCCGCCCTGCGGCCGACCCTGGCGGTGGTCGACCCGACGCTGACCCTCACTCAGCCGACGCTGGTCACCGCGGCGGCCGGGATGGACATCCTGTGCCACGCCCTCGAGAGCTACACCGCGCGGTGGTACGCCGACTTCGACGCCAAGCAGCCCGAGCAGCGGGTGCCCTACTGCGGTGCCAACCCGATCGCGGACATGTGGTCGGAGAAGGCGCTCAGCCTGCTGGCCGGGGCGCTCCGCTCGGCGGTGCGGGACGGCGGCGACGCGACCGCGCGCGAGCAGATGGCCCTGGCGGCGACGTTCGCCGGCCTCGGCTTCGGCAATGCCGGGGTGCACATCCCGCACGCCAACGCCTACCCGATCGCCGGCCGGGTCCGCGACTACCGGCCGGCGGGCTACCCCGACGAGCCGATGGTGCCGCACGGGATGGCCGTCACGCTCACCGCTCCCGAGGCCTTCCGGTTCACCTTCGACGCGGCCCCCGAGCGGCACCTACACGCCGCCCGGCTGCTCGACCCCGCGGCCGGCGACGGACCGGACGCGCTCCCGACGGTCCTCGCGACGCTGATGCGCGACATCGGCATCCCCAGCGGCCTGGCCGAGATCGGGTACGGCGAGGCCGACGTCCCGGATCTGGTGGCGGGTGCCGTCCAGCAGCAGCGGCTGCTCGCGACCGCTCCGAAGAGTCCCACGGACGAGGACCTGGCGGCGGTCTTCCGTCGGTCGATGGAACACTGGTGACGTGAGCGATCTGGTCGGCGAGCTGCGTCGCCGCGGCATCAGCGACGTCGACGACTCGACGCTGACCCGGGCCCTGTACTCGTCTGACGCCTCGCTCTACCGGGTCGTCCCGCAGGTCGTGGTCCGGCCGCGGCACCCCGACGAGCTGTCCGCAATCCTCGACGTCTCCCGGGAGACCGCCGCCCCCGTGACCATGCGCGGAGCCGGCACGTCGATCGCCGGCAACGCCGTCGGGACCGGCATCGTCGTCGACACCCTCAAGCACCTCAACAAGGTCGTCTCCATCGACCGGGAGGCGCGTACGGCGCTCGTGCAGCCCGGCGTCGTGCACGCCGACCTGCAGCGCGCGGCGGCGCCGTACGGCCTGCGCTTCGGCCCGGACCCGTCGACCCACACCCGCTGCACGATCGGCGGGATGATCGGCAACAACGCCTGCGGGTCGAGGGCGCTGGGCTACGGCCGTACGTCGGACAACGTGGTCGACCTCGACATCGCGTGGGCGCCCGGCGCCACCGACGTCGCCGCCCGGCTCGGCGGCCTCGTCGACCAGCACCTCGCGCACATCCGTACGTCGTTCGGCCAGTTCACCCGTCAGGTCAGCGGCTACTCGCTCGAGCACCTGCTGCCGGAGAACGGGCGCAACGTCGAGCGGTTCCTGGTCGGCTCGGAGGGGACGCTCGCGGTCGTGCGCGCAGCGACCGTCCGGCTCGTCGAGGACGACCCCGATCGGCACCTCGTGGTGCTCGGCTACCCGTCGATGGCCGAGGCGGCGGACGCCGTCCCGGCGCTGCTCGCAGTGGCACCGGGGATGACGGCGTGCGAGGGCCTCGACTCGCGGATCGTCGACCTGGTGCCGGGCGCGCCGGAGCTCCCGCGCGGGGCCGGCTGGCTGTTCGTCGAGGTGCCCGCGGCAGAGACCGCCGCTGTCGTCGCCGCAGCAGGAGCGCTCGAGCACCGGTTGGTCGAGGACGGGCGCGAGGCCGCCGCGCTGTGGCGGATCCGTGAGGACGGCGCCGGGCTCGCGGCTCGGTCGCTGTCGCGGCCGGCGTACTCCGGCTGGGAGGACGCCGCGGTCCCGCCCGAGCGGCTCGGCGCCTGGTTGCGCGACTTCGACGAGCTGCTGCGTGAGCACGACCTCGACGGCGTGCCGTACGGACACTTCGGCGACGGCTGCGTGCACGTGCGGATCGACTTTCCCTTGAGAAATGAGCAGAGCAGAGAAGGGCCCTCGGTCTTCCGGGACTTCCTCACCGCGTGCGCGCTCAAGCTGCGTGAGCACGGCGGCTCGCTCTCGGGCGAGCACGGCGACGGTCGGGCGCGCTCCGAGCTGCTGTCGGTCATGTACGACGAGGAGTCCATCGCGCTCTTCGGTGCGGTCAAGGCGATCTGCGACCCCGGCAACCTGCTCAACCCCGGCAACATCGTCGACCCGGCGCCGCTCGACGCCGACCTGCGCCCGACCCGGCCGCGGCACGCGATCAGTGCCGGGCTGAAGCTCGTCCACGACGACGGGGTCTTCGGCAACGCGGTGCACCGCTGCACCGGCGTCGGCAAGTGCGTGGCCCCGAAGACGAACGGCGTGATGTGCCCGTCGTACCTCGCGACTCGCGATGAGAAGGACTCCACGCGCGGCCGGTCGCGGGTGCTCCAGGAGGCGCTCGACGGGTCGCTCGTCGGCGGCCTGGCCGATCCCGCTGTGGGTGAGGCGCTCGACCTCTGCCTGGCCTGCAAGGGCTGTGCGTCCGACTGCCCGACCGGCGTGGACATGGCGACCTACAAGGCCGAGGCGCTGCACCAGAAGCACGACGTGCTCGGCGAGAAGCGCCCGCGCAGCCACTACCTGCTGGGCCGGCTGCCGAAGTGGGCCGCGCTGGCCGCACCCATGGCGCCGGTGGCCAACCGGATGATGCGGCTCGGCCCGGTCGCGCGACTGGCCAAGGCCACGGCCGGCATCGACCAGCGGCGATCGATCCCAGCGTTCGCGCCGAAGACCTTGCGTCGGTCCGCGCGGACCTCGGGGGGTCTCGACAAGCTCGACCACCGGGGGACGCGGCCGGACGTGTGGATCTGGGCGGACTCGTTCAGCGACCACTTCTTCCCGGGCAACGGCCACGCGGCGATCCGCTACCTGGAGTCGGTCGGCGTCACCGCGCGGGTGATCGCCGACGACGCCTGCTGCGGCCTCACCTGGATCACCACCGGCCAGCTCGACCAGGCCCGCTCGATCATGGAGCGCACGGTCCGCACGCTCACGCCGTACGTCGAGTCGGGCGTGCCGGTCGTCGGCCTCGAGCCGTCCTGCCTGGCCACCCTGCGCAGCGACGCCGCCGAGCTGACGGGTGCGAACCTCGACGTACTCACCTTCGCCGAGCTGGTCGAGCGGCTGGACCTGCCGCTGCCGTCGCTGGCAGGAGTCGAGGTCGTCGCGCAGCCGCACTGCCATCAGGCCTCGATCCTCGGGTGGGCCGCGGACAAGCGGATCCTCGAGCGCGCCGGGGCCACGGTGACCCAGGTCGCGGGCTGCTGCGGCCTGGCCGGCAACTTCGGCATGGAGAAGGGGCACTACGAGGTCTCGGTCGCCGTCGCCGAGACCCACCTGCTGCCCGCCGTACGTGCCAACCCCGACGCGGTCGTCCTCGCTGACGGCATGTCCTGCCGGGTGCAGCTCGACGACCTTGCTCAGCAGCCGACGATGCACCTGGCCGAGCTCTTCGCTTCTCGTGCACGAGTCGTCGACTGACGTCAGGATCTCGGCGCCTGCGGTATCGCTGACTTCCACGACAACCAGTCGGCCCCGCGTCGAACCGCCCACTAAGACGCACTGCACTCTGCAACCGAAGGCCGGCGTTCAGAGCGAGCACAGGTCGAGGTACCGCTCGGCCCGCACCTCCCCCACGACGACGCGTGATCACCAGGGGCAATCGCCTTCGTGTCCTGCGAGAGGCACGGGACTAGCCCGGTAACAGGCAGAGACCGCCGCCTCCCTTACTGAACTAGTCACGCTTGCCTGTGGGCAAACCGGGAGTTTGGCGACTTCGTCGACCTACGGCAACCACGTGAAACAGAAAGCACCACATTTGTGGATTTTCTTTCGTGCACAGTGGTGGAACCACGTTTCTGCAGGTCAGAGGCCTATCCACATATCCACAGGTGAGGCTGTCCACAGCCTCGTCCCCACGTTCCTGCACATCAACGGGCGTGTCGGCCACCGGCCAGGCGGGGTTATCCCCAGCCCCTGTGGATAGACGACTTCCAAACGGTCGGCGGTCGGGTTCACCATGGGTCCCTACTTACGGCGATGTAGTTACGAACTCCGAGAGGCATGGGACAGATGATCGAGATCCTGGGCGGCGCACCGCCCGTGATCCTGGGCATCGCGGTGCTGGTGATCGCCCTCGCCTGGGCGATCGACAAGGCCGGGCCTGAACTACGCAAGTGGGTCACGCTCGTTCGCCGTGCACCGACAAGCAAGAACTAGCAACGTGGACAGCCCTCCGCCGATCCGCTGGTCGAACGCCCAACAACACCGTTGTCCACAGGAACGCGGCGAGATTGCTAGCAGCGATCCACAGGCACCCAGCACTACCGTCGAAGCCCCCCTTGTCGGCAACTCTTCCCGGCTTTGTCGGCATCGCTCCCGATACTTGGCGTAGGGGGAAACCACCTCCAGCGGATCCTCGACGAGGGCGTGACCATGACGATCGACCTGAGCAGCGCTCCTGCGTGGCTGATGTGCGTCCCGGTGCTCGTCCCCGCCGTGGTCGCACTGTCGGCCGAGGCGCGCCGGTGGGTGAAGCTGCTCCGCCGGCCAGACTCGCAGCTGACCGTGGTGGTCGAGGAGTACGAGGACAAGAAGGCGGCGTAGGCCGCCCCGGCGGGAACACCAACTCCGAGGAGGTCGCGTCGGAGTTCCTGACCCGGCTCGACCAGATCAGGGACCAGGCCGGCGTCAAGGACCTGTTCCTGACCACCCACACCGGGCACCTCTCGAACAACGACTCCAATGGCGTGGCGGGCAACGAACGCACCTCGGGCTCGGCCCGCTTCATGGGGTGGCCCGACGTCTTCTGGACGTTCACTGTCTCCGACGGGGAGCGTTTCATGTCGGCTCTCGGTCGCGACGTCGACCAGGACGAGTTCAAGCTCGCCTGGTCCGACGCCGACCACCGACTGTCGGTGGACGCGCTGGGTGTCTCGCGGGCCAAGGCGATCCGGTCGGAGATGTCCAAGGACGTATTCGACTACGTGCTCGCGAACCCGGGTGTCTCTGGGACGCAGATCAAGACCATGGTCACCGGGTCCTCGACCGCCATCGGAGCCACGATCAGGCAACTGGTTGGCGATGGGCTGCTCCCCGCGAAGACGGGCCCTAGAAACGCGACTCACCACGAGGTACCGACTGGGGTGACCTGGGCACTGGGCTCTTAGTTACGACCCGTTCTGCTGTTCTAGAACAGGTGAGAACGGCAGAACGGGTCGACCTGTTCCCTCCCTTATAGGAGAACAGGTGACCCAGCCGGTGGCACGATGCGAGGGCGCACACGAAGGAGACTCGATGAGGATCTACACCCTGTACTCGTCGTACAGCGGCTTCTCGGTCAAGTCCGTCGACTACCACGGGACGACGTACAAGGTCGCGGCCGAGTCCGTGAAGCAGGCATTCTTCTTCGCCCACAACCAAAAGTGGTCGGACGGACCGGACGCGTCCGCTGGGATCGTGGAGATCTACCATCGCGGCGGCGACAAGCAGGGTTGGCATCAGCTCTGGTGCGGCTGCAAGATCCACGGCGGTCTCGGCATCAAGAACGCCATGACCAAGACCGCCCTCGTCAAGGCGATGCGCAGCCACGAATGCGACGACTGAGAGCGGCTTAGATTCGAGCCATCCGCTTCCACGGCGGACTCCAAAGGAGACAGCGGCACCCCGCCGTCCGGACCAGGTAACGGTATTATCCCCGGCCCGCAGGGGTGCCGCTGTCGTACGTAGGAGGCGGCACGGTGAGCAAGGCCTGGACGGGTGGGTCGACCACCGCATGGCGCAAGGTGCGGGCGATGGTGCTGGACCCGAAGGGCGGGGGGTCGAGAAGTCCGACATCACACAGGCAACCCCCGGTCAGCGACCCTGGCTGTCGAGCAGATCGCCGGTTTCACGGACTCGCTACGTCAGTCAAGCGACAGCAGGATCTCCGACATCCTGGCGCGGCAGGCAGCGATCGCTCGACCGTAGGCCTGCATGTAGGGCACTTCGTACGCTTCCGTGTCGGTGCCGAACGCCCTACCGAAAGCCTGTGCGGAGGCCTTCATCAGGTTCTCCGCCGCCGTCTCAATTTCTGGTGCGAGCAGCGACATCTCTTGTCGGATCGCTTCGGACCGATCGACGTGCGCAATCCAAGCGTCAACGAGCGCCCCGGATTCCTCTTCGCTGGGGCGCACTGGATAGCGGAGCAAGCGCGTCGTGCGGAACGACGAGTGGAGCGCGAGGTATTCGGCGAAGAGTTCGCGGCGCTTCTCCCCAAAACTTTCGGTCCGCGCCAGCCGTTCGCGCCGCTCGGCCTGGCGCTGCTCCCACCCGAACCGTTTGCTGTCCGAGCGCTGCGAGAAGGTCGAGGACACGATTTGCGCTGCAACGGCCCCACCGGCACCGATCGCAGCACCGACGAGGCCGGCCATCGTCTGATCCATGCCGAGCAGAGTGGCAGCGAGTGGCGTGTTAGCTGCGCGCGGCACGCCGTCACGGGCCACACCACCGACAAGTACCTCGACGTTATCCGGAGGACGGGCCGAACTTCGACGACGAGTACCAGGAGACCAAGTCCGATCGTCACGAAGAAGGTTTGCCAGTTCTGCAAGGAGAAGGCGACGACCGTCGCGGACTACAACAACACCAGCTGGGTCTGCTGCACGAGCGGGTGACAGTTTGACCTGACCCATTCCGCCGCGTGCGGGCGCTCCCGGTCTACCGGCTCTGCCGCAGACAGCGTGCGCCGCGATCGTCCGCACATTCCGCGAGGTTCACCACCTACTCTGACGAAGTGTCCGATCGCTCCCGTCAAGACGTTGCAGCCTTGCGGGATGGCGTCGACATCACCGTCCACGCCACCCGTTACCTGCAGGGCCGCCGAGACACCGCCCGCTACGCATCCTTCGACTACTGCTTCAACTACTTTCAGTCCTTCCAGGACGAGGGCCGCGCCGGCGCTTTGGCGGAGGCCGGCCAACTTGAGGCGTCCTGCCTGCAACTTGGCTTCTACCTCGCCAGCTGGGGGATGTTCCGTGGCAAGGCAGCCCTCCTGCAGCACAGCGCCAAGAGCCTCGGGCCAGCCGTTCAGGTGGTGGCAACTGCGCCGGAAGCGGTGTGGCGTGCAGATGCTGACGACTACAGCCCACCAGTGCAGGCGGCGCTCACCAAGGTGTACCGCGAGTTGCGCGCAACCCTGCCCGGGGGTCAATCACAGACTCTCGTTACGAAGACCATGCTTGGTGTCTTCGGCTGCGTTCCGGCCTACGACCGCTACTTCTGCGACGCGTTCAGGGCATCGACGTTCGGACCCAAGTCACTCTCTGGCCTGGAGGCGTACTACCGAGCGAACGCCAAGGAAATCGACGCGTACCGAGTGGCCACCATTGACTTCGCGACCGGGACGGATAGCAACCGCTGCTATACGCGAGCGAAGGTCATCGACATGGTGTTCTTCACCAAGGGCCTGGGTAGCGGGCTCGCTCGTGGCTCGGCAGACGCGCCACGCGACGAATCGGGCGTGGACGGCGTCAGTGAAGGAACCGGCGTGCCTTCGTAGTCGCAGCGCATAGGCACGCACGCCTCGTGTCACTGCCCACCGGGGCTGCTCGCATACAGCGCCTGAGCCAGTGACTACGCGATGCACTCACACAGCGGCGATCCGGGCGCTAGGCAACCTGCGTCCTATCGCCGCGATCGACGCACCGTCAGGTCGTGTGCCTGTTGTCGAGTCATAGCCCGTTGCCAGGCACACGACCCGTGTGCTGGTGCTGCTGAGATCGCACCGGTGCGCTCGGTGGGCAGCACGAGGTGGGGGCGCCTTCCGCCGCGTACGCCGCAAGGAGGTGTGGCGAACCCGGGGCGGAACCGACGATGCACCTGGCCGAGCTGTTCGCTTCTAGAATCACAGGGTGAATCCCCGCCACCGTCGTCTCGTCATCCCGATCGCACTGGTGGCGCTCCTGCTGATCGTCGTGATCGCGGCGGTGATGTGACATGGCCGAATCGACGACACAGCCGCTGCTCCGAGAGCTCAACCGCCTCCGGTCACTGATCCTCGACCCCGCCGTGCTGGTCAAGGCGGTCGCGTCCGGACGGCAGAAGGGCGAGGTGCCCACCTGGCGGCGCGCCGAGCTGCGCTACGTCGACCTCAAGGCCGGGCGACACCTGCAGGTCACGACGTACGACCAGACCCAGGCGTTCACCGAGAACCACGCCGTCGGCGATGCCTCTCGGGACGCCGTGGACGCGCTGCTGGACGAGCCGTTCGGCGACTGGCACGTCGACACCGCGACCCAGAGCCATGGGCTGAAGGTGACCAAGAAGCTCGAGGCGATCGTGCACACGACCGACCGGGCGGCGCCCGTCGAGGTGGCGCGCGGACATGACAAGCCCAAGGAGCGGCTGCTGCCGGAGAACGACCCGGTCTTCCTCGTGCTCGGCATCTCCGACGACGAGGGCAGGATCAAGCCCAGCCGGCAGTCGAAGTACCGCCAGGTCGAGGAGTTCCTGCGGCTGCTCGACTCGTCGATCACCGAGGCGATGGACAAGGGCCACCTACGTCGGCCGACCCTCGAGGACCCGCTGCGGATCGTCGACCTGGGCTGCGGCAACGCCTACCTGACCTTCGCCGCCGAGCGCTACCTGACCGGCGTCCGCAAGCTGCCGGTGCGGCTGACGGGCGTCGACGTGAAGGAGCAGTCGCGCGAGCACAACAGCTCGGTGGCCGCCGAGCTCGGCGTGGAAGCCGAGTTCGTGGTCGGCACGATCGGCGGGGTGTCGCTCGACCCGGCGCCGGAGGTCGTGCTCGCCCTGCACGCGTGCGACACCGCGACCGACGAGGCACTCGCGCAGGCGGTCGGCTGGGGCGCCCAGCTCGTGCTCGCCGCGCCCTGCTGCCACCACGACATCGCGGCCCAGATCCGCAAGGCGCCGACCCCCTCGCCGTACGCCATGCTCACCCGGCACGGCATCCTCCGCGAGCGGCTCGCCGACACCCTGACCGACGGGCTGCGGGCGTCGCTGATGCGACTCCAGGGCTACCGAGTCGACGTGGTGCAGTTCGTCGAGAGCCAGCACACCCCGCGCAACACCATGCTCCGCGCGGTCCGCACCGGTGGGCCGGTCAAGGGCGGCTCGGTGCGCAAGGAGTACGACGAGCTGGTCACCGCCTGGGGGATCCACCCGAAGCTCGCCGAGCTCATCGAGACGTCGCACCAGGCCTGATGCTCGACCGTGTCCTCGGCCTCGCGGCCGCGCTGTCGATGGTCGTCGGCACGACCGCCGCCCCGGCGGCGCCGGATGCCAAGGTCGTGTTCTCCTTCCAGGACCCCGAGATCGTCGAGTCCAGCGGGCTGGTCGCGACCGGTGACCTCTTCCTGACCGTCAACGACTCCGGTGACAGCGGACGCGTCTTCGTCGTCGACCGCTCCGGCAAGACCGTGGGCACCATGACGTGGGCCGACGACCCGGTCGACACCGAGTCGCTCGCCCCCGCCGGGCCGGGTGAGGTGTGGGTCGGCGACACCGGCGACAACCGCCGGGGTCGTGACTCGATCACGGTGCTGCGGGTGCCGTACGGCGCGACCGACCAGGAGGTCACGCCCGCGGCGTACGAGCTGGTCTACCCGGACCGGGCGCACGACGCCGAGACGCTGATGGCCAACCCCCAGACGGGGCAGCTCTTCGTGGTCTCCAAGGACATCTTCGGCGGCACCATCTATGCCGCGCCGCGCCGCCTCTCCGCCGACCACCCCAACCGGCTGCGAGCCGTCGGTGAGGGCTTCAGCTTCGCCACGGACGGGTCGTTCTTCCCCGACGGACGGCACTACATCGTGCGCGGCTACACGAGTGCGGCCGTCTACTCGTTCCCCGGCAACGAGCGGCTGGACTCCTTCCAGCTGCCACGGCAGGACCAGGGCGAGGGGATCTCGGTGGGACCCGACGACCGGATCTACCTGAGCTCCGAGGGCCAGTTCAGCGACGTGCTCCGGATCCGGCTCCCGGCGGAGGTTGCCGACGCGATGGCCGCGGCCGACGAGCCGCCGGCCGCCGCACCCGACGCCGAGTCCGACAGCGATGACGGCGAACCGCTCTGGCCGTGGGTGCTCGGGTGCGGCATCGCGTTTGCGGTGGGCGCGCGATGGCTACTTCGTCGTCGTGGTCAGGCTTCGTAGAACCTCTCCGGACCAGCCCGGCTGGACCCGCCGGCGGGCCGGTCGCGGCTTCGTCTACCTCGACGAGCACGGTGCTCGTCTCCCCGCCGACGACGCCCAGCGGGTGCGCGACCTCGTCATCCCGCCGGCCTGGACGGACGTGTGGGTCACGCCGTACGCCAACGGGCACCTGCAGGCGGTCGGGACCGACGACGCCGGGCGGCGTCAGTACCTCTACCACCCGGACTGGCGGACCCGCCGGGACGCGGAGAAGTTCGACCGGATGCTCCAGTTCGGCAAGGCACTGACCAAGGCGCGGGAGCTGGTCATCACCGACCTCGGGCGCGAGGGCATGCCGCTCGAGCGGGCCTGCGCGGTCGCCGTACGGCTGCTCGATCTCGGCTACTTCCGCATCGGCAACGACGTGTACGCCGACGAGAACGGGTCCTTCGGGCTGACCACCCTCGAGCGGCGCCACGTGCGCCGGCACCAGGACCGGCTCGTCTTCGCGTTCGTCGGGAAGTCCGGGGTCGAGCACGAGATCGAGATCGACGACGCCGTGGTGATCGAGGCCGTCGAGATCATGCGCCGCCGGCGCGGGGCGGACCTGCGCCTCCTGTCCTACAAGGACGGCCGGTCCTGGCGGTCCGTGCTGCCCGCCCTGGTCAACGAGTACGTCCGGGCGTCCACGGGTCTCGAGGCGACCGCCAAGGACTTCCGCACCTGGCACGCGACCGTCCTCGCCGCGGCTGCGCTCGCGGAGACACCGGAGCCGGGGGAGACGAAGGCGTCGCGCAAGCGTGCGGTCGTCGGCGCGATGAAGGAGGTCGCGTCCTTCCTCGGCAACACGCCGACACTGGCGCGGTCGTCGTACGTCGACCCGCGGGTCGTCGACGCCTACGAGGAGCGCCGCACCATCGAGCGCGCCACCCGGCGTACCTATGACTCGCCCGACGCACGACAGGCAGCGCTCGAGCGTGCGACGCTGCGGTTGATCACATAGAGCGTCGAAGGAGGGTTGAGGCGTGGAGATCACCGCCGTCCAGGGCGACATCACCGAGCAGCGCGTCGACGCGATCGTCAACGCCGCCAACAACGCGATGCGCGGTGGCGGTGGGGTCGACGGCGCGATCCACCGGGCCGGCGGGCCGGCCATCCTGGCGGACTGCGTGCGCCGCTTCCCCGACGGTCTGGCCACCGGAGACGCCGGCTGGACCACGGCGGGCGACCTGCCCGCGCGGTGGGTGATCCACGTGGTCGGCCCCAACCGGCACGCGGGGGAGACGGACCGCGCGCTGCTGCTGTCGTGCTACTCCCGAGCGCTGGCGGTTGCCGACGACCTGGGTGCTCGGTCGGTCGCCTTCCCGCTCGTCTCCGCCGGCGTCTACGGCTGGCCGAAGGACGACGCGATCGCGTGCGCCCTGGAGGTGTTCGCGTCGACGGAGGCATCGGTCGCCGAAGCCCGCCTGGTGGCGTTCGACGGCCCGACGTACGCGATGATCCAGGCGGCGTTGGCCGGATGACGCTCGTGCGCCTCGCCTTCTCCGCCGCCATCGCCACCGCGGTCGTGCTCGCCGGAGCACCCTTCGGGCCCGCGGTCGCCGGCCATCCGGTCGCCGGTCAGGAGTCGGTGACGTTCAGCAGCGGCAAGGCCCGCAACGCGAAGCTGAGCATCCCCGCCGTGGGCATCCATCGCCTGCAGGTCGTCGCCTACCGCGGTAGGACCGACGACGCTCCCGGCACCCGGATCCAGAACCGCGGCATCGCCGCGAGCTCCCACGGACACCACGGAGGCACCGGGCCGGGCGGGCTCGGCAACTACCAGGTCACGGCGCATCGCACGTCGCACGGTGGCGTCTTCCGGCGTACGCCGTCGCTGCACCGCGGTGACAGGGTGGTCGTCGATGCTGGTCGCTGGCGCTACGTCTACCGGGTGGTCACGACCCGCTGGGTGTCCTTCCGATCGGCGAAGTCGCTGCGAAAGCAACGCGCTGCGGTGCCGGGCAAGCCGGGCAAGGAGCCGAAGAAGGGTTACATCACCATCTCGACCTGCGCGACCCCCGAGGACCATGCACGCGGCAACTACTGGACCGACCGGTTCGGCAATCCCGAGCACCGGATCGACAAGATCGGCGTCCTCGTCAGGCGGCTGCCCAACCCGCACGACCACTGACCTCGGTGGTCGAGCAGAGAAGGCGCCCTGGCGCCTGATCGTCGTCGAGACCCCCGCAAGCCGATTGGGACGGCGACCACGGCGACCGTGCTGCCCAGGCTTCGGGGTTTCGAGACGGGCCTGGCGGCCCTCCTCAACCACCGGGACGGCCGCCGTACGGCGCCCGGATCAGTTCGACGCCAACCTGCGCAGCTCGACATGATCGCCGCCCTCGGCGAACTCCCGGACGATCGCGAGCAGGTCCGCCTCGTCGCTCGACTCGACCAGGTAGAAGCCGACGATCTGCTCCACCGTCTCGGCGAACGGGCCGTCGGTCACGGCCGCCGACCCCCGGCCGGTGTTGCGCATCGAGATCGCCTGCGCCGACGGTTCCAACGGACTTGCCAGCACCAGGTCGTGTCCGCGCGCGGCCAGTGCCTCGTGGAAGCGCCGGTGGTTCTCCATCCCGACCTCGTGCTCGGAGTCGGGCAACGCGGCCCACTCGGCCTCGGGCGCGGGGAGCAGCAGTAGGTAGCGGCGGCTCTGTTCCATGCGGGGATCCTCCTCGTTCAGGCGCTGACGTGGTGATGACGTCCGTGCCGGCGCGGAATCGACAGCGGACCGCTAGGCGCTCTCGGACGGCGTGCTCGACCGCCGGGCCAGGAGCCACATCACCAGGAAGCCCAGGGCGATGCAGCCCAGGATGCCTGCGACCACGATGCCGAGCACGAGTGCGAGGACCTTCGGCACTGGCTTCGCCGTCACCTGCTCGCCTGGAATGGTGCAGCTGATCGTCAGGTCGCCGGCGCCGGTGTCGAAGACAAGGTCGAGTGTCTCGGTGTCCGAGGAGCTGACGGTCCATCCGGGACTGCGCAGGGGGACCTCCCGACCGTCCGGGTCTCGTACGTCGCAGCTCTGCGAGTAGCCGCTGTTGTCGGCATCCTCGACGTAGATGCCGTACGTCCGGTCGGCGGGCAACGCGACCTGCCGGGGACTCTCGTCGAGGCGAACGCTGTCGCCCTCCAGTGACCGGACGAAGAGCGTGACGGCGACGAGGGCGGTGCCGATGGCGACAGCGCCGATGAGCACGGTCACCCATCCGAGGAGTCGGGAGCGGCGGGGTCTGGCGGCGGGCACGGCTGCAGAGTGGCACACGGCACCCGCCCGCGTCCGGACTATGCCTCGTCGACCCACTCGAGCAGGTCGCCCGGCTGGCACTCGAGCACCCGGCACATCGCCTCGAGCGTGCTGAACCGGACCGCCTTGGCACGCCCGTTCTTGAGGACGGCGACATTGGCCGGGGTGAGGCCGATCCGTTCGGCGAACTCGCCGACGCTCAGCTTGTGCTTGGCCAGCTCGACGTCGATGCGCACCACGATCGGCATCAGATGACCGCGTCCATGTCGGTGCGCAGCGTCGTGGCCTGCCGGAGCAGTGCCCGCATCACCACCATCAGCAAGCCCAGCACGGTGCCGCTGACGAGGATGAGCAGGAGCAACATCGGTGCGCCGGGGTCGTCGGCGTGGAAGCCGACCCAGAGGAAGATGGCGAGGACCACCAGCCAGGCGGCGGCGATCGCTCCGAGGATGACGTCGACCCACACCAGCGAGTCCCGGGTGAAGATCCGGTCGGCCGACACCAGGCCCAGCAGCTTCCAGGTGGCCACCACGACCACCTGCACGCAGAGCACGAGGAAGACCGCGATCGCGGTCAGCACCCAGCGTGCGTCGGCGTCCTCGGGGTGCTGCTCGGCCTGGTAGCGGAACTGCCCGGGCAGGGACAGGGTCTGGAAGACCAGCAGGACCCCGAAGAGGACGACGAGGCAGATCCTGAGTGGCACGACGACCCGCTGCTCCCACATCATGGATCGATGATCACTCGGTATCTATCGAAAATCAATAGATTCTGAGAAACTCGATGGTGGTTGTCGATCTGGCGCCCGCGCCGTTCGTCTGGCTGGATGAGAGGGTCGGAAGGCGATCCCATCCGAAAGGCAGAGCGAATGAAGTACATGCTGATCATGCGAGGCAACGACGAGGCTGTTGCGTCCTTTGCGGACGTCAACTTCGAGGAGATGCTCGAGGCGATGGGTCGCTTCAACGACGAGCTGATCTCGTCCGGGGTGCTGGTCGCGGCCGAGGGCCTCGATGCGGCCGAGGAGGGTGTCGTCGTGGACTACTCGTCGACGCCTCCGGTCGTCACCGACGGGCCGTACGGCGAGACGAAGGAACTGTTCGGCGGCTACTACATCCTCGACGTGGCCTCGAAGGAGGAGGCGGTCGAGTGGGCGAAGCGGCTGCCGATGACCCGGCCGGGCATCAAGACGGAGATCCGCCGGGTGCCGAGCATCGAGGAGTTCCCGCAGGACAACCCGTGGATCCAGAAGGAGCGGGCGTGGCGGGAGGCCAACGGCCAGCTGTGACGGAGTCCGCTCCGGCGTCGACCCGCGAGGCTGTCGAGGCGGTGTGGCGGATCGAGTCCGCCCACATCGTCGGCACCCTGGCCCGCTACACCGGCGACTTCGCCCTCGCGGAGGACATGGCGCAGGAGGCACTGGCCGCCGCGCTGGTCACCTGGCCCCGCGACGGCGTACCCGCCAATCCTGCGGGGTGGCTGCTGACGACCGCCCGCCGGCGCGCGATCGACGCGTTCCGGCGGCGGTCGGCCCTCGACGAGAGGTACGCCGCGATCGCGCACCAGGCCGACGAGGCCGACGAGCCCGACTGGGACCCGGACCGGATCGAGGACGACGTGCTGGCGCTGATGTTCATCTCGTGCCACCCGGCGCTGTCCCGGGAGGCGCAGGTGGCGCTGACGCTGCGGGTGGTCGGAGGTCTGACGAGCGACGAGATCGCGCGGGGGTTCCTGGTGCCGACCGCCACCGTGCAGGCTCGGATCACCCGGGCCAAGAAGACGCTGGCCGCTGCGCGGGTGCCCTTCGAGGTGCCGCCCGTCGAGGAGCGCCGCGAGCGGCTGGGCTCGGTGCTCAGCGTCGTCTACCTGATCTTCACCGAGGGTTCGTCCGCGACCGCGGGGAGCGCGCTGATCCGCACCGATCTCGCCCGTGAGGCCATCCGGCAGGCGCGGATGCTCGCCCACTTGATGCCCGAGCCGGAGACCTACGGGCTGCTGGCGCTGCTCGAGCTGACGGCGGCGCGCTTCCCGGCGCGGCTCGACACCGAGGGCGAGCCGGTGCTCCTCGAGGACCAGGACCGTCGGCGCTGGGACCGATCGGCGATCCGGCGCGGGCGCGCCGCTTTGGCGGCCGCGGGCAGTGTCGGCCGCGGTCTCGGGTCGTACGGCGTCCAAGCGGCGATCGCCGAGTGCCACGCGGTCGCGCCCTCGGTCGAGGCCACCGACTGGAGCCGGATCGTGGTGCTCTACGAGGCGCTGGGCCGGCTCGCGCCCTCGCCGATCATCGACCTCAACCGTGCGGTCGCGGTGTCGATGGCCGACGGGCCGGCGGAGGCCCTGCCGATCGTCGACCGGCTCGTCGCGGCCGGCAGCCTGTCCGGGACGCACCTGCTGCCCACCGTCCGCGGTGAGCTGCTCACCCGGCTCGGGCGCACCGACGAGGCGCGCGTCGAGCTGGACGATGCCGTACGACGATGCACCAATGACGCCGAGCGCCGGATGTTGGAGCGCAAGATCGCGGCGCTGGCTCAGGCCTGAGCGGCGGCGTACTCCTCGTCGGTGACGTGCTCGGCCCCAGGTGGCGTCGGGTCCCCGCAGGACGTCATACGGATGGAGCCCTCTATGGCACCGTCTGTATGACGTCCCGCGTCACCAGTCGCACGAACTGAGGAGTAACCATGGACAGCTACACCCTCAACAACGGCGTCGAGATGCCCGCCCTCGGGTTCGGCGTCTTCCAGACGCCGCCCGACGAGACCCGGACCGCCGTGCGCACGGCCCTCGACGCGGGCTACCGGCACATCGACACCGCCGCGGCGTACGGCAACGAGCGTGAGGTCGGCGAGGCGGTGGCCGCCTCCGACGTCGACCGGTCCGAGGTCTTCCTCGAGACCAAGATCTGGCTCAACGACTTCGGGTACGACGAGACCCTGCACGGGTTCGAGAAGAGTGCCGGCAAGCTCGGGGTCGAGCAGATCGACCTGCTGATCCTCCACCAGGCGTGGCCTGCGGAGTTCGACAAGACCCTCGGCGCCTACCGAGCGCTGGAGACCCTGCTCACGGACGGCAAGGTCCGCGCGATCGGGGTCAGCAACTTCATGGTCGAGCACCTCACCCGACTGGCCGAGGTCGCGACCGTGGTGCCGGCGGTCAACCAGATCGAGGTGCACCCGTACTTCCAGCAGCGGGAGGTGCAGGCGTACGACGCCGAGCACGGCATCCTCACCCAGGCCTGGGCGCCGATCGGCGGCATCACGTTCTACCGCGACAGCGGCCACACCAGCACCCTCGAGGACCCGGTGATCGGCGAGATCGCCACCGCGCACGGGAAGTCACCCGCCCAGGTGATGCTGAGGTGGGGGCTGCAGGAGGGACGTCAGGTGATCCCGAAGTCCACGAAGCCCGGCCGCATCGCCGAGAATATCGACGTCTTCGACTTCGAGCTCAGTCCGGAGCAGCTCGCCGCCATCGACGCGTTGGACACCGGCAAGCGTGGTGGGCCGGAGCCCGAAGACGTCACCTTCCCCGCGTTCAGCCGCGAGATCCCGGAGGCCTGACCCATGGACTACACCCGCCTCGGCAGCTCCGGCCTGAAGGTCAGCAGGGTCGCCCTCGGTTGCATGAGCTTCGGCTCGTCTCCCGGCATGGCCGGAGGGTGGGCGCTCGGCGACGAGGCCGCGGGGCCGCTCTTCCGACAGGCCGTCGAGCTCGGCATCACCTTCTGGGACACGGCCAACGTCTACAGCGCCGGCACCTCGGAGGAGATCACCGGCCGCGCCATCAAGGAGTTCACGCGTCGCGAGGACGTCGTACTGGCCACCAAGGTGTTCTTCCCGATGGGCGAGGGACCGGGTGGATCGGGCCTGTCGCGGCGGGCGATCATGGAGCAGATCGACGCGTCGCTCACCCGGCTCGGCACCGACTACGTCGACCTCTACCAGATCCACCGCTTCGACCCGGAGACCCCGGTCGAGGAGACGATGGAGGCGCTGCACGACGTCGTGCAGGCCGGCAAGGTGCGCTACCTCGGAGCCTCGTCCATGCACGCCTGGCAGTTCGCGAAGCTGCAGCACGCCGCCGACCTCGGGGGCTGGACCCGGTTCGTCTCGATGCAGGACCAGTACAGCCTGCTGCAGCGCGAGGAGGAGCGGGAGATGTTCGGCCTGCTCGCCGACCAGGGCGTCGGGTCGATCCCGTGGAGCCCGCTCGCCAAGGGCCGGGTGGCCCGGCCGTGGGGTGAGCAGACGAAGCGCTCCGAGAACGACCCCATGGGCCAGCGGTACGTCGGTGAGGAGAACCGCCCGATCGTCGAGGCGGTCGCCCGGGTCGCCGAGGCGCGCGGGGTGCCCATGGCGCAGGTCGCGCTCGCGTGGGTGCTGCGCAACCCCGTCGTCGACGCCCCGATCGTCGGTCCCACGAAGGAGCACCACCTGCCGGACGCGGTCGCCGCGCTCGCCGTACAGCTCACGGACGACGAGGTCGCTGCCCTCGAGGAGCACTACACGGTGCGGCTGCCGAGCGGCTACTGACCGACGAACACGCAGAACGGGTGCCCGGCGGGGTCGGCGAACACGTAGAGCGGTTCGTCGGGGTCGGCCGTGCGGTCGAACAGAAGCTCTGCGCCGAGGCCCCGGGCGCGCTCCCTCGCTTGCTCGAGCGCCTCGCGGCCGGTGACCGTGAAGTCGAGGTGCAGCTGCATCGGCACGTCGTCGGCCGGCCAGGTGGTTCGGGTCAGCTTCTGGACCTTCTGGAAGGCGAGCACGCGGGCGCCCTGGGCACTCGTCAGGACCAGCCAGTCCTCGCCTTCCGCCGGCTGCTCGTCGCCGGGCCGGTACCGCAGGCCGAGCAGCTCGCGGTAGAACTCCGCCAGGCCCCGGACGTCGGTCGTGTCGATCACCGTGTGCAACAGCTGTGGGAACTCAGTCATGTCAGCGGGCATGGCTCCGACCGTACGTCGGGGGCTGTGTCGGCGGTCGGGGCTAGCGTGCTCGCATGGCTGACGTCGTCCTCTTCCACCACATCCAAGGTCTCACCCCCGGCGTGCACGCGCTCGCCGCCCGATGGCGAGCGGCCGGGCACACGGTCCACACGCCCGACCTGTACGGCGGTCGCACGTTCTCCTCGATCGAGGACGGCGCGACCTATAGCAGCGGCCTGGGCCATCCCGACCTCGCCACGCTCGCCGACGAGGCGGTCTCCGCGCTGCCCGCCGGCCTCGTGTACGCCGGGATCTCGTCCGGGGTGATGCAGGCGCAGCGGCTCGCGCAGACGCGGCCCGGCGCGGCCGGCGCCGTACTGCTGGAGTCGTGCCTGCCGATCAGCGGCGAGTGGGCGATCGGCCCGTGGCCCGACGGCGTCCCGGTCCAGGTGCACGGCATGGACGCCGACGAGTTCTTCGCCGGCGAGGGTGACCTCGACGCCGCGCGCGAGCTCGTCGCGTCCACCAGCGACGGCGAGCTGTTCGTCTACGAGGGCGACCAGCACCTCTTCGAGGACAGCTCGCTGCCGTCGTACGACGCCGGCGCGACCGACCTGCTCACCCAGCGGGTGCTCGCGCTGCTCTCGCGGCTCTGATCGCCTAGTGTCCTGAGGCATTTATTCGTGCTCAGCGGGTACTGGTGAGCATGCCGGATTCCAGATTGATCCCTTTGGTCCTTGATGACGCCGAGGTTGAGCAGCTGGCTGCGTGGGCGCGGCG
>Ga0164307_10000353_pt1 | contig 20408 bp, 12 predicted proteins | sample Whisoiple_243_MG_FD_110214 | JGI IMG/M metagenome (GOLD analysis project Ga0164307, IMG submission 110214) | Soil microbial communities amended with fresh organic matter from upstate New York, USA - Whitman soil sample_243_MG | ecosystem: Environmental > Terrestrial > Soil > Unclassified >...
ACGGTGACCACGATCGTCCGGTCTGCCCGATAGCCGTCCCATGGCACGCCCTGCACTGTCGCCACGTTCAGATCGACAGCCGGCGGCGCGCTGAGTGGATTGCCACAGGCACATCGCACGACGGGAAGGCCGGTGTCATCGACCAGCACTCCGGTCCCGGCCTGCAGGACCGCAACCCGCGGGACGGCAACGCCATCGGCGAATCCATGGTTGGTGACGAGGGTGTCGTGCAACAGCACCACCGGGGTCAGGGTCGTCAGATAACGGGAGATGTCCGACTGATCGATGCCGAGCACCGCCGCCCACGCAGCGGATTTGTCGGGGTGCTCGGCGAGGAAGGCGGCAACGGCCGACGGATCGCACGCCGAGAGAATGCCGGAGCCGCCGAACAGTTCCGCGCTCTCCTTCGTCGAACCCGCGTACAGCCGGCGGGAGCTGCCCGCAACGGAGCCGATACCGGTGGCCGGGTCCAGGGACGCGGTGATGTCCGCCGATCCACCGGTGTCGGGTAGATGGGTCGCGCCGACGGCATCGCCGCCGCCTGCCGTGCGACCGGTGGAGAAGGTGATGAACGGATCGACTCCCGCGTCCCCGGCTGCTTCCAGGACCACCACCGGTGCGATTGCTGCTTGCGGCGTTGCCTTGTCCTGGGTGCGGCGTACCCACACCACACCCGCGATGACCGCGGCCGCGACGAGTAGAGCGACGGCAGCGGCGACAATGCCCCGACGCATGCGAGGAGTCACCTACGAATGGTGCATTCGGGACTTCTACTCCGCAACTCAACGCGGAATCTCACACAGGGTGATCAGTCGGCTGCTCGAAGCAATTTGGTTCACCAGCCCCGCGACCGGCCCATCCCGCGAACCCGGGAGTGGCTCAGCCCATCGAGTTGATCCGGTCGGCCCGGATGGTGACGATCAGCCGTTGCTGGTCGCGGCCGCCGAACCAGGGGTAGGGCCGGCCGAGGTAGCGCTGCGAAAGCTTCTCGATGTGGTCGACCGCACCGTCAGGCGTCACCCTCAGCACCCGCCCGCGGACCTCGAAGTAGCGGGCGGGCTCGGCGGGATCGAAGACAGTCAGCGCCACTCGCGGGTCAAGGCCGATGTTCTTCACCTTCTGGTGACCGTTCACCGTGTTGATCAGGACGTGATCCCCGTCGGTGTCGACCCAGGTCTGGGTCAGCTGCGGGGAGCCATCGGGCATCGAGGTGGCCAGATAGCACGGGCTGGCCTGACCGAGCAGTGCGATCAGGGCAACGGGCAATTCCACGGCATGGTTGTTCACGGGTTGATTCACGGTTCGGGACTTCCTGTCGATTCGGCGGGGCACAGCCTTCAGTCCGTACCCCGTATGCCGCATGCCGAATCTGCCTGCTCTGATCGAGGCCGCCGTTCGTCCTGTCGTCATCGCCGGGCCGGGGAAGTTCGCAAGACATATGATCCGCGCTGTGGAGAGCGTCGCAGGACGTCTCTACTCAACGGAGGCGTCGTGAACGGCTTCTCGCCATTGGTTTTCCGAGGTTTGCGCACCAGCCGCCGTCGGTGGTTCGTCGGCGGGTCGGTCCTGCTCATCGGTGCGCTCCTGGCTTCGTGCTCGTCGGGCGGATCGTTCACGGCATCCTCGACCCCCGTTGTCTCTGACAGTCCCGCCGGGTCAAGCAGTTCCGCGGCGCTATCGACCGCTTCATCTGCATCGTCCGGGGGCCCGGCGTCAACGAGTTCCGGTTCGACGGGTGCGTCGGCGGCAGCAGCCTCGAGCTACGAATCCGCACCCTGCCCGAATCCGGTCTACCCCGCCGCGCCAAGCCTGGGCCTCGGCCCGGAGTTCAGCTGCGGCTACCTCACGGTCCCGCAGGACCGGCAGGACCCGTCCGGAAAGACGATCAAGATCGCGGTCGCGAAGATCAAGGCGAGCACGCCGAATGCGCCGGCAGATCCGATCGTGTACCTGGCCGGCGGTCCCGGCGGCAGCGGACTGCTCAGCGCCGTGCAGCGGGTTTCGACGGGCTGGAACTCCGATCGGGAAGTCGTCTTCGTGGATCAGCGTGGCACCTGGGAATCCGATCCGCTGTTGGCTTGTCCGGAGATCGACCAGTTCAACGTCGACGCCCTGGCCCTGGTCAGCACCGACCCGGCAACAGCTGAGAAGTCGGGCGCCGCCACCCGCGCGTGCCGGGACCGCATCATCGCCGAAGGTTGGGATCCGGCCGCCTACAACACCACCGAGAACGCTGCCGACATCGCCGACCTTCGCACCACTATGGGCTACGACGAGTGGAATCTGTACGGCGTCTCTTACGGCACGGACCTGGCGCTGCAGACTCTGCGCGACCACCCCGATGGCATCAGATCCGTCGTCCTGGATTCGGTGGTACCGCCGCAGGAGAACATCTTCGACGGCTTCTGGCCGTCGGCCGCCAACGGATTCGACGCCTTGTTCCGGGATTGCGAGGCCGATACCGCTTGCAACGCTGCGTATCCCAGCGTCCGTGCCGATTTCGCCACGCTGGTGAACGAGCTCACCGATCAGCCTCGAACGGTCACGATTCCCGACACGGCCGGAACCGGCACCGTCGATGTGGTGATCGACGGGTACAAGTTGGCCAACCTGGTGTTGAGCTCCAGCCTGGGTCCGGGCTTGATCGCACCGCTCCCCGCGATCATCGACAACCTCGCGCACGGCGACGGAACCCTTGCCGCCCAACGGCTGCTGATCACGTTGGCCCCGTCCGGCGTCACCGCCTTCGGGCTCGCGCTCGGTGTCTTCTGCAGCGAGCACGCTCAGGCCAGCAGTCCCGAGCAGATCATGGCGGCCGGCAAGGCCGTGCTGCCCGACTTCCCGGACGCCGTGCTGAAGCTCGCCCCGCAGGCGCCGTGGATTTTCAGCGACTGTGCGCAGTGGGATGTGCCACCCGCCGCTGCCGCCGTCGGCGACGTGGTGAACAGCGACGTACCGGTGCTGATCGTCAGCGGTGAGTTGGATGCCGTCACCGCGCCACCCAACGCCGCAGCGGTCGCTCCCGGTCTGACCTCGTCGCACTCGCTGTTGTTCCCGGATTCCGCGCATGACGTGATGATCTGGTCGCCGGAATGCGGGGTGAGCGTCATGCACAACTTCCTGAACCAGCCGGTCGGATTCGACGACAGCTGCGTCGCCGCCCTGCAGCCCGCACCGTTCTCGGTGAGCTGACGGACCCGGCGCCGCCCGGGCAGAGAGGCGTCCCTGAGAAAGGCTCGACGGGGCCGCTAGGGTCGCAGCAGGAGCATGTGCCGAGCCTTGGAGGCTCCGAGATGACGAGCGACCTGGTACGTCAACTGTCCGAGATCGATGCCGGGATGATCGACGACGTGGGTGGGAAGGCCGCCAATCTGGGCGCGCTGACCTCGGCGGGATTCCAGGTGCCGCAAGGGTTCTGCGTGACCACCGAAGCCTACGGACGGATTGCTCGGGCAGCCGACGTCGCGCCGGGCCAGTTCGACTCAACCGGGATCGCCGAACGCATCCGTCGCACGCCGATCCCGGACGACATCGCCCAGGCGATCATGGACAGCTACCGGCAACTCGGCGAACAGGTGCCTGTCGCGGTCCGCTCGTCGGCGACCGCCGAGGACCTGCCGTTCGCCAGCTTCGCCGGCCAACAGGTCACCTTCCTCTGAATAATCGGTGAGCAGGCGGTTCTCGATGCGGTCCGCCGGTGTTGGGCGTCGCTGTGGTCCGAGCGGGCTGTCGCCTATCGCGACACCCAGGGGATCGATCACCGGACGGTCCGATTGGCGGTCGTCATCCAGGTGATGATCGATGCCGAGGTCGCCGGGGTGCTCTTCACCGCGAACGCGGTCACCGGCCGGCGCCACGAGGCGGTGATCGACGCCAGCCCCGGTCTGGGTGAGTCGGTGGTGTCCGGCGCAGTCACCCCCGACCACTTCGTGATCGACACCGCGACCGGCCGGATCCTGCAGCAGCGCTCCGGCGACAACTCCGTACAGATCAGGATGGACCCCATCGCCGGCGGCACCCGCACCATCCGTTCGGCGGCAACCGGAACCCCCTGCCTGAACCGCATGCAGCTGCGCAGCCTGACTGACATCGGCAGCCGGGTGGAGCGACACTTCGGCGCTCCGCAGGACATCGAGTGGGCCTTCGCCGCGGACGGGACGATGTGGTTGACCCAGTCGCGGCCGATCACGACGCTGTTTCCGTTGCCCGAGACCTCGCCCGACCGCCCGGGACTGCGGGCCTACTTCTGTTTCAGCGTTGCGCAGGGGCTGTACCGACCGTTGACGCCCGCCGGGTTGTCGGCGTTCCGTCTGCTGGGCGCCGGCGCCGCGCAACTCTACGGTCGGCCGGTCGTCGGCGACATCCGCACCGGGCCGACGGTATTCGCAGAGGCCGGTCAGCGGATCTTCATCGACATGACCGGGCCGTTGCGCAGCCGGGTGGGCCGGGCCTTCCTGCCCCGGGTGTTCGATCTGATGGAGACCAGGTCGGCGACGATTCTGCGGGACCTGTCCGACCGCAGTGAGTTCTCGCTCACCCAACGGTCGGTACGACCGACACTCAAGCGAGTCGTGCGCGCCGCGATTCGCTACCGCATTCCGGTGTACATCGGCCAGGCGTTGATCAGTCCGGCGGCAGCGCAACGGCGAGTCGGGCGCATCACCGCCGCACTGCGGCACCGGCTGCGGGAGATATCCGGTGTCGCGCCAGCGGATGTCCGCGGTGCGACCGCATTGCTCGACCGCGTCGAGAGGCTGCTGGCGCAGGAGACCGTCCCGATGGCGCCGCGCATCGCCCCGGGCGCCATCGCCGGGTTGGCGATGTTCGGCCTGGCCCAACGGCTGCTGCGGACGCAGGCAGATCCGGGCGAGCTGCAGACGGTGCTCCGCGGACTACCGAACAACCCGACCACCGAGATGGACCTGCAACTCTGGCGGATCGCCAAGCAGATCCGGCGCGATGACGAGGCGGCGCAAATGCTGCGGACCGCCCCCGCGACGGAACTGGCCGAGCGCTACCGGTCCGCGGACCTGCCGGCGGCCATCAGCGACGGGGTGGCGGGCTTCCTCGAGACGTACGGGCACCGCGCCGTGGCGGAGATCGACCTCGGTGTGCCGCGTTGGTCGGACGATCCGACCCACATCCTCGGCGTGCTGGCCAACTATCTGCGGTTGGACCGGCCGGAACTCGCGCCGGACGTGGTGTTCGCCCGGGGCGACCGCGAAGCCCGGCAGATGATCGAGCAGTTGACGGCCAAGGCCCGCCACCGCGGCCGCTTGCGGTCATCAGCGATCCGCTTCGCGCTCGGCCGCACCAGAGCCCTGGCCGGGATCCGGGAGGTCCCCAAGAACGACATCGTGCTGGTGCTGGCCTCGGCGAGGCGGGCACTCGGCGCGATCGGAACCTTCCTGGCGTCCCGCGACCTTCTCGAGACTGCAGACGACGTCTACTTTCTCACGCTGACCGAGACCAGAGAAGCGATCGACGGCGAGATGCCGGACGGCTTGATTGCCGAGCGGCGCGAGGCCTATCAACGGGAGATGCGCCGACGCCGGGTGCCGCGAGTGCTGCTCTCCGACGGGACCGAGCCGGAAGGCACCGTTGAGGTGGCCTCCGGCGACGGCGCGCTGGTCGGCGTTGCCGCGTCCCCGGGCGAGGCCACCGGGCCGGCGCGGGTCATCCTCGATCCGGTCGGCGCACATCTGGAGCCGGGTGAGATCCTCGTCGCACCGTCCACCGACCCGGGTTGGACGCCACTTTTCCTCACGGCCGGTGGATTGGTGATGGAAATGGGTGGACCCAATTCGCACGGCGCCGTGGTCGCCCGTGAGTACGGCATCCCGGCGGTGGTCGGTCTTCCACTCGCCACTGAGCGACTGTCGACCGGTCAGCAGCTGGTCGTGAACGGCACGGCCGGCACCGTGGCGGTGAATGCTTCTTGATGTCATGGCTGTACTGATCAGATTTGCAGGTCGGCCTGGTCGGGTACGAGGCCGCAGGGCGGCGTCAGGCCGATCCCAGGTGCTCCTCGAACGCGGCCAGGAATTCCGCGGGCTGCTCGAGGAACGGTGAATGGCCGGCATCGGCGATGGCGACCTCCCGGTAACTGCCGCCGGCCGCTGCGTACCCGTCCAGCACGCTCCTGGTCTGGGCGACCATCGGCTGTGGCGGAGCCGCCTCCGCTCCCGGCCAACCCGGGATGACGCCGAGCGAGCCGAGGTAGGCCAGGTCGTACAGCGAAGTGTCGGAGACGATCACGTCGTCGACCCCGCGCACCCACAGGACCGGCGGCTTCGGATCGACGTTGCTCAAATCATCGATGCGAAAGTACTTGGGCGACAGCGTGTTCAACACCCCACGTTCGCCGGGTGCGAAGCCTGGCCAGACGTCGGTGACAGTCGACGTTCCCGGATAATGATCATCGCCGGTCCGGGTGGACAGCATGGATTCGACGAACACGTCCAGCATTACCGGCACGAAACCGGGCTTGACGTAGTGCGCCAACAACACCTGGCGCGGAGAGACCGCCGAATCGTCACCGCGGTCGCCGGTCGCCAGGCGCTCGACGAAACCGGGATTTGCGCAGGCGCCGCCGGTCCCGGCCGCTGACGGGTCGAGCAGGGTGCCCTCGACTCCCCCAGTTCCGCCGAATCCGAACGGCGACACCGGGTTCACCAGGGTCAGGGAGGCGATCTGCTGTGGCGCGTCGAACAGATACTGCAATACCACCCCACCGCCGAGACTCCAGCCGACCAGGTGCACCGGAGCCAGCCGCAGTTCGAAGACCAGGGACGCCACATCATCGGTGTAGTCACGCACTCCGCGGGTGGCGTCCACCGGTTCGGGATCCGTGTCGCCATATCCGCGCAGATCCATGGCGATCGGCCGGAACTGCTCCGGCAGCGCCAGCATCGTCTCCTGCCAGAACAGGCCGGACGACCCGTTGCCGTGCACGAACAGCACCGGAACGCCGTCGGCGCGTCCGTCCAGCTCGAGGATGTTGACCGTCAGCCGATCGGTCTGGATGCGCCGTGAGGTGATACCGCTCAGGAGTGTCTGCACGCGCACATCATGCATCGAGCTCGGTCAGCCGACGTCGGCGACCGCGGATAGTCGGCGCTGTTCCGGGATGGACGTCTGGCGGGCGGCGCCGGTCAACTCGCGGGACAGGCTCCTGGTGGCAATGGTCAGCGCTCCCAGGATGGGCTGCAGGTTGTTGCCCAGATCATGCACCGACAGCTCGATCGCCGCCGCCACTTCTCCGCCCGGACCGAATACCGGCATCGCCACACCGCACATGCCGGCCTCGAGCTCCCAGCGGGAGACGGCCACCCGGGTCAGTCGAGTCACCCCGAGCGCCCTGCGCAGTCGGTCGGGGGAGGTGATCGTGTGGGCCGTGTACGGACGCAGGCCCCGAATGATGGTCATCTCCACCAAGCGGGACGGCGCAAAAGCCAGCAGCACGCGGCCGAGTGCCGTGGCGTGCAGCGGCAGGGTGGCAGCAGCGGAGAAGGCAGTCGACGGTGCCGGACCGGGCTCCTTCTGGAGGTAGGCGACCTGGTGATCGCGCAGGACCCCGAGCCGTGCCCGGCACTTGGTGGCCGCCGACAGGTCCTCCAGCACGCAGGGCGCGCGTTCGGCGATGCTGGGCGGGCAGGCGTCGGTGGTGCCGATCATCCGCAGCGGCAGACCGGCCCGGTAGAGCCCGTCCTCGGTGCGCTCGAGCAGCCGCCAGGAGGCCAGTTCGGTGGTCAGGCGATGGGCTGTCGAGATCGGCAGTCCGGCGAGCCGGGCGATCTCGGTCAGCGAATGCTCGGTGCCTTCGGTGAAGGTGAGCAGGATCGAGGTGATCTTGCTGGTGACGGATCGTCCCGATTCGGTGGAATTCCCGGCCATGACAACACTCCTGGACGTCGTGCAGCCGCTGGTGAGCGCTGGAGCTGCGTGGTCTGATGACGGTTGATCGGGCGGTGTCGACGCACTGAAGGTGCGGACACGCGCGGGCAGGGATCAGTGCGGCCGATCGCCGGCGTGCGGAAGTCGCGAGGAGTTCCTGGCGCGGTCTGACAAGGTCATCGATCACCTTTGGTCGAGGGACAGGTGGTGAAACGGCGGATTCTGGTCACGCCGAGTTCTTCTTCGTCACGCGGTGTTCATCTTCTTCGTCACACTGTGGCAATTGATCGCCCGCATGACCAGCGGGTTGTACCACTGAGCGGTACGGCATCTGTGTCGAGCGGTTTCTGCTCAGCGGGAACCACGCTGCCTGAACAGGCTCCGGAGGGGGTGCCAGTCTTCCCGGGCGGACACCGTGGGCCCGCCCCGTCCGACGGGGCAGCGTGATCTCCGTCGACCGCGGCGCAGAGCATGGTTTCCGGGACATCACCGAGGACCTGACGCTGCTGGTGATGTTCTCTCCACCAGAGGTGCCCGAAGCCTGATTCACAGCAATTTGTGCCGCCGCTCACAACCTCCTGAACGGCCGGGCGTCTGAACCTGCATGAGAGGTCGCGAACCGTTCGTCGGAATGCCCCGTATTCCTTTGTGACGATCGCCTGCTGACCCACCAGCGTCACCCCACCGGGTGAAAAGCATTCTCCTGCAATGAACATGACGCTGAATTTGCCGACCCCGAAAGGTCGGGATGGAGGTTCTCGATGATGCCCGGAAGTCTTCGTCAGCGCGGAATCTCGGTCGCGCAGTGGTTGCGGCTGCCCGGTACCGCGGAAGCGCCGGAATGTGCGGCCATCCGGTACTGGGAAGAGCCGACACCGATCCGTCAGCAGCTGCCCCGGATCGCGTCCGGCCGATCCCCGGTGTTCTTCGTCCACGGGTACGCCGGCACCGAGCACATCTGGGGCCCGCTGCGCGATGCCCTCACCGAAGCCGGTTTCGACCATCTCATCGCACTGCGGTACAACGCCTTTCGGTCTGACATCCATCAGATCGCAGATTGGCTGGTCGGTCAGGTGAACCGTTCCCTGCAGACAACCGGTGCCACCGGGGTGCACCTGATCGGGCACAGCATGGGCGGGCTGGTCGTGCGGGACGCCGTCCAGAACCGTGGGCTGGCCGATCTGGCGGACACCGCCGTCACCATGGCCACCCCGCACTCCGGCGCCCGCCTTGCCAGGTTCGTCCCTGGGCCGGCTGCCCGGCAGATGCGGCCCGGCTCTGAGTTCCTCAGCTCGCTGGGTGCCTGCCGAAATGGTCAGGGCCGCACCAGGTGGGTCACCGTCCATGGCGGCGCCGACCGGGTTGTCCCGCTGGAATCCGGTGAGTTCGACGTCTCCGACCACCGCGTGCTCACCGTTCGCCAGGACGCGGCAGGTCACGGCTCGATCGCCCGCCATCCGCAGGTGGTGTCCTGCATCGTCAACGAGTTGCTCCGTCCCGAAGTGCAAGGCGCAGCATCGTTCTCGCTGGCTGCTTGATCCGCCGTCAGGAGTGGCGCAACCGGTCCCCCAACCCACTTGCCCTGGCCGCCCGACGTTCGATCGCAGTACGCAACTGTTCCGGTGTGCCGATCACCCGGACGAATTCCCTTGCCCTGGTCAGCCCCGTGTAGAGCAGCTCCCGAGTGAGTAGCGGTGAATCCTCCGGCGGCAACACGAAACTGACCCGGCCGAACTGACTGCCCTGGCTCCGGTGCACCGTCATCGCATGCACGGTCTGCACCTCGGAGAGCCGGCTCGGCGCCCACCGCACGAAGGACCCGCCCCGGGCGAAGACTGCTCGCGGCGTGCCGTCGTTCTCCCGGATGACCACTCCGGTGTCGCCGTTGAACAGCCCGAGGGACTGATCGTTGGCCGTCACCAACAGCGGCCGGCCGATGTACCACTCACCCTCGTCCCGGCGGTCGATGACCTCCTGTAGCCACCGCTCGATCTGCCGGCTCCACTCCTGCACGCCGAACGGGCCGGTGCGGTGGGCACACAACACCCGGTGCCGCTGCAGGTGGGACAACGCGGCGACGGCGTCACCGGCGAGTGCGGCGGAGCGCACCGCGGATGCGGCATCGACGACGTCCGCACGCACCCCGTCGCTGCCGAAGCGGACGTCCTGCTGGACGCCGGAGAGCACCCCGATCGCCCGATCGGCATCGCCGTCCCGGACCGCGGCGGCCAGCTCTGCGATCCCGCCGTGGAAGCGCCAGATCCGGTCGAGCATCGCCACCGCGGTCCGTCGATCCCCATCGCGGCCCCGCCGACCGGCCAAACCGCCGACCAGGTCGGCAAGTACCGCACCGGCCTCGACCGAGGCCAGCTGATCCGGGTCGCCGACCAGCACCAACCTGGCATCCGGGCGGGTCGCCTCCAGCAGCCTGGCCATCATTGTCAGCGACACCATCGAGGTCTCGTCGACGACGATGACGTCGAAAGGCAGCCGGTTGGCGCGGTGGTAGCGGAATCGACCGCCGGCCCCGGGCAGGGTGCCGAGCAACCGATGCATCGTCGACGCCGTCGGTGTCCCCACCCGTTCCCGGTCCGCCTGGTCGAAGCCGAGGACTTCCTGCTGCACCGCCTCCTGCAGTCGCGCGGCCGCCTTGCCGGTCGGCGCAGCGAGTGCCACCCGCAGCGGTGGTCCCGGCTGGTCGAGCAGCAGTGCCAAAACCCTGGCGACGGTCGTCGTCTTGCCGGTTCCGGGACCGCCGCCGAGCACGGTCGTCCACCGGGTTGCCGACAGTCCGGCCGCGGTGCGCTGAGCGGGCGCATCGGACGGGAACAGCCGGTCGAGGGCGGCCGCCAACCGGACCTGGTCGACGACAGGTGGCGGCTGATCCTCCCGAGCCAGCAGGTCGGCATGCACTTGGTTCTCCTGCCGCCAGTAACGGTCCAGATAGAGCAGTCCCTGGTCCCAGCGCAACGGCTTGTCCGGTCCGACCAGCGGGCTCTGCCCGATCGCAGCGATCCACTCCGCCAGCGGCGGCCAGGGCAGGGCCGGATCAGTCTGCCGGGCCTGTTCCAGATCGATGCAGACCGAACCGCCACGGACGCCCCGAACCGCCATTGCCAGGGCCAGCAGCACCCGTTCGTCCGATTCGCCGGACAGCACGCCCAACCGGGTCGCTACATGCACGTCGGCGGCGGCGAGCACGCCGGCCAGGTTGGCCTCCCGCAACAGGCCTGTGGCCCCCACGGCCAGCCTGACGTCCCACGGATCATCGGAAACGTCATCAGCCGCAACGATCGTCATCGACTCCCCCGGTCCAACAGGTCGGAGAGTCCGACCACCAGATCGGCCGGGGGGCGCCAGCCGAACACCCCGCAGGGTTGCCCGTCGACCACCGGATTGTCTGCGCCGCACATCCCGCGGACGAAGAGGTAGAGCACGCCGCCCAGATGCTGCCGCGGGTCGTAGCCGGGCTGACGCCACCGCAGGAACCGGTGCAGCGCGACGCAGTACAGCAGGGCCTGCAGCGGATAGTCCGATGCCGCCATCGCATCGTTCAGTGCCTGCGGCCGATAGTGCCAGGCCGACAACGGCTCTGAACCCTCGGCGCCGAGCCAGTTGGTCTTGTAGTCGGCAACGACGTACCGCGGCCCGGGTAACCGGAAGACGGCGTCCAGGCTGCCGGTGAGGTAGCCGCGCAACAGTTGCCCGGACATCCCGGCGGATTCCAGCCGCTCTGCGTACCCGGCGAGCGGGTCGTCGGCGGGCAGCAACCGGCGCAGCAACCGGCCGAGATCGCCCAGGGTGCCGGTTGCGTCGACGTCGTCGATGAGATCTCCACCACTGAGGGGGATCTCGAAGTCCAGCTCGGCCAGTCGATCACCGACCGGGATCTCCCGGAGAGCCAGTCCGGCGCCGATCGGGCCCAGCGGCGTGGACAGTGTCGGCAGCAGACCCGCCGCCAGCTCGTCGGCACTCATCCCGGCCGGCCGTCTGGCCAACTGCTCCGCGCACCGTAGACGCAACTCGGCCGGCAGATCGACCGACGTCGGATCGGTTGTCTCCAGCACGGCGTGCACCAGGGTGCCGAACGACGTGCCGGCCGGTAGCTCGGCCATCGGCGATGCAACGGCGCGGAGTTCGGGATGGTCCTCGGTCGATCTGATGACCTGATCGAGGTTCTCGTCGTCCCGCTCGCCGTCCTCCGGTTCGCTGCTGACGCCGGCGTGCGGCTCCTGCTCTGCGGCGGCCGAGAGCGCGCTGTAGGACGTCCGGCGCCAGGCCGTGTCCAACTCCCGGTCGAACAGGACGATCTCGAAGGTCCGGATGGCGTCCGACATGTCCGGCCGGACGGGAAGCGCTGCGACTACGGCATCCTCGACCTGCGGCCCACCACGGGCGGCCAGCGCTGCCACGGTGGCCGCCGCCTGATCGTCGGTGGGGATCTTCGCCCGCTCGGCCACCGCGTCGCTTCCCGGTTCGCGTCCGAACAGCAACCGGTGCAGTCCCGAATCCTCGGTGTTCGACGAGGGCGCCCACCAGGTCACCACCTGGGATTGCGCCCTGGTCAGACCGACGTAGAGCAGCCGCAGGGCCTCCCCGGCGAGTTCGGTCGCTGCCCGGCGCTGCCGATCGATCCGACCGTTGGACGCCTGCCCACCGACATCGAGAACGCGGCGGCCGTTGTCGTCGTGCAGCAGCAACACGTCCGGCTTGGGGACCCATCGGTCGAACGCGAATGGCAGGTAGACGACCGGGAACTGCAGTCCCTTGCTGGCGTGCAGAGTGACCACCTGGACGGCGGCGGCGTCGCTGTCCAACCGGCGGATGCGGTCGGTTGCCAGGTCGACGGCGGCTTCGTCCCTGCGGCCCCGCAGCCATTCGACCAGCGCCGGCAGTCCGAGACCGTCGGAGGTGGCGACGGCCTGCAGCCCCTGCCCGACGTGCCGCAGATCGGTCAGTTGACGGGCGCCGCCCTGCTGGGCGAGCAGCCTGGCGGGCAGGTCCTGCTCGATCACCGCCACCTCGAGCAGCGCGGCGACGCCGCGCTCGGCGAGCAACCCGGCCCAGGTCCGCAGGGTGGCACCGAGCCGGTCGGTGAGCGAGCCATCGTCCGTCGCGAGCTCGGTGGCGGTCAGACCGAGGAACGGTGTGAGGGCCGCAGCCCGCACCCTCGCTGAGCGATGCGGTTGTTCCAGCGCCTCGAGCAGGATCAGCCAGTCGTCACCGGCCGGGGTGGCGTAGACGCTGCCGGCACCGGCGATCACCGACGGCACCCTGGCGTTGTCCAGGGCATCCCGGACGAGCGCGCTCTGGTCATGGGTGCCGACGAGGACGGCAATGTCGCCGGCGAGCAGATCCCGACCCTCGAACATCGGCTTCGCCGCCAGCAGGTTTGCCACGTCGGCGGCCAGATCGCGGGCCACCAGGGTGCGCACGGTCCGCATGTCGATCTTCGCCCGCTGTCCCACGCCCACTTGGTCACGGCGCACCATCCGCAACCGGAGCGGCGCGGACGACGGCGCGCCGGTCAGCCGTGTCGCCTGATGCACCGCCGTGACCGGCCGGACCACGATGGCCGGGTCGCCGAGCTCGGCGCCGCCCATCAGTGCCTGCAACCCGGCGACGAGAGGCGCGTCACTGCGCCAGTTCTGGGCCAGCGTTGCGGAGGTCTGCGCGGACGCCGACGCGGCGAGATAGGTGACGATGTCGCCGCCGCGGAACGCGTAGATGGCCTGCTTGGGGTCGCCGATCAACACCAGCGTCGCGTGGCCGTCGAAGGCGAGGCGCAGCACGTCCCACTGCACCGGATCGGTGTCCTGGAACTCGTCGACCAGGACCACCGACCAGCGGGCGCGCATCCGGTCCCGCGCGGCCGCATCGGCCGGCGACAATGTCCCGGCCAACCGGCTCAGCAGGTCGTCATAACCGAGCACCCCCAGCCGCCGTTTGCGCCGGTCGACCTCATCGCGGACGGCCTGGGCGAACCGGCGCCGGACGTCGGACGGACTACCCGGATCGGCGTCGCGGGGCTCGAGTCGGGCCTGCGGGTCGCGGATGGCATCGCGTCCGAGCTGCAGCGCAGTGGTGTGGCTGAAGATCGGCTCATCGGCGCCGGCCACGGCGAACTTGCGCACGTAGAGGTCGTCGATCACCTCGACGACCAACTCGTCGAGGTTCTCCACCAGCGTGCTGCCCGGCTCGCTGTCCCCCGCCACCCCGAGCCCGATCAGCACCTGTTGGCAGAACTGGTGTGTGGTGGCGATCGTCGCCGCGTCGAAATGCGCGAGAGCGGCGGCCAATCGGCGACGGCGCAGCGTGGCGTCGGCATCGTCGGTGTCGGCCAGGAGCCGGAGCAGCTCGTCGTCGGAACTGCGCGCGGACGGCAGATCGGCCAGGCCGCGTTCGGCCGCCACCAGCTGACCGCGGACCCGTTCCCGCAGTTCCAGGCTGGCGACCCGGCCGAAGGTGACGACCAGCAGTTGATCCAGCGTCGCGTGTCCCTCGGCGACGTACCGGGTGACGAGAGCGGCGACGGTGTGGGTCTTCCCGGTGCCGGCGCTGGCCTCGAGCACGGTGGTGCCTATCGGTAGCGCGCCGCGGATGTCGAACGGGGTGATCACGGCCGACCCATCCGTTCGGAGTCGAGCAGCGGCCCCCAGAGCCGCAGGGCGAGCTCACCGAATCTGCTCGTTTCACCGTTGGTCCCGGTGGCAGGCGTCGAAGTCAGCGCGTCGAGGGTGGCTCGCCGCCCCCAGATCCGCTCGTTCGCGGCGTCGGCGTCCTCACCGGGGAAATCGCCGCTGGCCCAACGCATCCGGGCCCGCCGCATCGAGTCCGGGACGTCGTTGTCGGCCCGCCGGGCGGCGGCGTAGGCGGCTGATGTCTTCGTTGCCGACTCCAGCGGCGCGCGCAGTCCTTCGCCGTACAGCTCGACGAGGTCGGCGAGCACCTGCCCGGCACGCTCCGCGCCGACCGGACCGAGCACCGAGATCTGCGGCCGTCCAGGATCTCCACGGCCGATGGTGACCGCCGTCCACGGGGTTTCCGGATGTCCGGCGGCCAGCGCGACCAGCGTGATCCAGGCCCTCAACCTGTCCCTGGCACCGAGTTTGCTGTAGGTGACGGTGATCAGGCGGACGCCGTACAGTCCGGGAACGCTGCCCGTGAGACGACGTCCGCCGGACAGGTCGATCAGCACGTCGACGGTGCGCCGGCCGGCGGCCATCAACGGGGTCGCGGCTTCCACCAGTGGGCTCACCTCGGCCAACACCTGATCGAGTTGCCGGCCACCCAAAGGACCGGGTGGCAACATGCCGCGCCGCCATTCGACGTTACGACAGGTTTGCTCGTCCGTCCCGGCCAACCGGTCCCGCAGGATCCGGTCGCCGAGTTTCCAGCGCTGCAGCGCATCCAGCTCGACCGTCAGGTTGTCGGCGGGATCGTCGGGTTCGAACCGTACCGCGACATCCAGACGCTGGCGCAGGAATCCGCGTGCCGGATGGGTCAGCAGAGCGATCAGATCGGCCAGCTCAACGGTGTCCGGCGCGGTCGGGGGCAACGTCGCGGGCAGGAACGGCGGGACGGGCACCGGTGGGCGGGCCGCCGCCTGCGCACCGGCAAGCGCGGCCGGGTCGAAGCTGAACGGCCCGTCGGTACCGAGCTCTCCGCTGATGACGTTGCGATTGTCGAAGGGCTGCAACGGATGTCGGATCAGGATGCGGTCACGAACCGATTCCGAAGACCCGGTTCTGGCGGTGTCGTCCAGGGCATCGAGCAGTTCACCGAGCGGTACCGCAGGAGGTCGCCGGGCACCTGTCCGTTCGTCCGCGCCGGTATAGGTGATGATCAGATGCTCAGTCGCCGCCAGGATCGCATCCAGCATCAACTGACGATCCTCGCCGCGCGGATCACGTTCGCCGACGGCCGGATCACGGGCGATGATGTCGTCCCCGTCGACGCCGCTGCTGCGGGGGAACACCCCGTCGTCCAGGCCGAGCAAGCAGACCACCCGGTGCGGCACCGACCGCATCGGGACCATGGTGCACACGGTGAGGGTGCCGGTGCGGAAGTTCGCGCGGGTGGGTCGGCCGCCGAGCCGGCCGCGCAACAACGCGCGCAGATCGGGCAGCGTCAGCACCGTGTGTTCTGCCCAGCTCCCGCCACCGTCGCGGACGAAGGCCATCTCGGTGCGCAGCTGCGCCGATTGCCACTCGTCGCCGGTCGGCACGCTGGTCAGGCTCGTCACCCCGGTGATCAGCGCGTCGAGCCATCCGGTCAGGGATTGCGCCGACGAGAGCTGAGACAGCGCAGTGGCCAGCCGGTCCACCAGTTCGGCGAAACTGCCTGCCAGCTCGACGTCCGAACTCCCGACGTCGTCGAGCGGAAGGGCAAGATCCAGCCAGTTCTGGTCCTCCTCGCTCATCGTGACGCCGAGCAGCAGTCGGTCGAGGCCGCTGCGCCAGGTGTTCTGGGCGAACCGTTGCAGGCCGAAGCTGCCCCGCCCGCCGGCATCGACACCCCAGCGGATGCCCGCGTCGGCCACCCATGCGGTCAGCTGTTCGAGATCGTCGTCATCGAACCCGAAACGGCGGCGGACCGGTGGGAAGGCGGCGAGGTCGAGCACCTGGGAGGCGGTGACCCGGCTGTCGGCCAGCTCGAGCAGCCGGGCCATCGTGGCCAGCAGCGGGTTGGTCTGGGCCAGCGCACGATCGGCCAGCCGGACCCGCAGGCCGTGCGCCGGGTGACCGCCCTCGACCACGTCGACCAGCCCGAACGCCGCCGCGATCAGCGGTGCGTACACCTCGATGTCCGGGCACATCACCAGCACGTCGCGCGGTTCCAGCGTGTCGTCGGTGGCCAGCAGACCGACCAGCACCTCGCGTAGCACGTCGACCTGACGGGCGGCACCGTGGCAGGCATGGACCTGCACGCTGTGATCGCCTGGCGCGAGCAGGAGGCGGTTGTCGTCCGCGGCGAGTTGACGGTCGTCCCGGAGACCCTCCTGCAGGGCGCCGAGCAATGTGCCCGTCGGACGGTCCACCGCCAGGTGTTCGTCCACCACACTGGACACGTTCGAGAGCACCAGCTGCAGTTCCCGGGCATCCCGGCCGAGCGACGAGAGCAACGCGTGTTCGGCGACGGTCGCTGTCGGGTCGAGCCGGCGGCGGAGCGGCAGCGCCGGCGGCGACTGCGCGATCCGGTTCCACAGCATCGGCGAGGGATGGGTCAGCCACAGGTGCACGTCGCGGTTCTCCGCGAGGCCTTCGAGCACCTCCAGTTGGCTGACCGGAAGCCTGGTGATGCCGAACAGCGAAAGCCGTTGCGGCAGGTCGACCTTTTCGGGATCGGCGGTCAGCGCTGCGAGGGCGGCGGCGCGCCGGGTGACCGGGTCGGTCAATCTTGAATCGGTGACTTCCGGGCCGGCGGTTGCTACCCGCTCGCGGACGCGGCGCCACAGCTCGCACTGCCACGCCAGGTCGGCCGGCAGATCGGGGTCAATTCCGTCGCCGGGAACTCCCGCCGCCCACGCCTCAAGCATGGCCGGCCGGTGGGTGGCGTACCCGTCGAACAGGCCCGCGAGCCGGCGCGCAACGGCGTACCGGCGGCCACGGCGGTCCTGTTCTTCGGCCGTCGACATCCCGTGGCCGAGGTGGGCGGACAGAGTGCTGCACCACGGCTCGCCGATCGATTGGTCGATGACCTCGAGCAGCGGCCAGACCAGGCTGTCCGGAGCCCAAGGGTCGTCCCGATCGGTGCCCGTCACCGCCGCCACCACCGCATTCGGATGCGGGAACTGCACGCCGGCACAGATGCCGTCGGAGTGGCCGTCCCGGCGGCCCAACCGATGCGACAACTGTTGCGCCAACCAGCGTTCCGTGCCGCGGGCGGGCACGGCGACGACCTCCTGCGCGAAGACGTCGGGCAGCGGGTCGGCCAGCAACTCGGCCAACCCGAGCACCAGGCGGTCGGCCCGCTCGCTGCGGTGGACGTACAGGGTCACCGGTCGATCGTCCCCCCGAGATCGAGCACCGGGTCAGGTGCCGATCTGGTCGAGGTGCGCGACATTGGCCCGGTCCTGCTGGTCCGGTGATGCGGCGGATTCGAACCAGGAGTCGAGGATCTCGGCGAGCAGCGCCTCCGATGTCAACCGCAACGACAGCGCCAGCACGTTCGCGTCATTCCACCGACGGGCACCTGCCGCTGTCTGCGCGTCGCCGCAGAGCGCGGCCCGGATGCCCGGAACCTTGTTGGCAGCGATGCTGGCGCCGGTGCCTGTCCAGCAGCACACGATCGCCTGGTCGGCTCGGCCGTCCGCCACCTCGGTGGCCGCTGCCTCTGCTGCCCATGCCCAGTCCGGGCGGTCACCGGCGGCCAACGCGCCGCGCGGGATCGGCGTGTGACCCCTGGCGCGCAACTGATCAAGGACCGCCCGGGCTACCCCGGTGTCCTCGTCGGCGGAGACGGCGATTCGCATGGCGCCCCACCGTACCCGGCCCGCTCGTGGTCGAGAACGTTCGGGCGAGCAAGGCCGCACGCCGGTGTCTGTGACATCCAATTCTGTTCAGCTCGCCGCTCGGCCGTGTGACGCGTGGCGGTCAGTGCGGTGACTTGCCAGTGGCCTCCGCCGGGCTATGGTCGGCCGCCTGCTTCCTACTCGTGGCTCCGGCCGACTTGTTGACCTGGGTCGCAGGATTGTTGATGTCTTGGGCCGCCTTTTTCGCATCGGCGGCGGTCCTATTGGTGTCGTAAGTGGTGCGGTGCGCATCGATCTCGGGGTTGTTCTCGACGGCCCAGTTGGCCAGCGCAACCGCATGCGGGATGAGCGTGTTTGCCGTTTCGGTGAGCTCATACTCGACCCGGGGTGGGACCTCGGCGAACACCGTCCGAGTGACCAGGCCGTCCCGTTCCAGGTTTCGCAGCGTCAACGAGAGCATGCGCTGGGAGATGCCCGGGATGTGTCGCTGCAGTTGAGTGAACCGCAGTCGCCCGTCGTGCAGGGTGGCGATGATCAACAGCGTCCATTTGTCCGCGATCCGATCCAGCAACGCGCGGATCGCTCGCCCCTGATCGCCGCGGATCAGGCACACGTCCTCGTACCGCGACACCGGCACCTCCCTGTGCGTTGGTGACACCGATGTGCCTTTTGTACCCGCGTCGATTCTGACGAACAATGCGCATGCTTACAAGTCGTAACCATTGGAGGGCCCATGACCTTCGCCTACTGGATCGTCGCCGGATTGCTCGCGGTGTTCTTCGTGTACGCGGGCGGGATCAAGGTGGTGCAGTCGCCCGAGAAGTTGCGACCGATGATGGCCTGGGTCGACAGCGTTCCGCTGGGACTGGTGCGAACCATCGGCGTCCTGGAGGTTCTCGCTGCCGTCGGCCTGATCCTGCCGCCGTTGACCGGTATCGCACCGTGGCTGGCGTTGGCTTCGGTGATCGGGCTCGGGCTGATCCAGATCGGCGGGATCGTCCTGCATGTCAGTCGGGGTGAAGCGAGGGTCATCGGGCTCAACATCGGGCTGCTGGTATCACTCGGTGTGGCGGGATGGCTGGCGACGATGCGGGTGTAGGGGACGCATCTTTCGCGCCTGGCATGTCTGGATCAGTCGAGCAAGCAGAAAGGTGTCGCCGCGATCCACCCTACGATCAGGCCCGCTAATTGGCCGTTGTGGATAAGCAGATCGGCTGTCGGGGGTGACTGATAGCGTTCTTGGTGTGGACATCAGTTCGATCGCATCCCCTGAGCAGGCGAAAGCCGTCGTGGAGTCGATGATGTCCGGGATGCGGCAGCTGCGGGACGCGCCGTTCTACAAATTCGGTCGCGACGACCTCTTGGAGACCGGTCGGCTGCTGGAATCGTTGGGCCGCTCCCTGTACGCCGCGCAGGTCCGGTGGGTCGGGGAGGTCGAGGACAGCGGCGTCGCGGCCGAGTTGTCCTGCTCCTCGACGCGGGTGCTGCTGCGGGACGTGCTGCGGATCAACACCGGTGACGCCGCCGACCGGGTCCGGGCCGCGAAACTGACACAGCAGCGGGAACCGATCAGCGGCGGCGAGATCCCCCCGCTCCTGCCGATCGTCGGCGCCGCCCTCGACGCCGGCGACATCGGGCAGGGCCACGTCGCCGTCATCACCAAAGCCTTCAACGGCTGGCCCCGCACCGTCGATCAGGACACCGCCGACCAAGTAGAACAACTCCTCGTCGACCAGGCCCACCAGATCGACCCCGGGCAACTCAACAAGGTCGCGCAACGACTCGACCCGATCATGGACCCCGACGGTCACGCACCGGACGAGCGTGACCCCGCGTCCAGAACCGAGTTCCGGCTCGGCACCCGGAACGCGCACACCGGGCTCACCCCGTTCACCGGCACCTTCACCGACGAAAGCGTGGAAATCTTCCGGCAAGCCACCTTCGCCCTCGCGAAACCGATCCTCGACGAGAACGGGGTGAAGGACCCACGGTCCCCCGCGAACCGGCTCGCCCAAGCCCACGTCGAGGTACTCCGCGC
>Ga0164307_10000356_pt1 | contig 20352 bp, 22 predicted proteins | sample Whisoiple_243_MG_FD_110214 | JGI IMG/M metagenome (GOLD analysis project Ga0164307, IMG submission 110214) | Soil microbial communities amended with fresh organic matter from upstate New York, USA - Whitman soil sample_243_MG | ecosystem: Environmental > Terrestrial > Soil > Unclassified >...
ACGACCCGCTCGTCGACGTCCTCGGCGAGACCCTCGACGATCGAGTCCCAGTCCTGACCGGTGACGGTGAAGACCCGGCCCTCGGTGGTCTCGCTGGCGCCTGCGTACATGTCCTGGCTCATCAGTTGTAAGACCTCCGCTGGTCGGGCGGCGGAACCGTCCCACCCTTGTACTCCACGGGAATGCCGCCCAGCGGGTAGTCCTTGCGCTGAGGGTGGCCCGGCCAGTCGTCGGGCATCAGGATGCGGGTCAGAGCAGGGTGGCCGTCGAAGACGATCCCGAACATGTCGTAGGTCTCGCGCTCGTGCCAGTCGTTGGTGGGGTAGGTCGCCACGATCGACGGGATGTGCGGGTCGGCGTCCGGCGCGGTCACCTCGAGCCGGATCCGGCGGTTGTGGGTCATCGAGAGCAGGTGGTAGACCGCGTGCAGCTCGGCGCCGGTGTCGTCGGGGTAGTGCACGCCGCTCACGCCCGTGCACAGCTCGAAGCGCAGCCGCGGCTCGTCGCGCAACACCTTTGCGACGACCAGCAGGTCCTCGCGGCGTACGTGGAAGGTGATCTCGCCACGGTGGATGACGACACGCGGCGTCGCGAGCTCGAGACCGGCGTCGCGCGCGGCATGCTCGAGCGCGTCGGCGACCTCGTCGAACCAGCCGCCGTACGGCCGCTGGGCGTCGCCGGGGTAGACGATCGCCTGGGTGAGCCCGCCGTACCCGCTGGTGTCGCCGCTGCCGTGGGTGCCGAACATCCCCTGGCGTACGCCGACGGCGTGCACCTCGCCGGACTGGGCCGGCAGGTTCTCCGGCGTCACGTCGGTGTGGTCGGACTCCGTCATCGCAGCTGCCCCCTCATCTCCGAGGTCGGGAGGGCGCGGAGCGCCGCGGTCTCGAGCTGCTCGATCTCCAGTGCCCGGTTGACGCCGAGCTTGGTGCTCTGGACCTGCTCGTGGAGCTTGAGGATCGCGTCGATCAGCATCTCGGGCCGCGGCGGGCAGCCGGGGAGATACATGTCGACGGGCACGACGTGGTCCACGCCCTGCACGACGGCGTAGTTGTTGAACATCCCGCCGCTGCTGGCGCAGACGCCCATCGCGAGGACCCACTTGGGGTTGGGCATCTGGTCGTAGATCTGGCGCAGCACCGGCGCCATCTTCTGACTGACCCGGCCGGCAACGATCATCAGGTCCGCCTGGCGCGGGCTGGCCCGGAAGACCTCCATGCCGAAGCGCGCGAGGTCATACTTCGGGCCGCCGCTGGTCATCATCTCGATGGCGCAGCAGGCCAGGCCGAACGTGGCGGGCCAGAACGACGCCTTGCGCATGTAGCCCGCGACGCCCTCGACGGTGGTGAGGAGTACGCCGCTGGGGAGCTTCTCTTCGATACCCATGGGTCAGATCCCTCTCGTTGAGAGTGGTGCGTAGATCACGGCGCTCAATCCCACTCCAGGCCGCCTCTGCGCCATACATACGCGAACGCGACGAAGACGGTGGCGATGAAGATGACCATCTCGACCAGCCCGAAGAGCTTCAGTGCGTCGAAGCGCACCGCCCAGGGGTAGAGGAAGATGATCTCGATGTCGAAGACGATGAAGAGCATCGCGGTGATGTAGTACTTCACCGGGAAGCGTCCGCCGCCGACCGGCTGCGGCGTCGGCTCGATGCCGCACTCGTAGGAGTCGAGCTTGGCGCGGTTGTAGCGCTTCGGACCGACGAGCGCGCTCATCGCGACGGAGCCCACGGCGAACAACGCCGCGAGGAGAGTCAGCGCCAAGACCGGCGTGTACAGATCCATGCCTCGCGATTCCTTCCTCTGCCCGCAGCGCCCGGACTCGGTCCGGAAGGGGCCGATTTGTGACTTTGTGAACTGAATCACTAAGTGGCGCGGAACACAGTTAACCACTCCGAATGGGGAGGTGCACGCAAGGGTCGGCGTGCCGGGTGGATTGGGCCCGAACTCCCGAAAATCCACGCTGACCTGGGGATTTAACCAAGGTCGATGTGCCCTAATTCGGTCGTCGTTGGTCGAGCAGCGAGCGCCAGCGAGCGTCGTCGAGACCCCCGCAACCGAGGCAGGCGGTCGAGTGCCGGGGTTTCGAGACAGGCGCTAGCGCGCCTTCCTCAACCACCGGCGGTCAGCGGGTGGCCCTGTGCAGGGCGACGATGCCGCCCGAGAGGTCGCGCCACTGCGGGGCGTCCCAGCCGGCGCCGGCGATCAGGTCGGCGAGGCCGCGCTGGTCGGGCCAGGCCCGGATCGACTCGGCGAGGTAGACATAGGCGTCCGGTGCCGAGGAGACGGCGCGCGCGATCGGGGGCAGCGCCTTCATCAGGTACTCGAGGTAGACGGTGCGGAACGGCGCCCACGTCGGGTGGCTGAACTCGCACACGACCAGGCGACCATCGGGACGGGTGACCCGGCGCAGCTCGCGGAGGCCGGCCTCGGGGTCGACGATGTTGCGCAGCCCGAAGGAGATGGTGACCGCGTCGAAGGTCGCGTCGGCGAACGGCAGCTGGGTGCCGTCGCCAGCGGTGAAGGGCAGGTGCGGCTTGGCCTTCTTGCCGACCTGGAGCATGCCGAGCGAGAAGTCGCACGGCACCACGGTCGCGCCGCGGTCGGCGAAGGGCTGGCTCGACGTACCGGTGCCGGCGGCCAGGTCGAGGACCCGCTCCCCCGGCTGCGGGTCGACCGCGGCGATCACGGCCTTGCGCCAGTTGCGGTCCTGGCCGAGCGACAGCACGTCGTTGGTGACGTCGTAGCGCCGAGCGACGGCGTCGAACATGCGGCGTACGTCGGTCGGCTGCTTGTCGAGCTCTGCGCGGGGCACCCGGCAGAGAATACGGGGAGCGACACGGGGGCAGTCCGGCGGTCCGGCACCGGATAACGGGTTGGTATCGGCCTCGGAACTCGCCGACGAGATGCAACCGCAGCGTCTGCCCGGGCGTCACCCTTCTGTCAGACCTCACCTACTTCCCCGGGAGAGCTCATGCTGTTCCTGCGTCGCCTGCTGCTCGTGGTCGCCACGGCGGCCTTGCTGTGCGCCGGGGCGGTCGTCGCGGGCTACGCCCTGAGCGACGGCCCGGCGGCGCGTCCGGCCGCGACCGGCACTCCCGGCGCCCCGGTCGATCCCGACCCGGTCCCCACTCCGGCCAGCACGCCGCCCGCCGCGCCCGTCGTCACGCCTACACCAACGCCGACCCCCGAGCCTCAGCCGAAGCCGAAGCCGAAGCCGGTCGAGCTCGTGCCGGGACCGCGGCTCCTCGGCCCTGGTGACTCCGGCGCGCGGGTGCGTGAGATCCAGGCTCGCCTCAAGCAGATCGCCTGGTTCGGCTCCGACGTCTCCGGGACGTACGGCGACCTGACGCGCGACGCGGTCCGCGGCTTCCAGGCAAAGCGCGAGATCCCCGTGACCGGCGAGGTCGACCAGCGCACCCTCGACCGGCTCGCGGTCATGACCACTCGCCCGACCACGGCGGAGCTGCACAACCGAGGCACTGCGCCAGGCAACCGACCCGGCCCTCTCGACCCGCGCTGCCGGGTCGGCCGGGTGCTGTGCATCGACAAGACCAGCTCCACGCTGCGCTTCGTCGTGGACGGGGAGGTGCAGCAGACGCTCGACACCCGATTCGGGGCGTCCAGCACGCCGACGCGCGAAGGTGTCTTCCACGTCTACCTGAAGAGCATCGACCACGTGTCGCGGCTCTACGGGTCAGCGATGCCGTTCGCCATGTTCTTCGACCGCGGGCAGGCCGTGCACTACTCGTCCGACTTCGCCGCGCGCGGGTACGCCGGGGCGTCGCACGGGTGCGTCAACACCCGCGACTACGACGGCATCGCGCACCTCTTCGGCGAGGTGCGGGTCGGCGACGAGGTCGTTGTCTACTGGTCCTGATCCTGGAACGTCGCGAGCAGGTCGTCCGCGACGGAGACCAGGTCCTTGGCGGCCACCGCGGACGAGCCGATCTGCACGGTGACCTCGCCCTGGGAGACCTGGCACTGGCTGAACGCGACCGCGGGCGCCTGGCCCTCGGCCTGCGCCTGGCCGTACGTGAGGATGCACGCGCCGTCGCCGACCGCTGTCATCTCGGTGCTCGCCTGACCGCCGGTGTTGGCCGGGTCCGGGACGCTGTTGGGCGCGAACGCGCCGCCCTCGGACTGGAACGCCTGGACGAAGACCGCCTCGGTGCCGTTGGCCACGTAGGTGCGGGTCTCCGCCGCCGTACCGAGTGCCTCGGGGAGCACCGTGTTGCCGTACTCGCGGTTGGCCTGCTCCTGCTTGGCGATCTGGTCAGCCTGGTCGGCCAGCTGGCCGTCGGCGAACGCGTCCGGGTCGTCGGAGGCGACGTACCCGCCCGGGAGCGTGTCCGGCAGCGTCAGGGTGAGCTCTTCGGCGTCTTGCCCGGCCTCGTCGCCCTGGGCCTTCGGCAGCCCGATCGCGAACGCGGCCACCAGACCGAGGAGCAGCAGACCGAGGAGGATCGCGGCCAGGGTCGGGGTGCGACCGGCGCTTGTGGGGGTGCTCACGCCCTCCGACGCTACTAGCCCGCCCGAGGCGGAGTTTCGGCGGGTCCGTGAGTACGCTCGGCGCGTGACGCTCACCGTCCGCACCTCTCGGCTCGACCTGGCCGAGGCCACGCGGCTCCTCGACCTGGTCCCCGCCGATCGGCCCGTCACCTGGCTACGCCGGGGCGACGGTCTCGTCGGCTGGGGCGTCGCCGCAGAGGTGCGCACCCACGGCGCGACCCGCTTCGCGGACGCCGACAAGTGGTGGCGCGAGACCACGGCCCGCGCGGTCGTGAACGACGAGGTCGGCGAGCCCGGGACCGGTCCGGTCGCCTTCGGCACGTTCACCTTCGCCGACGAGCCCGGCGAGTCCGTGCTCGTCGTACCCCGCATCGTCGTGGGTCGCCGTGGCGACATCGCCTGGCTGACCGTGGTCGGCGACGGGCCGGACCCCTCCCTCGACCCCGCCGAGGCACCTGCCGCGCCGGTCGGTGTGAGCTTCGCGGATGGCGCCCTCAACGGCGAGCAGTGGATGTCGGTCGTCGCGGACGCCGTCGCCCGGATCAGCCGCGCCGACCTCGAGAAGGTCGTCCTGGCCCGCGACCTGGTTGCGACCGCCGAGGAGCCGATCGACGTCCGGTGGCCGCTGCGCCGCCTCACCGAGACCTACCCGATGTGCTGGACCTTCCACGTGGACGGCATGTTCGGCGCCACCCCGGAGATGCTGGTGCGACGCGAGCGCGGCCTGGTCACCTCGCGGGTGCTCGCCGGCACGATCCGCCGCACCGGCGACGACGGGCGCGACCTCGCGCTCGCCGCCACCCTCGCCCGCTCCTCGAAGGACCTCGAGGAGCACGAGTACGCCGTACGCTCCGTCGCCGACGCCCTCGAGCCGCACTGCTCGTCGATGAACGTGCCCGAGGCGCCGTTCGTCCTGCACCTGCCCAACGTCATGCACCTGGCCACCGACGTCGCCGGCGTCGTGCACGACGCCGCCACGGTGTCGTCGCTCCAGCTCGCCGAGGCGCTGCACCCGTCAGCCGCCGTCGGCGGCACGCCCACCCCGGTGGCCACCGCGATGATCGCCGAGATCGAGGGCATGGACCGCGACCGCTACGCCGGCCCGGTCGGCTGGATGGACACCACCGGCGACGGCGAGTGGGGCATCGCGCTGCGCTCGGCCCGCCTCTCCGGCAGCACCGTGCGGCTCTTCGCCGGGTGCGGGATCGTGGCCGACTCCGACCCGGAGGCCGAGCTGGCCGAGGCGCAGGCGAAGTTCGTGCCAGTGCGGGACGCGCTCACCGCGGACTGAGCGGGTCGTCCGCCTCTCGGCTAGCCAGAGGTGCGCCTCAGGCGGACGACCCGATTGCTAGAGGTCCTCGCCGTCCGCGCGGCGCAGGTACTCCTGGCCGGCCTTGGGCAGGAACAGGTTCATCTGCATCTCGAGGAAGCCGTGGCCGGCGTCGCTGTAGATCCGGTCGTGGATCGCGAGGTTGCGGGGTGCCTTCACCGCACGGGCGAACTCGATCGCCTCGGAGGCCTTCAACCACGGCGCGGACGACGGGACCAGCAGTACGTCGATGTCCTCGCCGGGCTCGGTGAGCGAGTCACCCGGGTGGTAGATCTTGGACTCGCCGGCGGTCACGACGTACCCGCTGTTGAAGAGCCGCGGGAACTCCGGGTGGATCACCGCATGCATCTCCCCGACCGCCCGGATCGGCAGGCCGTCGACATCGAACACCTCCCCCGGCGCCACGACGGTGATCCGCTCGGCCAAGGCCGGGGCGTCCTCGCGGATCTTCGCGGCGACGGCCTCGATCGTGAACACCGGGGCATCGGCAGCGAGCAGGTTGTCGGGGAGGTAGTGGTCGGCGTGCTCGTGGGTGATCAGCACGGCATCCGCGCCGTCGACGGCCTCGGGGTCGGTGAAGACTCCGGGGTCGAGGACGACGGTGGTGCCCTCGTGCTCGATGCGGACGCAGGCGTGGCCGAACTTCGTGATGCGCATACAGCAACCGTAATCCTGCTCCCTACGATGCTGACGTGAGACTTCCCGTCGGCGTCGAGCTGCGGCCCGCCGTACCCGCCGATGCCGAGGCCGGGGCAGCGCTCCACGCCGCCTGCTGGCGCGAGGCCTACGGTCCGTACGCCGACCCCGCGCTGCTGGCCGAGCGACTCGCCGACACCGACCGGTGGACCGACGCCTGGACCCGCCAGCTCGAGAGCGGTCCGCCGCGAGTGCTGGCCGAGGCCGGCGGCGAGCTGGTCGGGTTCGCCATGGTGGGCCCGGGTCGCGACGGGGACGACATCGCCCCGACCGAGCTCTACGCCATCTACGCCCGAGCGGCCTGGTGGGGCACCGGCCTCGGCCAGCGGCTGTGGGACGCCGTACGCCCCGAGGAGGCGTGCTCGCTGTGGGTGCTCGAGGACAACCAACGTGCGCAGGGGTTCTACGCCCGCAACGGCTTCGTCGTCGACGGCGGCCGCGAGTTCTACGACGGCCTCGGCACGTGGGAGATCAGGATGGTCCGACCATGACGCACTCACCGGCACGCTTCGACCTCTCCGACCCGACCTTCGACGTCACCTCCGCGGAGGTGCACGCGGCCCGCGACCAGGGCTGGTACGTCGAGACCAACTGGGGTTGGGCCGTCCTCCGGCACGCCGAGGTCAGCGCGCTGCTGCGCGACCGGCGCTTCCGGCAGGGCAACGCCCGGTGGCCGGCGCAGAACGGCATCCACTCCGGACTGTTCTCCGACTGGTGGCAGGAGACGCTGCTCAGCCTGGAGGGGGACGACCACTCCCGGATCCGGCGACTGCTGATGCCGGCCTTCCGCAACAAGACGATCGCGGCGATGCGGCCGCGCTTCCAGGCCCTCGCCAACGAGCTGATCGACGGCTTCGCGGACCGCGGGAGCGTGGAGTTCGTGAGCGAGTTCGCCGAGCCGTACGCCGCCCGCATCATCTGCGTGCTGCTCGGCCTGCCCGAGGACAACTGGCACCAGGTCGCCCAGTGGGCAGACGACCTGGGCGCGTCGTTCTCGATCGACGTCGGCAACCAGGTGCCCAAGATCGAGGCGGCGCTGACCGGACTCTACGAGTACGTCGGCGAGGTGGTCGCCGACCGGCGCACGCACCCGCAGGACGACCTGGTCACGACGCTGGTGCAGGCGACCGACGACGGCGACCGCCTCAGCGAGCACGAGCTCGGCGTCGCGCTGGTCTTCCTGGCCTTCGCCGGGATGGAGACCACCCGCAACCAGCTGGGGCTCGCGCTCCAGACGCTGCTGCAGCACCCCGACCAGTGGCGGCTCCTGGGCGAGCGTCCCGAGCTGGGAGAGAACGCCGTCGAAGAGGTGATGCGGGTCAACCCCACCGTCACCTGGGTGACCCGCGAGGCGCTGGAGGACGTGGAGTTCCAGGGCCTGCACATCCCTCAGGGCGGCATCGTGCAGATGCTGTCGCACAGCGCGGGCACGGACCCGTCGGCGATGCCGGACCCGGCGTTCGACATCAGCGAGCAGCGCCCGCCGCACCATGGCTTCGGGGCTGGGGTGCACCACTGCCTGGGGCACTTCGTCGCCCGGACAGATATGGCAGTCGCACTGCCACTACTTGCCCGGCGGATGCCGGACGCCGTACCGGACGGCCCCGGTCAGTGGCTGCCGGTCTCGGGCAACACCGGGGCGTTGTCGTTCCCGATCACGTTCAGGCGGTGAGGTGGTGCACGAAGCACCAGCGCCAGTCCTCACCGGGCTCCGCGGACTGCATCACCGGGTGAGTGCTCTCGTGGAAGTGGCGGGTGGCGTGCTGCTTCGGCGAGGAGTCGCAACAGGCGACGTTGCCGCACTCGAGACAGCGGCGTAGCGCGACCCATTGGGTGCCCTCGTCGAGGCAGGCCTGGCAGTACGTCGCCTGCTCCGCCTCGGTCACGGCGTACTGCTCCAGGTCGGGGCAGAGCTCACCGGTGGTCCAGCGGCGGCTGGCGTACGCCGCCGTCTCGTCGCGCTCGGCCTCGGCACTGTCGAGCATCGACTCCTCGATGTCCAGGGTCGCGAGCACGTCGGCGATCACCTCCGAGTCGACGGTGCCCGACTTGCGGATCTCCAGGATGCGACGGCGCTCGGCCTGGAGCATCTGGGTCCGGATCCGGTAGTAGAGCGCGGCCGGCGACTCCTGGTCGGCGGTGGTGCTGAGGCGCTCCCACGCCGCGAAGTTGCGCTGGTCCAGACGCTGGCGGACGAGGTCCACGACGCCGGCCTGGTCGTCGTACTCCATCCCGTCGAGCTCGTCCAAGGCGGCCTTGGACGCCTGTTGGAGCAGGGTCGCCCGCGCGAGTGCGTCGTCGAGCGGGTCCGGCGAGGGCACCTTCAGCCAGCGCGCGAGCATCGGCAGCGACAGGCCCTGGATCAGCAGGGTGCCGGCCACCACGGTGAAGGCCGCCATCAGCAGCACCTCGCGGTGCTCGGTCTCCTCGGGGATGAGGAAGGCGGCCGCCAGCGTCACGACGCCGCGCATCCCGGCCCAGCCGACCAGGAACGTCTGTGCGATCGGTGGCCGACCCCCGGTGGCCGGGTCCGGGCCCGGGCGCACCAGCATCCAGCGGGAGATGTAGACCCAGATCAGGCGGAGCACGATGCAGGCCACCAGTGTGGACGCGCAGATCGCGGTGATCCGTCCGCCGGAGAGGTCGCTGTCGGCGAGGCCCTGGAAGAGCCACTGCGCCTGCAGGCCGATCAGGGCGAAGACGGTGTTCTCGAGCAGGAACGCGATCGTGCGCCAGTTGGTGCCCTCGGCGATCCGCGACTGCGCCGTCTGGAGGATCGGCGCCTTGTGGCCGAGCAGCAGGCCCGCGACCACGACGGCCACGACGCCGGAGGCGTGGATCTCCTCGGCCGCGATGAAGCAGGCGAAGGGGATCACGAAGGACAGCCCGACGTCGAGCACCGGGTCGGTGATCCGCTTGCGCATCCAGCCGACCACGAGGAAGGCCAGCACGCCGATCAGGACTCCGCCGCCGGCCGCGACCACGAAGTCCTTGCCGACGACCCAGGTGATACCGGTCGCGGCGAGCGCGGTGCGCAGGGCCACCAGCGCGGTCGCGTCGTTGAAGAGCGACTCGCCCTCGAGGATCGTGACGATCCGGCGAGGCAGGCCGATGTTGCGACCGATCGCGGTCGCCGCGACGGCATCCGGCGGCGCCACGACCGCACCGAGCGCGAACGCGATCGGCCAGGAGACGTCGGGCAGCAGCTCGTGGATCACCACGCCCACCCCGGCGGTGGTGAAGAGGACCGCTCCGATCGACAGTGCCAGGATCACCCGCCGGTGCGCGTTGAAGTCGATCAACGACGACGAGATCGACGCCGAGTAGAGCAGGGGCGGCAGCAGCCCGATCAGCACCACCTCGGGCTCGAGGTGGACCTGCGGCACGAACGGCAGGAACGACGCGCCCACACCTCCGACGACCAGCAGGAGTGGCGCGGGCACACCGATCCGGCCCGCGACCACCACTCCGGCCAGCACGCCGACGAGGAGCGCGATCAGGAAGAGGGCGACATGCACCCGGCCATCCTCGCCGACGAACGTTTCCGGCGCGTGATCCGTTCGCTCAGGGCGTCACACCGTCTCAGCGCACCACCGTGAGCCGTCGGGTCACGGGCGACGAGCGGTTGCCACTCGCATCCGTAGCAACGACCGTGAGCGTGTACCGCCCGGGCGGCAGGCGTCGCTGCCCGATCCGGACGGAGATCCGCACCTGGTGGCTGCCCTTCGACACGGTGCGCCGCAGCGTGGCCCAGGGACGGGCGCGATGCGGACGCCGTACGTCGATGCGCAGCGACGCGGCCTCGGAGAGGGTGAACCGCAGGACCGTGCCGCGCGAGGCACGCCAGCGGGTCAGGCTCATGTCGGTGATCCGCGGGGCGACCTCGTCGCCGGTCATCGGCGCCTGCGGACTCGGCGCGGTCGGCGGCGGCGTCACCGGGGTCACCGGGGTCGGCGGGGTCACCGGCGCGGCGACGACGGGCTCGGACGGCTCGGTCGAGAACCGGGTGACCGCATCCCGATCCGACACGGTGCCCGCGGCGCCGGTCGCCAGGACGACGGCGCGCAGCCGGCTGCCGGTGTCGGCCGCGGTGGCGACGTACGACGCTGCGTCGGCACCGCCGATGTCCTCGCACGTGCTCGTGCACCGCTGCCACTGGTAGCCGAGCGGCTCAGTCGTGACCCACGACCCGGGCCGCACCGTCAGCGCCGACCCGGCCCGCGGCGTACCGACCAGGGACGGGGGCTCGATCGCGACCGCTCGGGACGTGGCGGTCGGCATGGCGGCGTCGATGCCGATTGCGTTGGTGGTCGACGTCGCGCTGCCCGATGCGTTGGTGCCGGTCACCCGGACGCGGAGAGAGTGTCCGACGTCGTCGGCGACGAGCCGGTGGGAGAGCTCGTTCGCTCCCGGGATGTCGCTGCAGTCGCCGCCGGTGCAGCGCTGCCATGAGAAAGACAGCGTCGGCCTGGGGAAGCCACGCCACTCCAACCTGCTCCGGGGGGTGACCACAGCTCCCCCGACGACCGAGGGCACCGTGAAGTCAGCCACACCATCGACGACCTGGAGATCCGGTGCGCTGGGCTCGGTGCCGCCGATGACCGGGACCGAGAGCGGGGAGGCCGCCTGGGTCACCCCGCGCCAGGAGTACGCCGCGACCACGACACGGAGCCGCTCACCGGTCTCGTCCTCAGGGACTGGAAGGCTGGCGGGGACAGCGGAACCATGAGTGGTGTCGTCGAAGGGGGTGCTGTCGACGAACCCGACACGCCGGCATCCGCCGGCCCCGCACGCCTCGAGCCATGCGGTCTGCCACATGCCTCCGGCACCGCCGCCGCTCCACGTGCCGGCATCGATGCCGACCGCCTGACCGGCGACCGGATCCCCGGTCAGGCGCGGAGGCGCCGTGTTGACCGGCCCGCCGACGCCGCCGCACACGCTGTTGGTATCGGCGACGATCGTACCCATCAGGTACCACGTCCGATGGGCGAACCTCGCGTACGCCGGGTCGGAGGAGGAGCTGAAGGCGCCCTCGCTGAGGCCCGGCGGGAAGACGGTCGGCTGAGACTCGATGAAGTTCGGGTTCTCCAGCAGGATGTTCGATTCGCCGTAGTCGATGAACACCGAGGTGTCATTCGGGTTGTACGCGGAGTAGACCACCCGCCCCTCCCACGGGCTGATCCGGGCGTCGCACGCGAGGGGCACCGGGTCGAACTCGGCGTACGCCGGCGCGGCGGTGAGCAGCGACGTCGCCAGGACGGCGACGGCGAGGAGTCGAAGGTGTTTCATCGGCGGGCCTCCCGGCAGGACCAGTCATACGGTGACAGCGCGTCACTGTAACCGCTGAGACCCGGGCGTGGAGCCGATCGGACAGATCAGCGGGTGCGAGGATGCAGCGGTGACCCAACGACCCGACGTCCGGCGCCGCCACCAGGACCGGAGCGAGGCCAGCCGGCGCCGCATCCTGGAGGTCGCTCGGCAGCTGCTCGAGGAGCGGTCGTTCCACGAGCTGTCGACCGAGGACGTCGCGCGGGGCGCCGAGCTCACCCGCACCGCCTTCTACCGCCACTTCGCCGACCTCGAGCAGCTCCTGCTGGCGCTCCTGGACGAGCTCGGCGCGGACCTCGACCTGGTCGCCGACCCCTGGGAGACGGGCGCGGACGGCGATCCGACCGAGCAGCTGCGCCGGGCGCTGGAGTCGTTGACCCAGCTGTTCGTCACCCATGGCCGACTGTTGCGGGCGCTGGTCGACGCGGCGTCCCAGTACGACGAGGTGGCGCGCCGGCACGCGGCGCTGGCCGCCGGCTTCAGCGGCTCGGCGGCCGCGCGAATCACCCTCGACATCGCGGCCGGCCGCAGCCAGGTCACCGCGCCGGAGGACGTGGCCGCGGCGCTGGTGTGGATGAACGAGCGCTACCTGCTCGACCTGTTCGGCCAGCAGCCGCTCGGTGACCCGGAGCGGGCCGCTCGCACGCTGACGGAGATCTGGTTGCGCACCGTCTACGGACGGAGCTGACCTCGCGCGTTGTTCGTACGTTCGTCCGTGATTCCCGGACGAACGTACGAACAACCCAGGAATAAGGTCTCGGTCAGGGCCGCAGTGCCGCGGCGTACACCCGGACGGGCGTGCCGCGTCCGTCGACCGTCTCCCGCTCGAGGGTGAGGCCGACCCGCTCGGCCACTCGCTGGGAAGGAACGTTCTCCGGGCGGATGATGGCGATCACCTCGTGCGCCCCACGGGAGCGAGCGAGCTCCCGGCACGCGAGGGCGGCCTCGGTGGCGAGACCGTGCCCCTGGTGCTCCGGCAGCAGGTGGTAGCCGAGCTCGAGACGCTCGACGCCGTCGACCCGCTGCCAGGTCAGCCCGCAGTCGCCGACGAACCGGCCGTCCTCGTCCTGGAGGACCCACAGGCCGTAGCCGTCGCGGGCGTAGTTGCGCTCGTTCCACGAGATCCAGTCCGCGGCCTCCTCGCGGGTGCGTGGTCGCGGGTAGAACGCCATCACCTCTGGGTCGCCGAGCAGGCGGGACATGTCGTCGAGGTCGCCGACGGTCATCCTCCGGAACCGCAGGCGCACGGAGACAGGCAGGCTCATGGGCGCAGGGCGCGGATCCGCGCGTCCAGGTCGCGGCGGTTGTCGCGCCGTACGACGACCTCGACGACCTCGATGCCGCCGTTCGGGCTGGCCAGCGCCTGCTCGAGCTCGGGCAGCGACCCGACCTTCCAGTGCGGGGTCCGGGTCGCCGCGCAGAGGGCGGCGAGGTCGACGCCGTGGGGGGTGCCGAAGAGCTTGTCGAAGCGGTCGTCGTACGCCGGGTCGCCCTGCTCGAGCATCGCGAAGATGGAGCCACCGTCGTCGTTGACGACCACGATCGTCAGGTCGGGCACGGGTTCGCCCGGGCCGATGACGAGGCCGTTGGCGTCGTGCAGGAAGGTCACGTCGCCCATCAGCGCGAACGCGCGAGTCGTGTCGGGCCGTGCCAGCGTCGCACCGATCGCCGTCGAGATGGTGCCGTCGATGCCGGACAGGCCGCGGTTGGCGACCACCTTACGGCGCGCGCCGACCTGGTAGCGCGGCACCATCAGGTCGAGGTCGCGGATCGGGCTGGACGCCCCGACGACGAGCAGACCACCGGGCGGCAGGGCGTGCGCGACCGCTCCGGCGACCTCGTACGGCGTGAGGTCCGGCTCCGCGGCGAGCAGCGCGTCGAGCTGGCGACCGACGCTCGCATCGGCCGCGTGCCACTCCTCCAGCCAGGCCGGGTCGTCGGCCCGCGCGGCGTGCGGGATGACCCCCAGCCGTTCGTCGACGGGGAACGGACGCTCGCTCCACACTCCCCGGGTCGGGGTGTCGACCACCTGGACGTCCTGGCGGGCGAGCAGCCGGCTCACCGGCCGGGAGAGCGTCGGGTGGCCGCAGACCACCACCCGCTCGATCCGGTCGCTCAGCTCCGTGGAGAGCAGCAGCCGGTAGGTGCGCAGCGCGTTGGCCCCGGTGCGGGAGCCGCTGCTGGGCTCGGCCAGCAGCGGCCAGCCACCCGCCTCGGCGAGCGCGCGGGCGTGCGGACCCGCGTCGTCCCCGGCGACCACGACCGTGCGCGGGCCGGACTCGAGCGTCACCGTCACCGCAGGAGTCGCACGCACCGGCGCGGACCCCGGGGTGACATCGGGCTCCCAGCGCGAGTCGGGCAGCAGGGGCTCGTCGAGCGGCACGTTGACGTGCAACGGGCCGGTCGTGCGCAGGTCGAGGTCGGCGGCGTCCTGGGTCGGGATGAGCGGGCCGAAGACGCCGACCTGGTCGGTGGTCTGGTTGGCGTTGGTGCCGCGCAGCCGAGCGGGCCGGTCAGCGGTGACGACCACGAGCGGCAGCCCGACGTGCGCGGCCTCGAGCACCGCCGGATGCAGGTTGGCCACGCCCGTGCCGGACGTGCAGATCACGGCCGCGCGGTTGCCGTTCTTGGTGAGCCCGAGCGCCAGGAAGCCGGCCGTGCGCTCGTCGATCCGGGTGTGCAGCCGGAGCAGCCCCGCAGCCGCCGCGTCGTACGCCGCGAAGCTCAGCGGGGCGTTGCGCGATCCCGGGGCGACCACAACCTCGGTGACGCCCGCCTCGATCAGCGCCGTGACGACGGCGCGCGCGGTGTCGGTGGCGCTCACGAGCGTCGATCCTGCCGCAGTCCTCGGACCTCGGCCAGCCGGGCCTCCCAGTGCGCCACCCGGTCGGGCGACGCGCTCACCAGCGACTCGTCCACGACCGGCAGCCGCACGGGCAGGGCACCGTCGACCGGGAGCAGCGACTCGGCCACGACATCGGACTCGAGGAGCTGCACCGTCGCGAGCCCACAGGCGTAGGGCAGCTCCGGCAGCGCGGCCGCGAGCGCGACGCCCGCGGCGATCCCGATCGACGTCTCCAGCGCCGACGACACGACCACGGGCAGTCCGATGTCCTCGGCGATCCGCAGGCACGCGCGTACGCCGCCGAGCGGCTGCACCTTGAGCACCGCCACGTCGGCGGCCTCGAGCTCGCGCACCCGGTAGGGGTCGGCGGCCCGGCGGATCGACTCGTCGGCGGCGATCGGTACGCCGACGGCCCGGCGTACCCGCGCCAGGTCCTCGACGGTGGCGACCGGCTGCTCGACGTACTCGAGCCCGCCCGCGGCCCGGTCGAGCACCGGGATGTTCGCCACGGCGGTGTCCAGGTCCCAGAGCCCGTTGACGTCGATGCGCACCCGGCCGTCGGGCCCGAGGGCGTCGCGGACCGCTTCGAGGCGGGCCTGGTCGTCGGCGAGGGTCTGCCCGGGTTCGGCGACCTTGACCTTGGCGGTGCGGCAGCCGCCGCGCAGCACGATCGCGTGCGCCTGCTCGGGGCCGACCGCGGGGACGGTGACGTTGACCGGCACGCTCGTCCGCACGGGAGCAGGCCAGTCACCGGCGGCGGCCTCCTCCGCGCAGCGCAGCCACGGCTCGGCGACCGCCGCGTCGTACTCCAGGAACGGGCTCCACTCCCCCCACCCGGCCGGGCCTGGGATGAGCACGCCCTCACGCACGGTGATGCCGCGGAAGCGGGTGCGCATCGGCAGGCTGTAGACCCTCACACCAGCCCCCGCAGCGCGAGACGATCGGGCTTGCCGTTGGCGAGCAGCGGGATCTCGTCGAGCACGACCACCTGCCGCGGCGCCCAGGACCGCGGGTGCGCCTCGGCGACCCACGCCCGGAGCTCATCGAGCCGTTCGGTGGTCGAGCCTGTCGAGGCCCCGACGACATAGGCGACGAGCCGGTTGCCCCACTCCTCGTCGGGTACGCCGAGCACCTCGGCCGCGAGGATGTCGGGGTGCTCACGCAGGCGAGCGGCGACGGCCGGCGCGGGCACGTTGACCCCGCCACTGACCACGACGTCGTCGATCCGCCCGAGGACGTGCAGCCGCCCGTCCTCGTCGAGCCGGCCGGCGTCGGAGGTCAGGAACCAGCCGTCGACGAGCACCTCCGCGGTCGCCACCGGGTCGCCGTCGTACCCCTCGAGCAGCGTCGGCCCGCCGATCCGGATCCGGCCGCCGGCATCGAGCGCAACCGCCACCCCGTCGAGCGCGTAGCCGTCGTAGACGCAGCCCCCCGCGGTCTCGGCGGAGCCGTACGTCGCGACCACCCGCACGTCGGCGTCGGCGGCACGGCGGCGCAGCGCCGGGTCCATCGGCCCGCCGCCCAGCAGCACGGTGTGAAAGCCCCGGAGAGCGTCTGCGTCGGTCTCGAGCAGCCGGTGCAGCTGGGTCGGCACGAGCGAGACGAACGCATCGGTGGTCGAGCTTGTCGAGACCCGAGCCGCGTCGGCGAACGAGCCGTGGTCCTCGAGCAGCACCGGCTCGTGGCCGGCGACGAGGGAGCGGCAGACGACCTGCACGCCCGCGACGTACGACGCCGGCAGCGCAAGCAGCCAGCGGCCGGAGCCTCCCAGCCGACGCGCGGAGGCCGCCACCGACGCGAGCACGGCGGCCCGGGAGAGGGCGACCCGCTTCGGTGCGCCGGTCGAGCCAGAGGTCTCCACGACCCACGGACCCGGGTCGTCGGCGGCCAGCCAGCTGTCGAGCTCACGGACCGCCATATTCACGCGACCGACACTATCCGGGCGTGATGGGATACGCCGGTGCCCACCCGCCTCGACCGGTTCCTCCCGCCGACGCCGCTGGCACGTCGGCTCTCGATGCAGTCGATCCTCTTCGCGTTCGGCGAAGGTGCGTTCATCACCGGCAGCGCCGTCTTCTTCACCCAGGTGGTGGGCCTCAGCGCCGCCCAGGTCGGCCTCGGCCTGACCGCCTCCGGGATCGCGTCGTTCGCCCTCGCCGTCCCCTTGGGCAAGGTGACGGACCGGATCGGCCCGAAGCGGATGTGGGCGATCGCGGCGGGCGGCGAGGCAGCGCTGTACGCCGTGTGGCCGTTCATCGGGGGCTTCGCGACCTTCCTCGCGATGATGGTGCTGCTCGGCCTGGTCGACACCGGCGGGCGGTCGGGCCGAGGGGCCTACACGATCGACGTGTTCCCTCGCGAGGAGCGGGTCCAGTCGATGGCGTTCATGCGGGCCGCGCTCAACATCGGATTCACGTTCGGCGCCCTCCTCGGCGGTCTCGCGCTCGCCCTCGACAGCAATGCCGTCATCCGCGCGGTGCCCTGGCTGACGGCCGTGATCCTGGCCTGCAACTCGGTGCTGATCGCCCGGCTGCCGGCGGTCCACCACGAGACGGAGGCGGCGACGCCTTCCGAGAAGGCGCTCAGCCCGGCCGCCCTGCGCAACAAGGGCTTCCTCGTGCTCAGCACCTGCAACGGCGTCCTCGGCACCAACCAGGTGCTGCTCAACGTCGTCATCCCGCTGTGGCTGGTCCAGGAGACCGACGCGCCGCAGGTGCTGCTGGCCTGGCTGTTCGGCACCAACACCGTGATGGCGGTGCTGTTCCAGGTGCCAGCGGCGCGCGGCGTGAACTCGGTGGCGACCTCGCTGCGCGCGGCCCGGATCAGCGCCGGGTTCTTCACGCTCTCCTGCGTGATCGTGCTGCTCACCCACGACACGCTCGGCTGGGCCACGATCGCCCTGGTCTGGCTCGGCCACGTCACGGTCACCGGGGCCGAGCTCTTCCAGTCCGCGGCGCAGTGGGGCTTCGTGTCCGAGCTCTCCGACCCCGAGCGCCGTGGCGAGTACCAAGGTGCCGCGCAGCTCGGCGGCACCCTCGGCGGCGTGTGGGCGCCGGCCGCCTTCACCTTCCTCGCGATCCACTGGGGTACGCCGGGCTGGCTGCTGATCGCCACCGTCATCGTGGTCGCCGTGGCCGCGATGGGTCCGGCCGCCAGGTCGGCCGAGCGCTACCTGGCGCACGCGAAGCAGCCGGCGGCTGCTTGAATCCTCGTTTGTGGCAACTCCAGCTCAGTGGCTCGCCGGCGCGCGACCGCGCACCCTCCCCGCAGCCGTGTCCCCCGTGCTCGCGGGCACCGGCGTCGCGGCGTACGTCGACTCCTTCGTGTGGTGGAAGGCGCTGCTGGCGCTCGTCGTCGCGCTCGCGCTCCAGGTGGCGGTCAACTACGCCAACGACTACTCCGACGGCATCCGCGGCACCGACGCCGACCGGGTCGGTCCGCTGCGGCTCGTCGGGTCCGGGGCGGCAGCTGCCGCCGCGGTGAAGCGGGCCGCCTTCCTCGCGTTCGGCGTCGCCGCTGTCGCGGGCCTTGCGCTGGCCGCCACGACCGCCTGGTGGCTGCTCGCGGTCGGACTGGTGTCGGTGCTGGCCGCGTGGTTCTACACCGGCGGCTCGAAGCCCTACGGCTACCTCGGCCTCGGCGAGGTCATGGTCTTCGTCTTCTTCGGCCTGGTCGCCGTCGTCGGCACGACGTACGTGCAGACCGAGACCTGGGAGTGGGCCTCGCTCTGGGCCGCCGTCGGCATCGGCGCGCTGGCCTGCGCGATCCTGGTCGCCAACAACCTGCGCGACATCCCGACCGACACCGTTGCCGGCAAGCGCACCCTCGCCGTCGTGCTCGGCGACCGCCGCACCCGTCTCCTGTACGCCGTGCTCGTGGTGGCCGCCGCAGCCGCGGTCGTCGCGGTCGCCGCGGTCACCTCGTGGTGGGTGCTGGTCGGACTGGGCTTCCTCGCGCTGGCGCTGCCCGCCACGCGCACGGTGCTGAGCGGTGCCGTCGGACCCGCACTGATCCCGGTGCTGCAGCAGACCGGGCTCGCCGAGCTCGCCTGGGCGGCGCTGGTCGCCGCCGCACTGGTCGTCTGCGGCTGAGGGCCACCCAGGCCCGGCGTACGCTCGAGGCATGCTCTGGGTGATCGTGCTGATCGTGGTGGTGGCCGTGCTGGCCTACCGCTTCCGGGTGCCGCTGCTGGCGAAGCTGCTCGGCCAGGACCGCCCGCGCATCGAGCGGCGGCTCAACCAGCGCAAGCGCTGACCTGCCGACGACTCACTCGTCGACGTCTTCCTTCGCCCGCATCTCGTCGATCTTGCTGGTCATCGCCTCGGCGCGGGTCTGCACCCGGCGGGCGAGCGCCTCACGCTGGTGGTTGAGCACGAAGTACGACCCCAGGCCACTCATCACGAACGCGATGACCACGGCCCAGATCACCACCACCGAGCCGGCGATCGCGAACCACACGCCGATCACGATCCCGAGCGATGCCAGGAACAGGACGATGCGCAGCAGGGTGTAGATCCAGAACTCCTTCACCCCTCCAGCGTATGCCGTGACCAGGCGGGCCCTACGCTGGGAGGGTGAAGTTCCTCCTGGTGGTGATCCTGATCGCGGTCGCGGTCTATCTCATTACCCGCGCGATCCAGCGACGCGGTATCGCCCCGGCCCCCAAGCCGCGTCCGAGACGCCCGGAGCCGCCGAGGTTCGTCGGTCCGGACGACGACCCCGACTTCCTGCGGGACCTCGACCGCAAGCGCAAGCACCCCGAGGATCCCGACTCCGCCTGACAGAGGTTGAGTCGGGACTTCTGACCGTCGAGTCGGGACTTCTGACGGTTGAGTCCGGACTTCCGTACGCAACCGATACCGGCACTCCCGACTCAACCTGTCAGAACTCCCGATTCAAGCGTCAGAACTCCCGATTCAACGGGTGGGTCTCCGGGACGACCTGGATCTGCTTGGCGCCCCCGGCGTACGAGTGCTGCGACGTCGACGAGAAGTAGTTGATCCCGATGAAGTTGAACCACAGGGTCGCGACGCCGACCAGCGCGAGGATCGCCGCGTTGCGGCCCTTCCAGCCGGCCGTGGTGCGCGCGTGGAGGTACGCCGCGTAGACGACCCAGGTGATGAACGCCCAGACCTCCTTGGGGTCCCAGTTCCAGTACGACGACCAGGCCTGGTGGGCCCAGATCGGGCCGGTGATGAGGACCGCGAAGGTCCACACCGGGAAGCCGAACGCGTGGATCCGGTAGGCGATGCGGTCGAGCACGTCGAGCGACGGGACGCGCGAGAGCCAGCCCCCGACGATCCCGGACGCCTCACGTGAGCCGACGCGCGCCTTCACGAGGTACGCCGCCGACACGATGCCGCCGAGCGTGAACGCGCCGGTGGCCAGGATCGCCGAGACGACGTGGATCACGAGCCAGTAGGAGTTGAGCGCCTCGGTGAGCTCCGCGACGGGCTCGTAGAGCCACAGCACGGCCACCATCAGGCACACCAGCACGAACGTCACGACGATCGGCGCCATCCACTGCAGCGCGAAGCGGCGGTGCAGGACGACGTACGCCGCGGCGACGACGAACGTGCCGCTCAGCGTGAACTCGTACATGTTGCCCCACGGGACCCGGTTCGGGTCCGCGGCCA
>Ga0164307_10000358_pt1 | contig 20343 bp, 21 predicted proteins | sample Whisoiple_243_MG_FD_110214 | JGI IMG/M metagenome (GOLD analysis project Ga0164307, IMG submission 110214) | Soil microbial communities amended with fresh organic matter from upstate New York, USA - Whitman soil sample_243_MG | ecosystem: Environmental > Terrestrial > Soil > Unclassified >...
AACTCCTCAGCGATGTTGTCCGCGGTCTCCGGCATCGAGTCGGTGCCGAACTTCTCCCGCATCACCGGGTTGACGAACCGCCAACCGATGGTGGTGTCATGGATCTCGGCGCTTCTGGAAAATGCCGAGGTCGCCTTGGGCATGACGAACGGGGCACGGGACATGCTCTCCACACCGCCGGCCAGGACCAGGTCGGCGTCACCGGAGCGGACCGCCCTCGATGCCATGGCGATGGCGTCCAGGCTGGACCCGCAGAGCCGGTTGACCGTGCCGCCCGGCGCCGAGACCGGCAGTCCTGCGAGCAGGGTGGCCATCCGGGCGACGTTGCGGTTGTCCTCGCCGGCCTGATTGGCGCAGCCGAGCAACACGTCGTCCAACTCGTCCCAGTCCACCGACGGCAACCGTCCGCTGAGTTCGCGCAACACGTGCGCGGCGAGGTCATCCGGACGGACGGCAGCCAACCCGCCGCCGTACCGGCCGAAGGGAGTGCGCACCCCCTCCACCAGGAACGCCTGCCGGCCGGCCGAGGCCGTCATGACGCACCGATGATCGCGTCGCGGAGCCGGAACTTCTGAATCTTGCCGGTCGACGTCGATGGCAATTCGGTCATCACTTCCAGGCTCTCCGGCCAGTACTGCCGGGCCAGGCCTTTCTCGCCGAGGAATTGCTGCATCTCGGTGAAAGTGAACTCCTGCACGCCGGGCTTGAGCACGACGCACGCGCAGGCCCGTTCCTGCAGCCTGGGATCCGGAATGCCGACCACCGCGACGGTCGCGATCTTCGGGTTCTCGTAGAGCGCGTTCTCCACGTAGGCGACCGGGATGTTCTCCCCGCCGCGGATGATGACGTCCTTGGTCCGACCGGAGATCCGCAAATAGCCCTCGGCGTCGATGCGCGCGATATCGCCGGTGTCGAACCACCGACCTTCGAACAACTCCCGGGTCATTTCCAGCCGTTTGGCGTAGCCGGCGAACAGGAACGGCCCGGTGACCTGCAGGCGGCCGTCGGTATCGGCCGGCAATTCGGTGCCGTCGACGTCGACGACCCGGATCCGCATCCCGGGCAACGGGTAGCCGTCGCGCTCGATCACCTTCTGCTCCGGGTCGCCGGGGATGCCGAGAGTGACCAGGGCGTCCTCGGTCTGACCCCAGCCGCTGACAACGGCCAGATCGGGCCACCGCTGCTTGGCCTGCCGGACGATGGCCGGCGGGATCGGGGCGCCGAAGCAGCAGAACCGGACCAGCGATGACACGTCGTGCGCGTCGATGTTCGGCGCGTTCAGCGTGTCGTGCAGGAATGGCGTCGCCGCCGAGGTGCAGGTGATCCCGTGTTTCTCGATGAGTTCGACGAACTGTTCGTTGCTCCACACGTCCTGGTACACACCCGTCGCGCCGAGCTGGGTCTGCAGGCGGACGCCGTAGAGCAGACCGGTGAGGTGCGCAACGGTGGATGCCATGTGGATGACGCTGTCACTGCTGACCCCCAACCGCTCGGGCAACGGCGCGATCGCCGCGACGAGGGTGTTGTGGGTGTGCATGACACCCTTGGGCTCGCCGGTGGTTCCTGAGGTGAACATCAGCAGCGTGACGTCGTTCGGATCCGGACGTACCGCGGTGAGTTCGGCCGGGTCGCGGCGCTGCTCCCACGGGGTGGCCATGAACGATTCCCAGGACGGGTTCGCGTCGCCGGGTTGGCCGTCGACAACGAACACGTGCTGCAGGGCCGGCCAGCTCGGACGAAGACGGTCTGCCATCGCCGGGTAGTCGAACTTGCGGAAGGTCCTGGGGATCACCAGCACCTTGGATTCTGCGAAACCGACCATGAAGCCGATCTCGCGGTCCCGGTAGATCGGAATCAGCGGGTTGCTGACCGCACCGATCCTGGTCGCCGCGAAATGCAGGACGAGAAATTCGATCCAGTTCGGTAGCTGGAAGGAAACCACATCACCGGACTGCACCCCCAGTTCGAGGAGACCTGAAGCGCAGCGGTCAGTTTCGGCCTGCAGCTCGCGGTAGGTCAGCTGCCGGCGGGAGTCGACGGCGGCGATCTTGTCTGGGGTGCGGGCGACCGCGTCGTCGAGGAAGTCGGTGATGGTGCGGTTGGACCAGTACCCCGCTGCGGTGTACTCATCGATGGTCTCTGGGGTGAGGATCGTCGCGAACGTCATCTCTAGGTCTGCTCTCAGCTCATCGTGAGACCGCCGCTGACGCTGACGGTCTGGCCGGTGATGTACGCGGCGTCATCGGAGGCGAAGAAGGCGACGGCGTTCGCCAGGTCGGACGGATCAGCGAGCCGGCGGAAGGGGATCGCCTTGGTCAGTGCCTCGCGGAGCTTCGGGTTGTCGCCGCCGATCGAGGCGAACAGCGGGGTGTCGGTGGGGCCCGGGCACACGCAGTTGACGTTCACCTGGTGCCGGGCCATCTCCCGGGCGGTGGCCTTGCTGAAGGCGATGACGCCGCCCTTGGCAGCCGAGTACACCGCTTCTCCTGACGAGCCGACGCGACCGGCATCGGAGCCGAGGTTCACCACCGAACCGTAACCCTGGGCGGCCATGATCGGCAGAACGGCCTTGGAGGTGTTGAACACGCCGTAGAGGTTGATGGCGATGACCCGGTCCCAGTCCGCCTCGTCGCTGTCGACGAACGGACCGACCTTGTCCCACCCGGCATTGTTGATCAGAACGTCGATCCGGCCGAACTTCTCGTTGACCGTACCGACCATTTCGGCAACCGAATCCTTGCTGGTGACGTCGACCCGCAGGCCGACGGCACCGCCGCCGAGCTCCTTGGCAGCGGTCTGCGCCGCCTGCTCGTCGATGTCGGTGACCACAACGGTTGCGCCCTCGGTGGCCAGTTTCTCGGCGATGCCGCGGCCGATGCCGCGCCCCGCGCCGGTGATGATTGCGATCTTGTTGTCGAGCTTGCCCATGAGTGTCTCCTTGGTTGTTCGGTACGTCGTTGTGGTCGGTCGGGTGGTTGCCGTGAAGTTGTTCTGCCCCCGGCCAGGTCGGCGTGACCAGGCCGGGGGCGGCAAACGGTGCGGCGTGCGCCGTCGGGTTCAGGGGGCCAGAGCCCGTCCCAGCTTCTGCCGGGAGATGATCAACTTCATGATCTGCGCGGTGCCGTCTCCGATCTGCAGTCCCAGCACGTCGCGCAGGCGTTGTTCGATGGGCTTCTCGGTGCGGTAGCCGAACTGGCCGTGCAGCAGCAGGCAGTTCTGAACCACGTCGAAGGCCGTCTTCGGTGCCCACCACTTGCACATCGCGGCCTGCGAGGTGTGCGGCAATCCCTGGTCCTTGAGCCACAGCGTCTGGTAGCAGAGCAGCCGGGCGGCGGTCAGCAGTGTCTCGGCCTCGGCCAGCGGGAACGCCACGCCCTGGTTCTTGCTCAACGGCTTGTCGAACGCCTCCCGCCGCGAGACATACTCCCAGGTTTCGTCGACGGTGACCTGCGCAAGGCCGATGCACTGCAGACCGATCAGCGCCCGGCTGAAGTCGAAGCCCTGCATGACCTGGGTGAAGCCCTGGCCTTCCTGGCCCAGCATGTTCGCTGCCGGCACCCGGACATCGTCGAAGTGGACGGCACCGCGGCGGACCGCCCTGGTGCCCATGTCCGAGTACGCCTCCTTGGTGACTCCGGGCTGATTCAGCTCGACCACGAAGGCACTGATGCCGCGGCCGCGACCTTCGTCGGCCGTGCGGGCGAAGACCACCGCAGCGGCCGCATCCCCGCACAGGGACAACGATTTCACCCCGTTCAGCACGAAGTCACCGCCGACCCGTTCGGCCCGCAACCGCGGGTTGCCGGCATCTGATCCGGCATGTGGCTCACTCAGCCCGATCCCGACGATTTCCTCGCCGCTGCAGATCTTCGGCACCCACTGCTCGGCGACTTCCCGACCGGCGTTGCCGGCCAGGATCTGACCGACCAGGGATCCGACCACCTGGACGTAGGCGACATTGAAGTCGCCGGTCGCGATCTTCTCGGTGATCAGACCCGAGGTCAGCCGGTCGACGCCGCGGCCCCCCAGTTCGACGGGGATCTCCGGAGCGATGAACCCTCGGCTCCCCATCTCCAGTCGGACGTCCCGTTCGATTCGTCCCTCCTGCTCGCGCGCCTGATAGCGCGGCGCCAGCCGGTCGAGCGCGAACTGCCCGGCCCCCTTCACGGCGGCCTGTTGCTGTGCTGTCAGTGCGAAATCCATGACGTCCTTCTTCGTTGAATCGACGCTGGTGAAACCGGTGTCGGATCGGATCGGTGGGGCTCAGTGCCAGTTGACGTGTGAGACGAAATCGGCCGGACGCTTCTCCGCGAAGGCAGCAGCGCCCTCCAGTCCCTCCGGGGATGCGGTGAACAGGTCGAGCGCTGACATCGCGAGATTGCTCAGGCCGGCCTGGTGGTCGGTGTCGGCGTTGAACGACTGCTTGAGGAAACGAAGCGCGGTGGGACTCTTCTCGGCGATCTCCCTGGCCCAGCTCTTCGCCTCCGCCAGCAACTGGTCGGCGGGAACTACCGCGTTGACCAGACCCCAGCGTTCGGCGGTCGCCGCGTCGTACATCCGGCACAGGTACCAGATCTCCCGCGCCCGCTTCTCACCGACAACCCTTGCCAGATAGGCGGATCCGAAACCCGCATCGAATGATCCGACCTTCGGTCCGGCCTGACCGAAGCGAGCCGTCTCGGACGCGATGCTCAGGTCGCACAGCACATGCAGTACATGGCCGCCGCCCACCGCGACGCCGTTGACCGCGGCGATCACCGGCTTGGGGATGTCCCGGATCAGCTTGTGCAGGTTGCCGATCTCGAACATGCCGCTTTCGGTGGGGCCGTAGTCACCGGTCTCCGCCCGCTGCTTGACATCGCCGCCGGTGCAGAACGCCTTCTCTCCCTCACCGGTCAGGATCACCGCCTGGACACCCTTGTCCGCCCAAGCAAGCCGGAACGCCTTGATCAGTTCTTCGACTGTCCGACCGCGGAAGGCGTTGTAGCGGTGCGGGCGGTTGATCGTGATGACTGCGACCGGTCCGTCGATCTCGTACCGGATGTCTTCGTAGGTCTGACCCATTTCATTGTCTCCAGTCATTGTGCCAGGCAGTTGATGTTTTTTGAATGACTCCTCATTCAGAACTGATGGCTACGCTAGCGGTGCGCGAGCGCAGCGTCAACCCCGCCGGCGAACTTTTTTGGCCCGCCTTCGCAGAGTTCTGCCTGGTAGACCAGCTAGGATGAACCGCAGTTCAGTTCTTCGACGACGATGATGCAGTCCGGAGGGGGCATTGATGACCGACACGGCCGTGATCGACGAGGGTCGGGAAGCTGCTCGCAACGCCAGAGTGGCCGCAAGAGTCAACCGACGCCGTCGGCAGATTCTGGCGGCGGCAACGCATCTCATGCAGCGGTCAGGATTTCATGCCATCTCGATGCAATCCGTTGCCGACGAGGCGAAGATCAGCGTCGGCCTGATCTACCAGTACTTTGGCAACAAGGACGATCTGCTCCGCGGCGTCGTCGTCGATATCCTCGAGGACTTCCGCGATCAGATTCCCCGCGCACTCGAGCTGGCCGGAGCCGACCCGGTCGAACGGCTGACAACCGCCTTTCGGACCTGCTGTCTGGTTGTCGACGCGAAACGGGCGGCGGTGAACCTGACCTACCGGGAGAGTAAAACGCTGTCGTCAGAGGGCCTTTCCCAGATCAAGTCGCTCGAATTCGAGACGGCCGAGCCGATCCGCCAGGTCTACCGGGACGGCGTGACCGCCGGTGCTTTCCTCGACATCGACGCCCGGCTGGTAGCCCACAACATCCTGCTCACGGCGCACGGGTGGGCCCTGAAACACTGGAACCTGGCCAGCTGGCTCAGCCTGGACGAGTACATCGAGCAGGAACTGGCAATGCTGTTGGCATCGGTCCGGGCGGATCGATCGGAGGTGCACGTTCCGGTCGAGGGATGATCCCGCAGGTCGGCAGGCACGAGGACGACGACGACGCCGCTTCATCGGTAGCGCCGGGTCGGGTCACCTTCCGGTCGGTTGGCGGCGCCGACATCGAGAAGCTCGGCCCAGTCATGAATCTTCACCCGTTTTCGGCCGTCCGGCTCACCCTTCACGATTTCCGCGCGATCGATCTGCTCCCACCCGGCCCAGTCGATGACGTCCACGCCACGGGATCGGAGCAGGCTCAGCAGCTGCTCGGTGTCGCGGCGAGGTGCCGGCGGCAGAGCAGGCAGATCGTCGAGCAGGGTGGCCACCGTGTCCGACGCGTCCTTACGGTTAGCCCCGATCAGCCCGTTCGGGCCGTGTTTGATCCATCCTGCGACATACATCCCGGGAACGATGCGACCATCGGACAGTACGGCTCCGTGCCTGTTCGGTATGACGCCCGAAGTCGCATCGAAGGGCAGGCCTTCCGCCGCCAGTCCGAGGTAGCCGATCGAACGCACCACCATCTGCACCGGCAATCGTTCGATCTGCCCGGTGCCGACCAACCTGCCGGTGCTGTCGAACGTTGTGCTTTCCACTTCGAGACCATCGACCCGATCGGTGCCGATGACGGCGTGTGGCCGACGCATGAACCTGAAATGCAGCCGTTTGCTCCTCCCTTGCGACTCCTGGCCCGCGAAGGAGCGCAGTACATCGACAGCATGGTGTCGGGCGGGGTCACTCATCAGGTGGCCGTGCATCCGCTCGTCCACCACCAGTTCATCTGCCCGAAGCAGCACGTCGACATCGGCCAGTGCGGCGAACTCGTGCAATTCCTTACTACTGAACCTCGCCTGCGCGACACCTCGACGAGCAAGGATGTACACGTCCCGTACCGGGCTGCCCGCCAACTCCTTCAAAACGTGTTCCGGCACATCGGTGCTCCGCAATCGCTCGACCGATGTGAGGAGCATGCGCGCGACGTCCAGCGCGACGTTGCCCGCGCCGATGACAGCGACACTGCCTGCTGTGAGGGCGATTCCGTCGACGGGCGCGTCAGGGTGACCGTTGTACCAGGAGACGAACTCGGTGGCCGAGATACTCCCCGGAAGGTCCTCGCCCGGGACGGACAGTCGACGATCGGCGCTGGCGCCACAAGCCACGATGATCGCGTCGTAGTGATCGTGCAGTTCGGCGAGCGTCACATCCCGGCCGAGCTGGACGTTGCCCAGGAAACGGACCTCCGGCCGCACCATCACCCTGCGCAGCTGTTCGATGATCGACTTGATCTTCGGATGGTCCGGCGCGACGCCGTACCGGACCAGCCCGAACGGCACCGGCAGTCGGTCGTAGACGTCGACGTTGACCGGGACGGCAGCGTCCACCAGTGCCTGCGCCGCGTAGATACCTGCCGGGCCCGCTCCGATGACCGCGACCCGTGCCACTCGCACACCGGCACCACCGTCGGCCGTCACGAGAATTCGCTTCGTGCCACCGTCGCGGCTCCTTCCACCGGTTGAGGTCGATGGTAGGACTGGTGGGACGAGACCCGCTCTTTCCAGGATCCGCCGCGCCGAACGACTGCCGCGACGAAAGAACTCCGGCGAAATGTGCGGATGTCAGGCTTGCTGGCAGGGCGCGTCCGCGCCGGACTCAGCTCCAGCCACCCAGTTCGCAGTGCAAAATTAATGATTGCACTAGTTCTTTCGCGAATGGATTGCCGTCCTCCTCCTACGATGCCCCCATTTCCTGAACCGCCGCGGGTCAGTTGACGATCGTGATGTTCAGTGCTGCAATATCTTTCGCGGCACCCAACAGCATGTCTGAGTGGCGATTGCGTCCCACATCCTCTGATACGGGCTATTCTCGACGCCGAGCGTCCAGTCCCATCGACTACGCCGAAAGGGGTATCGTCATTCCCATGGCCCTGATCACCCGTGTTTACCTCGTCGACGATCTCGACGGTTCCGAGGACGACGTCAGCACCGTCACGTTCACCCTCGACGGCAAGGATTACGAGATCGACCTTTCCGCCGGCAACGCCGACCGCCTCCGCGGGAAACTCGCGAAGTTCACCGATGCGGCATCCCCGGTACGGACGAAAGGCGCTCCCACCCAACGTAATTCGCGTGCGGCGCTGCCGAGGACCAGTCGCGACCAGACGCAGGCGGTTCGGGATTGGGCTCGCAGCAATGGACACGAGGTCTCCGATCGCGGCCGCATCTCCCGGTCCATTCAGGAGGCATTCGACGCGGCCCATTGACCCCGTCACAATCCCGCCCTTCGCTGTCAGCTCTGAGCACTCTGTCTCTCTCGAATCCCTTTGACCAATTTTGCCCGAATTCCCGGACGGTCGTCACCCGCGGCAACTCTTGAATCGACAGTTCGGCGCGGTCGATCGTTCCGGGTGGTCGGATCGTCGGTCACGGCGCACCACCACGTGGTGAACGACGCCTTGGCTGCGCGAGAGTTCAGTTGGTCAGCCGCGATCGATGACACCGGGGGTGGCATCAGGCCCGGTCGGCTCCACGGGTGCCGGCCGATGCTGGCCCTCGGCGAGATAGGCGAGACGGCGGAGGGTCTCGGTGTTCCGCCAGTTCAGCAGTACGTCGAGGATCGGTTGCGGGACCAGGACTCCTGGCCCCTTGACTGCATCCTCGGTGATGGTCACCCGGCACCCGGCGGGAATCTGCTGGACCTCGATGAACACGTCCGCCTCGCCGGCGGGCCAGGCACGGGCACGAAGTCGCACGGAGCGGAACGGGTCGATCTCGACGACGCTGGTGGTGTCGTCGATCAGCAAGGGCCAGCTCCCCACCGAATGATGGATCTTTGAGTCTGCCTTCGGCCAAGTCGCATCGACATCCCTGATCCTCGACGCACCGACCACCCACACCGCGAACAACCAGCCATCCTCGAGGACGCCGAAGACCTCCTCCGGCGTGCAGTTCATCTCCCGCTGTGTCCTGGACACGGTTTCCTGCTCTCTGGATCCGATCGAGTCGGCGCGGTTGCCCGTCCGGGATGTTCCCCGCACGCCGGGTGTAAAACCGCGAGTAACTGGACTTTCGGGTGACCGTCGAGCGGTCGCGGGCGTCGGGCACCCGTAGCATTGCCGTACCGCAAAATGGCATGGGTCGTCGCGGCGACGCGACCGACCGCGGCGCCGCCACCAATTCAAGGAGTGTGCATGCCGGGTCTGGTGCTGCCGTGGTGGGTGGGGCCGCTGGTCATGCTGTTCGGTGCGCTGTTCCTGGTGATGGGCGGCTCGACCCTGGTCAGTTCACGGCTTCGGCAACGGACCTGGCTGCCACAGACGGGGCGGGTGGTCGGTTCTCGGCTGGACGGCGACGGCCATATCCGGGCTCAGGTCGCCTTTCAGTACGAGGGCCGGCCGATCACCTTCTGGAACCGGTTCACCACTGGCACCGGTATCGATCCCGTAGGCCGTGATGTCGACATCCTGGTGAACCCGGCCGACCCGACAGATGCCGTCGTTGTGCGGGGAGCCGCGCGGCCGTCAACGGTCGGCTGGGCATTCGTGGCGTTCGGCGTGATCGCGGTCGTCATCGGGATCGTCCTGACCGTTGCCGGCTGACGCTCCCGATCACTGCTGTCCGGCACGTTGGGCCGCCATGAATTCTCGCCCCGGCGTGGGGTCGACCCCGAACGATTCTGCGTAACGCTCGTGAACCTCCTCCCACGGTTGATGCGCCTCCTCTTCGGAGAGGTAGCCGCCGTCCAGCAGGGGCTCGAGCCGCGAGAGGTAGGCATCCCAACCGGCAGCCGTCTGCGCCGCGCGCGTGCGGTCGTCGAAGACATGGGTGAAGACCAGCCGACAACCGCCGTCCTCGGCGGCGAGATCGAAGCTGTACGTCTCGCCGGCGAACGTCCACGACAGCCGATGAGGTTCATCGACCTCCGTCACCTCACCGGTCAGCCCGTAGGCCTCGATGGTCTCGCCCGTCGCGGGCGTCCAGTCGGCCGCAGCAGGGAACCATCGCTCCAATTCGGCCGGCACGCTGATCGCCCGCCAGACCCGCTGGACAGAGTGCGTGAGCATGCGCTCGAAGCGCAAAGCCGGTCGGCCGTTGATCGTCTCGAGTGTTCCGTCGGTCATGGGTTCTCCTCCAGGTGTTGTTCCAGGGCGTCGAGGCGCTCGGACCAGAACCCGCGGTAGGGCTCGAGCCATCGATCGACCTCGGCGAGGGGTTCGGGTGACAGCGCGTACAGCCGCTGTTTGCCCGCTGCGCGCACCACGACCAGCCCAGCTTCGCGCAGAACTTTGAGGTGCTTGGACACCCCTGGCTGACTGAGTTGAATGCGGTGCACCAACTCTCCCGCGGGCCGCTCGCCATCCCGCAGCAGGTCGAGGATCTGTCTGCGGTGAGGCTCGGCCAAGGCCGCGTAGGCACTCATGCAGTCATATTACTACCTAGCAATATGTCTTCGGCAAGTGGCGAGCAGCCTCAGCTCGATCGGGGATCCGGCTCCGGCTCCTAGGAGGACATCCCGGCCATGTTCTGGACGACTGACCTCGGCGCGGAGCACTGCACCTGCGCCGCCCTCTGCCGGGCGACAGAATGGCCGTCGGCAGCCATGCATTGCCAGGGAGAACCAATCCGATGGGAGTGACCGATGGACCTGGGTCTGACCGGACGTACCGCGCTGGTGTGTGCATCAACCGGAGGGCTCGGTGCTGCCACTGCACGGGCGCTGGCCGCAGAGGGCGCGAACGTGGTCGTCAGCGGGCGCCGAGCACAGCAGGCAGGTGATCTCGCGGCAGAACTGCCCAGCGCCATCGGTGTGCCCGTGGACCTGATGACACCCGATGGTCCCGAGGTGTTGTTCGCAGCAGCCGTTGCGGCGTTCGGATCGGTCGACATCCTGGTGCTCAACGGACCGGGACCCCGCCCGATGCCGGCGACGAAGATCACCGCAGACCAGGTCGCGGCGGCGACGGATCAGCTCGTCCGCCCGCACATCGCGCTGGTCCAACTGGCATTGCCCGGTATGCAGCAACGCAGCTGGGGCCGAATCCTCGCGATCGGTTCGTCGGGTGTCGCCGCTCCGCTGCCCTATCTCGGGCTTTCCAACCTCGGCCGCGCCGCGCTCGGCGGCTACCTCAAGACACTGGCCGGCGAGGTGGCCAAGGACGGGATCACGGTCAACATGCTGCTCCCCGGCTCCATCGAGACACCCCGGTTGGCGTCGCTCGATCAGACTGCCGCGGAAATGTCGGGCCGGACCGTCGAAGCAGTGCAGGCCGAGGCCCAGCACCAGATCCCGGCGGGTCGCTACGGCAGGCCGGCGGAATTCGGTGCGGTCGCAGCCTTCTTGTGCAGCGATCAGGCCTCGTACGTCACCGGAACGGCGACGAGATGTGACGGTGGCCTGGTGAAGAATCTCTGACGTTTCAACAGTTCGGCCCCGGTCCTGATCTGTTGGTGCTCATCCCCTTTCGATCACGGCAGCAGTCTCGGAGACGATCACCCGACTGTGGGATCGACCTCGCCGTCGGCCGGATCATCCGATCCTTGCCGGACCACCGGCCTTCGCGGGCGGGTGTCGACGTGCAGTTGAAAGATGTCGGGCCGGCCGTCATGGCCAACCGAGTCGAAGAACCGACGGGCAGCGCGCACCGACGCCAGGTCGGCGTCGGTGTGGCGCGGGCGGGCTCTCCGAGTGCCCGGTGACGGCCCCGGGCACCACACCCGCCTGATCGACCAGCATCGCGTACCAGTTAGCGTCGCTGTCCCAGATCGGTCTCGAGTCGATCCAGATGGGTCCCGGGAATGAACGCCTCAGGAAACACCACAATGCCGGCGACCACCGTCGGAAGCCCGCTGCAGCAACATGATCGCCTTGTCCACGCAGGCGCGTTGATCCATCAGGATGTACGCCGCCTGAATCGCGACGAGGGTCACCGTTGCCATCGCTGTCCTCCGGTCACCACGCGGCACCGCGCCGCATCGACCTGTCGGGGGCACCGGCAAGCACTCGCCGGTGCCTTCATGTGTTCGGCAAACAGGACAATTCCCCCAGAGGTCGACGCCGATGTCGCGATCTTTCCGTCGCCGTGCGCGGATGGTGGTCCTCGCGGTCATGACCGGCGAGACAGGCGTGAGCGGATCCATAACGGGTACTCAGATGTGACGATGGACCTCCTCACCGGCCCGACGTTCCGCGGGATGACAACATCTGCACCATGCCATCAGGACCGTCACCCCAGTGGACGCAGGACATGCGGCACCGGCTGGACGAGTTGCTCGACTCCTATCGGAACTCGTTGCGTGACAGCCTCGATGGACTTTCCGAGCAGGAGGCACGCGAGCACCTGGTGCCGTCGAAGACCACGCTGCTCGGTCTGGTCAAACACGTCACCTACGTCGAAGGCGTGTGGTTCGACCAGGCGGTCACCGCGCGCACCACCAAACAGATCGGCATCCCGTCCAGCCCGGATCGCTCGTTCATCCTGAACAAGTCGGACACCATCACCTCGATCCTGGCTGCGCATCAGCAACGGTGCGAGATGTCGAGAACGACGATGTCTGTAGTGGCCCTAGAGGATGTCGTCGACGGGCGTGGTGCGCGCTCGGTATGGACGCTTTACCTTCAGGTCCTGCGCGAGCTGGCCCAGCATGCCGGCCACGCCGACATCCTGCGCGAGCAGATCCTCGCGGCCCGCGGCGAGAGCTGAACGCCGGCAACAGATCCCGATATTGTGCTGCTGTGCGTCGGAATCAGCGCCAGCCGAGTTCTGGCGCGACAGTGCGCAGCACGCTGTCGATCAGGTGCGCGTTGTAGTCGGTGCCGAGCTGATTGGGAATGGTCAGCAACAATGTGTCGGCAGCAGCGATCGCCTCGTCCTCGGCAAGCTCCTTCACCAGGCGTTCCGGCTCACCTGCATACGTTTTGCCGAATCGGGCCTTGCCACCATCGAGCTGACCAACCTGATCGCGGCTGCCGGTCTCGCGTCCGAAATAGGCACGGTCCAGGTCACTGACCACCGGGAAGATGCTCCGGCTGACCGAGACCCGTGGTTCGCGTGTGTGTCCGGCGAGCTTCCAGGCATCCCGGTAACGCTGGATCTGCTCGGCCTGCAGTTGGTGGAATGGCACGCCGGTGTCTTCGGTGAGCAAAGTCGAGCTCATCAGGTTCATCCCCTGCTCCGCCGTCCACTCGGCGGTCGCCCGTGATCCTGCGCCCCACCAGATCCGGTCACGCAGGCCTGGGGCATGCGGCTCGAGGCGGAGCAGCCCTGGCGGGTTCGGAAACATCGGCCGCGGGTTGGGTTCGGCGAACCCCTCGCCCTGGATGACCTGAAGAAACACCCGGGTGTGATCGCGTGCCATGTCAGCGTGATCGGAACCCTCCGCAGGCTCGTAACCGAAATACCGGAACCCGTCGATCACCTGTTCCGGCGATCCCCGGCTGATGCCGAGCTGGAGTCGGCCACCGGTGATCAGATCGGCGGCACCGGCGTCCTCGGCCATGTAGAGAGGGTTCTCATACCGCATGTCGATCACGCCGGTGCCGATCTCGATCCTGCTCGTGCGGGCGCCGATCGCGGCGAGCAGCGGGAAGGGAGCGGACAGCTGATTCGCGAAGTGGTGCACCCGGAAATACGCGCCGTCCGCCCCCAGCTCCTCGGCCGCGACCGCAATCTCGATGGACTGCAACAGGGCGTCGGCCGCCGACCGTGTCTGCGAGTGCGGCGACGCTGTCCAATGCCCGAACGACAGGAACCCGATGTTCTTCATGCCACATGCAACCTCAGCAGATGCCAGGACTCCAAGCTCACTGCTCAGCGCTCGTTTCGCCATCTGCGGTCAGAGCAACTTGTTCTACCCGCTGATGCGGTCCTAGAGTTCCCTTCATGCCGCAGTTCCGTATTCGCGATGCCGCCGATCTGCTCGGCGTCAGCGACGACACCGTCCGACGTTGGATCGAGGCCGGAGCGTTGCCGGCAGTGAAGGACGAGGTCGGTCGCAAGGTCATCGACGGGGTCGTCTTGGCCGAATTCGCACAACAGCACGCCGCCAGCCCGGCAGCTGACCCGTCCGGCGTGGGGAGGTCCGCACGGAACCGGTTCGTCGGTTTGGTCACCAGGGTGATCGCCGATGGGGTGATGGCGCAGGTCGAGGTGCAGTGCGGTCCACACACGGTGGTGTCGCTGATGAGCAGTGAAGCCGCTCGGGAGATGCGGCTCGAACCGGGCCGGCTGGCCATTGCCGTGGTCAAGGCGACCACGGTGATCATCGAAACTCCCGGAGGTTCCCCGTGAGTCGTCCCCGCTCGTCCCGTTTCCGGGGAGTGGTCGCCGCCCTGACCGGGCTGTGCGTGGCCACCCTGGTCGTGAGTTGCAGCTCAGGCAGCAGCAGCACCGCGTCGTCCACGACCAGCGCTGTGGCCTCCTCGTCCGCTGCGGCGAGTTCCCCTCTGGCGAGTTCCCCGGAGGCACCGTCGAGCTCGAAGGCCGCGACTTCCTCGGCGGCCGCTTCGAGCTCTGCCGCCTCTGCGGCGCCGGCGGCGGGCACGCTGACGGTGTTCGCGGCGGCGTCGCTCAGGGCGACATTCACCGAGATCGGGACGATCTTCCAAACCGAGAACCCCGGGTCGACCGTGACGTTCAACTTCGCCGGGTCCTCCGACCTGGTCACCCAGCTCACCGCCGGCGCCCCTGCCGATGTCTTCGCATCGGCCGACACCAACAACATGACCAAGGCGACCGCCGCGAACCTGGTGTCGGGGACGCCGGTCAACTTCGCCGGCAACATCCTGACGATCGTCACCCCACCCGGGAACCCCGTCGGCATCGTGGGTTTCGCGGACCTGGCGAGCCCCGACGTGAGCGTGGTGGTCTGTGCTCCGCAGGTGCCGTGCGGCGCCGCAACCGCAACCGTGGAGACGAACACCGGGGTCGACATCACCCCGGTCAGTGAGGAGAACTCGGTCACCGACGTGCTCGGCAAGATCACCAGCGGACAGGCTGACGCCGGTCTGGTCTACGTCACGGACGCGAAGAACGCCGGCGACAAGGTCACTGAGGTGACATTTCCGGAAGCGGCCGCAGTGGTGAACGTCTACCCGATCGCGACCCTGACCGCGGCGACTCAACCGGAGCTGGCCACGAGGTTCGTCGACCTCGTCACCGGGCCGGAGGGCCAGCAGGTATTGGCCGCAGCAGGATTCAAGCCAGCCCCGTGACAACCTGACGACCCGCCCGAAATGACCAGAGCGAAATGACCGGCCCGAAATGACCGAGGCGACAACGGTTCCTGCCCGTCGCAAGCGGGGGTGGGCAGGAACCGGTTCCGGGTTGCCGGGTTGGGTGTTCCTGCCCGCCGTCCTCGGTGGTGTGTTCATCGTGCTGCCGCTGGTGGCCATGCTGCTGCGGGTGCAGTGGTCGCGGTTCTGGGAGCTGATCACCTCCGAGTCCTCGATCGCCGCGCTGTGGCTGAGCCTGAAGACCTCCTCCGCCAGCACCATCATGTGCATTCTGTTGGGTGCCCCGATGGCGTTGGTGTTGGCCAGGGCCACCTTCCCCGGGCTCCGACTCGCAAGATCCCTGGTGTTGTTGCCGTTGGTGCTGCCGCCGGTGGTCGGCGGGATCGCGCTGATCTATACCTTCGGCCGGCAGGGTCTGCTCGGCAGCACCCTGGATGTCCTCGGACTGCGGATCGCGTTCTCCACCGTCGCCGTGATCATCGCGCAGACCTTTGTCGCCCTGCCGTTTCTGGTGCTCAGCCTGGAAGGTTCGCTGCGCACCGCGGGCCGCCGGTACGAAGCGGTCGCTGCCACGCTGGGCGCGCGTCCGACCACGGTCCTGCGGCGGGTCACCATCCCGTTGGTGCTGCCCGGGCTGATCTCCGGGGCGGTCCTGTCGTTCGCCCGTGCGTTGGGAGAGTTCGGCGCCACCTTGACCTTTGCCGGTAGCCTCCAGGGCACCACCCGCACCCTGCCGCTGGAGATCTACCTGCAGCGCGAGACCGATCCCGATGCTGCCGTCGCCCTCTCGCTGGTTCTGGTCGTGGTGGCGGTACTGATCGTGTTGGCCACCCGGGCCAGGGCAACCGAAGGGTCCTTGTGAACAAGCCGGCCGGATCGGGCCGGCCACTCGGAGCATTGGAGCTGCAAGCGACCGTCGTCGAACGCGGGGTCGACCTGGCGTTGCAGGTACGTCCCGGTGAGGTGGTCGCGGTGCTGGGCGGTAACGGCGCCGGAAAATCAACCCTGCTGTCACTGATCTCCGGGCTGGTCCGCCCGGACGCCGGCCGGATCACCCTGGACGACACCGTCATGGTGGATGTTGAAAACCGGGTGTGGGTGCCGTCCCACCACCGCGGGGTGGTGCTGCTCGCCCAGCAGGCGCTGCTGTTCCCGCACCTGACAGCGGCAGCGAATGTCGCTTTCGGGCCGCGCAGCAGGGGCGAAGGTCGGCAGAACGCGAAAGCCGAGGCGACGCGATGGCTCGCCGCGGTCGACGCCACTGAATTCGCCGACCGCAAACCCGCCCAACTCTCCGGTGGTCAGGCCCAACGGATCGCGATCGCCAGAGCACTGGCCACTGATCCCGCGCTGCTCCTGCTGGACGAACCCATGGCCGCGCTCGACGTCGCGGTCGCACCCGAACTCCGCCAACTGCTGCGAAAGGTACTCCGAGACACCGGTCGGACCGCCCTTCTGGTCACCCACGATCTCATCGACGCGCTGTCGCTCGCCGATCGCGTCATCGTGCTGGATGCTGGTCGGGTCGTCGAGGACGGGCCGACCCGCACCGTTCTGGCCGAACCCCGATCGGCGTTCGCCGCCCGCATCGCAGGCGTCAACCTGATCGCCGGCACCGCCCAGGGTCACGACCTGCTGAGCCCGGAAGGGATCCGCGTCCAAGGCATCGTCGACCCGACCTGCACGACCGGCCAGATCGCCGTGGCCGTCTTCAGCCCAGCGGCGGTCGCGGTGCACCTCGCCCTGCCGACCGGCAGCCCCCGCAACCACATTGCCGTGACCATCACCGAACTGGAACCCCGCGGGGAACTCGTTCGGGTTCATGCACAGGGCATCGACGGTGGCACCCTGATCGCCGACATCACCGCTGCTTCGGCCGCGGATCTCGAACTGCTGCCCGGGAAGGTCGTCCACTTCGCCGTCAAGGCCACCGAGGTGCAGATCTACCCCAGTCGGCAGGCATGAAGTTCGCCAGGCACCGGCCCGAGGGCATGAGCGTTCCCGGCATCAGGAGCTCGACACGATGCGCTCGTCGACGGAGGAGGAGCGAACGACGAGGGACGGGGTGAATCGTTCCTGCCGGTGCCGGTGCGGTTCTCCGCTCTCGAGCGCCGCAATCTCATCCAGCAGGAACTCTGCGGCGCGGCGTCCCAGTTCGACCCGGGGCTGACTGACACTGGACAGCGGCACAGCAGCGGCGGCGGCGAACTCGATGTCGTCGTAGCCGACGATGCTGATCTCTTCCGGCACAGCCACTTTGTGGGTGACCAGCCCCTGTAGTAGGCCGATCGCGACGAGGTCGTTCAGGGCGAATACTCCTGTCGGACGTTCGCCGTCAGGCATCGCCACGATGTCGAGTGCAGCGGTTCGGCCGGCTTCGATGTCGAGCCGCTCGGTGGAAAGCGTGAGCAGCGTGGCGTCCGGATCACCGAGCAGAACCGCCCGGCCCGCGCCGTCCCGACGCTCACGAACCTGAGCGATATCGGCGGTGCCGCCGACCACAGCGAGTCGACGGTGTCCCCGTTCCAGCAGGTGCTGGGCGGCGAGCTGGCCACCGACGAAGTCGTCGACGGACACTGTGCAGGTGTCGTGGTAGGCGGCGAAGCGATCGGCGAGAACAACGGGCATGTCCAGTCGCCGGGAGAGCTCCTCTTCGGGGCTGCTGGAGACCGGGGCGAGAATGACCCCTCGCACCCGTAGTTGCTGGTACAGCTCGAGAGCCGCTCGCTCGCGCGCCGGGTCGTGCGCGCTGTCCGACAGCAGAACCGAAAGGCCGGCAGCCGCGGCGACTTCACCGACACCGCGCGCCAAGTCGCTGAAGAACGGGTTGGCGATATCCATCACGACGAGCCCGATCGATGCGCTGCGCCCGGCCCTGAGCTGTCGGGCCGACTCGTTGCGCACCCAACCCAGCTTGTCGATCGCTTCCATGACTCGACGACGAGTTTCCGGAGTAACCAGTTCTGGCTTGTTGAGCACATTCGAGATGGTCCCAACGGATACCTGGGCCAGGGCCGCGACGTCCTTCATGCTGACCGATGGCCGCTTGCCCATGCATCCTCCGATCCTTTTGCTCGACATGCTAGCCGTCCCTAGGAACGTTTCAGTCACCGTGCGCGGGCGACGACCGCGGGACAAAGGTGCTGGTCCGGGTGGCGCCCCGCAGCTCGGCGCGCAGGTCCCACAGATCGCCGGTCAGCACGCCGTGTGTGCGGGCCTGCACGAGGAGGTTGCCCAACGCGGTGGCTTCGACCGGTCCGGCGACAACCGGTCGACCAGAGGCATCAGCGACGAGCTGACAGAGCAGCCGGTTCTGCGAACCACCACCGACGATGTGGATGACGTCGATCCGTTTGCCGGAAAGGCGCTGCGCGTCAGCGATCCTCGCCGCAAAGGTGAGTGCGAGGCTATCCAGGATGCAGCGGACCACCTCGGGGTGGGTTGCGGGAACGCGTTGTCCGGAGCGCCGGCAGGCATCGACGATGCGCCGTTCCATGTCGCCGGGGGCCAGAAATTCCGGCGCGTCCGGGTCGAACACCGGGCCGTCCGGTGGGAGCTCACGGGCCGCTGCGAGCAGGTCCGTCAAACTCGTGTCATGACCCTGGAGTTCCCAGGTGCGGAGCGCTTCCGACAGCAGCCACAACCCCATGACGTTCCGCAGGTATCTGATGGTGCCGTCCACGCCGCGTTCGTTGGTGAAGTTCGCCGCCCGGCTCTCCGCGGTGAGGACGGGTGCGTCGAGTTCGACGCCGACCAGACCCCAGGTGCCGCAGGAGATGTACGCGAAGTTCGGGTCCGCCGCCGGCACGCCGACGATGGCGGACGCGGTGTCGTGGGATCCGACGGTAGACAGGGTCAGCGGCCGATCCAGTCCCAGCCGTTCGCTGACCGCCGAGGTGAGATCCCCGACGACGGTGCCCGGAGGCACCACCCGCGGCAGTAGAGCCGTGGGGAGGCCGAGGGTGTCGATGAGGTCGGTGGACCACCGCCCGGTGCGGGCGTCCAGCAGACCGGTGGTGGAGGCGTTGGTGTCCTCGGCGACACGCTGCCCGGTGAGCCAGTAGCCGAGCAGGTCGGGAATCAGGAGCGCCTGCGCCCCGGCCTCAAGGATGCGTGGGTCGGCGGCGAACTGGTACAGGGTGTTGAAGGGCAGGAATTGCAGACCGTTGGTCGCGTACAGCTTGTCGGCAGAGGCCGCGGAATGCACCGCGTCGATCACCGGTGCGGTGCGGGGATCCCGGTAGTGCCGGGGGTTGGCGGCCAATGCGCCGTCTATGCCGACGACCCCGTAATCCACTGCCCAGGAGTCGATGGCAACTCCGACAAGGTCACCGTCGATCCGGGCGGCGTCCCTGATGCCGTCGAGGATGTCCTGGTAGAGACCCAGGATGTCCCAGTACAGGCCGTCCGGGAGGGTGACAGGGCCGTTGCGGAATCTGCCGACCTCCCGCATCCGAAGTGTTCCGGGCCCGACCCGGCCATGGATCACGCGGCCGCTGGATGCGCCGAGATCAACTGCGACCAGACCGATCTCGGTGCGACTCATCGCAGAAACGCAGCGGCGACGCCGGAGTCGACCGGAATGTGCAGACCGGTGGTCTGTGAGAGGTCGCCGGCGGTGAGGGCGTACACGGCGTCGCCGATGTGTTCGGGCAGGACCTCTTTCCCGAGCAGGGTCCGTTTCGCGTAGTACGCGCCGAGGTCCTCCTCCTTGACCCCGTACACGGCGGCGCGGGATGCGCCCCACCCGGCGGCGAAGATCCCGGACCCGCGGACCACCCCGTCCGGGTTGATCCCGTTCACCCGCACCCCGAACTGACCGAGTTCGGCGGCGAGGAGCCGGACCTGGTGGGCCTGGTCGGCCTTCGTGGCGGAGTAGGCGATGTTGTTCGGCCCGGCGAACACACTGTTCTTGCTGGAGATGTAGATGATGTCCCCACCGAGTTGCTGCTCGATCATCACCCTGGCTGCCTCCCGGGACACCAGGAAACTGCCCTTCGCCATCACGTTGTGCTGCAGGTCCCAATCCTTGACCGTGGTCTCCAACAGCGGCTTGGACAGTGACAGCCCCGCGTTGTTCACCACCAGGTCCGCGCCGCCGAACGCCAGGTTCGCGGCAGCGAACATGTCCGCCACGCCCTGCTCGTCGGAGACATCGGCCTTCACCGCGACCGCGACATCACTGCCGCCGAGTT
>Ga0164307_10000359_pt1 | contig 20285 bp, 21 predicted proteins | sample Whisoiple_243_MG_FD_110214 | JGI IMG/M metagenome (GOLD analysis project Ga0164307, IMG submission 110214) | Soil microbial communities amended with fresh organic matter from upstate New York, USA - Whitman soil sample_243_MG | ecosystem: Environmental > Terrestrial > Soil > Unclassified >...
AGTCCCGGTCCGCGGATCTCCGGGCGGAGCTGCCCGAAGCGGAACACGACGCCTCGTTCGAATTGGGTGATCACGCGGACACTCAACCCCAGCAGCATCACGGCTAGAACCGCAACTGCGATCAACACATAGACGATGGTCATTGGTTTGCCTTTCCGTTTTCGGACTGTTGTGATCAACCCGGTTCGTCGAAGCAGCGGCCCGTCACGGTGACTGCCGTGGGTCATCGGTCGACGGCAACCAAGCCCACCAGATCAGCCAGGTCACGGCGCCGAACATCAGTGCCCCCGTGAGCGAACCGGCCATCAACATGAGCACGCCGAGGAAGAGCATTGCCGTGATCAACAAGATCCCGGAGAGCCCGAGGTGCCTGCGGTACAGGGGGTGACGGCCAAAAAGTTGGAGCGAATCCGGATCGGCCGTGGATTCGCGCTCGAGTTCGCGCAACACTTCCCGCTCGTGATCGCTGAGCACAACGCACCTCCGATGAGGGTCAGAATCAACCACGCCACCCAACGTCTATCGTATCACGATATGTCGTGAAGCGATAGAGTTGCCGGATGGCGAAGAAAGCTGCGGCAACCGCCCAGGTGCCCCGTTCCGGGGCGCTCACGAAGCAGGACTTCGAGGCGTTGGCCCGATTCCGGTCCGGGATTCGCCACTACCTGCGTTTCAGCGAGGAAACCGTGCGTGATCACGGGGTCACCCCACAGCACTACCAGCTGCTACTGGCGCTGAAAGGATTCCCCGACCGGGAATGGGCGGCGGTCCGGGAACTGGCTGAGCGGCTCCAGCTGCGTCATCACAGTGTTGTGGAACTGGTCGACCGGGCCCAGGCCCGAGGCCTGGTGCACCGCGGCCCCCATCCGGACGATGCCCGCATGGTCCGCGTACAACTGACCGAAGACGGCGAGCAGACCTTGGCCCACCTCAGCGCGCTGCATCGCGACGAGCTCCGCCGGCTGGATACCGCTCTCACACCACCCACCTGGGACGACCAACTGGCAAACGGCGCTCCTAGCCCCCGGATGACGACCTCCGGTCACCCGCCACCGCAGAAGAAGGCCGAGATGCTCAAATCATCCTTGACTGCCCTCGCCCGCCAGCAGTTGGCGATCGCGGCATCCGCCTCCAATGGGCGCAGCTCGTCCACGGTCTTCGGTGGGCACGAGAACATCATGCGACAGACCGTGATCGCGCTGGTCGCCGGGCAGAAACTCAGCGAACACGAGAATCCCGGCGAGGCAACAGTTCACGTCCTGCAAGGACGGGTCCGGCTCGGATCAGCCGGTGAGGCATGGGAGGGATCGCCGGGGGATCTGCTCATCGTTCCCGACCGTCGCCACGACTTGGAAGCACTCGAAGACGCCGTCGTCTTGTTGACCGTTGTCAAGCGCAAATAGACCCGATGTCTCCGGTGGCGCCGAAGAGGACCAGTGCGTCCGCTCGGGGCTTCCATGGTTCCTCCGACGAGCCGATGTATCTGGGTGGTGAGGTCGCTGTGTTCTGGTGATGTAGCCCGGTGGGTATGTCGTCCGCTCAGTGGATGGGGTTGGTCAGGGTTCCGATCCCGTCGACTGAGACTGCCCCGGTATCACCGGGTTTGACGGTGGCGAAGGTGCCTGGGCAGCCCGTGAGCACGATGTCACCCGGACCCAGGGTCAGGTAGTGGGTGAGGTAGACGAGTATTTCGGTGATGTTCCTGGCCAGTTGACCTGTGTCGGCGGCGGCGACCTGTTTCCCGTTGACGTGGACAGCCATCGGGAGGTGGGTGGGGTCGAGGTCGGTTTCGATCCACGGCCCGATCGGGGTGAAACCGTCGCCGTTCTTCGCTTGGGTCATCATCTCGTCGAGGGGGATCTGGTCGACGGCGGTGATGTCGTTGCCGATGGTGTAGCCCAGGACCGCCGCGGGGATGTCGGCGGCGACCAGGTTGCGGCAGGTGTGCCGCATGACGACGGCGAGTTCGGTTTCGATGTGTATCTGCCCGAGCTGGCTGCTCAGGTGTATGGGTGTGCCGGGGTCTGTCAGGGTCCGCACGGATTTCAGGAACGCCTGCGGGGGACGCGATCGTTCCGCGGGGGATCCGTTGTGGGCCATACCGATCACCACGGTTGGTTGGACCGGGGCGAGCAGCCGGACATCGCTGCAGGGGTGGTCGATGCCGGTGTAGGCCAGATTCGTGGCGAAGGGGTCCACGATTTCCCGCCAAAGCTCACCGTGTTGCACTACCGGACGGGGTCCATGGTCGGTGGCTATCCGGGCGATGCGCACGGCGCGGCCTTTCATTTTGTTTGCGACGGGGAACTGGTGGTGGTCAGTCCCGGTGACCGAGCCGGTGTACCCGGATGAGGCTGGTGTGCGCCGTGGTGTGTGACGACGAGCCGGCGACGATGACGACGGTGTCGCCGATTTCGTAACCGGGGAGCTGCAGGATCGCTTGGTCGACCTGGGAGACGATCTCGTCGGTGGTGTCCGCCGGCGGGGTGACGAACGTTGTCACTCCCCAGGTCAGGGCCAGCTGGTTCCGGATCGATTCCAGCGGGGTGAAGGCCAACAGCGGGAGTTCGGTGTGCAGGCGGGCGAGCCGGCGGACGGTGTCACCGGAGTTCGTGAACGCCACCAACGCCTTTGCGTTCAGCCGCTCCCCGATGTCCCGGGCGGCGAAGGAGATCACCCCCTGGTGGGTGCGTGGGGTGTGGGTCAGCGGCGGCACCGCGACGGAGTCGGCCTCGACTGCCTCGATGATCTTCCCCATGGTCTGCACGGTCTGGATGGCGTATTTGCCGACGGAGGTTTCGCCGGACAGCATCAACGCGTCCGCGCCGTCCAGGACGGCGTTGGCGACGTCGGAGGCCTCAGCGCGGGTGGGCCTGGAGTGTTCGATCATCGAGTCCAGCATCTGGGTGGCGACGATGACCGGGCGGGCGTTCTCCCTGGCGAGCTGCACAGCCCGCTTCTGCACGAGCGGCACGCGTTCGAGCGGCAGTTCGACGCCCAGGTCACCGCGGGCCACCATGATCCCGTCGAAGGCCAGCACGATGGCCTCGAGATTGTCGACCGCTTCCGGTTTCTCGATCTTGGCGATGACCGGGACCCGGTCGGCACCGACTTCGTCCATCACCTCGTGGACGAGTTTCACGTCGGTGGAGGACCGGACGAAGGACAGCGCAACGACGTCCACACCCAGTGCCAGAGCGAATTTCAGGTCGTCGATGTCCTTTTCGGACAGCGCCGGAACCGACACGTTCATCCCGGGAAGGGAGATCCCCTTGTTGTTGGACACCGGGCCGCCCTCGGTGATTGTGCAGAGCACGTCGTTGCCGTCGACACCGGCGACGACGAGCCCGACCTTGCCGTCGTCGATCAGCAACCGGTCACCGGGTCGGGCGTCCTGCGCGAGGCCCTTGTAGGTGGTGGACACCCTGTCCCGGGTGCCGGTGACGTCGTCGACGGTGATGGTGACCTGGTCGCCGGTCGCCCAGTCGTGTGGTCCGTCGGCGAACCGGCCGAGCCTGATCTTCGGGCCCTGCAGGTCGGCCAGCACCGCCAGCGCCTTCCCGGCGGAGGCGGCGCCGGCCCGGAGCCTGTCGTAGATGACCTGGTGGTCGGCGTGGTCGCCGTGGCTGAAGTTCATCCGCGCCACATTCATCCCGGCGTCCAGCAGGGCGGCGATGCCCTCTTCGGACGAGGTGGCTGGGCCCATGGTGCAGACAATCTTTGCGCGGCGAGTCATCGCTGGCCTCTCAGTTATGTTGACGTGCAGGAAATGTGGGCCCGCCGCGTTCGCTTCGGCTGGAATGAGCCGGCGGCGGGTCAGTGCGGTGCAGCGGTGGTGCGCCCGCCTCGTGGTTCGCCGGCTGCGGCACCACCCAGGGGTTTGGGGTACCGCAGCGATTCGACGCCGAGCAGGCTGGCTCGTTCGTCCTCGGACAGCCCGCCCCAGACGCCGTAGGGTTCCCGCACCCGTAGCGCGTGGTTCCGGCAGTCGTCGATGGCCGGGCAACCGCTGCAGATGGCCTTGGCTTGGGCGATGCGTCCCTCGCGGGCCGCGTCGCGTTCATTGGGCGGATGGAAGAAGGTGGCGGTGTCCATGCCGCGGCAGGCCGCTTGGATCTGCCATTCCCAGTGCGCCACCAGTGGTTTCGGTAGGCGGCTGATGTCGGGCATTGCTGTGTTTCCTTTCCATCTCTTCATCATTGGAGAGGTTCGTGCGCTCCCGGTTAGGCCGGCCACCACAGTGGGCTGGTCATCCGGACACCTGAGCCAGGAAAGAGTCCGCGATCGCCGAGTCCTGTGAGGGTTCTCGGAGCTGCGCATAGGCGGCTGCGGCGGCGGCGAAGGCTGCAGCGGCGGGGGTGAGCGGGCCCTTGCGGTGGACCAGGGCGACCCGCAGGTGGGCGGCGGGATCGATGGCCAGGACGGTGGCGCCGGCCCGGTGGGCGAGGTTGGTCCAGCCGGCGGGAAGGACGGCATCGGCGACACCGGCGAGGACCAGCGGCAGTAACGAGGACCGGCGGTGCGCGACGTCGGCAGCAACGGTGACTGTGATTCCGCTGGCGAGCATGTCGTCGACGAACTGCCGCATCAGGGAGCCCCGTTGGGCGACGACAAGTCTTCGCCCCGATAGATCCTCGTCCGTGACACGGCCGCGGCCGGTGAGGTTGCTACCGGGGGCGGTGACCAGGACGAGTTCCTGGTCCTCCAGGGGCAGGACCTCGAGGTCGGCAGGGCGGGGCAGTCGGGCGGCACCGAGCAGGCCGATCTCGCTCGCCCCGGAGCGAACGGACTGCTGGATGTCGTCGGGCGCGGACCCGGCGGCGATGGAGAGGGTGATGTCGGGATGCTGGGCGGTGAAGGACCGCACGATCGTGGTCAGCGGTTCCACCCCGGGCGACGCGGTGGTGATGATCTCGACCCGACCGGTGGTGACGCCCTTGACGGCGTCGATGGTGGAGTGGGCGGCGTCCAGTCCGCGCAGGACCCTGCGGGCCGGTTCGACGAGGTGATCACCGGCGTCGGTGGGGACGACTCCGCGTCCGATGCGGTGGAACACCGGCATTCCGAGTTCGCGTTCGAAACCGGCGATCGCTGGGGAGAGCGATGGTTGGGTGATCTGTAGGTGTTCGGCGGCCCGGCTGAAGTTGCGGTGGTCGATCACCGCGATGAAGTACCTCAATTGCCGCGTGTCCACAGTGGGCTCCTTGAACGTGGGCGTCCGGGTGAGGACGGCCGGTGGTCAGACGGAGACAGTGCTCGGGTCACCGGCTGCTGTGGGGGCGGGTTGGGGAAGTGGGATGGTTCGGCCCAGTTCTGCCAACAGCCGACCGGACAGGGCAGGGTCGGCTGCGGGGTTGCCCGTGGTGTGGTCGGCGATGGCGTGCACCGCTTGGATGCCCATCTCGGTGAGCGCGGCGGCGCTGATGTCGCTGCGGCCGACGACGGCGATGACGGGTGTCCGGCCGGCGCGTTTGGCGATGATTGCGGGAAGTTTCCCGTTCAGGGTTTGGTCGTCCATCCGTCCTTCGCCGGTGATGACGAGATCACAACCCTGCAGGTGGGTGTCGAAGTCCAGTAGGTCCAGGAAGTAGTCGGCGCCGGAGACGGTGCGTCCGCCGAGCAGCATTCCGGCGAAGCCGAGGCCGCCGGCGGCCCCGGCGCCGGGGGTGGCGGCGAACTGTTCGGCCTTGGCGAATCCGGCCAGGGTGAGCTGCTGCACCAGGTGGGTCAGGCCGTCGTCGAGGACTGTGACGAGTTCCGGGGTTGCCCCCTTCTGCGGACCGTAGACGGCAGCGGCGCCGTCGGGTCCGGTGAGGGGATTCTGCACGTCGCTGGCGATGACGATCTCGACGCCGGTGAGGTCGACCAGGTTGGTGGTGTCGATCGACCGGATCCGGTGCAGCGTGCCGCCGTTGACGTCCAACATTTGGTCGGTGTCGTCGAGGAAGCGGGCACCGAGCGCGGCGAGCATGCCGGCGCCACCGTCGGTGCTGGCGGACCCGCCGAGGGCCAGGACGATCCGGCTGGGGTTGCGCCGCAGCAGCGAAACAATCGCCTGCCCAACTCCTTTGCTGGTGGCTTCCAGCGGTGCCAGCTTCCCGCTGGGGAGGGTGTGCAGTCCGCAGGTGTTGGCGACCTCGATGACGGCGGTGGTGCCGTCGAACGCGGCGGTGGTGGGCCGTTCGTGGCCGGTCGCCCCGGCCACGGTGATGCGCATCTGACGGAAGCCGGCTTCGATCGCGGCCTGAACGCTGCCGTCCCCACCGTCGGCGAGCGGCAGACCGTCGTACTGGATACCGCGGTCGGACAGGCCCTTCCCCAGGTGTTCGACCACCTCGGCGGCGGTCAGGCTGCCCTTGAACTTGTCCGGTGCCAGGAGAACCTTCATGATCTTGTCTCTTCTTCGTCGGCGGTGACGGTGGGCTGGTTTCAGGTGGGCGATTGGAGTTGCCGGGGGAGAGGCCGCTGGCGGCCCGGGTCACGGACCGCCAGCGGTGGTGTGATGAGGCCCCGGATTACGGCTGGGGCGCTCGGCCTGCATTCGCGTGGTGCTGACCGTTGCCGACCACGTCACCGTTGTTGATCTGGCCGGTGATATCCGGGACCACCGACTGCGCTGGCACTCCGGTCGCCTTGGCTTCGGCGAGTTCCTGGGCAGCAGCGTCGACGGAGTACTCCGGTTTCGGTGCGTGTTCGTGGTGGTGGAAGTCGGCGGTGTAGGCGCCGACCAGTTTCGTACTCTCGATGGACAGCGGGTTCTCGGTCGCATCGATCTCGTCGGGCAGGTCCGGGACTTCTTCCTTGTTCAGGACCTTGCGGACCCGGTCGACGTCCAGTCCCTTGTCCCATTTGGCGACGAATAGGGTGGCGACGGAGTTGCCGATGAAGTTGACCAGCGCCCGGCATTCACTCATGAACTTGTCGATCCCGAAGATCAGCATGATCCCGGCGGCGGGGATGGTCCCGACGGTGGACAGGGTCGCGGCCAGGGCGATGAACCCGCCACCGGCGACGCCGGCGGCACCCTTGGAGGTGAGCAGCATGATGGCCATCAGACCGATCTGCTGGGTGATGGTCAGGTTCGAGTTGGTGGCCTGGGCGATGTACACCGCGGCCAGGGACAGGTAGATCGCGGCACCGTCGAGGTTGAAGGAGTATCCGGTGGGGACGACGAGCCCGACGACGCTCTTCTTCGCGCCGGCGTGTTCCATTTTCCGCATCAAACCGGGCAATGCTGGTTCGGCGGTGGAGGTGCCGACGATCAGCAGCAGCTCTTCCTTCAGGTAGCGCAGCAGCTTGAAGATGTTCAGCTTGAGGTATCCCATGACGGAACCCAGGACGACCAGGACGAAGAACGCCGAGGTCAGATAGAACAGGGCGATCAGGCCGCCCAGGCTGGTCAGGGTGGACACCCCGTACTTGCCGATGGCATACGCCATCGCACCGAACGCGCCCAACGGGGCCAGTTTCATGATGTAGGACAGGATCTTGAACACGACCTTGGTGCCGCGTTGCACCAGGTCCAGGATCGGGGCACCGATCCGGCCGACGGCGTTCAGCGCCACACCGAAGATGACGGCCAGGAAGATGATCTGCAGGATGTCACCCTCGACGAACGGCTCGATCATGCTGGACGGGACGATGTGGGTGATGAACTGCCACCACTGCTGATCCTCGCCCTTTTCGATGAGACTGTTGACGGCGTCGGAGGTCTGGATGGTGCTGGCGTCGGCGTTGACGCCCTCACCGAGCGGGATCAGGTTGATCGCGATCAGCCCGGTCGCCATCGCCAGCAGGGTGCCGAACTGGAAGTACACCAGGGCCTTGATCCCGGTGGACCCGACCTGCTTGATGTTCGCGACACTGGCGATGCCGGCCACGATCGTGAGGAACACGATCGGCCCGATCAGCATCCGCATCGCGGTGACGAACGTCGTGCCGACTGGTTCCATCGCGGTGCCGAACCCGGGCCACAGCCAGCCCACCAGAACACCGAGGATGATCGCGACGATCACCCAGAAATACAGCTGTCGGTACCACTTCGTTTTCTTGACCGGCCCGGTTTCTTTGTCGGCCGCCAGGGAGAGTGCCATTGTTTCCCACCTCATTGTCGGAAATACGCGTTCATCGGCTGCAACGGCCAAGTCGCTCTGGACCCGGTCCGTGCTCTGTACAAAAGACCCACAGGACACGGCCAGGGTCGATGGAAGTGCTGACGTTCCAAGGATTGTGATTCCGGGCGATGCCGGCGGCGGTTCCAGCGTGAAACCGCCGCCGACACGTTCCGGGTGCTGACGCGGCCCGGCTTGGGCAGCGCCAGCAGGGTCAGGCGGGGACCAGCGCGGTCTTGAGAGCCTCGATGATCGCGGAGGTGACCTGCTCGGTGTCGGCGGTGCCGCCCACGTCCCGGGTCACGTTCCCGGAAGCGGTGACGGTGTCAATCGCGGCCTCGACCGCGCGGGCCTCGGCGTGCAACCCGAAGTGGTCCAGCATCAGGGCGCCGGAGGCGATGGTGCCGATCGGGTTGCTGACGCCGCGGCCGGCGATGTCCGGAGCGGACCCGTGCACCGGTTCGAACATCGACGGGAACCGGCGCTCCGGGTTCAGGTTCGCGCTGGCCGCCAGGCCCAGGCTGCCGGCGAGGGCGGACCCCAGGTCGGACAGGATGTCGGCGTTCAGGTTCGACGCCACCACCACGGACAGGTCCTCGGGGTGCAGGATGAACTTCGCGCTCATCGCGTCCACCAGGACGCTTTCGGTGGCGACGTCCGGGTAGTCCTTCGCGACCCGCTTGAAGGTTTCGTCCCACAGCACCATGCCGTACTGCTGGGCGTTGGACTTCGTGACGGAGGAGACCTTCTTCACGGTGCGGGTGCGGGCCAGGTCGAACGCGAACCGCAGGATCCGCTCGCAGCCCTTCTCGGTGAAAAGGGCGGTCTGCAAAGCGACCTCGTTGCCGGGGCCCCGACCGGAAAGGTTCCGGCCGCCGAGACCGGCGTACTCGCCTTCGCTGTTCTCCCGCACGACGACCCAGTCGAGTTCGGTGTCGTCGGCCTTGCGCAGCGGGGACTGGATTCCGGGGTGGAACTTGACCGGGCGGATGTTCGCCCACAGGTCGAAGTTCTGGGTGATGTTCAGCCGCAGACCCCACAGGCTGATGTGGTCCGGGACGTTCGCCCAGCCCACCGCGCCGAAGTAGATCGCGTCATAGCCCTTCAGGGTCTCCAGGCCGTCCTCGGCCATCATCCGACCGGTCCGGGCGTAGTACTCGCTGCCCCAATCGAAATCGTCCCACTGGAAGGCGAACTTGCCGTCCGACTGCTCGGCGACGAAGTCCAAGACCTTGCGGCCGGCGGCGATGACCTCCTTGCCGACACCGTCGGCGGGGATGGAAGCGATCTTGTAGGTGGCGGCGGCTTCGGCCTGGCGGCCACCGGTCTGCAGTTCGGTCATGTTGGTTGCTCCTCGTTGAGTGTCTGCCCGGTCACAGGCGGTGTAGAAACAATGAAACCGTGCAATCCCCGTCACGTCTAAGACGTAGAAGCGATACGGGTGATAGGCCCTACCTATATGTCGTGGGGGCGCGTTTGCCATGCAAGTAGAGGGCAAGCGGCGGCAGTTCAGGTGAGAACCGTGGGGGACGTCGCTGTCTCGGAGCGTCAAGGTGGCATTCCGCAGGGTGCTCCCGCGGGTCCGGATGCAGCAGCAATGTGCCGCTCAGCAGTGCAACCTGGCGTGATGCTGCACCTCAGCGCCGTAGACAGGGGCTGAGGGAGGGTGCCATCGTCGCGGTCCAATGCTGAGCCTCCGATCGCCAAATCGGCCCGAGTCGCTGGCTTGATTCCGGTCAGGTTGTGCAGCAGCGTGTTTCGAAGCGCGTATCAACGGGTGATGGAAAGAATCTCGCGGTGTCGCGGCGCTCCGGCGGCGACGACCGCCCCAGGGTCTTGGGGGGAGATCTCATGGTGTCGCAGCGCTCCGGCAGGCGACGACCATCCCAAAGAATTTGGGCGACTGGAGATCTCAGGTGGCGCGGCGCTCCGGCGGCGTCCACCATCCCAGGCGGCTGGTATCCAGCAGCAACGACCTTGCTCCCCTGTCACGACCGTGTCAAGAGGAAGCAAAGGCCCGCTCAGTAGAAGTGGGTGGTGTCCACGACGTTGAGCAGTTCTTCACCGTTGAGCAACCTGCGCAGATTTTCGGCGAACAGCTCGGCGATGCGTCGGTCTTCGTGCGGACTGAGCGCCGCGGTGTGCGGCGCGATCACGACCTGCGGCATTCCCCACAACGGTGACTCCTGGGCGAGCGGTTCGACCGCGAAGACGTCCAGGAAGGCGGACCCCAGGTGACCCGACGCGAGCCCGGCGATCAGGCTCGGTTCGTCGATCACCGAGCCGCGTCCCACGTTCACGATGACCGCACCGGGCTTCGTCGCGGCGATCAGGTCCGCGTTGTACAGGCCGTTCGTGCTGGTGGTGCCGGGCAGCGTGAAGACGATGGCGTCCGCCCGCCCGACGAGTTCGGCGAGCTTCCCGGTCGGGTGCACCTCATCCACGTTGTCCACGGGAGTCGGTCGCCTCTTCGTGCCAACGACATGCGCCCCAAATGCTTTCGCGAGTCTTGCCGTCTGTTTGCCGATTCCGCCCAGGCCGGCGATGAGCACGATTTGTTCGTGGACCTGTTTCATCGCCCACCGGTCCGTCCACTGCCGACGAGCCTGCTGGGCCTGCAATCGGGCAAGGTCCTTGGCGCCGGCGAGGACACCGAACATCGCGAACTCCGCCAGGGTGGGTCCGTGGACCCCCGCTGATGTCGTGAAGACGACTCGGTGCAGTTCCGTGCTGGTCAGACCTGCGGCGCGGACCTGGGCGCCGCCGCCGGCGGCCATGGTGTGGACCCACCGTAATCGGGGGTTGGCGCGCACCGCCGGTCCGAGTGCTGACGGCTTGGTGTCCGGGATCCCGAAGAAGATGTCCGCCTGACTCAGCAGTCGATCGAAGGCGATCTGCTGTTCAGGTGTCCGCACGAAGTTCCGGTCGACCTGGTGGTCACCGGGGATCCGCTGTACGGGCAGCAACGAGTCGTCGACCAGTAATTCGATCGAGGGGTCGACATCGGTGATGATGTGCCGCAGAGACGGGTCCAGTGGGGTGGCGATCGCGACTCTGATCGTTGACTGCACGGGTTTCTGGCTCTCCTTGGGTCTGTTCGCCCGCGCTGACGGTCAGGGATGGCCGATACAGATCTGTTGTTCATCGGCCGGGGCTGCCACCAATTAACGCGTACATGCCGGATCGACGTCCAAGACCAAGTGCCGATGACCTGAATAGGCTGCGCCTATACCAGCGTAGCTACTGACGAACTCAGGGAATGTCAGTGTTGTTGCGCAACATACTGTTTCGCTGCTCCAAGGAATGCTTCCGCTGACGGGGTCAGCGGTGTCTTACGGTAGACGAGGGCCACCCTGAGGTAGGAGGGCGGCGTGATCGCGAGAAAATCGGCACCGGCCATGCCGGCAACACGGGTCCAACCGGAGGGAAGAACTGCGTCCGCCACACCGGCCATGACCAGCGGCAGGATCGAGGTGCGGTGCGCGACCTCGGCGACCACGGTGGCGCTCACCCCGCTGGACATCACGTCGTCGACCATCTTCCGCATCAGGGAACCGCGTTGTGAGGCGATCAGCCGGTGCCCGGCAAGGTCGGCGGGCGTGATGCTGTCCCGCCCGGCGAACGGTCCACCCGGCGCGGTGATCAGCATGAGCGGTTGGTCCTCGATCGGCAAAACGTTCAGGTCCGCCGCCTGGGTGAGGGTCGGTGCCCCCAGCAAACCGATCTCGCTCGCTCCGGTCCGGACAGCATGCAGAACATCCTCGGGAACGAACGCCCCGTCGACGCTCAAGGTGATATCAGGATGGTCCCTCACGAATTGCTGCATGATCGTGCTCAGTGGCTCAACACCTGGGGAGGGCATGGTGATGATCTCCACCCGCCCGGAGGCCACACCCTTGACGGCGTCCATCGCCGATTGAGCGGTCGCGAGGTCACGCAGCACCTGCCGGGCAGGTCCGATCAATTGTTTCCCGGCGTCGGTGGGCAGCACGCCACGACCGACCCGATGGAACAACGCGACGCCCAGCTCCCGCTCCAGACCGGCGATCGCCTGCGACAGCGAGGGTTGCGCAATGTAGAGCTGCTCGGCGGCCTTGCTGAAACCCTCGTAATCGATCACCGCCAGGAAGAACTTCAACTGCCGTGCGTCCACAGCACCCTCTCTTCCGGAGCACCGAAGGGCGTCGCCTCAACGATCGTGACGGCCAGTTTGCACCATTCGACCCTCGCGCAGCTCAGCGAGCACACCACGAACAATGGCACCCACCAACTGCACATCCATTGATTCGGGTGCAGAAGTGGCCGTTCGCTCAGCGTTTCGGACTTCGTCGAACGGATCGAACAGGGGACTTCTAATCCTCAGGTCGCAGGTTGGTATGTGCAGCCAGCCGAAACTGGGGATGCCACGGTTTCGGTGGGCGGTCGGCGCGGATGTTTGCGCGGAGGCTGGCCGGGCACACCCACCACGTCGATCACGGACCGGCGACGGAAGCCGGGGCGCTGGCAAAACTGGTTCCTGCTTCGAAATTGCGCTTCGGGGTAAAGAACGTTGTGTCCGAGGCGCCGCGACCGGAGGGCCGCCGAGGCGGCAGGTGCGGTGATGGAGATGGGAGAGTCGTGACGGGTTCGGGTGGCACGTTGCTGGTGTTGGGTGCCAGTGGTGATCTGGCCGGACGGCTGCTGTTGCCGGCGGTGGGTCAGTTGCTGGGCAGTGCCGAAGGCCCTTCCGGGTTGACCCTGGTCGGGGCGGGCACCGAGGACTGGGACGACGCAACGTGGCGGGAACGGGTTGCTGCGGCCTTCGCATCGGTCCGGGCGACCGGCGCCAGGATCGATGAGATCACCGCGCACACGAAGTATCTGACGGCTGATGTGACCCGCCCGGAGGACCTGCAACGGTTGCTGGACGCGTGTGACGGCGCGCCGGCGATTTATTTCGCGTTGCCCCCGGCGGTGACCGCGAAGGCCTGCGCCGCTCTGGGACAGCTGACGCTGCCGCCGGGCACGGCGCTGGTGTTGGAGAAGCCTTTCGGGGTGGATCAGTCCAGTGCCGCTGATCTGAACACCATCATCGGCCGCCTGGTCCCGGAGGACCAGATTCATCGGGTGGATCATTTCCTGGGCAAGTCCACGGTGCTGAACCTGCTCGGGTTGCGGTTCACGAATCGGTTGTTCGAGCCGTTGTGGAGTGCGGACCACATTGCCCGGGTGGACATCGTGTTCGATGAACCGCTGGGGTTGGAGAACCGCGCCAGGTATTACGACGGGGCCGGCGCGCTGGTCGACATGATCCAATCTCACCTGCTGCAGGTGTTGGCGTTGATCGCGATGGACCCTCCGGCGAGTTTGTATGCCCGGGATCTGCGGGACCGTAAGGCCGAGGCGTTGCGGGCGTGCCGGGTGTGGGCGGGGGACCCGGTCGCGGCGAGCCGCCGGGCCCGTTACACCTCCGGGGTCATCGACGGTCGTCAATTGCCGGGGTACGCGGAGGAATCCGGGGTGGACCCGGCGCGGCAGACGGAGACTTTGGCCGAGGTGGTTCTGCAGGTGGATACCTGGCGGTGGGCGGGTGTCCCGTTCCGGTTGCGTTCCGGGAAGGCCCTGGGAAATGGGCGGAAAGAAATCGTGATCACGTTGAAACCGGTACCCCGGTTGCTGCCGGGGTTGACCGGGGAGGCGCAGCCCACCCGGTTACGGATCTCGATGGGTCCGGACCGGATGGCGCTCGACCTGAACATCAACGGGCCAGATGACCCGTTCGGGATCGATCGGGTCACTCTGGATGCGGATTTCAACCCCGGTCGGTTGCCCGCCTACGGGGAAGTCCTTGCCGGAGTATTTGCGGCCGATCCCACGCTGTCCGTGCGTGGAGATACCGCCGAAGAATGCTGGCGGATCGTCGATCCAGTACTGCAGTCCTGGCGGGAAAACAAGGTCCCACTGGAGGATTACCCTGCGGGATCCGCCGGCCCGTCAACCTGGACCGAGTAGGGACAAGAACCAAGACCGGGTTCCGAGGTAGTGCTGGTCAGCCCTCGACACCGGTAGCGGTGTGGGGGATCCGACGGGTTTGGATTCGGGTGATCTGCGTTGTCGCAGGTAGAGCCGGAAGCCGCGGGTCCGGGCCCAAGCAGGTGAGTTGTCGTCGGCGTGCTCACTGACCGTCGAGCACAGCCAGGAACACCACAACCCCGTCCATCAGGACCTGCGCTCCGTGACCGAAGGCCTGACTGACCTGCGCGGTCTGCGCATCATGCAGGTCCTGGTCCAGGACCGCTTGGTCACAGGCAGACCCAGTGGTCTGCTCGAGTTCATCTACCGTTTCCGGGGCGAGCACCGACCAGGCGACGGACCCATCCCCGGTGGCGACGGCCTGATGAAACTGCACAGCGACCTCACCCGCTGCGTTGTCGCTGGGACCTCATGTCGAAAACGCAGTCGCCACGGACATCCGACCCGACGTTTCTTCTGCGCCCAGATCTGTTGTGTCGCAGATCAGACGACTTGCCACGACGCATGCAGGGGCAGGTCGGCTCCCGAAAGCCGGCGTCCTCCGGGCTGTAGCGTGATGCCATGCGCCGTCGTCAGTGGGTCATGAGCCTGGTGCCAACGCTGGCTGCTGCCGTGTTGGGAAACGTATTCATCAGCCGCGAGTCCCTCACCTGGTTCAAGGGCCTTCAGCGGCCGGCGATGCAACTGCCGATGGCTGGCTTCTACGCGTTGGGGGCAATCAATTACCCGCTGATGGGGCTGATTGTCCATCGTGCTGTTGTGGCGCAGGACCGACGCACCTATCGGCTGGCTGTGATTGTGCTTGGTTGTGCTGAACTTTGGAACGTGCTGCTGTTCGGACGCCGCAACACTCGTGCAGGGTTTCTGGGCATTGTCGCCTTTACGTTGCCGCTCGGGCTACTGCAGGCGGCTGTCGCAAGTGATCGAACATCGACCATCGCCTTGGCGCCGTACACGGCGTGGGTGGTCGGCTACGACATCCCCTGGGCCTACCAATTGTGGCGGCTGAATCCCCCTACTGACCGGCGGCGAAGCGCGGGCAAGGGTGCAGCGTGATCCCGCGGCGTCCGGGCGCCAGCGAAGCGCGAGAGGAGCCACGCATGCCGAGCGCCGGCGAAACACCCACATCCACCGCTGCACTGTGACGAGTCAAGCTAGTTGAGCTGGGGCCGCTCGTCTGGGCCGGTGTCCAGATCCTCGGGGGAGTAGAAGGCCGGCGGTTCGATGCCCAGGCCGATCTCGATTTCGTCCATCAAGATCTCGATCCGGCCGCGGAGTTCATCGATCCGCTCCGCCTCGACCGCTGTTTCCGGGTCGATCGTTTCGAGCCGGCCCAGAAGCGTGTCGAGATCAGCCAGGTCGGTGCGTTGTTCGTCCGACGTGCCCGATCGCCACACCTTGCTGATGTGGTCGAGCCTGGCGACGACGTCCGCAAGCTGAATGGGAACCATCACCCGCGACCCAGACTTGCCTTGATCGTCTTGAGCAATCGGCCGGCATCCAATCGGAGCTGCCGCTCGGCGTCGTCACCGGGATCGAGGTATTTCAGCATGGTGCCCAATTTGGCGACCATGGCTTCCTGCCCAATCTCCGGGACGTCCTGCCAACTCACCGCGACCCGTTCGATATCGGCCCTGTCTTCCTCGAGCGTCATGATGCACCAGGCATGACAGCCCGGGTCTGAGGTCGACCATCGTTCGGCATTGGCCTACCCCCGCCCCGCGCGTACCAAATTGTCCCGGGTGCGTTGTCGATCGGGTCAGGGAGTCCGACGGGGTTGGTTCGGCGCATGATGACTGGCAACGGTTACGCCCTGGCGTTGGGCCGAACTGTCACCAGATCCGCACCACCGACTTCGGCGACCAGCGTCTGTCCCTGACTGATCGCGAACTCGACGAGGCAGGTCCGGTGCAGGACAGTCGTCGACAGCACCCGCCCGGCGGTTCCTCTTCTGACGACAATGGCCTGACCACGCCGGAAGTCGTGAGTCAACTGGACGATGGAGTCCTTGTGCAGCATGGTCACCACGCTCCCGTCGAGGCCCACGTGGGCAACTCGGCCTCTACTCATTCGTGGTACCCAGCGGTGAACGCCGCCAACCGCTGTCGGTGGGGTTGGTGTGGGTGCGTTGGCGTTGCGTCAGGTCGGCTCCTGGTTGTCTTGGACGCAGTCATCGTCTAACGGGTGCCGGTCCTCGATGAGATCAAGTCCCGTCCGGTGCAGTCGGTTGATGATGCCGTGCAGTGCCGTCTGGTCGGGTACGGGTCCGCGCAGGACCGTCTGGACCCGGTCCACGACGACCCGCACACCCTCGATTTCGGTCAGCACGTCCTTGGGAACCAGTCCTGAGACACGGATCTCGTAGTGGGGCGCGGCATCGCGGGCCTCGCTGACCGTCGTCACGATCACTGTGCCGGGTTCACATGACGACGGCGCAATCCGAGTCGGGTAGAGGTCGTTGCGGTTGACGGCGGCGTTGGCCCTGCCGGCCGGGTTGGTGTCGGTCAGGTGAGGGCTGCGCCGAGCAGGCGGGCGGTCAGGCCGAGGGCGGCGCCGATGGCGAGTTTTCAGGAAGGTGAGTTTGAGCCGTGACAGCAGCAGTGCGGCGATGACGGTCTGGGCCCGGGCGGAAGGGTGCAGGGTGACCAGTCGAGGATTTGCAGGGTGAGCAGTCCCCAGGTAAGGGTGTTCGCGGCGAATAGGGTGTGCACGGCGAAGTACACGCCCTTGTCCGTGATGACCCCGAAGGCGGCGGCGGAAACTGCAGTGACAGCAGCGGAGAGGGCTTTGTTGCCGCGGAAAGGCTGTCGTTGGTCACGGCAGATGGCTCACATTGGTCGTGTGTGCTTCATGGCTCACATCGCACGGTCAGCACGCGGGACCCAGGACACCGCAGGCCACCGCACGTCCGCCATCGGCTGGAACAGGGCCAGATAGCGCGACCCAGGCGAGTCAGATAGGCCGATCCTTCACAAGCCCAGGTATGTCATTTCCAGCCCACGTCATCACTGTGAAGCGAGCGCGTAGTCGAGTCACCACGACGACCCTTTTTCGGTGACGGCAGGTGTTCACTGTGCCCAACGTGGCGCGTTCGATCGTCGGTTTTCGCGTAATGAAATCTGCATCCGTAAACGTTGATTTATCACAATGTGGATGGCAGGCTAGCTGCCGATGACCGGCTCTGGGCACAGATTTGGGGGTGATCGAGGTGGGCGACCCGGGACCCACTGCGGGGGTGTACACGATCTCGGTGGCCGCAGAACTGGCCGGTGTGGCGGTCCGATCACTGCGGTTGTACGAACAGCACGGGCTGCTGCGGCCCGGCCGTACCAGCGGCGGCACCCGCCGGTACAGCCAGGATGATCTGCGCCGGCTGCGCCGGATCTCCGAGCTCGTCGCCGACGGGGTCAACCTCACCGGCATCGGGAAGATCCTCGACCTGGAACAGGACACGCACGAACTGCGCACCGACAACACCGCGCTGCGCGCGGACAACTCCCGGCTGCGGGACGCTCAAGAGAATCCACCGGACCGGGCTGCGCCGGATCCGGAGCGGGAACCGACCCGGCGGCGCTCACCGCCGCGGCACACCCCGACCGACCAGCACCGCAACCAATCCTCCCGACCCGGGTGACCCCACCCGCCCGACCATCGGCACCGAAAGCGGCACCGGTAATCGATGCATTCATTCAGCTGGACCACCGAAAGGACAGGCGCCATGAACGATCCAGCGAAGTCAGCCGTCGCCGCGCTCGCCGGATCCACCACCGAATCCGTCGGCCAATTCACCTATACCGTGGCGACCGACAGCTGGTGGTGGTCAACCAGCCTGTACACGATCCACGGCTTTACCCCCGGTGAGATCGTGCCCACCACCGCACTTCTGACGGCGCATCAACACCCCGACGATCGGGCCGGGGCGATCGAGCTGATCACCGCCGCGGTGACCGCCGGGAAACCGTTCTGTTCCCGGCACCGGATCATCGACGCCCGGCAACGCACCCATACCGTGGTCACCATCGGTGAAGGTGTCCGCGACACCGACGGCCGGATCGTGCAGGTCAGCGGCTACGTCATTGACGTGACCAGATCACTGCAGCGCGACCTCACCGCCGCGACCCAGGCGGCAGTCGAGCAGTCCGCCGAAACCCGGGCTGCGATCGAACAGGCCAAAGGCGCGTTGATGATCACCTACGGACTCGACGAAACCGAGGCATTCGCGCTGCTTCGCTGGCATTCCCACCACACCAACATCAAACTCCGGGACATCGCCGCAGGCATCACCGACCACGCCAACGACCCCGGCATCGCCGGCCTCACCCCGGATCGGAAGATTACCGAAATCCTCGCCAACCTCACGACGACCCCCGCAACAGACGTCGACGAGACGGCGCCCGGCGGAGACGACGAAAGGCTGACCGCCTGACCCGATGATCCACGCCACACTGCCATTTAAAGTGGTCAGAAGGCGCCTTTGTCTTGGCAAGTCACAGGCGAGGGCGCTCTCTCGTGACTGTGATGATGACTTTGCCACGTGCGTGTCCTGCTTCGACAGCTGTGTGACCGGAAGTAATCTCGGGTGATCGTCAGGCGCTCGTCGGTGTTTTTCGCGACCTGGGCGACCCGGACAGCGCTGTGAGGTTTTCCTGGACGGCTCGTCGATGACGGCGGTGGCGATTCGCTCGACGGGGATGTTCTGCTCGGATGCCTGATTGTGCCGCCACCGGGTGGCATCGGCAGCGGACGATCGCAGTTGGCTCATGAGCAGACCGCGGGCTCGGTCCAAGACCCTTCCGGGCTCGTCAAGCGGCGGGCGAGGTCGTCCGCCTTAGCGCGGAGCGCTGCGATATCACTGGGCCGCGGCCATCTCGACAGCGGGAATCAGTTCCGCGGGGGTGGCCGGCTGTGCCACGACCGCCATCGCTCCGGGCCGCCCCGGGGTTTCCAGTGATGGGGTGTCCCGGGTTTCCCGGAGTCGAGGGTGGTGGATTCTTGTTACCTGAGACTGCAGGGGGCATAAATGTCTCGTCGTGCGTATCCGGCGGAGTTCCGTCGGAAGGTACTGGATCTGCTGGCCGCCGGCCGGAAGGTCGAGGACGTGGCCTGAGATCTGGACGTCAGCGATCAGACGATCTACAACTGGCGCCGCCAGGACCTGATCGACCGGGGGTTGCTGCAGGGTTTGACAACGGACGGCAACGTCGAACTGGCCGCGGCGAAGAAGCGGGTCGCGGCGCTGGAGGACGAGCTGAGGGCGACGAAACGCGCCATGGGGGCTGGTCCGAGGAGTGGTGGCCCTAAAGCCCGGTACGCGGCCATCAAGCAGATGGCCGCTGAGGCACATGTGGTGCAGATGTGTTGCCGGATCCAGGATGTCGCCGAGTCCGGATACTATGACTGGCTGAAGAGGCCGCCGTCGCCGCAGGCTGTCCGCCACGCCCTGCTGATCGCGGTTATCCGCGAGGTGCACGCCGCCTCCCGCGGCACCTACGGCGTTCGTCGCGCCCCTGCCGAACTGAGGCTGGGCCGCAACCTCACGGTCGGACACGGTCAGGTCGAGGCGCTGATGGCCAACGCGCGCCTGAAAGGCGTTGCCGGCAGACCGAAATGGCGTCGCTCTGCCCCAGACAGCCGAGCCCTCGACCTAGTCAACCGGCATTCAGCCGCGACCGGGTCAACGCGTTATGGGTCACAGACATCACCGAACACCCGACCCGTGAGGGCAAGGTCTATTGCGCTGCCGCGTTGGACACCTACTCCCGCCGGATCGTCGGATGGTCGATCGACTCTTCACCGAACGCTGCCCTGGTGACGAACGCGCTGAGCATGGCGATCGACAACCGAGGCGAGGTGGCCGGCACAGTGATCCACTCTGACCAGGGCACGCAATTCGGGTCCTGGGCCTTCACCCAGCGCGCCAAAGCATCCGGGTTGCTGCCGTCGATGGGGTCCGTCGGTGACTGCTACTACAACGGCCTGATGGAATCGTTCTGGTCACGCATCCAGGTGCAACTCCTCGACCGGCAGCGGTGGACGACCCGGCTCGAGTCGGCCAACGCGATCTTCGACTACCTCGAGATCTGCCACAACAGGCAACGCCGCCACTCTGCCCTGGGCTACCTGTCGCCGATAGAGTTCGAGAACCGATCAATACCCGTGGCA
>Ga0164307_10000362_pt1 | contig 20137 bp, 17 predicted proteins | sample Whisoiple_243_MG_FD_110214 | JGI IMG/M metagenome (GOLD analysis project Ga0164307, IMG submission 110214) | Soil microbial communities amended with fresh organic matter from upstate New York, USA - Whitman soil sample_243_MG | ecosystem: Environmental > Terrestrial > Soil > Unclassified >...
CGGAGCGCCCGCAGTGCCCGGTGCGCCCGCGACGTTGAGGGCTCCAGCGGTGCCAGGAGCACCCGCAGTGCCGCCCGGCGCGCCTGCAACGTTCGCGGCTCCGGCGGTGCCCGGAGCACCCGCGGTGCCGCCCGTCGGGCCGTCGCTATTCGAGCCGCACGCGGTGACCGCGGCGAGTGCGCCGAGTCCTTCGAGCATTTGTCGACGGCTCACGGCCTTCGCGAGCGTTGTGTCAACCTTGGATTCACGCGTCCTGGCCATACTCTCTAACTCCTTCGATGCTCGATCGCTGAGACTCGGAAATTGATTCGCCGTTGCGCGCACGGTTCTGCGCGCGTACGCGACTTCTACGCGCGTACGCGACCATTGTGGTTGCCATTCGAGCAATCCACCAGGCAACATTTCAAAAGTCCTGCTTCGTCCTACGATTCGCACGAGACAGGTAATTTCGAGCTCAGCTACAGCCGCGAAAATCGCATCTTTTTTGACCCGAATCGACTGCGTCGAGGATCAGCAGCTCCGTCCCAACACGCCCTGCGTCTCGCGCGACATGTTTCGGAGTTCAGAATTCGATACTGCACAGGACGGGGCCTAATGCCACGCGTTTTTCGCTGTGAAAGAGGCTCGATTTCCTGACTCGACTGGCACCGACTCGGTACACTAGTATAGTCCAACCCATCGACTGGACCGGTGCGCGTCCGCCCGCGCTCGGCGACCGGATTTGACTTTGCTCTCGGCGACTGTCTTGGCTCCCTCGGAGGGTTGTATGTTGCTCGTTTCGAAGAATCGCCCCATTGGTGTCCCGACGTTCTGCGCCGCGGCAGCCTTCATGTGCTTTACGGCGCTCGGCTTGGTCGCGTGCAGCGGGTCGGATGCGCCGGCCGGCGCGGGAGGCAACGGCTCTGTCACTGCGGGCTCTGGTAACGGTATCGCAGGCGCAATTCCCGTCGCGACCGCGGGGGCCAGCCCCGTTGGCACGGCGGGTCAAGGCACCAGCTTCGGCGGCGGCGGCACTGGCGGCGCCTTGCCGGGTGGAACGGCCGGGGCCTCGGCGCAGGCCGGGAGTGCCCCGCAAGGAGGCGCCACGGCTCAAGGTGGCACCAGTGGCGGGCAAGCAGGAGCTGCGCACGTGCGTGACCATTGCCTCGAGGGCTACGATGCCGATCCGAGCGACGCGACCATGGTCGACGGTCCGGTGGAGTACACCAAATCCAATCAGGTCGACCTCACCGTTCAGCCCGCAGTGCTCGATTGGTTCAAGGCTCGCGTCTGGGAGCAGGCTCACTTTCAGTGGCACAACATCCGCCGTTGCAAGTCCGGCGGTGCCACGGCCGATCCAGCGGGCGGCGGAGTCAACCCCTGCAAGACCAATCCGGAATTGATTCCGACCAATCAGGAGAATCAGGGTCCGGGTGATGGTCTCGAGTTTTTGGCGATGCACCGCCACATGATTCAGAGCCTCAAGCAGTTGTGGCCGAAGCACACCGAGCAGTTCGAAGGTTGGGAGCACTTCCCCACCAAAGCTTCGGACGTGCCGAAGCAATGGCAAGCGGATTGGACGGCGTGGATGGCGAGCGTCGCCACGAACGGCGCCAAAGCGGACGACCCGGCGAGTCACATGAACGAGACGGGCTTCGAGAGCGAAGGCGCGTTCGGCCAATGGATTCAGAGCACGAGCGGGCTCCACGGCGCGCTGCACTTCAAGTGGGTGCGTCCGAACAACAGCGATCACGGCCTCGGTAATCAGTTCACGAACATCGACAACTACATGTTCTGGAAGATGCACGGCTGGATCGACAAGGTTTGGGACCGCTACCGCGCGGCCAAGAACAAGAAACCGACCGATCAAGACATCAAGGATGCGGTGCTCGCACAGTGCCGTCAGATGGATCAGTTGGCGATCATCGTGAAGCCGAGCCTGGGAACCACGGACTGCACGCCCGCGCCGAAGCAGTCGGGCGTGTTCGTCGACACCATTCGGCCGATTTTCGAGAGCACCACCAACAAGTGCACCGGTTGCCACGGCCGCGTCGGCCCCGATGCGAACATGACGCTCGGCGGCAGCGAGTGCGTGAAGTCCTCGGACATCGTCGCGGCGTTGGTGAACAAGGCGTCGATCGGTGGCGGTCAGTTCAAGCTGATCGAACCTGGCAACGCAGACAAGAGCTGGCTGTACTTGAAGGTCACCGGAAAGGCCGCAACGGCTGGTTGCACGGCAACCAACGGCGGCACTTGCTCGACCGAGACGATGCCGCGCGGCGGCGGTGTCACCTTGACTCAAGCGCAGCAGGACGCACTGAAGAAGTGGATCAACGACGGCGCTGCAGCGCCGCAGTGACATCGCGAGGGAGCGCGCGCGGGGTTTTCCGCGCGCGTGTTACTCTCCGATGACGCCCAGCGCTTCCAGCAAATCGGATACCTCTTCGTCCGAGAGCACCTCGCTGGAGAAGGGCGGCATCACCCCGCCATAGCCGAGGAACAGACCGTGTCGGATCTTTTCCGTGAAGATCAGGCGTTGAACGCGAGGGGTGTACTCGATATGTGCCGCGAGCGTCTCCTCGGGCAAGACCGGCACGCGAGTGCTGAGTCGACCGCTGCCGTCATGCATGGCCCCATGACAAGATTGGCAGGTTTGCGCATACAGAACTTGTCCCTGGAGCTTGGCGTCGGCGATTTCTGGCTCGGTTTCGCCGCGCGGTAGCGGATCGATCGTGTTCACGATCGTGAACGGGACCGGGTTGGCGTCACCCGGTTCGAGGCTCACGAGGTAGGCGTACAGCGCCCGCGCTGGCCCATCGTTTGCGGCTAGCGGCTGACTGTCGCCCATGAAGTTCTTGCGACAAGCGTTGACCGAACCGAGCAGATCCGCGACCTGATCACCCCAGAATTGCGTTCGCAAGGTGACGCCCGCGAGCACACCGCCGGCCTTTTTCGACGGTGGATCGCTCGCCACCGTGTCGTGGCAGGTTTGGCACGAGTAGTCGTTCAAATGGGACTGCGAGAGCGCCTTCGATTCGAACAGCTGGTGCCCTTGATCGATTGCGCTCGGATCAGCGTTCGAACCGCAGGCGCCGAGCGCAGCGCAACACACCAGCGCTGCGGCTCTCCGGGGCACTGGGGACGAGTGAGCGGTGCGGTGATGGTTCATGGTTCGACGATCGTCATGCGCTCTGGGTAGAGCTCGACGGAAATGCTGCCCAAAATGGCGAGCGTGTCCGGATCGACCTGCACGACCGCGCCCGGATGGTAGTGGTCTCCCTCGCACACGAGGAATAGGCGTGAATCACCAGTGACGGTGAATTCAGCGGGGTTCATACATTCCTCGTCCGAATACTGAACTTTGAGCCCTTGCTCGCCACTCGTGACGTCGATCAGCCCCGCGCCGTTCGGCGATTGAAACGGAACGGCCAACGTCGAATCCGAGATCATCGCGGAAAACATCGGCACGCCGAAGTCCGTCGTATCCATGAGCCCAACGAAGCGATGCGAAAAGAGCAATTGGGGTGTGTCGCTCAGATCGAACACCGCCACCGTACGCGAAACCTGGTTAGAGACCAGCAACCGCTCGTGCGCGGTGTCGACGACGAGTCCGTAGGGTTTGTTGAACGAAGCAGCCGGGTCGCCCGCAACCGTCGGTCCAGATGGGCCGCGTGAGAGCACGGTTTGAGTCGCCGCGTCCACGACCACGAGTGAATCTTCGCCCGTACACGCGACGAACAAGCGCGCGCCTTCGCCGTCGAAAGCGAGTGTCGATGGCACGGCGCACGCAGGCAAGCGGCTCGCCACGGCATTGCCTTGGGCAATCGCGCTCGCGGGATCGACGAACACCAAGTTCGCGCGTCTGGCCTCGATGTCGCCCTGCAGCGAGCGAGAGTCATCGGCGTGGGCCACCGCCAGGCGACCGCTGGCCGGCGAAAACGCAACGTCTGCCGCTTTCGGATCGACGCGCAGATCGCCCGCTATGCTCAGGTCCAGCAGGTTCAGCGCTTGGACGTAGCCGGAACGGAGAGTTGCTCCTTGAGCGACCGCGTGCGCGCTCGTGATAGAAAAGGGATACGAAAGCGCGACATACGCGAGGCCGTTCGCGGCGTCGATCACCAGATGCCGTGGACCGTCGATGTCGACCGGATCGCGCCCGACGGGGACGCTCGCGAGCAGCTGCATTGCGTCCAAGTCGAGCACGCTCACCGTGTCGGAATTGCGATTGGGGACGTAGCCAAGTCGCCGGCCGGAAGCTTCGAAGGTCGCTCGTCGGTTCGGAAAGGCGCCGCCCGAGAGGCTCGGATTTGTCGAGTCATCCCCATTGCCTGTGGAGCTCCCACAGCTGAAGGTCACCGCGGTGGCGACGACGCACAGCAATCTTTCGAGATGACGTCGGCTCAAGCGAGCATGTTATCCCCCAACCTTCGCACTCGGACAAGCGCTCACACATTGGATCACACATCGCAGCGCGACTTCGTACTTTGCGCCGATCCACTCGAAACGCAAAGTTCCGTCGCGAATTCTGGTGCTCTGGCCGGCCGCGCTATCGAGCGCTCTCTAACGTGAAGTTGCGCGCTGCCCGAAAAATGCGAAATCTTGCCTGATGAACCTGCACCGTCGCGGCTTTGCTTGCCTGCTGGTCTTGCTCCTCTCCGCTTGCTCGAGTGACTCGAATGCTCCGGCGAATCAGAACGGTCCCGACGGGCAGCAAGATATCAGCAACGTCATCTACGTCGGCGGCGTGACTGACGAAGCGCTCGAGCGCATGTTGGACGTCGCTCCGAAAAACGACCCCCGCCAGGCGGTGATCGTCGATGCGCCGGACCTCAGCGTGCCTGTGCCGAAGGAGACCGCGGCTACGTTCGAGTTTCACCTCGCCACCGAGGCCAAGCGCGCGCCCAGCTTGCACCCCGGACCAGCTGGCAACCCACCTTCCAAGTGGCGGCGCGGGGTCCACGAATTCTTGCAGTTCCTGGCACCGGAACGCATCGCGCATGCCCATGGCACACCGTACAACGGCACCGCGTACTACTTGGTGATCACCGACAAGGATTCGAAGCAAATCCTACAAGTGTTCACGTCCGGAACCTCGTTCACGCCGGAGGCCGCCGACTGGCAACATTTGACCGACGCGCCACAACCACTGACGCTCGCGATCACTTCGGCGTTCTTCGAGGACAACAGCGTCCCGTCGGATGGCGGCCCGTTCGTCGGCGGCTCGTTTCAGTTTCGGATCGAGTAAGGGCGCGCGCGAGTCGTTCACGTTCCGGAGGGCGTCGGTTCCGTGCCCCAGATCAACACCCCATCGGCGTAGAGCGTGACGTGTGGGGAAGTCAGAAAGCCGTTGTTGCTCGAAAACGAGTAGTCGTTGGATTGAGTGAAGCGGGGGTAATTCGCAATGAAGAAAGCACCGCGAATCTCGGCGCTCTGATTCACGCCGAGCGAACCCGCCTTGGCCGCGTAGTGCAGCTCGAGGTAGCGATCCGCCGTGCTGGTCTTCGGGCTCACGTCGGCGAATATTACGGACCCGAGCAGCGAGCAGTCCGAGCCGTTCACCGAGTAGCAGTTGTACTGTTCGTCGCCCGCAGGTTCCTTCGTGTAGTAGTAGCGTAGCGACAGCGAGGCGAGCGGGAAAGGCACCTTGCCGGCGTTGACGATGCGAAAGGACTGCTGCGGCGTGGTGGCGGTGGGGTTGGGGTCCGGGCAAAGCAAGTCGACGTGCAACGTGGGCGAACAGGTTTCCGCGCAGGCTTTGCTGGCGCAATCGTCGTTCGAGAGGCAGGAGCGATCGACCGCGCACGGCTTGCAGCCGGTGCCGCAATCGCGATCGCTCTCGCTGCCGTTCTTCACGTTGTCGTCGCAGCGTGGGGCTTGGCACACGGAATCGAGGCACACGGCGCTTGCGCAATCACTCCCGCTTGCGCACGCCATGCCCACCGTACAGCCCCTCGAGCAGCCGCCACCGCAATCGACCCCGGTTTCCGCACCATTCTGGGTGAAGTCGTCGCAGCTCGGCGGAGCACATTTCTGTTGTGAACAAACCAGGCTCTGGCACCCACTATTGGCCGCACACAGTTGACCTGCGGCGCAGCCGCCGCAATGCTGACCGCCACAGTCGACATCCGTCTCGTCTTGGTTCGGCTGGTTGTCGCTACACGTCGCAGGGGCGCACTGCTGATTGACGCAGCTATGGCTCGCACAATCGTCGGGCACGAGGCAGCGCAATTCGTCCTGACATGGAGCGCAAGGGCCGCCGCAATCCACATCGGTTTCACCCGGACTCGGCCGCCCGTCGTCGCAGGACGCCTGAACACAGCGTTGATCGCGGCAAATCCCGCTTTCGCAGTCGCTCGCTCGGTTGCACGAATCAAGGTCTCTGCACGGCTTGCAGTCGCCACCACAGTCCTCATCAGTTTCGGACCCGTTTCGTTGCCCATCCTCGCAGGTCGCCTTGGCGCAATGCCCATCATCGCGGCAGACGAAGCTTTGGCAGTCCTCGCCGTGCCGGCAGGTCTCGCCAGTGAGGCACAGGTTGGGCGAGCAGCTTTCACCGCAATCGAGCGCTGACTCTCGGCCGTTCATCACGCCGTCGTCACACTTGGGTGCCGCGCAGGTTCCCATACTACAGACGCCGGAGGCGCAGTCCTTCGGCACGATGCACGTTTGACCTGTGAGGCACGACGCGCACGTGCGCCCACCGCAGTCAGCGTCACTCTCGTCGTGGTCGCGCAAGCGGTTCGAGCAAGTGGCAGCGTCGCCCGTGGCCGGGACCAAGCCATAGTCGGGAAAGCTGCATGCGCCGAGCGCACACGACACCAGGAGCCAAATTCGAAGCCTGAGGCTCGAGCGCACCGAGGTCGATCGCGGCCGGAAAAAAGGACTGAGCACGGAGCAGAACTAAAAGTGAGAGGCGCTGCGTCCCCCTGCTGCGCACCATTGCCCTCGAGGGATCATGAAAGCGTAACACGGCCTCGTGACGGCACGCGCACGACCGACAAAAACGCTGAAATCGACTCGAATTGGCCCGTGTCAGCGAGGCTTGCGCGGCGTGTCATCGCGCGTGGCTGCATCCTCGGGACGATCCTCGTGCAGCAGGCGGATAGCGGGTGTTTCCAGGTCGTCGAACTGGCCCGAACGCGTCGCCCAAGCGAAGGCCGCAACTGCCCCAGCGGAGAGGAACAAAGTGACCGGTAGGATGAGGAAGATGATGCTCATGGTTTCGCCTCGCGGGTGAAGGTGCGTGCCCGAAGCGCAGCGGTCACGACGCTGATCGAGCTGAGCGGCATCAAGATCGCGGCCCACAGTGGATCCAGGCGCCCGGCCACCGCCAGGCCCACACCCAGCAAGTTGTAAGCGAGTGAGAGTCCAATGCCGACGCGGATTACGCGCATGGTGCGCTTCGCGCCCTGGGCCGCGAGCGCTACCGTTTCGAGCCCGGGACGGGTGGTGAAGACGTCGGCCGCGGACAGACAAGCTTCAGCGCCACCGTGCACCGCAATCCCGACGTTCGCGGCGGCCATCGCCGCCGCGTCATTCACGCCGTCGCCGACCATGAACACCCGCTGTCCGCCTGCGCGCAGGGTCGTGATGGCCGCAAGCTTCGCCTCCGGGCTCGCGCCGCCAGTCGCGTTGAGCACCGGGACTCTCAGCTCGCCAACGACGGCGTCGACCACGCGTTGCTCATCACCGGAGAGGACCTCGAATTGGAAACCGAGTTCCGCGAGCTGTTTTAGGCTTGTCGCTGCATCGGCGCGCACGGAGTCTGCGAACGCGGCAAGCGCCGAAACGACGCCGTCCACTGCGATCAGCACTGGCGTGCGCCCGGCTGCCGCGTGCGCTTGCGCTCGTGTCATGCACCAAACGGGTAACGAGCCGAGCATCGCACGGACGAACGACTGCGAGCCAACGAGGATATCTCGCCCTTCGACTCGAGCGCGCACGCCACCGGGGTACTCCTGACGGGCTTCGCAGCGGAGATTGCTTTCGGGGATGGTGCGTTGGAATGCGCGCGCAATCGGGTGTCCGCTCGTCGCTTCGACCGCGCGCACGAGCGGCTTGAGTGACTCGTCGCCGTCGAAATGGGTGAGCGCCAGACGACCTTCGGTGAGCGTACCGGTCTTGTCGAACACGATGACACCGGGATGCGCGAGCTCTTCGATGAATTCGCCGCCCTTGAACAAGATCCCGCTGTGCGCGGCTGCGCGCAGTGCTGCGCTCACGGCGAGCGGCGTGGCCATGCCCAGCGCACACGGGCAAGTGACGACCAACAGCGCAACGGTGTGGTCGATGGCGTGGCTTGGGTCCAGGTGCCACCAAATCAGCAGCGTTAGCGCCGAAATGGCCAGGATTATCAGCACGAAGTAGCCCGCAACGCGATCGGCGAGGCGTACGATCGGAGCGCGCTCGCGCTGCGTCGTCTCGACGCTGTGCATCAGTCGCCCCAGCCGAGTTTCAGCGCCGACACTTTCGACGCGAACACGCACGGGCGACGACAAGTTCGTCGTTCCAGCGTGGACTCGATCGCCAACGGTTACTTCTTCGGGAAATGACTCGCCGGTGAGCAATGACGTGTCGAGCGCGGAGCTGCCGTCGCAGATGACCCCGTCGACGGTGACGCGTTCACCGGGGCGCACTTCGACGATGCTGCCCACTTGCAGAGCACTGGCCGGGACCTCGCGCGGCGTGCCGCTCTCGACGAGGTAGGCCGTGGTCGGCGAAAGCGCGCTAAGTAAATCACTGGCCTTTGCCGATCTTCGTTGATGGGTTCGCTGCAGATAGCGTCCGACCAGCAACAGAAAGATCAGCGTACAAAGCGAGTCGAAGTACACTTCGCCCTGGCCGCGCAGCGTATTGATGGCGCTTCCGAAATAGCCGGCGAGCAGCCCGAGGCTCACGGGCAGGTCCATGTGCGGCGTGCGCGTGCGCAACGCCGCGAGCCCGCCTCGAAAAAACAGGCTGCCGGCCCAGAAAACCGCCGGTGTCGCGATGGCCAGACTGCCCCAGCGGAAGAGCGTGGCGTACTCGGCGGCCATGCCACCGTACTCGCCGGAGTAGAGCGCGAGCGCCATCAGCATCACGTTGCCCGCGGCCGCGCCGGCGATCCCGAGACGCAGCAACAAAGCTCGGTCTCCCTTACGTTGCTCGGTAGCGAGCGTCGTCGAGTGCGTCGGGTGCGGGGTGTAGCCCAACGAGTCGAGCGCTCGCGCGACCTGACTGAGCGGGGCACACGACGGATCCCACGCGACGCGCAACACCGAGCGGGTGAGATCGTAGCGGGCTTCGAGCACCGCGGGTATGACGCGGGGTAGACGCTCGAGCAGCCAGACGCACGCCGAGCAGTGCACTCCCTCGACGAAGAATTCACAACGAAGCATGCCTCCCGGTCCAGCCTGGGTGTGAGCTTCGCGAAACGCTGGTTCGTCGAGTTCCTCGAACTTACGCTGGCTTCGTTGCGGGCTGCCGCCGCGCGGGTCGTTCGGGTCGCGTTGTCGGTAGTACTCCGTGAGCCCCGCGCTGTGCAGGATCGCGAACACCGACCGGCAACCGTCGCAACAGAACTGCGGGTCGCAGAGCGGCTCGAGCCGTGCCGCCGGGACGGGAAGACCGCAGTGCGCGCATTGCGGTTCGGGCTCGGACATCCCCGCGTGCAGAGACGCGACCTTCGCCGCTTCGGGTCTGCCGATTTCTGCTGCCGCGCTCATCACCGGGCCGCCTTTCGGTGGCACGGGCAATCAGTGGGCGTCGGCACGCTCGCGGCACCGGAGAGATTGCAGTGGGTGACGGCTGCAGCCGCAAACGCGGGGAGGTTGGCGCGTGCCGTTACCGTGAACAGTCCAACACCGAAAATCACCGCGGCGCTGAGGATGGGAACGACGCGCCGCACGCGCCCGACCAGGGCGCTCAACGCCACCCCCAGACCGAGCAACACCGGCAGATTGCCAGTCCAAAATGCGGCCATCAGCAAGGCCCCCTGCAGCGGGCTTGCGGTTCCCGCGGCCGTGACCGCGAACGCATACAGCCAGCCGCACGGCAGCAAGGTGGTCGCCAGACCGAGCACCAGGCCGCGCCAAGCAGACGGCAAACGGCGCACCGAGGCGAGAACTTCCGTCACCCTTTTGGGTAAAGTCACCCGGCCTCGGAAAACGCGCACGCCCTGGGTCTCGAGCAGTGCGCCCATGCCCCACAGGATCATGATCGAGCCGGAGACGAGGGCTGCGACCCGGCCGACGCCGGCCGCGCTTCCCGCGAGATCGACCGCTTGACCCAAGAAGCCCGCGCTCGCCCCGAGCGCTCCGTAGCTCAACAGTCGCCCGGCGTTGTAGCTCAGCTGGGCCGCCAAGCGCGCTTTGCCGCTGACGCCGTCGCCAGCGACGGCTACGAAGCCGCCGCACATGCCAGCGCAGTGAACGCTGCCCAACAGGCTTGCAGCAGCAACTGGGACCAGCAGCGATAGACTCACGCCGAACCTCCCGCCAACAGATCAGCCCGGAGATCGACGGTGAAGCGCTCGCCGCCCGAGTTGCCGACGATCGAGAACACCCATTGCCCTGGATGGCTAACGCTGAGCTCAGCTCGATAGCGCCCCGGGGCTTGCTCTTCGAATCCCAGCCGCGCGATCTTTCCGGAATAAGCATTGGCGAAAGCGTTGGCGCTGAGCTGCGCGCCGGTCACTGGCTGACCGAGGCGATCGCGGAGCGACAGCTCGATCGTGGCCTGACCTCGCGCATCGAAGCGCACAATCGCCGGCAACTCCAGGACGTAGCCGAGGCGCTGATTGGCCGCCGCTTGGGTTTGGATTTGGTCCCAGCGCACCGCCTTCTGGTAGTAATCCGGTTCGGTCGCGAAGTGCGGGTCGCGCGCGGCCACGATGGCCATGGAGCCCATGCCCAAGGCGCTGCTCAAGAGCAGCGCGACGGGAACCAGTGCCCAGGGCAACCCTGTGCGACGTTTCGGGAGCGATGCGTCGGTATTCATGATCAGGGGACCTCCGGTCCAAGCAATTCATACGGAAGATCCGCGCGAAATCCGTGTCCGTCCGTGACGCGAAAATGCACGGCTCGACCGCCATGTGTAAACGCGCTCCTGGGTGCCATCACGAAGACGCTCGTGGTGCGTTGCTCTCCCGCCGCGACGGGCAACGGATCTTCCGGCGCGATCAGTTGCGCGCTGGGCAGGTCGGAGAGCTCGACATGGTACTTTTGGAGTGCGAGAGTCCGGTTCCGTACTTTGATCCGGATTTGATTGACGACTTGCGGTCCGCTTTCGGTGAACGGCGCACCGATGCCGCGCAAGACGGTCACTTCCGCGCCGGGTTTGATCAGTAGCGCGCTGGTCAAAATCACCAGCAAACCGAGCAACAAGGCGGAGTAGATGACGACGCGTGGTCGCAGCCATGGCGCCGGCTTGCCAGACTCGAGCGTGTCTTGGGCCGCGTAGCGAATGAGGCCGAGCGGCTTGTGAATGCGCGTCATGATCGAATCGCAGGCGTCGACGCATTGCGCGCATGCAATGCATTCGAGCTGCAAGCCCTGACGAATGTCGATGCCGGTCGGGCAGGCGACCACGCACGCCTGACAATCGATGCAATCGCCGTTGCCCGGCTTTTGCTTGCCTTTGCTGCGCGGTTCGCCGCGCTTGCCGTCGTAGCCGATGACCAACGAGCTGCGATCGAGGAGCACCGACTGCAGCCGCGCATACGGACAAATCACCGTGCACATCTGCTCCCGGAAGTAGGCAAAATCGAAGAACACCAGCCCGGTCGTGATGGCGACGACCAAAAAGCCGCCCAGGTGCTTCGACGGCGGCTCCGTGACCCAAGTACGAAGCGCGTGCGTGCCCACGAAGTACGACAGAAAGACGTTGGCGAGTAACAAGGAAAGCGCGAAGAACACCAGGTTCTTCAGCAAGCGACGGGCGCTCATGCCGCGCTTGTCGAGTTCGAGCTGGTGCTCGCGTTTGCCCTCGAACAAGCGCTCGATCGGCCGAAATAGGAACTCCATATACACGGTTTGTGGGCAACCCCAGCCGCACCAAGCGCGCCCGACGAGTGCCGTCGTCCAAAAGATCGCGGCGAAGATGGTGAGCATCAGCAGCATCAAGAGCACGCCGTCCGTGGCCAGGAACGTGTGACCAAAGAGCGAGAACTCGCGATGGACGACGTCCAAGAAGATGGCTGGCTTCCCGCCGATCTCGAGCCACGGCAATGCGACGAACAGCACCACCAGCAGCCACGCCACTAGGCGACGCTTGCGATGCAGCGGGCCCGGGTAGAGGCGTGGGCGAATGCGATTGCGCGTGCCGTCGGCATTCAGCGTCGGCAAGACGCGTTCAGGAGCGATCAGTGGATGCATGATGTTCGGCGTTTTCAGGGAACCGCTGTCCCTTCGGGCGGCTTGCCTGGGACGTTCGTCCCGCGCAGCGTGCCGACGAAGGCCACGACTTTGCGCAGCTCGATCGGGGATAGCTGGCGACCCCACGCGGGCATGCCCTTTGCCGCCACCCCGCCGTCGACGACACCGTAAATGTCGGTCAGCTTGCCAGCACCGTGCAGCCAGGCGTTGTCCGTGAGGTTCGGGCCGATCAGGCCCTGTGCGTTCGCGCCGTGGCACGGCGCGCAACGCAGCCCGAACAAAGCCTTGGCGTCCGTCATCAGCGCGGGGTTCTGCATCAGCTTGCCGAGCGAGTCCTCGTTGACGGGTTCTGCGAGGGATTGCTTGGCCTCCGCTTCGCGCGCTTCAGCCATCTCGGCGGTGTAGCCGTCCGATACCGACGTGCCGTTGTGCGACACGTGGTAGTGGAAGAAATAGCCGACCGAGAAGAAGAAGCTGCCGGCCCACATCCACACCCACCAACGGGGCAGGGGATTGTCGTATTCACGGATGCCGTCGTATTCGTGATCCATGATCCGCGCTTCGGGCGCCGAACTCTTGGTCACGCTCGGTGGCGTGGACAGCACTGCCGGGATCGGATGTTCGGAAGGCGTGCTCATCGCTCGTTTTCTCCCTCACCAGACTCGCCTTCCAGCGGCAGCTGGCGAACGTGCTCGAACGCGCTCTTGCTTTGCGTCAAGTGCAGCACGACTCCGATGAAGATGCCGAAGAAGATCAACAACGGCACCTGAGCAAAAATCGACACGTGCATGGCGGATACGACGTCGCTGAGTTTCATGATCAGAGCCCCTCCGGGCTGGTCTTTTCGTTCGTCAGGTTGCTGGGGATGGTGGGCTGCGCATTGCCGGAGGCAGCTCGCAGCTCGCCGGGCGGCGTGCTCGGCGGCAGCTTCTTGATGTCCGTGCCCAAGCGTTGCAGGTACGCGATCAGGGCAATGATCTTCTTTTGCTCGAGCCCCGCGGGGCCGCCTTGCGCTTTGATGTCGGCGCTGATCTGCGCGGCCTGCGCGTGTGCCATGCTTTCGGCGTGCAAAACGGCTTCGCCATAGGGAACGCCGAGCATGGCCATGGCATCGACGCGCTTTTGAATGTCGCCGTAGTCGAGGTCATCCGCGAACAGCCAGCCATACGCCGGCATGATCGATTGCGGGGTCGTGGACCGCGGATCTTGCATGTGCCGGACGTGCCAGAGGTAGGGGTACTTGTTCCCGATGCGTTGCAAATCCGGGCCAATTCGCCGTGAGCCCCACTGAAACGGGTGATCGTAAACGAATTCGCCTGGCTTCGAGTATTCGCCGTAGCGCTCGGTCTCCGAGCGGATGGGTCGAATCATCTGCGAATGACAGTTGTAGCAGCCTTCGGCCACGTAAATGTCGCGGCCGGAGAGCTCGAGCGGCGTGTACGGCTTGACCGAGGTGATGCTCGGGATGTTCGATTTGATCAAGAAGGTCGGCACGACCTCGAGCAGCGAGGCAACAATCACGGCCACGGCCACCCAGATGCTGAACTTCAGCGGCTTGCGCTCCCAGACTCGGTGCCATTGCGCTTGCACGAAGTAGATCAGCGCGTGCCCCGTGTTCGAGATCGTGCTGTGCTTCGGGATCACGAGCCCAGCGTCGGTGCCTTCGTAAGCGCGCAGCGGAAGTGCTTGATCGCTCGATTCTTGGTACGTCGCCGGGCGATTGCGCCAGGTCATGATCAGATTGACGAACGCCATCACCATACCGGCGACGAACAGCGTGCCGCCAATCACGCGCACCCAATACATCGGCAAGATGCGCACCACGGTCTCGACGAAGTCCGGGTACGCGAGGCGACCCGTGCTGTCGAAGGCGCGCCACATCAAGCCTTGAGTGACACCCGCCGCGTAGATCGCGACCACGTACAGCAAGATCCCGATCGTGCCGACCCAGAAGTGCAGCTCCGCGAGCTTCTTCGACCAGAGCTTGGTCTGAAAGATGCGCGGGGCGAGGTAATACAGCATGCCGAAGGTCATGAAACCGTTCCAGCCGAGCGCGCCGCTGTGCACGTGCGCGATCGTCCAGTCCGTGTAGTGCGAGAGCGCGTTCACGCTCTTGATCGACAGCAGTGGGCCTTCGAAGGTCGCCATGCCGTAGAAGGTGATGCCGACCACGAAGAACTTGAGCACCGGGTCTTCGGACACGCGGTTCCACGCTCCGCGGAGCGTCATCAAGCCGTTGATCATGCCGCCCCAGGAGGGCATCCACAGCATCACGCTGAACAGCATACCGAGCGTGGATGCCCACTCCGGCAGAGCCGTGTAGTGCAGGTGATGGGGGCCTGCCCAGATGTAGATGAAGACCAACGACCAGAAGTGCAGGATCGACAACCGATAGGAGAATACCGGGCGATTCGCCGCCTTCGGCAAGAAGTAATACATCAGTCCGAGGAACGGCGTGGTGAGGAAGAACGCGACTGCGTTGTGCCCATACCACCACTGCATGAACGCATCTTGAACCCCCCCGTAGACGCTGTAGCTCTTGGACAACGTGACCGGCAAGGCCAAGTTGTTGAAGATGTGCAAGATCGCGACGGTGATGATCGTCGCCACGTAGAACCAAATCGCGACGTAGATGTGCCGCTCGCGACGCTTGGCGATCGTGCCGAAGAAGTTGACCGCGAAGGCCACCCAGACCGCCGCAATTGCCAAATCGATCGGCCACTCGAGCTCGGCGTATTCTTTCGATTGCGTGATGCCGAAAGGCAGCGTCAGCGCCGCGGAGACGATGATCGCTTGCCAGCCCCAGAAGTGAAAGCGGCTCAACTTGTCGCTGAACATGCGCGCCTTCAACAAACGCTGACTCGAGTAGTAGATAGCCGCGAAGATGCCGTTGCCCGCAAAGGCAAAGATCGCAGCGTTGGTGTGCAGCGGTCGTAGGCGCCCGAAGCTGAGTTGGGGTAACCCGAAGTTCAGCGTGGGTGCGACCAGCATCACGGCCAGCCACAAGCCGACCAGCGTCGCGACGACACCCCAAAACGCAGTTGCAAAGACGAACTTGCGGACGGTGCCGTCGTCGTAGTTGAATTTCTCGGTGTGGATGGACATTCGGGTGCGCGCATCGCAAGAGCCGTGCCTTCCAATTTTTTCCAGGGAACTGCGCGGGAATGCTCGCCTCGCGCGCAAGATCTGCGTCGCCCCGCAGAATCCGCGCCTCGCCCAGCGGACGGCGATGTAGGCAGCGATCTCTTGGCGCGCCAGACGCGAATTTTCGCGGGTTCCCGCCCGTGATCGCCGCGACAAAGGCTTGGCCGACGAATTGCATTGCCAGGGCGGATGTCCGAAGCACCGGCCCAGCGCCTCCCCCTCGTCCTGCTGGTGGACGACGACTTGCGGACGGCTCGTCGGATGGCCGACATGCTGCGCGAGGATGGCTTCGCGGTCGAACTCGCCCGCGACGGCGCGGCGGCGATCGCCCGACTCTCTCGCTCACCCGTGCCGGATGCATTGGTGACCGAGCTGACGACAGCGCACGCGGATGGCCTCGCGGTGGGACGTTTCGCGCGCAATCAGCGGCCCGGCATTCCGGTGCTGGTTCTGACCGGCTACCCGAATCTGTTTCATGCCGACGCTTTTGCCGGGGGACCTCCCGCGACCTTGTTCACCAAGCCCGTCGAATATGCGGCTTTGAGGTCGGCCCTGCGAGACGCGCTCGAGTCGCCCACCACCCTCGAACCTGCGGAACGTCTAGCCGAAGACGTAGCCGCGCCCCTTGAGCTAGAATCGCCCGCCGACAATGCCCGACGAAACGCGCTTTCAGGAGCTCAAGCGGTACGTGCGCTTCGACAGCCGTGACGCCGAGCTGCTGGCTCGCTTTCGCGAGCTTGCCGAACCGGAATTTCCACGCATCGCCTTGGAGTTCTACGATCGCATTCGCGAGCACGCGGACGCGCACGCGGTGTTCACCGGTGAAGAGCAGATCCTTCGCCTGCAGCGCTCGCTCGTCGCCTGGTTGGCCCGGGTGTGTGGCGGAAGGTACGACGAGGCCTATCACGAGCAGACTGCGCAAATTGGACGTGTGCACGTCAAGATAGGTCTGCCCCAGCGCTACATGCTGACGGCGATGGCGCTGATTCGAGTGTCGTTGCTCCGCATCGCCGATCGCGATTTGGGGGCGGACGCTGCCCCGACTCGCGAGGCGTTGATCCGGATCTTGGATCTGGAGCTGGCGGTGATGCTCGAGACTTACAAGGACTCGTTCGTCGAACGCATTCGTGCCGTGGAGCGCCAAGAGCGTCTGGACTTGGGCGACGCTTTGGAGCGCGCGGAGCGCCGCTACGTGAACGCAGTCGAGCTCGCCAGCGTGATCATGATCGGCCTCGATCGCTCGGGGGCGATCCTGCTCTTCAATCGCGAGGCGGAGCGGGTCACCGGTTTTGCCCGTGACGAAGTGCTGGGCCGCCCCTTTCTCGCGGTACTGGCTCCCGAAGATCCCGATGGCATGCGTGCCCGACGCTTGGAGGATGCGCTCGCTGGCCGAGCTCAACCCGAGGTGAGTGAGGGTCTGCTCCGGACGCGCGCGGGAAAGCTGCGCGACGTGCTCTGGAATTTCGGCTACGCAGGAGAGCAACACGGTGACGAGATCGTGCTGTTTGCCGTGGGTCGTGACTTGACCGAGACACGAGCCATGGAGGAGCGTGCGCGCCAAGCCGAGAAGCTGGCGGCAATTGGCACCTTGGCCGCGGGACTAGCGCACGAAATTCGAAATCCCCTCAACGGTGCTCAGCTCCACTTGTCGTTCTTGGAACGCTCGATCAAGAAGAAGGCCAGCGAACAGGACATGCTGGAGGCGACGCGTGTCGTGGCTGACGAGATTACGCGGCTTGCCAACTTGGTCACCGAGTTTCTCGACTTCGCTCGACCCAAGCCGCTGCAGCTCAAGCCGGTCAGCTTGTTCAAGTTGTGCGAGCATGCCCGCTCTTTGGTCCTGACTCAGGCACAAGGGGTCGGAGTCGAAGTGACCTGCGATCTTCCGAGCGCCGATATCGAGTTCGAAGCCGACCAAGCCAAACTCACCCAGGTGCTGCTCAATCTGCTGCAGAACGCCGTCGAATCGACGGGTCTCGGCGGCGGTGGCAGCGTGGTTCTCCGCGCTCGCCGCGGACCGCGCCACGTCATGCTCGACGTCGAAGACGACGGTCCCGGCCTAGCCACGCCCGAAGCGCCGATCTTCGACGCCTTCTTCTCGACCAAAGAGGGCGGGACGGGACTCGGTCTTGCGATCACTCATCGCATCGTGACCGATCATGGCGGTAGCATCGACGTGAGCAGCAAGCCGAGCAAAACGACGTTTCGCGTCATCCTTCCGCTCGCAGAAACGGCAGAAAAAGCGTCATGAACAAAGCACGAATATTGGTTGTCGACGACGAAGCCTCCGCCCGCAGTGGGCTTTCGAAATTGCTCGCGCAGGAAGGCTATACGGTCGACGCGGCAGCGGATGGTCTGCTCGCGCTCGAGTCAATCGCAGAACACACACCCGCGTTGATCATCACCGATCTGAAGATGCCCAATCTGGACGGCATGGGATTGCTCACCAAGCTGCGAGAGCAGAACCTGGACATTCCCGCGATTGTCACGACTGCGTTCGGTGAAGTCTCCGTGGCCGTGCAGGCCATGCGCGCGGGCGCCGAAGACTACCTGACCAAGCCGATCGACTTCGACGCACTGCTGCTCTCGGTCGAACGCACGCTGCAACGTCGTGAAGTCGCGGCTGAGGCAGAAAATCTGCACCGCCAATTGCGCGCACGGGATCAGGTAGGCCTCGAGGGACTGATCGGCGCGAGCCCGCCGATGCAGCGCATCTATCGCATGGCCAAACAAGTGGCGAGCTCCCGCGCCACGGTGCTGATCAGCGGCGAGAGCGGTACGGGTAAAGGGGAACTCGCGCGAGCTCTTCATCAACTCAGTCCGCGAGCGAACGCGCCGTTCATCACGCTGCATTGCGCAGCGTTGGCCGAAAGCCTGCTCGAGAGCGAGCTCTTCGGTCACGAGCGGGGCGCCTTCACCGGCGCCGAGAAGCGCCGCATCGGTCGCTTCGAACAAGCCGACGGCGGGACGCTATTCCTCGACGAAATTGGCGAGATCCCGGCGGCCACCCAAGTGAAATTGTTGCGCGTCTTGCAGGAGAAGACGTTCGAGCGGGTCGGTGGCAATGATTCGATCAAGGTCGATGTCCGGCTCGTGGCGGCCACGAACAAGGACCTGGCGAGCGAGGTGCGTGAGCGACGCTTTCGCGAGGATCTCTACTATCGACTGAACGTAGTTCATTTGCAGATGCCGCCGCTGCGTTTGCGCGGGCAAGACGTGGCAACTCTCGCGGATCACTTCTTACGCAAGTTCGCGCGCGAGAATCATCGCCAGATCGACGGTTTGAGCGCGGCGGCACGCACCAAGCTGCTCGCTCACCGTTGGCCGGGCAACGTCCGTGAGCTGGAGAACGCCATGGAGCGCGCGGTGGTGTTCACAGAAGGGCAGTGGGTCGAGCCAGAGGCGTTACCGTTCGAAGCCATCCCCGACGTGGTGGATGGTCTGCGCATTCCGGGCGCGAGCATGGCGGAGATCGAGAAATACGCGATCCTCAAGACGCTCGAGGCCGCCGAGGGGTCGACCACGCGTGCCGCCGAAATTTTGGACATCAGCGTGCGCACGATTCAATATCGTTTGCACGAGTACGGCGTCGTCGCGCCGCGCTCACGCTGACGCTCACCAGGTCGCTTCGCCTCAACCGCAGCTCGTGCGCCGAGTCCTCGCCTCGCAGGCTGGGCAAATCAGGGTGTGATTGGGGCCGGGGCGGAGGTGCCTTCGGCCTGCGCAATGGAGGCAATGTTGGTCACGCATCAGCTCTGGGACCGCCTCGGCCAAGTCGTCGCGGGTCAGGATCCCCCAGACACCCTCTTCGTCGGCGATGACGACCGAGCCGACGCCTTGCAGGAGCATGTGGGCCGCGGCCTCGTGTGCCATCGCATCCGGGCGGACGCTGACTGCTGCGCGGCGCGCAAACTTCGATACGCGTTGCTCGGGCCGAGCTCCCTCCAAGTCACAGGTGCAAACGAGACCAACCAGGCCGGACGCATCGACCAGCGGGAAGTGGTGAATGCTCAAGCGTCGTGAGAGCAATAGCAGTTCGCCGACGTTGGCGTCCGGATCTAGCGCTACGACGGGAGTGCTCATCAAGTGTAGAACCGGCTCGCTTTCGGGATTCATGGTGACTTCTCCTGTGCGGTATTCAGCAAGAGCTGGGCCATGACTTTCGGAGCCGCGCCAAGCTAGCCCCGCCCCAATCGAGGCTGGCGCGTTTTCGCGGCGATTGGGCGGGCGAAGAATTTGCGCCGAGTCGCGAGAATTGCGCGGCGTGAGCGCCGATCCGAGCTTCCTCGAAGGCGATTTGCCGGGCTCATGTCTGGCTTGAATGTTGCTGGAAACGTGTTCGCAGGTTGTTCGAGAAGTCGCTCGCAGACGATGAAGGTGAATCGATGAACATGTCGGACTCGTCGCTCGCCGACGCTGTCACCCAAGAACTCGAGTGGGATGCGCGGATTGGTCAGAACACGATCGAGGTTCACGCCGACCGAGGTGTCGTGGTTCTACTCGGTGCCGTCGGCAGTTGGGCAAAGCGTCTCGCCGCGCAAGAAGCAGCCGAGCGAGTCGCTTTCGTGCGTGAACTGAGCAATCGCCTCGAGGTTGACCTCCCGCGCAAGGATTGGTGCTCGGATGCCGAGCTGGTGCAATCGGTGCGCAATGCCCTCGAC
>Ga0164307_10000363_pt1 | contig 20099 bp, 12 predicted proteins | sample Whisoiple_243_MG_FD_110214 | JGI IMG/M metagenome (GOLD analysis project Ga0164307, IMG submission 110214) | Soil microbial communities amended with fresh organic matter from upstate New York, USA - Whitman soil sample_243_MG | ecosystem: Environmental > Terrestrial > Soil > Unclassified >...
CAGGCCGGGGTATCAACATATCTGGCGTTGACTTTTGGCACGCTGTTGAGTTCTCAAGGAACGGACGCTTCCTTCAGTCCCGTTTCACCGGGGGCCTCCGGGCGCTTCCCTTCGTTCTTGCGTTTCCGCCTCTATCAGACTCTTTCGTGTCCGATTCCCGGTCGAAGCGGGTTACTGCGGTACTACTTTTCACTTTCCAGTTCTTCGCTTTTCGCGTTTCCCTTTCCGGCGAGTCCGACTCTATCAGGCCTTTTCCGTGTCTCTGACCGGGGTCCTCGCGAACATGCGGGGTCGCCGAACAGGGTTACAGTCTGGGCTTGGGAGTCGCTGCCGATCCCGGACTCGAAGTCGCTTCGGGGTCAGGCAGGGGTACGACAGTACAGGCGACGGTGGGACGAGGCAAATCGTTTGCGGTGCACCTCTAGGTCTGTCAACCGGTAGCTCTCGGGCGGAACCGGGACTTCATATGACTTACGCTGCTGATCAGTACGCCGCCCCCGATCAGCCGTGGCGGCGACCATCAGGATCCCCACCCCTGGGAGGCTCTCCATGACCACAGTGACGTCCCCTCTTGCCGGCCGCGCCATCGGGCTCACCGCGGTTCCCGACCCCGTCTTCTCCGGAGCGATGGTGGGGCCCGGTACCGCCATCGACCCGGTGCGGGAGCCCTCCGAGGCCGTGTCACCGGTCGACGGCATCGTCGTCTCCCTCCACCCGCACGCCTTCGTCGTCGTCGACGACGAGGGGCACGGAGTGCTGACACACCTCGGGATCGACACCGTGCAGCTCAACGGCGAGGGCTTCGAGCTTCTCGTGAACAAGGGTGACACCGTGACCCGTGGTCAGGGCATCGTCCGCTGGGACCCCGCGGGCGTCGAGGCCGCCGGCAAGTCCGCGATCTGCCCGGTCGTCGCCCTGGAGGCCACGGCCGAGTCCCTTTCCGACGTCCGTGAGGACGGCGACGTCAAGGTCGGCGAGACGCTGTTCGGCTGGCAGTGACACCCTCGGCGCAGGGACGAGCCAGTCGGGCATCCACCGCGGCGGTGCGACCGCCGCACAATCGGAGCAGGTGAAATGGAGACAACGCTGCGAGGCGTCGGCGTGAGCCACGGTGTGGCGATCGGCGAAGTTCGGCACATGGGTACGGCGGTGCTGGAGCCCCCGGCCAAACAGATTCCCGCGGACGAGGCGGAGCGCGAGCAGGGGCGTGCCCGCCAGGCCGTGGAAGCCGTTGCGGCCGACCTCGTCGCACGCGGCAACCTGGCGGGCGGCGAGGCCCAGCACGTGCTCGAGGCCCAGGCCATGATGGCCCAGGACCCCGAGCTGATCGCCGATGTCGACCGCCGTATCGCCGTCGGCAGCACCGCCGAGCGCGGTGTCTACGACGCGTTCGCCGCGTACCGCGCGCTGTTGGCCAATGCCGGGGAGTACCTGGCGGGCCGTGTCGCCGACCTCGACGACGTCCGCAACAGGATCGTGGCGCGGCTGCTCGGAGTGCCGATGCCGGGTGTGCCGGACAGCGACGAGCCGTACGTGCTGATCGCGCGTGACCTGGCTCCCGCCGACACCGCGCTGCTCGACCCCACGCTCGTCCTCGGTTTCGTCACGGAGGAGGGCGGCCCGACCAGCCACAGCGCGATTCTCGCGCGGGCGCTCGGGGTGCCGGCCGTCGTGGCTCTGCCGGGTGCCGGTGAGATCGCCGAGGGCACGGTCGTGGCGGTGGACGGCAGCACGGGTGAGATCTTCGTCGAGCCGAGCCAGGAGAAGCGCGCCGAGATGGAGAGCGCGTCGGCGGCCCGCAGGGCGGCGCTGTCGGCCGTGACCGGTCCGGGTGCCACCTCGGACGGTCACAAGGTGCCGCTGCTCGCCAACGTCGGTGGCCCCGGTGACGTTCCGGCGGCCCTGGAGGCGGGTGCCGAAGGCGTCGGACTGTTCCGTACGGAGTTTCTCTTCCTGGACGACAGCAAGCAGGCGCCGTCCGAGGAGAAGCAGGTCGAGGCCTACCGCGCGGTGTTGGAGGCGTTTCCCGAGGGACGCGTCGTCGTGCGGGTGCTGGACGCCGGTGCCGACAAGCCGCTGGAGTTCCTGACGCCCGCCGACGAGCCGAACCCCGCGCTCGGTGTGCGAGGACTGCGCAGTCTGCTGGATCACCCGGATGTTCTGCGGACCCAGTTGACCGCCCTGTCGCGTGCGGCCGAGGGGCTGCCCGTGTACCTCGAGGTCATGGCTCCGATGGTGGCCGACCGTGCGGACGCGAAGGCGTTCGCCGATGCCTGCCGTGAGGCGGGGCTGCAGGCGAAGTTCGGTGCGATGGTGGAGATTCCGTCCGCCGCGCTCCGGGCCCGCTCGATCCTGCAGGAGGTCGAGTTCCTGTCGCTGGGCACGAACGACCTGGCGCAGTACACCTTCGCGGCCGACCGTCAGGTGGGAGCCGTGTCCCGGCTGCAGGACCCGTGGCAGCCCGCGCTGCTCGACCTGGTCGCGCTCTCGGCCGAGGCCGCCAGGGCCGAGGGCAAGAGCTGTGGTGTGTGTGGTGAGGCCGCTTCGGACCCGCTCCTCGCGTGTGTGCTGACGGGTCTGGGGGTCACCTCCCTGTCGATGGGCGCGGCGTCCATTCCCTATGTGCGGGCGACGCTGGCGAAGCACACGCTCGCGCAGTGCGAGCGCGCGGCGTCCGCGGCGCGTGCGGCGGACTCCGCCGACGAGGCGCGGCTCGCGGCGCAGGCGGTGCTGTCGGGCGAGTGACGGCGTCCGCCGTACGCGGGCGTGTGTGAAGGGGTTCCCGCCGGTTCAGGCGGGAACCCCTTCGGTCCGATCGGGGTCAGCGGTGGGCCTCCGGCTCGTCGGTGCCGAGGTCGAACCCGGCGCAGTACTCGACACCGGATTCCGGGGACACGGGCTCGCCCGTGTCGGCGTCGGTGCAGTAGGCGTTGAACACCTCGCCCGCGGTGAGCGGGAGGAGGCTGCCCCGGTGCAGACGCCATCCGTGCACCCGGTCCGGATGTCCGGGCGTGGTGGTACGCAGGACGACGCCTCCCCGGGTCTCGAGCGCGACCCCCACGGCGAGCACGGTGGCGAACTCCGCACCCTCCGAGGACGGGAGCCGGGCCTGGCCGTCCGAGTCCTGGGTGGTGTGGAGGACGGCCAGAAGCTGTTCGTCACCGTTGGGTGTGCTGCAGACGATGTGATGGCTGCCCGGTCCCGCCGTCTCCAGCAGACGCATCAACAGGTGCGACGCCCGGTCGAAGGCTGCCCGGCCGATGTCCTGTCCGCAGTCGGCGCAGTCGCCGAGTCCGGAGAGCAGCATGGTGGCGTACTCCCAGGTCGCGCGGCGGACGGCCCGTGAGACGAGGAGCGGGATCAGCGTGTCGATGGTCTGGCCGGCGTAGGCGACCGTGGCTCCGGCCGCGGCGATCTCGGCGGTGAAGCGGCTGCGGCTCGTGCGCGCGTCGGGATCGAGGTCCGACTCGGCGCAGAACTCCGCGTAGTCCTCGGGGTCGAAGAGGGCGACGGTGGTGTGCACGCCCTGCGCCGTGAGCGTGCGCAGCAGCCCCTCGACCTGTCGTAGGTAGACGGCGTGGTCGTCGAAGGTGAAGCTCCGGTATCGGCGCATGGCCGCGAAGTCCTCGGCGTCGACCAGGAGGCCGACGGTACTGGGTGCTTCGCGGCGCAGTGCGCGTCGCATGGACGGTGCGGAGCGCCGGTGGCTTCGCCCGGTCGGTTGGATGTGCGCCATGAGTCCCCCTGTGCACTGCGAACGGTTGCTCACTCAGCGTAGTCAGAGGGACTGACAGCGGTCGTGCCGGCGGGCGGGTCAGCGGCGCTCGCGGGCGAGCTCCTCGTAGAAGTGGAGGAGTTCGAGGTTGTCGATCGACCCCGGGTTCACTGCCTTGGCCAGTGCTGTTCCCTGGAGGAGTCGCTTGACCGGAACCTCGATGCGCTTGCCGGTGAGGGTGTGGGGGATGCCGGGGACCTCGATGACCTCGTCCGGAACGTGACGGGGCGACAGGTTCTCGCGGATGGTCCGCTTGATGCTGTCACGCAGCCGGTCGTCGAGCGTGGCGCCCTCGGCGAGATGGACGAACAGGGGCATCCAGTAGCCGCCGTCCGGCTCTTCGAGGCCGATGACGAGGGACTCGCGGATCTCGGGGAGCCGCTCGACGGCCTCGTAGATGTCGGCGGACCCCATCCGGACGCCCTGCCTGTTGAGGGTGGAGTCCGAGCGGCCGTGGATGACGACGGAACCGCGGTCGGTGAGGGTGATCCAGTCCCCGTGGCGCCAGACGCCGGGATACATGTCGAAGTAGCTGTCGTGGTAGCGGCGGCCGTCGGGGTCGTTCCAGAAGCGGACGGGCATGGAGGGCATGGGCGCGGTCACGACCAGCTCGCCGACCTCACCGGTCAGCGGTTTGCCGGCGGGGTCCCAGGACTGGAGGTCGGTGCCGAGGCAGGGGGCCTGGAGCTCACCGATGTGGACCGGCAGGGTGGGGACCGCTCCGGCGAAGCAGCTGCAGACGTCCGTGCCGCCGCTGACTGAGGCGATCCACAGGTCGGCGCCGCTCTCGTGGAACTCGTCGTGGAGCCAGCGGAAGCCGTCGGGCGGGAGCGGGGAGCCGGTGGTGGCGACGCACTGGACACGGCTGAGGTCGTGGTCGCGCGCGGGGTGGACGCCCGCCTTCCGGCAGGCCATGACGTACGCCGCCGATGTGCCGAAGAGGGTCGCGCCGGTCTGCTCCGCGACGCGCCACTGGGCGCCGACGTCGGGGTGGCCGGGGCTGCCGTCGTACAGCACCACGGTGGTCCCGGTGAGGAGGCCGGAGACGAGGAAGTTCCACATCATCCAGCCCGTGGAGGTGTACCAGAAGAAGCGGTCGTCGGGGCCGAGGTCGCAGTGCAGCCCGATCTGCTTGAGGTGTTCGAGGAGGATGCCGCCCTGGGACTGGACGATCGCCTTCGGGAGGCCGGTCGTGCCGGAGGAGTACAGCACCCACAGGGGATGGTCGAACGGCACCTGCTCGAAGACCGGTTCGGTGCCGGAGGCGGTGAGTTCCGACCACTGGAGGGCGCCCTCGGGCGCGTCGGTGCCGAGCAGCGGGATGTGGACGACCGCGCGCAGGGTCGGGAGTTCGCGGCGGAGTTCGGCCACGGTGTCGGTGCGGTCGTGTTCCTTGCCGCCGTAGCGGTAGCCGTCGACGGTGAAGAGGACCACGGGTTCGACCTGCTGGAACCGGTCCAGGACGCTTCGCGCCCCGAAGTCGGGGGCGCAGGAGGTCCAGACGCCGCCCACCGCGGCGGTCGCGAGGAACGCGACGACGGCCTGCGGGATGTTGGGCAGGTATCCGCTGACGCGGTCGCCGGGGGAGACGCCGAGCGCCCGGAGTTCGGCGGCCAGCGAGGCGACCTGGCGCCGGAGCTCGGACCAGCTGACAGCTGCCTGGGTGTGGGTCTCGTCGACGTACAGCAGGGCCGGCGCGTCCGCGCGGAGCGGGTCGTCGGCGGTGCGCAGCGCGTGTTCGGCGTAGTTGAGGGTGGCGCCGGGGAACCACTGGGCGCCGGGCATGGCGCGGTCGCCGATGACGGTTTCGTACGGGGTGGAGAAGCGTACGTCGAACCAGTCGGCGACGGCCTTCCAGAAGGTGTCGAGTGCGTCGACCGACCAGCGGTGCAGTGCCGCGTAACCGCCGTCGGCGGGCGCTCCGTGGTGCTCGGCCGCCCATCGCTGGAAGCGGGTGACTGCGGCTGCCTCGACACGTTCGGGCTGGGGCTGCCAGAGGGGGGCTTCGCCGGCTGCTGAGGTCATGGAGGCTCCCTGGCCTTTCGGGGTGTACGCGGGGTGTGCGTAGGTCGCGCGCACGGGCTGGGGTGTGCGCGTGAACGGCTGTCACGGACGATGTCATGTGATCGTCCTGCACACCAGGGTCCGCCCGCCATGGTTGCGTGTCCGGGTGTGTGGTGGAGCCACAGGTGAACGGAAGCTGAACGGAGCATGCTTGTGTCCGTGCTCGCGTCCGGGCGGATGGCAGGGTGGCCGCATGGATGGTCGTGACCTGGTGCGCTCGGTGAAAATGGTGGGTTCCGTGCAAGGGATGCGTGCGGTGCGCTCCGCCTGGCGGCACCGGCGTGCGGATGCCCGGGGACTGGTGCCGCGCGGTGCGGAGCGGGCCCGTGTGCCCGGGCTCCTGGTGGGCGCGGAGCCGGGGCCGGGCGGCGGAGTGGTGCGGTTCGCCCGCTCGGAACTGCTCGTTCGGGTGGCGGTGGGCGGTGCGGTGTTCTGGTCCTGGGACGGCGCCGGGCAGCTTCCCTCGTACGCCTTGCCGGGGGCCGGGCCGGAGGCGGATCCGCGGGCGTGCCTGGAGCCGGACACCAACGGCGGCTGGCAGGTGGTGTCGGAGCGGCTGACGGTGGTGGTGTCGCGGCACGGTGCGGTGGAACTGCGGACGCCGGGTGGGGTGCTGTTGCGCCGGGAGCTGCCGCCGCGCTGGTGGGAGCCGGTGGAGGGGGGTGCGGCCCGGTGGGTGCAGCGCTCCGAGGTACCGGCGGACGCACGGTTCTTCGGGCTGGGCGGGCGTTCCGGGGGGCCGAGGCTGAGGGAGGGCACCTACCGGTTGTGGAACACCGATCCCGGGGGGCGTTTCGGTCCGGGGGACGATCCGCTGTATCTGACGATGCCGGTGCAGGTGGTCGTCTCGGACGCGGGGACGCATCTGGTGTTCCACGACAACTCGTGGTCGGGCGGGGTGACCCTCAGGGAGGGCGAGGAGGGCGCGGGTTCGGGGCATGACCGGCCCGGTACGTGTGAGGTGCGGATGGACGGCGGTCCGCTGCGCTGCTGGGTGGTCGCGGGGACGCCGGCCAGGGTTCTCCAGGGCTGGACGGGGCTGACGGGTGCGCCCGCTCTGCCTCCGTCGTGGGCGCTGGGTCCGCAGCACGCGCGCTGGGGGTTCGGCAGCGAGCAGGAGGTGCGGCGGGTGGTCTCGGGATACCGGGAGAGAGGGCTGCCGCTGTCGGTGCTGCACCTGGACATCGACCACTACGACGCCCATCAGGTGTTCACGGTCGACCCGGAGCGGTTCCCCGGTCTCCCCACACTGGCGAAGGAGCTGCGCGAGGAGGGCGTACGGCTGGTGTCGATCGTGGATCCGGCGGTGCGGGCCTCGGTGGGCAACGCGGTGTTCGACAGCGGCATGGAGGTCGGTGCGGAGGGTGCCTTCGTCCGGGATCCTCAGGGGCGGCCGGTACGGGGTGAGGTGTGGCCGGGTGAGTGCGTCTATCCGGACTTCACCGATCCGGATGTGCGGGAGTGGTGGGGCGGGCTGTACGAGGAGCGGCTCGGTCAGGGGTTCGCCGGGGTGTGGCACGACATGAACGAGCCGGTGTCGTTCTCGGCCTTCGGGGATCCGTCGTTGCCGCGTTCGTCGAGGCACGCGCTGGAAGGCCGGGGCGGAGACCATCGCGAGGCTCACAACGTGTACGCCCTGGCCATGGCGAGGGCCGGGTACGAGGGCCTGCGCCGGCTGCGTCCCGAGGAGCGGCCGTTCCTCTTCTCCCGTTCGGGGTGGGCGGGGATGCAGCGGTACGGGGGCACGTGGTCCGGTGATGTGGCCACGGGATGGCCGGGGCTCCGGGCGTCTCTGGCCCTGGTGCTGGGGCTGGGGCTCTGCGGGGTGCCGTATTCGGGGCCCGACGTCGGGGGTTTCGACGGGTCGCCGTCGCCGGAACTCTATCTGCGCTGGTTCCAGCTGGGCGCGTACATGCCGTTGTTCCGTACCCACTCGGCCATCGACGCGGGGCGCCGGGAGCCGTGGGAGTTCGGGCCGGAGGTGCTCGCGCACGCCGGGCAGGTGCTGGAGGAGCGGGAGCGGCTGCTTCCGTATTTCGTGACGCTGGCGCGGCTGGCCCGGCTGACGGGTGCGCCGTACGTGCGGCCCCTGTGGTGGGGTGCGCCGGGGGACCGTGAGCTGCGGGACTGCGAGGACGCGTTCCTGCTGGGTGACGCGCTGCTGGTCGCCCCCGTGCTGGAGGAGGGGGCCGGCCGCAGGACGCTGCGGCTGCCGCGGGGCCGTTGGTACGACACGGCGACCGGGCGCGCTCACGAGGGCCCGGGGCAGGTGGTGGTGGAGGCGCCGCTGTCACGGATTCCGGTGCTGGCCCGGGCCGGTGCGGTGATCCCGGTACGGAGCCCGGAGGGGGGCCTTGAGCTGGAGGTCTGGGCTCCGCCTGCCGGGCGTACCGGGGGCGGGCTGGTCGTGCGGGACATGGGTGACGGGTGGGAAGAGGCCGAGGTGGAGCGCTACACGTCGCGTCTGGGTGCCGGACGTGTGGTGGTCGAGCGGGACGGTGAGGAGGAGGCGGTGCCGTATCCGGTGCGTGTACGGGGGCTGCCGGGCCCCGCTCAGCCGTAGTCCCCGGCGAACCAGGCGCGTACGGCCCGGGTGTGCAGGGGGAAGGCGAGTTCGCCCGGGGTGCGCAGGACGGCGTACCCCGAGGTCTCGTCGGTGGGTGCGGAGAGCGGCAGTTCCCCGGCGGGGCGCGGCGGGAGCAGTCCGAAGAGCAGCAGGTGGCCGTCCGGGGAGCTGAGGGCGTCGGCGAGGCGTACGTCCGTCTCGTCGGCCCGGATGCCGGTCTCCTCGCGCAGTTCGCGGACGACCGCGTGGCGCCAGTCCTCGGTCTCGTCGATGTAGCCGCCCGGCAGCGCGGTTCCGCCGCGGTGCGGCGGGATGGCGCGGGTGATGACGACGAGGCCGGTGCCGTCGGTCCCGGTGACGGGCAGCAGGGCCACGGCGACGGGCAGCGGGTTGCGGTAGGCGGTGCGGCCGCAGGCCGTGCAGGTGCGCGGCCAGGTACCGGAGGCGTACAGGGCACCGCAGTTGCCGCAGTGGGAGTCCTTCACGGGCGGACTGTATCCGATCGCTCTTCTCTTGCGGCGCCGAAGCTGATAGACGGTGTGCCCATGACAGGAATTGCTCGTGCTCTCCGTACCCTGGCCGCCGCCGGCGCCGCTCTGCTCGCCGTGACGGCCGCCGCCCCGGTCGCCGCGGCCAGGCCCGAACCAAAGGCTCCGCCGGAGTTCGTCGACCTGCGCTCCGTCGATCCGACGATCATCACGGAGATGCGCTACACGACCGCGCACAACTTCATGGGTGAGCCGGTGGACGGCTACCGGCAGCCCGTCTGCATCCTGACCCGGCCCGCGGCTCTCGCACTGCGCACGGCCCAGCGGAGCCTTCTGCGCCAGGGCTACTCGCTCAAGGTGTACGACTGCTACCGGCCGCAACGCGCCGTCGACCACTTCGTGCGCTGGGCGAAGGACCTCGACGACCAGTCCATGAAGGACGAGTTCTATCCGCAGGTCGACAAGACGCGGCTGTTCGAGGACGGTTACATCGCGGAGAAGTCCGGACACAGCCGGGGCGGCACGGTCGACCTCACCCTGGTCAAGCTGCCCGCGTCGCCGACCCGGCCGTACGAGCCGGGCGAGGAGCTGGCGCCGTGCTATGCGCCCCGGGGTGAGCGCTTCCCGGACAACTCGGTGGACATGGGAACGGGATACGACTGTTTCGACACCCTGTCGCACACGGACGACCCCCGGGTGCAGGGGGTACAGCGCGCCAACAGGCAGTTCCTCAAGTCGACGCTCTCGGCTTCGGGCTTCGTGAACCTCGCCGAGGAGTGGTGGCACTTCACCTACAGGCCCGAGGTCTTCCCCGACACGTACTTCGACTTCCCCGTGGCGCGCCGCTCCGTCGCGGGGCACTGAGCCGAGGACGGTGGAAGGGCGACCGGGACCACCCCCGTGGGCTCCGGCCGCCCTTCTTCTTCTCGGACGCCGAACCGGCGTGTCCGGTTGCCGGTCGAGCCGTTACGGTGCCTCCATGTCACAACAGACGTTCGAGTCGTACGAAGAGTTCTGGCCGTACTACGTCGCCATGCACTCCAGGGCGGCGACCCGTTGGGTGCATCTGACCGGGACGCTGACCGGTCTCGCGCTCACCGCGTACGGTCTGGCGCGCGGCCGCAAGCGGTACGCCCTGGCCCTGCCCCTGATCGGGTACGGGACGGCGTGGCCGGCGCACTTCCTGATCGAGAAGAACAATCCGGCGACGTTCGGGAACCCCGCGTGGTCGCTGCGCGGCGACGCGCAGATGATCCGGATGATGCTCGCCGGCCGGGACGGCGAGCTCGCCGAGACCGCGGCCCGGTGGCTCGCCGAGAACAGGTGATCTCCTGGTGCGCACAGGGTTGACGGGCCGTCACTCCGGGTGAAGACTCCTTCCACGCCCGCCCCCCGCACCGTACGCGCGGTCCGTACCCCAGTCGGCGGGGGTACGGACCGCGTCCGGTGCCGTCAGGTGGCCGCGGGCTCCCTGACCCGGTCGGCGTGCACCATGGCGTGCTCGACGACCGCGACGAGGACGTCCCGTACGGCCGCCTTGTCGCGCGCGTCGCAGATCAGCACCGGCACCTCGGGGTCGAGGTCGAGTGCGGCCCTGACCGTCTCCACCGGGAACTGCTCCGCGCCCTCGAAGAGGTTGACGGCGACCGTGAAGGGGATCGCCCGGCGCTCGAAGTAGTCGACGGCCGCGAAGCAGTCCTCGAGCCTCCGGGTGTCCGCGAGGACCACCGCCCCGAGGGCGCCCTGGGCCAGTTCGTCCCAGAGGAACCAGAAGCGGTCCTGCCCGGGGGTGCCGAAGAGGTAGAGGACGAGGTCCTCGCGCAGGGTGATGCGGCCGAAGTCCATCGCCACGGTGGTGGTGCTCTTGCCCTCGACCCCGGCGACGTCGTCGACGGGGCGGCCCGCCTCGCTCAGCCGCTCCTCCGTGCGCAGCGGTCTGATCTCGCTGACCGCCCCGACCAGGGTCGTCTTGCCCACGCCGAAGCCGCCCGCCACCAGGATTTTCAGGGTAACGGGCTCGACGGGCCGCTTTCTGCGGCTAGAGCGCCCGAAGGCCATTGATCACCTCGCGAAGAATGCTCACGTCCGGCAGCTCGGCCGGCGGAACGGGACGGGTGACGTGCACCAGTTCGTCCTCGACGAGGTCACCCACCAGGACCCGGACCACCCCGACGGGGAGGTCCAGTCCGGAGGCGAGTTCGGCGATCGACTGGGGCATGTCGCTGCACAGTTCGACGATCTCCACGTGTTCCGGGGAGAGCGTCTGGTCCCTGCCGGGATCGTCGGCCGCCGGTTCGGGGACGACGATCGCGATCAGGTCGAGACGATGACGGGACGCGCTGCTGGTACGCCCCCGGGTCATCGCATAGGGCCGGACCACCGGACCCGCTTCGGCGTCGTACCAGCGCGAGGATCCCGCTTCGGCGGGAGCGGGCGGTGATCCGGGCGCGGCGTCCCGGACGGAGTCTGCGCTCATCCCCTCGCCTCACCCTCCGGCGGACAGACCGGTGGTCCGGGGTGCGTTGGCCAGGTGGACCCCCACGCGCTTGACCATCAGGGTCATCTCGTACGCCACCTGTCCGACGTCCGAGTCCGACTCGGCCAGGACGGCGAGGCAGCTGCCGTCACCCGCCGCGGTGACGAAGAGGAACGCCTCGTCGAGTTCGACCACGGTCTGCCGGACCCGGCCGGCGTCGAAGTGACGGCCGACCCCCTTGGCCAGGCTGTGGAATCCGGAGGCAACGGCAGCCAGGTGCTCGCTGTCCTCGCGGGTCAGGTCCTGGGACGTTCCGGTGGCGAGGCCGTCGCTGGAGAGGACCAGCGCCTTGCGGATGCTCGCGACGCGCTCGACCAGTTCGTCGAGGAGCCAGTTGAGTTCGCCGGAGCCCTGGCGTGCGGCGTTGTGTGCTGCTGCGTTCGGTGCGGTCATCGACCGTCCCCTCCCGGAGTGGTTCCTGGTGCTGTCTCGCCGGGGCCGGTCACGTCCTCGGCGTTCTGCCGACGGCCGCGCTGCCAGCCGCGTTGTAGCGAGGCCATGCGATTGCGTACTTCGTCCGCGTCACGTTCGAGGTCGTCGTCGGTGTCCGCGGGGGCGTGGCCGGAAGTCCGTCCTGCGGAGTCCTCCCGGAGCTGTGGGGCGAGGCTGGCCTGCCGGACCCTGCGCGGGAGGCCGCCGATCGTGTCCGGCGCCGCCGGCCGGGGTGCGGACCTGAGCCGTACCGGGGGCTCGTCGGCAGGGGCCGCTCCCTGACCGGACCCGGCGGCCGTCCCGCCCGAGCCGCCGTTTGGGGGGAATCCGTCGGCCGTGCCGTGGTGGGAACGGCCCGCGTCGCCGATGCGGCGTCCCTGGTCGGCGACGAGCGTCGGCGGCTTGCGGCGCGGCAGGGGGACGGGCCCCGCGGGCCGCATCGGCCGGACGTCCGCGGTACGGCCGTCGGACGCCTGCTGGTGCTGCTCCCGGTCGGCTTCACGGCGCAGGTCACGGGCCCGGAAGATGCCCCCGCGCTCGCTCTCGGTGTCCTCCAGGTCGGACACACCGTCCAGGACGGGCCCGAGAGCCGGATCGAGCTCCCGGTCCCGTGCCGGGTCGGTGAAGCCGAGTGTGCCCACGGGTCCTTCGAGTTCGACCGGGCCGTTCAGCACGGACGGGTCGGTGAGACCGGTGGGGACCGGGGAGAGTCCCGAGGGCCTGCCCGGGACGTCGGTGTCCGCGATGCCGTCCCTGCGGGCCTTGTCGCTGCCGGGCGCGTTCCTGCCCGGCCGCCCGCCGCCGATCGCCTTCTCGGCCCGCCGGTCGAGGCGGAAGCCGGTGCCGTGCGTGTCGGGGGCGTCGGTGAGCAGTTGCGCCGGGATGAAGACGACCGCGGTCGTCCCTCCGTACGGTGAGGTCTGCAGCGACACCCTGACGTTCTGACGCTGGGCGAGCCGGCTGACGACGAAGAGGCCGAGCCGGTCGGTGTCGGAGAGCTCGAAGTCGGGCGTCTCCGCGAGTCTCAGATTGGCGTCCAGGAGGATTTCCGGCGCCATGCCGAGGCCTCGGTCGTGGATCTCCAGGGTGAAGCCGTTGGCGACCCGTTCGCCGTGCACCTGGACCGCGGTGTGCGGGGGCGAGAACACCGTGGCATTCTCCAGCAGTTCGGCGATCAGGTGGGTGAGGTCGGCGACGGCCGGGCCGCCGACGCCGATGCGGGGCAGGCGGCGGACCTCGATGCGCTCGTAGTCCTCCACCTCCGCGACCGCGGCCCGCACCACGTCCATCAGCTGGATCGGCTTGCGCCACTGGCGGGACGGCGCCGCCCCGGAGAGGATCACGAGGCCTTCCGCGTGGCGGCGCATACGGGTGGTGAGGTGGTCGAGGCGGAAGAGGTCGGCGAGTTCGTCGCCGTTCTCGGTGCGCCGTTCCATGGTGTCCAGGAGCGTCAGCTGGCGGTGCAGGAGAACCTGGTTGCGGCGTGCGAGGTTGACGAAGACCTCGGACACCCCGCGGCGCATGTCGGCCTGCTTGACCGCGGCCTCGACCGCGGCCCGCTGCAGGGTGTTGAGCGCCTGTCCGACCTGGCCGATCTCGTCGCGCTCGTAGCTCAGGTGGGGGGCTTCGGTCTCCACGTCGACCTGTTCGCCCGCGGCCAGCCGCCGCATGACGCTGGGGAGCCGCACCCCGGACACCTCGTGGGCGTCCTTGCGCAGCCGGGAGAGGTCACGGACGAGCTCGCGTCCCACGCGTACCGAGACGAAGACGGAGACGAGCAGGGCGACGAATCCCAGGACTCCGGCGACACCGGCCCGGATCAGGACCCGGTATCCGGCGGGTTCCGCGCGGTCCTGGAAACGGACGGACATCTCGGTGCCGTCGTTCGCCAGGCGCTCCAGGACCGGCGGGGCGACCTCCTCCCAGCGCGCGGAGTCGACGGCGCCCGGCTCGGTGATCGGCCCCGCCGCGATGAGCTTCTGCTCGGTGGTCCGGAGCGGCTCGGTGTCGGGGCTGTCCCAGTACTGCTCCATGCGCGTGCGTTCGCTCGCCGGCAGGAGTTCGAGGTTGACCTCGTACAGGAGCTTGCGGCTGGCGGCGAGGTCGGAGACGGCGCGGAGTTCCGGGGCGCCGAGGCGTCCCGCGATGAGGCCGGAGGCGATCAGCGCGTCCTCGCGGGAGAGCATCTCGCGGGCCCGGGAGACGCCGACCAGGGCCCGGACCTGCTTGTCCATCGAGACGTTCTCCATCGTGTGGAGACCGTTGAGGAAGCGGTAACAGGGGTCGACGAGACCGTTGTAGAAGGCGAGCGTCCTGGTCCGGTCGATGGTGCGCCTCTCGACGGATCCGCGCAGCGCGTCCAGACCGTCGATCTCACCGAGGATCGCGTCGAGCTGGGCCTCCGACTCGGGACTGAGCTTGTCCCGGATGTCCTTGCTCCTCGCGCTCTGCCTGACGTCGGCCACGACACGGTCGGTCACGGCGCGCCGGCGGCGCAGAAGGGGAAGGGCGTCGGAGGCACGGGGGTCGGCCAGGAAGACGAGAGTCTGGCGGCGTTCGCCCTGGACCGCGCGGATGGTGTCCTCCAGCGGGTGGCCGACCTCCTCCACGATGGCACTGGCGCCCATCAGCTCGCCGGCTTCCCTGCCGGTGACGTAGGTGGCGAAGACCCAGAGGCCCGTGAGGGAGGCGAGCGGCACCAGGAGCAACGCCACGATCTTCCTGCGGATGGACTTCCCGCGAAAGCGCATGGCCTCCCCCAGCTCGGCCCCGCACCGCGGGGGTGTTCGTGTCGGCGTCCCGGGCGGTTCCGGCTGCCCGGTCTTCCTGCGTGTTCCGGCGTTCTGCCGCGGTCCACCGGGCGCCTGCCCCGTGTTCCGTCAACAAACGGCGCGAGCCTACTACTGACTCCCCGGTAACTCGAAGGCGTGTCCGGACGATTTCCGGCCGCTCTTTCCTGCGGTTGTTCACCCGTTGTCCTGGTATTCCCTGCGAAGAAGTTCGCGAAAGCGACAGAGAATCGCTGGAGGGACGCGGCGCATCCACACAAGGCAGTTGGCTGGAATTCTTCGTTCCGTGACCTTTCAGGGCTGGTTGATGCCTCTTGGCGGGAATCTTCACCGCCTTGCGTTCGTCCGTACGTACGGGGCAGAAGAACCTCACGGGGGCGTGTGCGACGGACGAACCGCTCGGTCCGCGTAGAACGGACGCGAGGCGGGAAGCCACCCCTTGTGCCGGACACGGATGGGGAGTTGAGGTCCTTGGACACGGACAAGCGCCGGGGGACGACGGCACCGCCGGCGACCGGCGCACCACCGGATGCCGCGTCCGCGGCCGGTGCCAGGATTCCGCGGCAGTTGTGGGTCGAGGAACCCGCGACACGGCGGAGAATGCCGGACCCGGTGAGAACAGCGGCCGTACGGGCCGTTCTCATCATGTCGCTGACCATCATTCAGGCCTTGGTGGCCTTCCTGTGCACGATGGCCGGGTCCTGGCTCGCCTTTCCCATGGTGCTGGGTGGTGTGGCGAGCACGGTGGTGGCCACGTGGTCGGTGCTGGACGTCTGGGTGACCCGGCAGGTGTGGAACCAGCGCAACGGCGTGGTCTCCGTACCCAGCAGCACGGCGCGGCGTATGCGCCGGGAGCGGCGGATCGCCAGGCGCGGCGCCCGGGCGAGGGCTCGCGGGGAGGCCCGGATACGACGCCGGGGCGAAGGCAGGCTCTCGCGGGCCTGACCTCCGCCCCGGCTCCTAACGGCCGTCGGAGGCAGGTGCGGAGTCCAGGTGCGCGTCCGGACGCGTGTCCGTCATCTCCGTGCGCATCTCGGGGACGGCCGCCGCCGGAGCGTTCCCGCCCGACCCGCCGGTCCTCTTGAACATGCGCGTCGCGGTGATCTCGCCGTGGACGGTCTCGCCCTCGGGGTCCTGCTGCGGCAGACCGGGCCTGAGGTGCTCCTCCACACTGATGTACTTCAGTCCCGCCCTCAGGTCCGCGTCGTTGCGGAGGCGGATGACCAGCGGGAACTCGGCGAGCGCCGTGGTGTCGAACAGCCCCGTCGTGTACAGCAGCTGGACGCCCAGCGCGTCGGAGACCGCGCGCTGCAGCTCCAGCAGGTACGTGGCGTTGGCCCGGCCGATGGGGTTGTCGAGGAAGAGCGTGCCGGCGTGCCGGTGCCGGTCTCGGCCCCGGTCGTTGCTGCGCAGGGCCGCCATCGTGCAGTACAGCGCGATCGCGGCGGTGAGCAGCTGCCCGCCGGAGAAGACGTCGCCCATCTGCCCGACCGGGACGCGCTCGGCACGGAGCACCGCGTCCGGCTTGAGGATCTCGACGGCGATGCCCTTGGGCTGCAGTGCCGCCTGCACACCGCGCAGCAGCAGGGACATACCGTCCCGGCGCAGGTCGGAGTTCTTCTTGAGGGCCGCGTGCGTGGCCTCGTCGATGACCTCGCCGAGCCTCTCGGTGAGCGTGGCCTGGTCGGGTTCCTCGAAGCGGATCCGCAGGAACTCCTGGCCGGACCACTCCCCCAGCCCTTCGGGGAGCCGGGAGAGCCGCTGCGCGGAGCGGAGCGTCGTGAGGGCCGACTCGACCAGGCCGCGGAGCCGGTCGACGATGGACTCGCGGTTGCGCTCCAGCTGGGCCAGCTCGTCGGTGAGCACACGCAGCCTGGGCGCGAAGGCCGCGGCCCACTTCTCGGCGTGGTCGGGGAGTGCCGCCGCGGGGAGTTCCCTGATCTGCTGCCGCGCGGGGGTGCGGACCTGTTCGTACCGGGTGGAGTTGGCGTGCCGTACGAGGACGTCGCTCGCCTCGCGTACGGAACTCTCCGCCGCCGAGAGGTCGGTGGCGCAGCCGCGCAGTGAACGGCGCGCCTCGGTGGCGGACTGCCTGGCTTCCTCGAGGGTCCCCGGGTAGGGGTCGGGGGACTCGGTCTCGTCGTCCGGGCCGTGGTCCCTGAGCAGGTCGCGCAGAAGTGCGGCGGTCTCGTCGAAGCCGCTCGCGGAGTCCTCGGCGGTGCGGTGGGCCCGCAGCAGTTCGGCGTGGGCCGCACGCGCGGTGTCCAGCGCCTGGGTGGCGGAGGCGAGTTCGGCCGTCGCCGTGCGGAGCAGGGTCTGCGCCTGGTCGGCGTCGGCCGGGGCGAGATCGGCGGGCAGCTCGGTGTGGTGGGAGGCCTCGTCCGTGGGGGCGAGCCGTTCGGCCTCGCCCCGCAGCCGGCCGAGCTGTTCGCTGGCCGTCGACGCACGGGTCTCCAGGAGCTGGACCAGGGACTCGGCGCGGGCGGAGGCGGCCTGCCGGGAAGGTCCGTCGGCTCCGTCGGTCCCTTCGAGGAGCTGGGCGGCGCGGGTGCGGACCTTGTTGGTCAGCCGGTCGAGTTCGGCGAGGGCGGCGCTCTCGTCGCTCTCGGCGCGCGCCTGCTCGGCGCGCAGGTCCGCTCCGACGCCCACCTTCTCGTACAGGCGGGAGGCCGCCCGGTACGCCTCGCGGAGGGCGGGCAGGGAGGTGCGTGCGGCGGAGGCGTCGGGCTCCGGCAGGGATTCGGGGGCGCCCGCGATCTCGGCCCGCTCGGCGCGCAGGGCGCGGGCGGTGCGGTGGGCGTCGTCCGCGGCACGCTGGGCGGCCCGGCGGTCCTCGTCGGCGGCGCGTGCCCGCTCGAGGTACGACGTGGCCCGTGCCTCGGACTCGGCGGCCTCGTCGGTCAGTTCACGCAGACGCGCCTGCCAGCCCGCCCGGTCGCGGAGCCGGTGGGCGAGTCCGGCGAGCGCGTCCGCGGCGCGGCGTGCGCGCTGCGCCGCCTCCTGGCGTTCGTCGCGGACCCTCGCCGCGTCGGCTGCGGCCTCGTCGGCCTCCGCTCGCACGGTGCGGGCCTCGGCCAGCTCCGCTTCGGCGGTCTCCGCGGCGGCCCGGGCGATGCGGGCGGCTTCACCGAGCTCGGCGAGCATGCCGGGCGGGCAGTCGGCACGCCAGGAGCCGATGCGGGCGGCGAGGGAGCGGTCGGCGGTGAGCCGGGCGGCGAGCGACCTGATGTCCTCGTCGCGTGCCGCGGCCCGCTCCCTCAGCGCCTGGCGCTCCTCGTCGGCGGCGTGTTCGTCGTGCATCGCGGGGTTGGGCGGGACGAGGAACACGCCGTCGTCGCCGCCGGACGCGGGTACGGGCGCGAGGAGGGCGGTGGTGGTGCCGACGGCCACGGCCGACCTCGGCAGCAGGGCGGCGGCGGCCAGGACCTCGCGGGCGCGGGTGTGCGCGTCCGGGTCGGTGATGACGACGCCGTCGACGAGCTCGGGCCGGGCGGCCAGGACCGCCGCGTGGTCGGCGGGGTCCACGGCCTGCGCGAGGTAGCGCCAGCCGGGCAGGGCGGGGATGCCGTGCTCGCCGAGGTATTCGACGGCGGCGAGGACGTCCGGCCCCGGGGGCAGCAGTCCCCCGTCGCCGAGGGCACCGAGGATGCGGGAGTCGTCGGCGGCGGCGGTGCGCAGGTCGAAGAGCCTGCGTTCGGCCGCGGCGACGCCCTTCTCCAGGAGCTCCTTCAGCTCGTCGGCGCTGTGGTCGAACTCCTCGGCGGTGAGGGACCGGGCATCGCCGGAAGCCGCTTCGTGCGGGCCGTCGGTGGTGGCGTCCGTCCCGGCGGCGGGGCTGCGGGGGTGGGGAACGCCTGCTCCGGCCGCCGCGGGCAGACCCAGCAGGTCGGTGAGCCGGTGGTCGGCGGCGATCGACTCCGCGGCCCTGCGCTCGGCCTCGTAGGACCGTTCCGCGGCCCGGGCGGCGTCGGCCGCGCGGGCTGCCGCGAGCTCGGTGCGGCTCTCCGCCGCCCCGGCTTCCCGGGCCTGGTCGGAGGTGGCCCGGGCGGCTTCCCGCGCGGTGTCCCAGGCTGCGACAGCGGCCTGTTCGGCGTCGTTCGCGGCGAGGGCCGCGCGGGCCGGGTCGGCGTCCGGCGCGGTGTCGTCGAGCCAGCCGGCCCGCACGGCCTCCGCGGTCTCCTGCTCGACCTCGGAGAGGCGCTGGCGCAGGTGCCCGGCCTCGCTGCGGGCGCGCTGGGCCTCGGTGGCGGCGGTGGTGGCGTCCCGGTGCGCCGTCTCGCCGGTGGACTGGAGGATAGCCGAGCGCTCCTCCTCCTCCTCGGCCACCCGCTCCCCCGCCTCCGCGGCGGTGTGCAGGGCGCGTACGAGGTCGGCGGCGGCCGTGGCGCGTGCGGCGAGGGCGGGGGCGGCGTCGCGCTCGGCCTCCCGGATCGCCACGGCGACGCGCGCGGAGCGGTCCGCCGCGGCCCGGTGGCGCAGGACCGCTTCGGCGGCCTGCCAGGCGGAGTGCAGGGTGCGCGCCTCGACCAGCTCACGGCGCTGGGCGGCAGCGCTCTTCTCGGCGGCGGTCAGGGCCAGCGAGGCGTGCCGGTAGGCCAGTTCGGCCGCGATCAGACCACGGTGGCCCCGGGTCGCCTCGGCCTCGGTGACGGTGTGGGCGGCGGCGGTGACCTGCTGGGCGAGCTCGCCGGTGCGGCCGCGTTCCTCGGCGGCCCGGCCGGAGAGCCTGCGGGCGAGGGTACGGGTGCGCCGCTCGGCACCGGCGTGGACGTCGCGGCTGCGGGCCCTGGTCGCGGTGGCGTCGACGATCCGGCCGAGCAGGTCGACGGAACCGGCGGTGAAGTCGCGTTCGGCGGTGAGCTCGGCGCGGCGGCCGAGTTTGTTGCCGAAGCCGCTGACGAGGTCGGCGAGGCCGTCCGTGTCGCGGGTGTCGGTGACGGCCCGCAGCAGCAGGTCGGTGAAGTCGGAGTCCTTCTTCACGGCGAAGAGGCCGGCGGCCTCGCCCTCGTCGGCGTTCATCTCCCGCTGGTAGCGGAAGAGTTCGGGGTCGAGTCCGAGGTCGCCGAGGTGTTCGTTCCAGCGGTCGTGGATCTCTTCCCAGTGCACGTCGAGGTGCGGGTAGAACTTGCCGGCGTCCGTGAGGGCGTCGCGGAACCCCTTCATGGTGCGGCGCCTGCCGCGTGCCGCCGAGGCCCCTTCGGCGGGCCGGCCCACCGCGCCGGCCTCGGAGACGGGCAGGCTGTCGAGGCTGAGCCCCGGGCCCGGACGGAAGGAGTACCAGGCCTCGGCGAACTTGCGCGGGTCGTTGGAGACCTGACGGCCACGCCATTCGCTCACCTTGCCGACGACGACGCACTCACCGGTGAGCGTGTGCTGCCACTCCAGGGCGACGTGTCCGCAGTCGTCGGCGAGCAGGAACTTGCGCAGAACGCCGGAGCTGGCTCCGCCC
>Ga0164307_10000368_pt1 | contig 19909 bp, 15 predicted proteins | sample Whisoiple_243_MG_FD_110214 | JGI IMG/M metagenome (GOLD analysis project Ga0164307, IMG submission 110214) | Soil microbial communities amended with fresh organic matter from upstate New York, USA - Whitman soil sample_243_MG | ecosystem: Environmental > Terrestrial > Soil > Unclassified >...
GCCTCCGGACGGATTCGCCCTGGGCGACGCCGCACTCGGCCTGCTCGCCAGGACGGCCGCCCGCCGGCCGCTGCTCGTGGTCCTCGACGACCTGCAGTGGGCCGACGAGACGAGTGCCGCGGTCTTCGCCTTCCTGCAGCGGCGGATCGAACGGACGGCGGTGGTCCTGCTCGCTGCCACGCGCGATGCGGAGGCACGGTTCGACGGATCCACCAGCACGGTCGTCGACGTGGGGTGTCTCAGCCCCGGCGAGGCGGGCGTCCTGGTCGACTCACGCTGCCCCGGCCTGGAGTCCGGGGTGCGTGACCGCATCCTGCACGAGGCCGGGGGCAACCCGCTCGCGCTGACCGAGCTGCCGCTCCAGCTGGACCCCGATGTCGGCCGGGGCGTGCTGCCTCTGCCGGACCACCTTCCGGTCGGCACCCGCCTCGGGCGCATGTTCGATACACGCATCGCTCGCCTCTCGTCCCCGGCGCGGGACCGGCTGCTGCGGCTGGCCCTCGGGGAGGCCTGGCGCGGGGCGGACCTTCCGGGTACCCGGGGCCACGTGCCGCGTCCGCCGGGCGACGACGCCCTGCTGAGGGAACTCACCGATTCCGGCCTGGCGGTCGTGGATCCCACGACCTCGGAGCTCCGCTTCCGCCATCCGCTGGTCGCGTCGTGCGTGGTGGAACTCGCACCGAAGGCGGCGGTACGCAAGGCGCATCTGCGGATCGCCGCACTGCTGCCCCCGGACCACCCGCAGCGCGCCCTTCACCTGTCGGCCGGGACCGTGGACCCCGACGAGGCGACGGCGTCGTGCCTCGAACGGGCCGCGGAGGAGATGGCGCAGCGGCGCGGCGACGTGGAGGCCGCCCGGTTGTACGGCAGAGCGGCTGAGCTCAGTGAAAGCCCGTCGGGTGCCGTGCGGCGGTGGATCATGGCCGCGTCCCTCGCCACCCGGGGGACGGCTCCGCTGGACTTCATCCGCCGTCTCCTGGACGAGGTGGCGCGGCATCCGGTGCCGGAGGACCTCGCCGTCCTCCACCAGTTCTCGATCGCCTTCTTCCAGCTGCACGAGGGATCGGACTACCGTGCCCCGGCCGTGGTCATGTCCGAGATCCTGGACGGCCTGGGAGCGCTCCCCCAGGAGGAACCGGGCGGCCTGAGGGACTCGTTGTTCTGCCTGCTGATCCTGACCACCGTCTACACCGGGGACGACGCCCTCTGGGGGAACCTGGACCGGCACATCCACCAGGCCTCTCCGCTCGCCGCGCTCTGCTACGACGTGTGGAAGGACCCCGCCCGCACCGCGCACGGCGCCGCCGAGCGGCTGCGGCCGGCGCTGGCCACCCTGACGCCCCACCAGGAGGCCATGTCCGTCTGGCTGATCCTGTGGACGGCTGTCGGTGCCGACGTGATCGGTGAACACCCTGAGCTGCTCCAGAGGCTGCAGAGGCAGCACGTCTGGGGTACCCGCTCCTTCCTCGACCTGGTCACCTGCCGGGACGACGTGATCAGGGGCCGCTGGGAGAGCGCGCTGCGCACGGCCGAGCGGGGAGCCCGGGAGTCGGCGGCACGGGGCTTCGACATCCACCGGATGACCCATCACCTGCATGCCGGGTTCGTGCTGGCGGGCAGGGGCGAGGCCGATGCTCTGGACTCCCTGCACGAACAGCTGGGGCCCTGGGCCAGGGAGCGGGGGCTGCGCTTCCTCCTGGACGGGATGCACGCCCACCGCTCCCTGCTGGCCCTGGGGGCGGGGCGGTACGAGGACGCCTACGCCCACGCGGCCGCGGTGACCCCGCCGGGCACACTGCCCGCCCGCGTTCCCTGGTTCCTGCACAGCTTCCTGGACCTGGTGGAGGCGGCGGTACACACCGGACGTGAGGAGCAGGCACGCGCCCACGTCGATGCGGCCGTGGCCGCCGGGGTCGCGGAGATCTCCGGTCATCACGCGTTCACCGTGTCCGCAGCGGCGGCCGTCGTCGCCCGGGACGACGCCCGGTTCCGAGCGGCGCTGGCCCGTCCCGGTGCCGAGCTGTGGCCCTTCACCCATGCCCGTCTGCACTTGGCGTACGGCGGTCACCTGCGTCGCCGGAGCCGGCGCAAGGACGCCGTGTCCCCGTTGCTGGAGGCGAGGCGGATCTTCGCCGGGCTCGGTGCCGTGCAGTGGGTGGCCGCGGCCGACCGGGAGCTGAGCGCCGCCGGTGGCGCCGTCCCGCCGACGGCGGGACGGGGCGAGGCGTGGCAGGGGCTGACCGCGCAGGAACGCCGCATCGCCGATCTGGCCGCCTGCGGACTCACCAACCGGGAGATCGCGCATCGTGTCCGGGTGTCCCCCCGTACGGTCGGGGCGCACCTGTACCGGATCTTCCCGAAGCTCGGAGTGACCTCCCGTGCCGCGCTCTTGGAGGCGCTGGCGGACGGCGGTGCCCGCGGCCCCGCATCGGACGCCCGGTAGCGGCTCGCCGGGCTCTGCCGGAACCCGTCAGTCAAACGACGTACTCCTGCGTCCACCCGCTGTCGCAGCATCGGGTGACAGCCCGTGTCGCAGGAAGGGGTTCCCATGAGGTCGGCCGGTCCGGAGCCTGTCGGTACAGAGGCGGTCGACGGCTTCGCCGGGCTGCGGATCGATCCGGGCGGCGGGCCCGCCGATGTGCGCAGCCACGTGGTCGGGCCGCTGCGCGTCACCACGGTCCGGGGCGCGGCACTCGCTCTGCGGGCCGTACCCGGGGATGGGCCGGGCGTCACGGCGCTGGTGCACGTACGTGGCGCGGCGGTCCTAGGCGGTGCGGGCGACGGGCGGTGCGGTCCCGGGGACCTGGTGGTGTGCGACGGCCCGTTCGACCTGCGGGAGACGGAGGACTTCCTCCTCCACGTGGTCCGGTTGCCTCTGCGTGTACTGGGTCCGGTCGACCCGGCGGTCCTGCGCGGGGTGCACCGGCCGGCGGACAGCCCCACGGCCTCCCTGATCGAACCGCTGCTGGTGTCCCTGGCCGCGCCGGGCCGCGCATGGCAGGGGCCGACCGCCGACCGGCTGGCCTCCGACACCGCGGGGCTGTTCACGACCCTGGCGAGGGAGACGCGCAGCACCTTCCCCGCGGACGCCGGGTCCGACCGGCACCTGCTGACGACCCGGCTGCGTGCCTACGTCAACGAGAACCTCTTCGACCGGGGTCTGTCACCCGAGAGCATCGCCGCCCGTCACCACATCTCGGTGCGCTACCTGCACAAACTGTTCGCCGGTGAGGGAGTCACGGTCAGCCGGTGGATACAGCAGCGCCGGCTGGAGGAGTGCCTGCGTGAGCTGGGCCGCCGGGGCGGGGCGCCACGGCCGGCCGTGGCGGTGGTGGGCAAGCGCTGGGGCTTCGGCAACGCGGCCCACTTCAGCCGGAGTTTCCGCACGGCGTACGGCATCTCTCCCCGTGACCGGTCCGGCCCGCCCGTCCGGCCGTCCTGATCCGTGTGCCGGCGGCGCTCACGCGGCCCGCTGCTCGTGGTTCAGGGCCGGACGGTGCCGGTCGTCGCCGGTGCGGCACCGCGCCACCGGCCGGGCGGGTGACCGTACAGGGCCTTGAAGGCCCGGCTGAAGTGCGCCGGGCTGTGGAACCCCCAGCGCGAGGACACAGCAGAGACGGTCGCGCTGACGCTCCCCCGGCGGGCCAGTTCCTTCGCGCATTCCTCGACGCGGCGCCGCTGCACGAGCCGGCTCACCGTGACGGCCTCGTCCTCGAAGAGGCGGTGGAGGTAGCGCACGGAGATGCGGTGGGCGGCGGCGATGGACTCGGGGCCGAGGTCCGGGTCGCCGAGATGACGGTCGATGTGGCGCAGCACGGACCGCACCAGCCGGTCGCGGGCGGCCCCCGCGTGGTCGTCGTCGTCCGGATCGGAGGCGTCGTGCACCAGGGTGGCGAGCAGATCGGTGGTGTTGCCGCCCAGGGCGTCGGCGACCGAGGGGGGTATCCGGCCGGCCGTGACGGCGAGCCGGGCGAGGAGGGGGACGAGGAGCGCGGGCACTCCGTCCCGTGGGGACAGGGCGCGCCCGGTCACTCTGCGGACGGAGTGCGCGGGTACGTCGAGCGCATGATCCGGCACGCGCAGGACGCGGAGGCGGAATCGTTCCCGCTCGTCCAGCGAGAAGGGACGCCGCAGGTCGACTACGGCCGCCTGCCCCGGTTCCAGCACGGTGCTGCGGCCGTCCTGGGTGAGGGCCGCGTGTCCGTGTTCCTGGAGGACGACCGCGACCGCCCGGGCGGGTGCGCTCTCGACGAGTCCGGGGGTGCGGCTGAGCCGGACGGGGTCCGCCTCCAGCGACAGCAGGCGTACGTACCCGAGCGGGACGCCGGTGAGCGACGCCTCGAAGGGGCCGTCCTGCCGGCGGCCCGCCTTCACCGCGGCCAGCCGCAGCCCGACTTCACGCTGCCAGGCGGCCAGGTGGCCGGTGCCGGCGTCGCGGGCGGGGTCGGGGTGCACAGGGGTCTCCTCACTCGTACGGTCACCCGAGTCTGACCGGCCGGAGCGCCCGGTCGTTAGGTCATCTGACTGACCGGCGTGGCAGGGCGGACAGCGTGCCGTGCCGGGCTCGGACGAACTGTGCACGGATCGGCACGTCCCGGTGCGCCGGGCGGTGCCCTGGCGTTCTCGGCGGCCGTAGGGTGGTGCCCCGGTGCCGGGAGCGGGAAGCTCCCGGCACCGGGTGTTTGCCTGCGTGGCCGCGGCGGGCTCCGCTCCCCCGCTCCCGGCCGCGCCACGCGCAGGAGTCCACCATGGAACAGCAGGGTCAGCCCCTGGCACCGCCGCTCGTACTGGAACGCCTCGCGCGGTCCTTCGCCGAGAGGAACCGCTGTCCTTCGGCCTGGGTCGGATCCGACGTGGCGAGGGCCAGGGCCACCGCCGCCGCCTGGCAGGACGGCGCCGCGGGCCACCCGGACGTGACGGAGGAGTGGCTGGCTCTGCCGGGGCCGGCGGGTCGGCGGATCAGGGTCTGCGTCCTCAGGCCGGCGGGGGCGACGGGCCCGTTGCCGGTGGTGCTGTACCTGCACGGGATCGGCTGGATGCTGGGAAGTGCCACCGCGCATCGGCGGCTGCTCGCCGACCTGGTGCTCGGTGTGGACGCGGCCGTCGTCGTGCCCGAGTACGACCGGGTCCCCGAAGCCCGCTACCCGGTGGCGGTGGAACAGGGGCTCGCGGTCGCCGGATGGATCGCCGACCACGGTGCCCAGTGGCAGCTGGACGCCGGGCGGATGGCCGTGGCCGGGATCTCGGCGGGCGCCAATCTGGCCGCCGGGGTGACGCTGCTGGCCCGACGCAGCGCCGGGATCCGGTTCCGGCACCAGGTACTGGTCTGCCCGGTCACCGACTCGGCCATGGACACACCGTCGTACGGGCTCTTCGCCGAGGGGTTCTTCCTGGGCCGCGCCGCGATGAGCGGCTTCTGGGAAGCCTACGTACCGGATCCCGGAAGGCGGTCCGAGAGCGCGGCCTCGCCCCTGCGCGCCACCGTCGAGGAGCTGTCGGGACTGCCCCCGGCACTCGTCGTGACCGCCGAGGCGGACGTCGTCCGCGACGAGGGCGAAGCGTACGCCGCGAGGATGCGGGAGGCCGGGGTTCCGGTGGTGTCGGTGCGGTACCAGGGGACGGTCCACGGCTTCGTCCTGTTCGGCGCCCTGCGGGAGAGCCACGCCTCGCGGGCGGCCAGGACCCAGATGACGGACACGCTCCATGTCGCCCTGCACGGCGGCTTCTCCTGAGCCCGGCCGCCGCCGGCGTTCCGTGCAGTGTCGGAACAGCACCGGTCCTCCACGGTCAAGGACCGGGGCCGGGGCGGCCGTAGCGTCGTCGGTGGGCCGTCGCGCCCGCCACGCGGTGGGCGCTTCCCGGCTCCCGCGTGCGACACCGAGTCTCAGGAGCACCACCCTCATGACCACCGCTTCCGCCGCGCCGGCCCCGTCCGCCACCACGGCACCGGCCGCTGCCCAGCCCCTGCTGCACCAACGGGGTGCGGAGATACAGCACTTCGGCACGGTCAAGCAGCTGCCGATCGCCCTGTCGCACGACGCCCGGATGTACGCGTGCCAGCGGCTGAACCGTCTCCTGGCGGACACGCAGATGCTGTACGGCCTCTACAAGAAGCACCACTGGCTGATGAGGGGCGCCACCTTCCACCAGCTCCACCTGCTGCTCGACCAGCACGCGACCGCGCAGCTCGCCGTCGTGGACGCTCTCGCGGAGCGGGTGCAGAGCCTCGGCGGAGTGGCCGTCGGCGACCCCCGCCACGCCGCCGAGATCACCTCGATCCCCCGCCCGCCGAACGGCGTCGAGGAGGTTCCGGCGATGCTGTCGCGGCTGCTGGAGGCGCACGAGACGATCCTCGGTGACGCCCGGGACGCCGCGCGCAAGGTCGCGGAGCAGGGGGACGACGGGTCCAACGACATGATCGTCTCCGAGGTGATCCGTACCGGCGAGACGCAGGCGTGGTTCCTGGCGGAGCACCTGGTCGACACACCCCTCACCCAGGTGAGCAGGACGGCTCCCGCGTACCCGGAGGACGCCGCCGCCCGCGGCTGACCCCGCGGCGGTGCCGCCGTGCCGGGTGGCCGGGTCCGGAGGGCCGTCCCGGGAAGGGACGAGTCCGTCCCGGGCTCCGTCAGCGCTCGCGCAGGGCCTGCGCGAGGGCTGCCCGCGAGGTGATCCCGAGCTTGGGATAGATCTTGTACAGGTGGGTGGCGACGGTACGGGGGGAGAGCTGGAGCTGCCGCCCGATGTCCTTGTTCGTCAGTCCGGTGGCGGCGAGCCGGGCGATACGCGTCTCCTGTCCGGTGAGCTGCTCTCGGCCCTCGGCCCGGGTGCCCACCTGATGGCCGTCAGCCCGCAGTTCGGCCGCACACCGCTCCTCCCAGGGTGTGGCGCCCAGTCCGGAGAAGACCTGGCGGGCCTCCAGCAGGACGTCGCGGGCTCCGGCCCGGCGGTGTCTGCGCAGCCATGCACCGTGCGCGAGCCGCAGCCGGGCCGTCTCGAAGACCCAGCGTTCCGCGCCCGGCACGGCGCACGCCTCGCGGTAGCGTTCCTCGGCCTCGTCGTCGGGAGCGGCCAGGGCCTCGGCCGCGGCCAGCAGGAACGCGTGATGGGCGGAGATCCCGGCCATCCGGGCTGCCCTCCCCGCCTCCAGGTGCCGCTGCGCCTCCTCCCGCCGGCCGGTGTGCACGGCGGCGTCCACGAAGTCGAAGAACGGCAGGTGGAACCAGGGAAGGCCGGCCGGCAGCACCCCTGGCGGGGTGAGTTCGGCGATGCGGGAGTACGCCTCCTCGTACCGTCCGTGGGCGAGGGCGGCCAGGGCGCGCAGGTGGTCGAGGTGGTCGGTGACGAACCGCATGCGGGCCCTGCGGGCGGGCGGTCCGATCAGCGCTTCGATCCGCTTCAGCCCCTCCTCGTCCCCCCGTCCGGCGAGGAAGTGCGCGTAGTGGTGCCGGAACAGCAGGGCGTTGCAGTGGTAGCCGAGCCCCTCGGACGCCTCGGCCTCACGCAGGCAGTCGTCCGCGGCGTCCCAGCGGCCGAGGAGGAAGTCCTGGTAGTACCTCGCCTTGGCGACCGAACCCTGGGTGGCGTAGGCGTGCTGGCCGGTGAACCGCCGCCACAGGCCGCTGTCGGCGACGTCGACGGCGGTGGCGGTCCACAGCAGCAGCCAGGCGGCGCCGGCCTCCTGTTCCTCGTTCAGCCCCTGGCTGAGCAGCGTGAGTTCGTCGGCGGCGCCCTGTGCGGTACGGGCCGGGTCGGACCAGGCGCGGTGGCAGAGCCTCGCCAGCGGCGAGACGTCGTCCAGGTGCTTGTCCAGGGCCTGCCAGGCGCGTGCGTCGTCCGTGTACGTGGCGGCGAGCAGCAGCTTGAAGAACACCTGCTCGGCCAGGCCGCCGAAGGAGTCCGCGCCGGGCACGGCGAGGGCGTCGAGCGCGCCCGGGAGCAGGGTGAACGAGGACTCGAAGTCGATCCGGTGGCTCTGGTCGACGTAGACGACCGCGTAGGCCAGGAGCGGTGCGATGTCCTCGGGCACCGGGCCCCGGCGTACTTCTTCGACGAGGCGGCCGGTGTGGGCGAGGCGGCCGCCGCGGGCGGCGGTCACGGCGGCCCAGGTCATGCGGCGGGCGCGGTCCGCGGGATCGGAACTGAGCATCGCGGCCCGGTCGAGCAGCAGGGCGCCCTCGGCGTCGGCGCCCCGCGCGGCGATGCGCTGTCCGGCCCGCTCCAGGCGCCCCGCGAGTGCCTCGTCGGGGTGTGCGGCGGCGGAGGCCTCGTGGACCAGCCGTCTGGGTTCGTCGTGCGGCAGCCGCGCCGCCAGTGCGAGGTGGGCCTGCCGTCGTCGAGCCTCCGACGCCCGGGAGATCACGGCGCTGCGCACGAGCGGATGCCGGAAGACGAAGCGCCCCGAGGGGTCCGAGCGGGCCAGGCCCGTGGCCTCGACCCGTTCCCTCACGTCCTCCGCCACCTCCCCGGCCGGGTACGCGCCGTACGCCCCGCCGCCCAGGGCGGCCAGCAGGAGAACCTGCGCCGCGTCCGGCGACAGCGCCTCCAGCCGGTCGGCGAACATACGCTCCAGCCTCTGTCCGAGCGGCAGGCGGTCGGGCAGGGGCTCGAGCCCGCGGAGCACGTCGCCGTCAAGTTGCGCGGGGAGTTCGACCAGCGCCAGCGGGTTGCCGGCCGCCTCCGACAGAACCCTGTCGCAGGTGCTCGCCGCCAGGCCGGGGTGCCTGCTGCGCAGCAGCGCGCCGGCGTCCTCGGGCGCGAGAGCGTGGATCTCGGCGAGTGGCGCGGGCCAGCCCTCGGCCGCCGCCGCCCCCGGCCGGGTGGCGGTGACGAAGGCCAGCGGCAGTTCACCGATGCGGCGGTGGAGGAAGGCGAGGACCCCGGCGCTGGAGGAATCGATCCAGTGCAGATCGTCGACGACGATCAGCATGGGCCGGACGCGGGCCGCCTCGGCCAGCAGGGCCATCGAGGCGGCGCCCACCAGGAACCCGCCGGCCGGCGGCCCGGAGCGCAGCCCCAGAACGCTCTCCAGCGCCTCGCGCTGCGGGTTCGACAAGGCCGTGGAGCGTTCCAGCAGGGGGTGCAGCAGCTGGTGCAGCGCGCCGAACGCGGTTTCGGCCTCGGCCTCCGCCCCGACCGTCCGCAGGACGGCGAACCCGCTGTCGCGGGCGAGTGTCCCGGCCAGTTCCAGCAGCGCCGTCTTGCCCATCCCGGCTTCACCGCGCAGCAGGACGGACGACCCTCCGGATCCCTTCCGGGCATGGTGCAGGACGCGGCCGAGCAGGGCCGTCTCCGCGTGCCGGCCGACGAGTTCACTGCCGGCCATCGCGGCGGTCCTCCTCACGTGCCCCGGACACGCGACGCGCCCGGTCGAAAGACAGCATATCGACCGTTTGTCCGAGTGGGCGCCCCGTTGCCGTGATCGGGCCGGCACCGGCCCGTGCGACAGCTCCGGGCTTCCGGAACCCGGAAGCGTGTCCGGGAGGAGAGCTCACGGGCCGACCGGGACCGGGCATCTTCTACAGCGGAGTAGAAGCATAGAGTTGCCCAGCGCGCCCATGGCGCCGGCCGGTGCGCTCGGTGGCCTGGAACGTGATTTCGGTCAGAATCGTTGTGTGTGAGCACGCCTAGATGAGGAGCCCTCGCTTGTCCGCCAGATCGACGGACCCTTCGGGATACAGTCCCCGACCACCCCGCCCAGAGCTTCCTGAGCACGGCACGCGGCGGGGTGGTGTCGGATGAGTGCCGTGCAGGCCTGGCTGGGCGTGCTGTCCGTCTTCGTGCTGACCGCGGGCACCGGCTACTTCGTCGCCCAGGAGTTCGCGTACGTCTCCGCCGACCGGCTCGCCCTCGCCCGGGAGGCCGAGGCCGGGGACAGGAAGGCCGCCCGGGCGCTGACCGTGCTGGGGCGGTTGTCGTTCATGCTGTCGGGCGCCCAGCTCGGTATCACCGTGACCGGTCTGGTCGTCGGCTTCATCGCCGAACCGTCCGTCTCCGCGCTCCTTCGGCCCGCCCTGTCGGGCCTGGGCATCCCCGACGGCGCCGTGAGCGGCATCTCCGTGGTGCTTGCGTTCGTCCTGGCCACCGTGGTGCAGATGGTGCTGGGCGAGCTTGCCCCGAAGAATCTGGCCATCGCCGTGCCGGAGCGGCTGGCCAAGGCCCTCGCCGGTTCCACGCTGGCGTATCTCAAGGTCGTCGGCCCGGTGGTGCGGATCTTCGACGGGGCGGCGAACAAGCTGCTGCGGAAGGTCGGCATCGAGCCGGTCGAGGAGCTGCACCACGGTGCCACCCTGGAGGAGCTCGGCCATCTGATCGGCGAGTCCCACGAGCAGGGCCAGCTTCCGCGCGGCACGGCCGAACTGGTCGACCACGCACTGGATTTCTCGGAGCGGACCCTGCACGCGGTGATGGTGCCCCGGGCCGACGCGGTGTTCGTCCGCAAGGACGCCACGGCCGCCGAGGCGATCGGGCTCATCGGCAGGCACGGCCACTCCAACTACCCGGTGCTGGGCGACCACCCCGACGACGTCGCGGGTGTGCTGGGCGTCCGGGAGCTCATGGGGCTGCACGCGGACCGGCTCACCACCGCGACCGCCGGTGCGGTGGCGCGCGGGGCGCTCCTCCTGCCGGACACCCTGCCGCTTCCGGGTGCCGTGGAGCGGATGCGGGAGCGCGACGACGAGTTCGCCGTCGTCCTCGACGAGCACGGCGGCGTCGCCGGGGTCGTCACGTACGAGGACATCGCCGAGGAGCTCGTGGGTGACATCGCCGACGAGTCCGACACCGTCACCGAGGTGGCCGTCGCGGACGGCGACGGGTGGATCGTGGACGCCGGACGCCGCCTGGACGAGGTGGCGGAGACCACCGGGATCGAACTGCCCGCCGAGGAGGACTACGACACCGTGGCCGGCCTGATCATCGACCGGCTCGGGCGCTTCCCGGCCATCGGCGACCGGCTCACGGTGCCACTGCCCCACGGGGCGGTCGCGGCCATCGACGTACGCGCCCTCGACCGGCACGTACCGGAGCGCATCCGTATCGAGCGTCTGGCGGACCGGCCGGAGGAGCAGGCATGAGTTTCCCGATGGCGATCTTCGTCACCGTGCTGCTGCTGATCGGCAGCGGATTCTTCGTGGCGGCGGAGTTCGCGCTGGTCGCCGCCAAGCGGCACCGCATGGAGAAGGCCGTGGCCGAGGGCCGGCGCGGCGCCAAGGCCGCGCTGGCCGGCATGCGCGAGCTGTCACTGATGCTGGCCGGCGCCCAGCTCGGCATCACGGTGTGCACGCTGGGCCTCGGTTCGGTGTCCAAGCCTGCGATCTCCCACGAGCTGGATCCCCTGCTGCACGACCTGGGGCTCCCCACCGCGCTCAGTTACGGCGTGGCGTTCGCCGTGGCGATGATCGTCGTGGTCTTCCTGCACATGGTGCTCGGCGAGATGGCGCCCAAGTCCTGGGCCATCGCCCACCCCGAGCGCTCCGCCATGCTGCTCTCCCCGCCCTTCCGGAGCGTCGCGAAGACGGTGCGCCCGCTGATCTGGGTCCTCAACAGGATCAGCAACGCACTGGTACGGCTGTGCAGGGTCACCCCGCGGGACGAGCTGACCTCCGTCCACAACCGCGAGCAGCTCACCCACCTGGTGGAGGAGTCCGAGCGGCTGGGCCTGATCAGCGAGACCGACTCCGACCTGCTGACCCGCTCGCTGACCGAGCCGGACACCCCGGTGCGCGACCTGCGGGTCCCCGCCTCCGGGATCTCCGCCGTCGACGGCGACGCCGACGCCGAGCAGATCCTCCGGCTGGCGGCCGACACCGACCGCACCCGGCTGCTGGTCCTGCGGGACGGGGCGGTCCTGGGGTCGGTGCACGCCCGTGACGTCCTCGTCGCGCGCGCCCAGGGACGTGCCGCCTCGGCCCGTGAGCTGGCCCGCCCCGTGCCCGAACTGACCGAGGACGCCACGGTCGCCGAGGCGATCGAGCTGCTGCGCCGGCGCCGGGCCTCGCTGGCCGTCGTCCGGGACGAGGCGGGACGGCTCACCGGCATGGTGAGTCTGGACGACCTGCTGGCCCGCTTCCTCCAGCCCCAGCCCGCGTAGGACCGCACGACGACGAGCGCCCCGGCCCCGTGCCGGGGCGCTCGCCTGTACCGGTTCACCGGACCGGCCGGGACCTGCCGCCCCTGCGCAGCGGCAGATCGCCGAAGGCCGCGTCGTTGGGGGTGAGTTCCACGGTCCGCGCGCTCTTGTACTCGTGGATCAGGATGGACCGGTGGCGGTCCGTCGCGTTGCTGCTGGCACGGTGCACGGTGAGGCAGTGCAGGAAGAGCACCGATCCCGGCCGGGCCCTGACCGGCACCACCTCGTCGGCCGCGGGCTCGGACTCGTGGCGGAGGTGGCTGCCCGGCCACACCAGGGTGGCGCCGGACTCCGCGTCCATGTCGTCGAGGTAGACGAGTGCGGTGACCAGCTCGGGACGGGTGTGCCGGTCGGTGTCCAGGTCACGGTGCCAGCCCTCCTCGGCACTCAGACGGGACGGGCGCAGCCGGGCGAATCCCATGTGGAAGTTGATGTCGGGTCCCAGCAGCTCGCCCACGACGTCCAGGACCCGCTCGTCGTGGATGAGCGCGTACCAGTCGTCCCCGGCCAGCGGCGTGTTGACGATCTTCCACACGGCGTACGGGTTGAAGGGGTCGAGGTGGGGCAGGGGCGTCCCGGACGCGGCATGGACGTGCAGCCGGGGGTGGGAGCGGAGCGGAGGGTCGATGAGGCGGGACAGCATCGTCTTCAGCCGCGCCACCTCCGCCTCCGAGTAGAGGTCGGCCACCAGGTATCCGTCACGTTCGAACAGGTCGCGGTACTTCACGGCGGGCTCCTCATGAACCGGTGCTGGAGTAGCGGTCGATCCCGCTCCGCCAGAGCAGGACGGCGGGCAGGAAGAGCAGAGGTCCCGCGAGAGGCAGGAGCCAGACGAACGGTGAGTCGGTCCTGCCGAGGATGTAGAGGCAGGGGAAGTAGCCGACGAACGCGAACGGCACGACCGTGGAGAACACCGTCATGAGCCACGTCGGGTAGAAGCTCATCGGCAGTTGCGCGAAGGTGTCCAGACGCCAGATCAGCATGCTCAGCATCGCGTCCTGCCGCAGCCAGAAGGACAGGGCGGTGACGGCGAGGTGCATGGCCGCGAAGACCAGCGCGGAACCGGCGAGCGCGAGCGGGATGAAGACCAGCACCGGGCCGGAGAGCTCCGCCCCGCTGACGTGGAGGGCGACGGCGAGCATTCCCGTCCCGACGGCGATCTCGATCCAGACGTCCGTGTCGACCTTCGAGAACAGGATGAGCATCAGCGGGTTCGCCGGTCGGACGAGGAAGTGGTCGAGTTCCCCGCTGCGCACCATGTCCGGAATGTCGAGGGTGCCGAAGAAGACCGTGTTCCACAGGGCGCGGGCCACGGTCGTGAATCCCGTGAGCGCCGCCCACTCGGCCAGTGTCCAGCCGTGGATGCCGTCCGACGCGGAGAGGGCCAGCATGAGGACGGCTGCCCCGGACAGGGCCTGGACCAGCGCCCCGATGTTGGCCAGCAGGACCTCGCCCGGGTGCACCAGGTGGCTCCGGACGTTCATCCGGGTGGCGAGCAGCGCGATTCCGGCGGACTTCCGCAGCGCGGCCAGGGTGTCAGCCACCGGCGATCACCAGCCTCCGCAGGGCGGCACGGGTGCACAGGGCGGCGGCCGCGGACAGCAGGACGGCCCAGCAGGCGCCGAGGACGACGACCCGGTCGTCGACGAAGGGGTCCCGGACCAGGGTGCCGAGCGGGGTGTAGAAGCCGTGCACGAACGGGGTCCAGACCGCCGCGTCACGCAGTGCGGCCGGGTACAGCGAGACCGGCATCATCGAGCCGCCGAGCAGGAGCAGCAGCGCCTCACGGACCTCGTTCAGCCCTTCGACCCGGCGGACGAAGAACGCCGACAGACCGATCAGATAGCTGAAGTCGAACAGGACGACGAAGGCGATGGCGGCCGTCAGCGCCAGGCGGCCGACGTGGGCGGGGTCGAGGGTGAACGGGTACAGCACCGCCGCTCCGGCGATCGCCGCGGGCACACCGACGAGCACGGTGACCCCGGCGGTGCGTCCGAGCGCGGCGGAGAACCACTGCGTCAGGAACCCGGTGGGCAGCAGGAGTTCGCTCACGATCCTGCCGTCCCTGATCTTCGACTCCAGCTGGCGGGCCAGCGCGAGCCCGGGAAGGCACAGCACCCAGACGGTGCCGGCCGCCGCGTACACCGTCGTCTGGTGCAGCGTCAGCCCGCCCGCCCGCACCTGGCCGTCGCCGCCGGCGTACACGGCGCTCCACAGCGCCACCTGGAGCCCGATCAGCAGGAGGGCGCCGATCCCCTGCGCGAAGGCCCGGGTCCGGTAGTGGAAGGCGAGTTTCAGCTGCATGCCGGCGACGGCCCGCTGGGCCCGCCATCCGCGCCGCAGGGTGCCCGTCACGCACCCTCCAGGTAGAGGCCCTTGATGACGGTCTCCAGGCTGGGAGCCTCGATCTGCACGTCGTCGACCTGGGGGTCGGCGAAGAGTTCGGTGAGGAGCCCGCCGGGCAGCTCCCCCTGGGCGAAGACGTACGTGGTGACCGTGCTGGTCCGTTCCCCGGACCGGGCCGGCCCCGGCAGCGGGGGCAGCCGGTGGCCCGGCGCGTGGTGGATCACCAGGGTGCGACGTCCGCCACCGAGCGCCCGGAGCTCGTCGATCTTCCCGTCGTACACGAGCCTGCCGCCGTCGATCATGACGATGCGGTCGCAGATCGCCTCGACGTCACGCAGGTCGTGGCTGGCCATGAGGACGGTGGGCGCGGTGTCCTGGCGGAGGTCGCGCAGGACGTCGCAGATGGCCTCCCGCGCGAAGATGTCGAGGCCGATGGTCGGCTCGTCGAGCAGGAGCAGGCGCGGCGCGTGCAGCAGGGTGCCCACCAGCTCGGCACGGGTGCGGTTGCCGAGCGAGAGCTCACGCACGGGGGTGCCGAGGTGCCGTCCGATGCCGAGGCGGTCGACGAGGCGGTCGTGACGGCGCCGGAAGAGGGCCGGTTCGATGTCGTAGACCCGCCGCAGCAGTTCGTAGGAGTCCTTCACGGGGAGGTCCCACCAGAGGCTGGCGCGCTGGGCGGCGAGATACCCCAGCTCCGCGGAGAGGCGGCGGCGCTCCTTGTGCGGATCGCGGCCGTCCACCGTGACCCGGCCGGAGGTCGGCGTGAGGATTCCGGCGACGAGCTTCATGGTGGTCGACTTGCCGGCCCCGTTGAGCCCGATGTAGCCGACCGCCTCGCCCTCGTCCACCCGCAGGTCGACACCTCGCAGCGCCTCCACCTCGCCGCTGACCCTGCGCAGCAGCCGGGCGAGACGGCCGCCGGTCTCGGGGGCCCGCCGCACCCGGTAGCTGCGGTGCACGGACTCCAGGTGGACTCTCACCGCGCGGCCCCCGTCCACGCGTCGTCGGCGGCCCGGTCGATCGCCTCCACCTCGGCGGCGGTCAGTGCGAACTCGTGGACCCCGAGGTTCGCGGCGAGATGGGCCGGTGAGGCCGCCTTGGCCACGACCGGCACCCCGTGTTCGACGTGCCAGCGCAGCAGGATCTGGTGGACGCTCCGGCCGTGGTGTCCGGCGGCGGCCCTGAGCGCGGGGTGCCGGAGGTCGTTCTCGCTGAAGGGGCTGTGCCCCTGGACCACGATGCCCAGGGCGGTGTGGTGCCGGACGAGGGCCGGGTCGAGCCGGCGCGGTCCGAAGGCGACCTGGTTCACCGCGGGGGTCACGCCCGAGCGGGCCACGAGGTCGTCCACCTGCGCCGGCAGGAAGTTGCTCACGCCGATGGCACGGACCAGGCCCGCCTCCCGTGCCTCGATGAACCGTTCCCACACGGCGAGCGATCCGTCCGGGTCCAGCGGTCCGTGGACCAGCCAGAGATCCAGGTGGTCCACGCCCAGCTGGTCCAGGCTGCGCAGCAGCGTCTCGCGTTCACGTCCGGCGTCCTCCTCGGGGAACTTGGTGACGATCAGCAGGTCGCCGCGCTCGATGCCCGAGGTGCGGATCCCCGCCCCCACGTCCCGCTCGTTGTCGTATCCGGTGGCGGTGTCGACGCACCGGTATCCCAGGGCGAGCGCCTGCCCGACCGCGCGGGTCGCCGCCCGGCCGCGCAGCTGCCAGGTGCCCAGGCTCACCGGCGGGAGACCGAACGGCGGGTTGCCGGCCCGGCTCACCGGGCGCCGCTCCCGCCGGTCACGCCGTCGAGCCGGTCGAACGTCGTCCCCACGGCCGTGAGCAGATCGAGGTTCGCCCGGTCCTCCAGGATCTCGAAGTAGCGCCGGACGAAGCCGACGTTGGAACGGTTGACGAAGTTGGCGGTGACGGAGACGGTGCCCGTCAGGTTGTGCACCTCGTGGGCCCAGCCGCTGGGTGTCACGACGACGTCTCCCGGCTCCTGGACCAGGGTGACGACGTCCGTGCCGTCTCCGCCCGGCGGGCCGCCGCATCCGGGCGGCAGCAGGCGCAGCTCCTCGGCGCGGCCGGGAGGGTGGAAGGTCCATCGCTTGCGCCCCGAGCCGAGGAGGTTCCAGGCGGAGCTCGCCATCGTGTCGACGTGCAGCGGGGAGCCGGTGCCGGCCCCGCCGATCATCAGCCACGCCCAGTCGGGGCGTACGTCCCCGGGCAGCGCCAGCAGCCAGTTCAGCCTGCGGACCTCCCTCGGGACCAGGTTCCAGAGGGAGGGTTCGAACTCCGAGACCAGCTGGTCGCGCAGGTACAGTCCCCGGGGCCGTTCGGCCCGCGACTCGTCGAGGATCTCCCGCAGAGCCAGGGGCACCGGCCTGCCTCCGGCGTCCTCCGCGACCACGGGGCGGTCTTCGAGTTCCCGCAGCCGCGCCTCCCCCAGCGCGGCGTACACCGGCCAGTCGCGGCCGGCACCGCGCAGCACGGCGGGCCGGTCGGCGCACATCGCGGCGGTCAGGGTGCCGTCAGGCGTGGAAGTAGTCAACGCGGCTGCCTCCCTCCGCCTGACGTGCCCAGTCCTCGCGGTGCCCCCGCAGTGCCTGGGCGCCGAAGGCGTCCTCGATGTCGGCCCGTGCGCGCAGGCCCTGTTCGAGGTTCTCCCGCTCGGACATGCAGCGGGCCCGCTTGGCCGTCACCTTCTCCTGTACCGTCCCGGCGGTGTCCGACGCCCGGAAGGGCGCCTCGGGCACGGTCACGGTGCACATCGGTGCCGCCCAGCAGGTCCGGCAGGAGCCCGCCTGCACGGCGTCCCGGAACATGCCGAGCTGCTCCACCCCGGCCACCGGGTCGACGCCACGGTCCGTGTGGCCGACGGCGAAGTCCGGGGACTGGTACTCGTACGAGGAGTACAGCGTGCCGTCCGAGCCGAGCACGAGGTACTCGTTGCCCGGGACGAGCTGGACGCCCAGCAGGTGGCCGAGCCGCGGACCTCCGTCCCGTACCGGCTGGTTCAGGGCCCGGTGGAAGGACCGGTGGAGGAAGCCGTGGCTGAAGGCGAAGCGGTACCGGCCGGAGCGCTCCCGCGTCTCGGAGGGAAGCCGGTGCGAGGCGACGAAGAGGTCCCAGACCCGGCGTTGCTCCGCGAACATCTGGCGGAAGTCCGAGTAGGACTCCTCGCCTCCCGGCAGCAGCAGGTCGAAGTCCCAGGCCAGCGCGCGCAGCGCGGTCGGCCACTCGCTGAAGTACCGGTACAGGGAGGCCTCGTCGAGCGGCGCGGACAGGACGCAGATGACGGCGACGCGTGAGGCGAAGTACTCGGGCCGGTACTCCGCGAGCCAGTCGGTCCGCTCCCGCACCCGGTCGTGGGTCCCCCTGCCGCGCCGGTCGATCCGGTAGCGGTCGTGGTTGGGCCCGTCGATGGAGATGTTGAGGTAGATGTCGTGCTCGACCAGGAAGTCGACGATGCCGGGGGTCAGCAGCATGCCGTTGGAGTTGACCTGGATGATCAGGTTCTCCAGGTGCGAGCCGACCTCCCGCTTCCGCTCCTCCAGGGTGAGTACGGCCTGCTTCAGCTGGTCGAACGCCATCAGCGGCTCACCGCCGAAGAAGTAGACCGCGCGTTGGGCGGGCTCCAGCCGTTCCTCCCCGGTGACGAAGAGATCGATCGCCGCCTTCACCATGTCCGCTGCGGGGGACGCGGTCTGATGCGGCCGGGTCCCCGGATAGGCGCCGCCGTAGTAGCAGTAGGTGCAGCGGATGTTGCACTGCTCCGTGGGGTTCAGCATGAGCACCCGCACCCGTGGCTGTTCCAGGCGCGCGTCCGGGGGCAGGTCGGGGAACTGCCAGCCGGTTCCGTCGAACGGCCTGATCAGCGCGGCCAGTTCCTCGATCTCGCTCTCGTCCCACGCGTCGGCGGGCGGGGCCGGAAGGCCGCCCCGGGCCTCTTCCGGCGCCGACCGGTCCCAGTGGTCCGCCCGCAGGAGGGACGCCTGGCGGGGTGTGATCCGGTGGACCTCTCCGGTGGCGGGTGCGTAGAGGTGGAAACTGCCCGCCCGGCGGTCGCTCTCCCAGACCTTGTACAGCCAGGTGCGACCCCGCTCCTGACGGATCGACACATCGCTCTCGCCGGCGTTGACGCCTGTGGTGGAGTCCCCGAGCGTCCGGGTGTCCGGTCGGTCGGTCCGCCGGATCAGTTCGGTCTGCCAGGCGTGCAGGCGGTGGGTCCCGCTCTGTTCTGCCGTGTCCGTACTCATCGGCCCCGTGCCCCTCCTCGGTGGTGATCGTCCAGCAGTGCCCGGAGGCAGCTCATGACGAGCGCGGAGATCGTGGCGCTCGTCGCCCTGTTCTCGCGGTCGTCCTGCAGGGCCTCCACGATGTCGACGGCGACCACGCGGCGCGTGCGGCACACGTGCTCGACGGCGGCGAGCAGTTCCCGTAGCCGGTAGCCACCCGCTTCGGGGTGTCCGGTCGCCGGGAACTCCATGGGGTCGATCACGTCGAGGTCGATGGACAGGTGGACCGGCTCGTCGTCCACGGTGTGCGCAGGCTCCGGGAATCCGTACGCGTACGCACAGCGCAGGTGCGCCGGAAGCGGTCCGCAGGCGGCCGGCAGCAAGGTGCGCACACCGTAGAGTTCGCACGCGGCGACCGCTCCGGTCTGGAACAGGTGCCCCAGGAAGTCTCCGTGGGTGATGTCGGTGACACCGGGCATCGGCCGGCCGCTGAAGTCGCAGTGGGCGTCGAAGCACACGACGCGCACCGGTCCGTGCACGGCGGCGAGTCCCGTCACGAGAGGGGCGGAGAGGCTGTGGTCCCCGCCGACGAAGAGGGGCACGGCCCGCGTCCTGGTGAGCCGTTCCACGAGACCGGTCAGCGCCCGGTAGTACGCGGCCCGGCCGACCCGGGGGTCGAGCGGCACGGCCCCGAGGTCGCCGAGGTCGAACACGCGGCGGCCGGCGAGCACCGGCCCCCCGGTCAGCGGATCGATCAGTCCGCCCAGCGTCCCGTCGTCGTCGACGCTCCAGTCGTGCCCCGGGCTCAGCTTGCGGAAGATCTCGGGGCCGTGGCGCTGGCCCGGCACCCCCGTCACTCCGGCGTCGAACGGAAGGCCCATGATCACCGCCTCGGCCGTCAGGGAACCGGACAGGACGGGGCCGACGTCGGCCGCGGGCAGCCCCAGGGCGCCGGCACCCGGCCGGATCGAGGGGTGGCTCACGAGGCCCGCCACCCTTCGGCCGGTCCGGCGGGGCCGTCGGTGACGGTGACCAGGCGGGCCCGGAGCAACGCGGAGACCAGGGCGGAGACGGCGGCCGGGGAGGTACCCGACCGTTCGGCGAGTTCGGCCGTGCCGACGCGTCGTGCCCGGACGAGCGTCTCGCAGGCCTCCCGGTGGACGGCGGGCAGGACGAACTCCTGGCCGGCGGCGGTGAGTACCAGCCGC
>Ga0164307_10000369_pt1 | contig 19906 bp, 20 predicted proteins | sample Whisoiple_243_MG_FD_110214 | JGI IMG/M metagenome (GOLD analysis project Ga0164307, IMG submission 110214) | Soil microbial communities amended with fresh organic matter from upstate New York, USA - Whitman soil sample_243_MG | ecosystem: Environmental > Terrestrial > Soil > Unclassified >...
CGAGAATCAGGCCGGAGGTAGGCACACCGGTGCCCGCGGTGACGAGCACATGTTCGACATCGGGAACCGGGTTCACCGACGAGCCGCGGAGCTGCCGAACGCCCTCGGCGATGCCGTTCATGCCGTGGATATAGGCCTCGCCGAGCTGACCGCCGTGAGTGTTGATCGGCAGCCTGCCGCCGACCTCGATCGCACCGTCGGCGATGAAGTCCTTGGCGTCGCCTTTGCCGCAGAACCCCAACTCCTCCAACTGAATCAGCGTGAACGGCGTGAAGTGGTCGTAGAGGACGGCGGTCTGAATATCTGTGGGCTGCAACCCCGACTGCTCCCACAGCTGTCTGCCGACCAGGCCCATCTCGGGCAGTCCCAACTCGGGCCGGTAGTAACTCACCATCGAGTACTGGTCTGGGCTCGACCCCTGTGATGCGGCCTCGATGATCGCGGGTCGGTGCTTGAGATCTTTCGCCCGCTCCGCCGAGGTGATGACGAGAGCGACGCCGCCGTCAGTCTCCTGGCAGCAGTCCAACAGCCGCAGCGGCTCGGCGATCCACCGCGAATTCTGATGGTCCTCAATGGTTATCGGCTTCTCGTAGAAGTACGCCTTGGGATTTTTGGCGGCATGCTTGCGGTCGGCCACCGACACCGCACCGAAATCCTTGCTCGTGGCACCGGAGAGGTGCATGTACCGCTTCGCGATCATCGCCACCTGCGCGGCGGGCGTGGACAGGCCGTGCGGATACGAGAACGAATTGTCGACACCGGTCGAGTCCGCGTTCTCCACCAACCTCATCTGCACCTGGCCGAACCGCTGTCCCGATCGCTCATTGAATGCTCGGTATGCGACAACGCAATCCGCGACCCCGGTGGCGACGGCGATGGCCGCCTGCTGGACCGTCGCGCACGCCGCGCCACCGCCATGGTGGATCTTCGAGAAGAACTTCAGCTCACCGATTCCGGTGGCACGCGCAATGGCGACCTCGGTGTTGGAGTCCATCGTGAACGTGACCATGCCGTCCACGTCGGCCGGGGTCAGACCCGCATCCTCGAGCGCATCGAGTACCGCTTCCGATGCCAGCCGCAACTCACTGCGGCCTGAGTTCTTCGAGAAGTCGGTGGCACCGATGCCGACGATAGCCGCCTCGCCGGACAACTGACCCGGCATCAGGCACCGCCGATCGTCAACGTGGAAGTCGCGATCACGTGGTCACCGAGACTATTGCTGCCAACGACTTTCACGGTGATCAGACCGTCTTCGACAGCCGTCACCTCGCCGGAGAACGTCACCGTGTCATACGCGTACCAGGGCACGCCGAGACGCAGCTTGATCGACTTGATGATCGCGGTCGGGCCTGCCCAGTCGGTGACGTAGCGCTGCACCAACCCGGTATCGGTGAGGATGTTGACGAAGATGTCCTTGGATCCCTTGGCCTGTGCCTTGTCGCGGTCGTGATGGACGTCCTGATAGTCACGGGTCGCGATCGCCGTGGACACGATGAAGGTCGGATCGCCGTACAGCGACAGCTCGGGCAGCTTGGTTCCGACCGAGATCGTTGGTGCACTCATGCGTCAGGCTCCCATGCGTACAGAGTCCAGGCCGGACCACCCGGCCCCTCGGGAAAGTCGATGTACGTGGCGCGGACCGGCATTCCGATCTGCACGGCCGCGGGATCGACACCGCGGAGCTCGCCGAGCATCCGGACCCCTTCGTCGAGTTCGACGAGCGCGATGACGAACGGCAAGGTGCGGCCGGGCACTTTCGGTGCGTGATGCACGACGAAGCTGAACACGGTGCCCTTGCCACTGGCGACGACGAAGTCCGTCTGCGAGCCTTTGTCCTGCCACAGCGCGGGTACCGGGGGATGCTGCAGGCCGCCGTCGCCCCGCTTCTGGATGCGCAGCTCGTGCGCGTTGATGCCGTCCCAGAAGAATTTGGTGTCGCGAGACGAGGCAGGGCGCATCATCGCGTCGGCGTCGAGGTCCTCGGGGACCGTCACCGCTTCGGCCCGGCCTGCATCGGCCGGCCTGAATTTGAGGATGCGCCAGTCCATCTCGGCGACGTCCTCATCGCCGACCTGCCAGGTGATCCGCTGGCTGATGAAGTAGCCCTCGCCCAGAGCGGTGTTCTTGGGCCCGACGACGTCGGTCAGCTCGGCGACGACGCTGACGTCCTCCCCCGGCCGCAGGTAGCGGTGATAGGTCTGATCGCAGTTGGTCGCGACGACGCCGACGAAGCCTGCGCCGTCGAACAATTCCATGATCGGCCCGATGGGATCGTCACCTGGACGGTCACCGCCGAGGCCCATCATCGTCCACACCTGGATCATCGCGGGCGGTGCGACGACACCCGGATGGCCGGCCGACTTCGCGGCCTGCTCGTCTTGGTAGATCGGGTTGTCGTCCCCGATGGCGTCGACCCAGTGCCGGATCATCGGTTGGTTCACCGGATCACGGGCGACTCGCGGCTTGCTGCGTCCGGCCGACTTGATCTGTTCGACGGCGTTGTGGATGTCGTCCGGGTTCACCTGGGAACCCTCGGCACCTTCAGCCCAGAGGCCGCGATCATCTCCCGCATCACCTCGTTCACCCCGCCCCCGAATGTGATCACCAGGTTTCGCTTGGTCTGGCTGTCGAGCCATTCGAGGAGTTCGGCCGTATCCGGGTCCGCCGGGTTGCCGTGCGTGCCGACGATCTCCTCGGCCAGTCGTCCCGCATACTGAATGCGCTCGGTCCCAAAGACTTTCGTCGCTGCCGCATCGGCGACATCGATGGTCTCGCCGGAAGCCGCTACCTGCCAGTTGAGCAGCTCGTTGATACGCCACATGGCTTTGATCTCGCCGAGCGAGCGCTTGACGTCGTCGTGATCGAGTGGCGTGTCGCCGTTGCTGCCCGGTTTGGACGCCCACGTGTGGATGCGGTCGTAGAGCGCCGCGAACCGCCCAGCCGGTCCGAGCATGACGCGCTCATTGTTCAATTGCGTGGTGATCAAGCGCCAGCCGGCGTTCTCCTCGCCGACGAGCATCTCGACAGGCACCCGCACATCGTTGTAATAGGTGGCGTTGGTGTGGTGCGCACCGTCGGACAGAATCATCGGAGTCCACGAGTAGCCGGGATCCGTCGTATCCACGATCAGCATCGAAATGCCTCTGTGTTTCGCGGCTTCCGGATCAGTGCGGCACGCCAACCAGACGTAGTCCGCATCGTGTCCGCCGGTGGTGAACACCTTCTGCCCGTTGACGACGTACTCGTCACCGTGGCGCACCGCGGTGGTGCGTAACGACGCCAGGTCGGTGCCCGCCTCGGGCTCGGTGTAGCCGATCGCGAAGTGAATCTCACCCGCGAGGATGCCCGGCAGGAACTTCTTCTTCTGCAGTTCGGTCCCGTACGCCTGCAATGTCGGGCCCACGGTCTGCAGCGTGACCGCCGGCAGCGGCACGTCGGCACGGTGCGCCTCGTTGACGAATATCGACTGCTCGATCGGCCCGAAGCCGAGGCCGCCGAACTCCTTGGGCCAACCGACGCCGAGCTTCCCGTCGGAGCCCATCCGTTTGATCACCGCGCGATAAGCCTTGCCGTGCCGGTCGGCCTCCATCTCCTTGGCCTCTTCCGGCGAGATGAGATTGGAAAAGTACTGTCGCAGTTCGGCTTGCAGCTGCTTTTGCTCGGGGGTCAGTTCGATGTACATAGCTCTCCCACCAGGTCGAGGCGGTGTGACGGTCCACCAAGCAGTCGGGTCAGGTCCTTGATCGTCGAGTAGTAGCGGTCCATCGGGTAGGCGATGTCCATACCCATGCCACCGTGCAGGTGATGGCATAGCTGCATGACCGGTGGGGCCTGCGAGGCGAGCCAATAGCCGAGCACGTCCAGATCCTCGTCGGCGTCGAGCCCCTCGGACAGCCGCCAAACCACTGAGGTGGCCGCCAACGTCAGTGTGCGAGATGCGATGTACACCTCGGCCAGCTGCGCCGCCACGGTCTGGAACGTCGACAGCGGCTTTCCGAACTGCTCACGGTTGGCCACGTAGTCGGCCGTCAGCCGCAAAGCACCGGCGACGACGCCCGACGCGAACGCTCCGATGCTCGCCAGCACCAGCTGGTTGACCCTCGTCGCCGCCGCGCCCGCCAGAACGTCATCGTCGGAAACGGCGACATCGGTGAATGTCACGGCGTATTCGTCGGAATGGTTGGCCGTCGGTGTCTGGGTGAGCCGCACACCGTCGGCCTTCGGCGAGACCACGACGACCCCGGTGTCGGCCGTCACGACGAGCCAGTCCGCCTGCGCCGCATACGGAACGCCGATCTTCGTGCCGTTGAGCTTGCCGCCCGCGAGCTTGGCCGTCGGTTTGTCCGGCAGCGCCGCACCGGGTTCGTTGAGAGCAGGCGCCACGATGGAGCCCTTACCGACACCTGCCAGGAATCGGTCGAGTTGCGCGTCTGACGCCAGGTCCAGCAGCACCGCAGTGGCCCCGAGAACACCCAGTGCCGGACCGGTGGTGCCGTGCCTGCCGATCTCGGTCAGTGCGGTCGCGAGCTCAGGCAGGCCCACCCCGTCGCCGCCGACACGTTCCGGTACGGCCAGCGCCGTCACGCCACCGGAGACCAACGCGTCCCAGCTGTTGTCACGCTCGAGAACCGAGGTGACGACGTCGGCGACGGCCTGTTGCCCTTCGTCTGGACTGAAGTCCACCCGAATCCTCCTTGATTCGCCTGCCGGTCAGTGAGTGACCGGACACTGTCCGGTGTAGTCAACCTGCCAGTGCTTGATCCCGTTCAGCCACCCCGACTTGAGCCGCTCCGGCTCTCCGATCGGCTTGAGATCCGGCATGTGGTCGGCGACCGCGTTGAAGATCAGGTTGATGGTCATCTTGGCGAGGTTGGCGCCGATGCAGTAGTGCGCTCCTGTGCCGCCGAAGCCGACATGCGGATTCGGGTCGCGCAGGATGTTGAACGTGTGCGAGTTCTCGAAGACGTCTTCGTCGAAATTCGCTGAGCGATAGGACATCACCACCCGGTCGCCCTTGCTGATCTTCACACCGCCGAGTTCGGCGTCTTCGAGAGCGGTGCGTTGAAACGCCGACACCGGCGTCGCCCAGCGGACGATCTCGTCGGCGGCGGTCTCGGGGCGCTCCTTCTTGTACAGCTCCCATTGGTCGGGGTTCTGTGAGAACGCGATCATGCCGTGAGTGATGGAGTTGCGCGTGGTCTCGTTGCCCGCCACCGCGAGCATGATGACGAAGAAGCCGAACTCGTCGTCGCTGAGCTTCTCGCCGTCGATGTCGGCCTCGATGAGGGTCGTGACGATGTCGTCGGTCGGGTTCTTCGCCCGTTCCTCGGCCATCTTCATCGCGTAGGTGATGAGTTCGAACGACGACATCGCGGGGTCGACCTCGGCGTACTCCGGGTCCTCGCCCGCGGTCATTTCGTTGGACCAGCGGAAGAGCTTGTCGCGGTCCTCCTGGGGCACGCCGAGCAGTCCCGCGATCGCCTGCAGCGGCAGCTCGCAGGAAACCTGTTCGACGAAGTCGCCCGAGCCTGCGGCGGCGGCGGTCTCTGCGATCTTCTGGGCGCGGGTGCGCAGCTCGTCCTCGAGCCGTCCAACGGCGCGCGGGGTGAAGCCGCGGGAGATGATCTTGCGCAGACGCGTGTGCTGCGGCGCATCCATGTTCAGCAGCACCGCCTTTTGCAGGTCGATCGCATCGCGGGTCATGTCTTGCGGCCAGGTCGGGATCGCGCCGTCCGGCGAGCTGCCGAAGACGTCATTGCGCTTGGAGACGTCTTTGACGTCGGCGTGCTTGGTCACCAGCCAATAGCCCTTGTCGCCGAAACCGCCGGTACCGCCCGGCACGTCGACCCAGTGGACAGGCTCGGACTTGCGGAGCTCGGCGAGCTCCTCGACAGGTAGGCGCTCGAGGTTCAGGCTCGCGTCGAGGAAGTCGAACTCGGGCGAAATGGGGCAGGGCATAGCAAAGTACTCCTCAATTGCAACGTGTTCTAGTGCCAGTAAAACATGCCTTCTCCGCAGATCAAAGGCTCGGCTGTAACTCCGCTTGTCAGAGTAATGAAACGTGTTCTAGCCTGGCGGGATGGGTAACCCTGTCATCGTAGAAGCCACCCGCAGCCCGATCGGCAAGCGGAATGGATGGTTGTCCGGCCTGCATCCCACCGAGCTCCTGGGGTTCACCCAGAAGGCGCTCGTGGAGAAGGCCGGAATCGACCCCGCCGAGGTCGAGCAGCTGATAGGCGGCTGCGTGACGCAGTTCGCCGCGCAGTCCAACAACATCACCCGGGTCGGCTGGCTGGTTGCCGGCCTGCCCGAGCACGTCGGAGCCACCACGGTGGACTGCCAGTGCGGCAGCGGGCAGCAGGCCAACCATTTGATCGCCGGGCTCATTGCGACCGGTGCCATCGACGTCGGCATCGCCTGCGGCATCGAGGCGATGAGCGCGATCGGGCTGGGTGCCAACGCGGGCCCCGACCGTTCCGTGCTGCGGCCGGAGTCGTGGGACATCGACCTGCCCGACCAGTTCACCGCCGCGGAGCGGATCGCAAAGCGCCGCGGCATCACCCGCGAGGACATCGACGAGTGGGGCTTTCAGTCGCAGAGCAGGGCCAAGCAGGCGTGGGCCGAGGGCCGCTTCGACCGTGAGATCTCACCCATCGAGGCACCGGTGCTCGACGAGCAGAAGCAGCCGACGTCCGAGCGCGCATTCGTGACGCGCGACCAGGGGCTGCGTGACACCACGCTCGAAGGCCTGGCGTCGCTGAAACCGGTGATCGACGGCGGCATCCACACCGCGGGCACGTCGTCACAGATCTCCGACGGCGCCGCCGCGGTGCTGTGGATGGACGAGGACAAGGCCAAGGCGCTGGGCCTGCGGCCGCGGGCGCGGATCGTCAGCCAGGCGCTGGTCGGCGCCGAACCGTACTACCACCTCGACGGGCCGGTCCAGTCCACGGCGAAGGTGCTCGAGAAGGCCGGGATGAAGATGGGCGACATCGACATCACCGAGATCAACGAGGCGTTCGCGTCCGTCGTACTGTCGTGGGCCCGGGTGCACAACCCGGACCTGGACAAGGTGAACGTCAACGGCGGCGCGATCGCGCTTGGCCATCCTGTGGGCAGCACCGGAAGCAGGCTGATCACCACCGCCCTTCACGAATTGGAGCGCACCGACCAGAGCACGGCGCTGATCACGATGTGCGCAGGCGGCGCACTGTCGACCGGCACGATCATCGAGCGCATCTAGTGACCGAAACCCGGGTCTTCACCGAAGCCGAGCGGATCGCGGCCGCCCAGTCTTACATCGACGCGCTGGTCGACCACGATGCGAACGGCGTGCCGTTCGCGCCGGACTGCGTCCGCATCGAGTTCGGCTTCAAGACCGGATTCTCGGGCGACCATCTGCGGCGCAGCCTCAACGGCGGCCCCCAGTACCGGGTCATCAGGTCGGCGACGGCACCGGAGTACACCGTCGACGGTGACCAGGTGCGGGCCCGGTTTGACCTGACGACAAAGCCGTCGCTCGCCGGCCGTCGGGTCGGTGCCCACGTCGACGAGACGTTCGTGATCCCCGCCGCCGACGGCCAGATCCATCACATCCGGGCGGTCGTCCGGCCGTTCCTGACGACGACCTAGGATCGTGCAGGTGGACCTGCACTTCTACTTCGATCCGGTGTGTCCGTTCGCCTGGATGACGAGCAAGTGGGTGCGGATGGTCGCCGCGCAGCGCGACTATCAGGTTGACTGGCGGTTCATCTCATTGCGAATCCTCAACGCGCACATCGACTATGACGCGCATTTTCCGCCCGAGTACGAGGCGGGGCACACGGCCGGTCTCCGGCTGCTGAGGGTCGCCGCACGGACGCGTGCCGAGCATGGCAGAGCAGCAGTCGGCCCGTTGTACGAGGCGATCGGCACCCGCATCTTCGACACCTCACGTGAGATCGATCCGCTGTCCGGTGCCGAGCAAGGCGCACGGCGTGTCCTCGCGCCGCTGCTGCGCGACGTCGGTCTGCCCATCGAGCTGGCCGACGCGCTGGACGACGCGTCGCTCGATGACGAGATCCGCGCGGAGACCGAGGAGGCGCTCGCCCTGACCGGCCGCGACGTCGGCACCCCGATCCTGCACTTCCAACCGCCCGGTGGCACCGCGTTCTTCGGCCCGGTGATCAGCCGGCTGCCGAGCCCCGAGGCGGCGGGCGAACTCTGGGACCACGTCATCGGCTTGGCGCAGTTCGCCGGCTTCGCCGAACTCAAGCGCAGCCTTCGCGAACGGCCCCAGCTGGCCAGTTTCGGCGTCGACACCGAATCCGTTGGCAAGCAGGAGGATTGGCACGGCGGAAGCCGTCGCCTCAAAAAGTAGTTTGCACGGGCCTTGCCGCGGATAGACCTCTGGTATGGCAGGCACATTCCGCAACTCCCGACCGCTCGCGCTCGCGATGAAGTACTTCGCCCGCGCGCACATCTGGGCATACCAGCGCACCGACGGTATCGTCGGCGCCCGGTTGCTGCGGTTTCCCGCAGCGCTGGTAACGACGACGGGCCGGAAATCGGGGGTTCCGCGCACCACCCCGACGCTCTATCTGCGCGACGGCGATCGGGTGGTACTGCCCGCGTCCTTCGGTGGACGCGACGCGAATCCCGGTTGGTACCACAACCTGCAGGCGAACCCCAAGGTGCATGTGCAGATTCGCGGCGATCATCTCGACTTGATCGCCCGCGACGCAACGGATGAAGAACGAAAGCGCCTCTGGCCGAACTTGATCAGGATGTACCCGCCGTACCGAAACTATCGGGAAGCGACGGATCGGGTGATTCCGTTAATCGTCTGCGAGCCATGATCAGATTCAGCCCGACCGCGATCGCGAACAAGGCGGCACCGATGACGATGGTCGTCGGGTGCAGATAGAGCAGTGCCGCTGCCGCCGGTGCGCACAGCACCCGTTCGGGCCAGCCCGCCCGGCGGATCAGCCAGCCGCCGGTGACGACCGCGAGTGCCGCGACTCCCAGCGCGGAAACCGCTGCGGTCCAGGCCATGTCGCCGATCGACCGAAGGCCGAGCAGCCCCTCGCCGTTATCGGTCAGGACAAAAGCGAACGGCACCAGGAACGCAGGCAGTGTGTACTTCCACGTCTGCATCATGGTGGCCATCACCCTGCCGCCGGTGATCGCGGACGCGGCGACGGACGCCAGTGCTGTCGGTGGTGTGACCTCCGACAGCACCGCGAAGTAGAAGACGAACATCGCCGCGGCAGGCGCCGCGACGCCGAGATCCTGCAGCGCGGGCCCGACGACGACCCAGCTGATCACGAACGAGGCAGTCACCGGAACCGCGAGGCCGAGCACCGCCACCGCCAACGCGGCGAACAACGCGGTGAAAGTCAGTATCAGTGCCGGGTTTTCGGTGATTCCCCGTGCGGCACTAACCAGGATCGAGTGCAGCTGCAGGCCCAGTCCGGTCCTGGTGATCATCGCCGCGATCACGCCTGCGGCGGCACAGACGGTGGCCACGGCGAGAACCCCTCGGACGCCCTTGCCGAGCGCGCGGTAGAGCTTGACCGGCGTCAACCGGTGTTCGCGGTCCAGGAACGACAGCGCAATCTGAATGAAGATCGCGTAGACCACCGCGCGCACCGCCGAGATGTCCATCGCGAGGAAGACCACGATCAGCATCAGCGAAATCAGGTGGTATCCGAACCTGCCGAGCAGCCGCCAGCCCGACTGCTCACTGATCTCGACTTCGCGTGTTCCGTACCGGCGGGCATCGATCTCGACGGCCAGCAGGATGCCCAGGTAGTACAGGATCGTCGGCACGATCGCCCACACCAGCACGGTCAGGTAGGGCACACCGAGGTACTCCGCGATGATGAACGCCGCCGCGCCCAGAGTCGGCGGTGACAGGATCGCGCCGATGCCCGCGGCCGCCAACATGCCGCCCGCGTTCTCCTTCGGATAGCCCGCGCGACGCAGGATGGGCCACGTCACCGTTCCGAGGCTGACCGTTGTCGCCGTCCCCGAACCTGAAACCGAACCAAGAAGGAAACCCGCCAGCGTCACCGTCCGGCCCGGCGCTGCCCGCGACCGCCGGAACGCCGCGAGGGACAGATCGATGAAGAACTTGCTGGCACCCGACGTGTCAAGCACCGCACCGTAAATCGTGAACAGCACGATGTAGGTGGCCGCGACGTCGAGTGGCACACCGTAGAGGCCGGTCGACTGGATGAACGACGCGCTGATGATCTGGTCCCAGTTCACTCCGGCATGCGCGATCGCCGCGCCTTGCGGCAGATAACCTCCGTAGTAGGCATAGGCAAGCGCGAGCAGGCAGACGATCGGCAGCGCCAGCCCTGTCGTTCGCCTGCAGGCCTCCAACACCAGCAGCAACACCAAAGTGCCCACGACGACGTCGATCATCGCGGGGGTGCCCTGTCTGCTGAGGAACTCGTCGAAACCGCCTCCGCCGCCGGCGATTTCGAAAGGAAGTATCGGATAGAGACATGCCACGAGGGCGACCGCGGCCAGCAACCAGTCCACAAGCGTCGGATTACCGACCGGCACTTCTTCTTGTTTGTCTTGTTCGTCGTCGTGCTCGTCACCTTCGGGTTCGGTCTTTGCCTTGCGCGGCAACCGGATACCGGAGCGATAGCACAGCAGGGTCAGTGGCAGCACGGCCGCCAGGAAGTAGATGAGGGAAACCTGGTTTCCCTGCGCCAGCGGGAAGAACACCTGATAGATCGCGGCCACGCCGATCAAGACGCACACGGCCGTGACCGCATGACTCACCCACCCGGTCAGCTCGCGGGCCGGCTTTTCTTCTTCATAGGCGGCTGCGGCCGCAGGCGCTGTCTTGGTCGCGGTACCTCCGGCCGGTTCCGGCCGGCCGTCATTGTCTTCGCGCTCGGTCAGCTTTTCGCGCCGAGTTCGTCGAGTGCCTTCTTGGCACCCGGATGCAGTGGAACGGGATCGGTCTGGCGGGCCGTGTCCAGGCTGATGTCCTGGGCCGCTTTGTTCACCTTGACCAGTTCGGCCTTGTTCTCGAACAGCGCCTTGGTCACGACGCACGCGATGTTGCCGTCCATATCGTCCTTCACCAGAAGCAGGTTCGGCACCACAACGGTCTGCACATCGCCGGGTGTCTGGTACGTCGCGGCCGGAATGACACCCTGCTCATAGATCGTGTTGATCTCCTTGAGCTTGTCCAAAGTGCTTGCGACGTCGATGAACTTGACATTGCCGCGCTGGCTCGTGAAGAGGTCGGTGATGCCGCTTGTCGGCAGGCCGCCCGACCAGAACATCGCATCGATCGAGCCGTCCTTCATTCCTTCGACGGTCTTGCCCAACTCCGTGCGCTGCGCCTGGATGTCCTTGGCGGGATCCAGTCCGGACGCCTGCAGCATCCGGTTTGCGATCACCTCGGTGCCGGAATTCGGCGCTCCGGTGGACACCCTTTTGCCGCGCATGTCGGCGACCGAGTTGATGCCGGAGTCTGTCCGCGCCACCACCTGCGTGTAGTTGGGATACAACCGGGCCAGCGCCGCGATCGGCTGTGGCGAATCGAACGATTCCTTGCCCTCTGCCGCGTCGGCCGCCGTGTCGGCAAGCGAGAAGGCGACCTGATGTGTGCCAGCCACCAACTGCTGGATGTTCTGCAGGGACGCCGACGTCTCGGCCGCAGTGGCCTTCAGCTTTCCGCCGCTGCTCTTGCCGATCGCTTCGGCGAGCGCGCCGCCGAGGCTGTAGTAGACACCGGTGGTGTTTCCGGTCGCGATGCTCAGGCGGGTGTCGGAGTCGACGGTGCACGTTGTCGGCTCCTTGGCGGCTTCGCCGCCCTCACCACCTCGTTGTCCCCCGCATCCGGCCAGCACCAAAAGCATTACGCCGGCAACAACCGGCAGTGTGATCCGCCTCACTTGATCATGATGACCTTCACAGCGAGTTTTCAAACGCCCTTCAGGGAATCAGAACAACCTTTCCGGTCGCGTGGCCTTGCTCGACGAGCTCAAGAGCGGCCCGCGCGTCGGACAGTGGTCGGACGTCGGTGACATACGGATCCAATCTGCCTGCCCGCACCAGTCGAGCCAGCTCGGTGAGCACCGCCGTGCTGCGGTCACGGACGAGCTCGAAGCCCCCCAGCTCGAGCGCCAACGGCTTGTCGGCCAGCGACGTCAGCCGGGACCGATCGTCGAGCAGTGCCGCGACCGTCCGCAGGGCATCTCCTCCCACCATGTCGAGGATGGCGTCGACCCCATCGGGTGCTGCCGCACGTACCCGGTCCTCGACGCCTGCGCCGTAGGCCACCGGGATGCCACCGAACCGAGCCACCAACGGGTGCTTGGCCGGACTCGCCACCCCGACCACCCGGAGCCCGCGGGCCATTGCCAATTGCACAGCGGGCACGCCCACCCCGCCACCCGCGCCGTTGACCAACAGAGTGGCGCCCTCGGGCAAGTCGAACCGGTTCATAGCGTCGTACGCGGTCGCGGCGGCGACGGGCAGCGCAGCGGCGGCCTCGGGGCTCAGCCCGTCAGGACGTCGCGCGGTGAACGAGACGATCGTCAGCGCATGCTCGGCCCAACCGCCGACCATTCCCGGACAACCGCCGAAAACCTCGTCACCGAGGGCGAACTCGGACACCCCCGGCCCTACTTTTTCGACCGTCCCCGCCACTTCGCGACCCAGCACCGTCGGGCCGCGGTGACCGTAAGAGCCTTCTCGCAGCCGCCAGTCGCCGGGGTTCACGCCGGCGGCCCGAACCCGGACCAGAAGTTCGTCGGGACCGGGTTGCGGTACCGGGACATCGATAAACGTCTGCCTGTCAGGACCGCCGATCTCAGTGAAGCCGTATGCGCGCATCGGTTACCAGTGTGCGCTGTCGAAGTCAGCGCCCTTCAGGCTCCGTAGACCGGCACGGGCGGGCGCGCTTTCGCCAGCAGATCGTGGACGACGGGACCCAGTTCCGTGGGATCCCATCGGGCGCCCTTGTCGACCTCGGGCCCGTGTGCCCAGCCCTCAGCGGCGCGGATGATGCCGCCCTCGACCTCGAACATCCTGCCGGTGACATCATGTGACTCCACACTGCCCAGCCACACCACCAGTGGCGAAATGTTCTCGGGCGCCATCGAATCGAAGTCTTTGCCCTCGGTCGACATCATGTCGGCGAAAACCGTCTCGGTCATCCGGGTGCGCGCGGACGGCGCGATCGCGTTGACGGTGACGCCGTAGCGGCCCATCTCCGCGGCGGCGACCAGCGTCATGGCCGCGATGCCCGCCTTCGCGGCGCTGTAGTTCGCCTGGCCGACGCTTCCCTGAAGCCCAGCGCCAGAACTGGTGTTGATGATGCGTGCGTCGGGGGTGTTGCCTGCCTTGGACTGCGCGCGCCAGTACGCCGCCGCGTGCCGCATCGTCGCGAAGTGGCCCTTCAGGTGTACCGCGATCACGGCGTCGAACTCGTCTTCGCTGGTGTTGGCGAACATTCGGTCGCGGACGATGCCCGCATTGTTCACAAGGACATCGAGTCCGCCGAAGGTGTCGACGGCCGTGGCAATCAGGCCTTCGGCCTGACTCCAGTGGGCGACGTTGGCGCCGCTTGTGACGGCTTCGCCTCCCGCACCGGTGATTTCATCGACGACGCCCTGCGCGGCGCTGCCACCCCCTGCCGGCGAACCATCGAGACCGACACCGATGTCGTTCACCACGACGCGCGCCCCTTCGGCGGCGAACGCCAGCGCGTGCGCGCGCCCGATGCCGCCACCGGCCCCCGTCACGATGACCACGCGACCGTCGAGCAGTCCCATATTCGTTGTCTCCTTGGTTATTTGATGTCGGCGGTTGTCGTTGACAGGTAGTGCGGCGGTTCGCCGCCGCCGTGCACTTCCAGCGATGCTCCGCTGATATAGGACGCCGCGTCCGACGCGAGGAAGGCCGCGGCCCAGCCGACGTCGGCCGGTTTCGCGAGCCTGCCCAACGGCACGTTCTTCGCGATCGCTGCGATGGAATCGGCGTCGCCGTAGAAGAGCTCGGACTGCTCGGTCTCGACCATGCCGACGACGACCGAGTTCACCCGCACCTTGGGCGCCCATTCGACGGCCAGTGTGCTGGTGATGTTCTCCAGGCCCGCTTTCGCAGCGCCGTATGCCACGGTTCCCGGCGTTGGCCGCCTGCCGCTGACGCTGGCGATGTTGACGATCGACCCGCCTTGCGCCTGCGTCTGCATCACGGCGTTTGCGTGCGTCGACACCGAGAGGGGCCCGAGCAGGTTGAGCTCGATGATCTTGGTGCTGAACTTGGCTGACGCCTCCGTTGCGGGTACGTAGGGCGACCCACCCGCGTTGTTGACGACCACGTCGAGGCGGCCGTGCTGCGCGACGATCGCGTCGATGAGCGATTTCACCGATTCGTCGTCGCGAACATCGCAAGGACGAAATTCGTACGGCGATCCATCGACCGGCCGCCTCGCGCACGTCACGACGGTCGCGCCCTGCTCGGCGAAGACCGCGCTGATACCGGCGCCGACTCCTCGCACGCCGCCGGTCACCAGGACGACCCGGCCGCTCAGCCGCAGGTCGATGCCCGCCACACCAGCACTGTCAGCCCCGTCGGTCACTGTGCTAGCGTACCAAGCAAGTGCTTGCTTAGGTAGCCGACCCCTGCAGGAGACAAGATGTCGATCACCACCAAGTCGGTCGAACCGGGCATCGTCTCGGTCACCGTCGACTACCCGCCCGTCAACGCGATCCCGTCCCGAGGGTGGTTCGAACTCGGGGACGCGATCACAGCCGCCGGCCGCGACCCGTCCACCCACGTCGTGATCCTTCGGTCCGAGGGCCGCGGGTTCAACGCGGGCGTCGACATCAAAGAGATGCAGAAGACCGAGGGGTATACCGCGTTGATCGACGCCAACCGCGGCTGCTTCGAGGCCTTCCGTGCGGTTTATGAATGCGCGGTTCCTGTGGTTGCCGCCGTCAACGGGTTCTGCGTTGGAGGTGGGATCGGTCTGGTGGGCAACGCCGACGTGATCGTTGCCTCCGACGACGCCATTTTCGGCCTGCCCGAGGTGGAACGCGGCGCCCTCGGTGCGGCCACCCACCTGTCGCGTCTGGTGCCACAGCACATGATGCGCCGACTGTTCTTCACCGCCGCCACCGTGGACGCCGCGACCCTGCACCACTTCGGGTCGGTGCATGAGGTGGTCCCGCGCGCCGACCTGGACGAGTCCGCGCTTCGGGTCGCGCGCGACATCGCTTCGAAAGACACCCGAGTCATCCGGGCGGCCAAAGAGGCGCTGAATCTCATCGACGTGCAGAAGGTCAACTCCAGTTACCGGATGGAACAGGGCTTCACGTTCGAGCTGAACCTGTCCGGGGTGTCCGACGAGCATCGCGACGCATTCGCCGGGACCGACAAGGGGACCAAATGAGCGACAAGCGAACAACTCTCGACGACGCGGTAGCCGTTGTCGAGAGCGGAATGACCATCGGCATCGGCGGCTGGGGTTCGCGGCGTAAACCGATGGCGTTCGTTCGCGCACTGCTGCGCACCGACGTCACCGACTTGACCGTGGTCACCTACGGCGGGCCCGACATCGGCTTGCTCTGTTCGGCGGGCAAGGTCAAGCGGGTGTACTACGGATTCGTATCGCTGGATTCGCCGCCGTTCTACGATCCGTGGTTCGCCAAGGCGCGCACGACCGGTGCCATCGAGTCTCGCGAGATGGACGAAGGCATGCTGCGGTGCGGCTTGCAGGCTGCGGCACAACGACTTCCGTTCCTGCCGATTCGCGCCGGCCTTGGCAGCGACGTACGCGCGTTCTGGGGTGAGGAGCTGCAGACAGTACGGTCCCCCTACCCCACCGATGGCGGCTACGAGGAACTCGTCGCGATGCCCGCGCTGAACCTCGACGCGGCGTTCGTGCACCTCAACATCGGCGACCAGCAAGGCAACGCCGCCTACACCGGTATCGATCCGTACTTCGACGACCTGTTCCTGATGGCCGCGCAGAACCGCCTGCTGTCCGTCGAGACAGTGGTGCCGACCGACGAGTTGGTGAAATCGGTTCCGCCGCAGGCGCTGCTGATCAACCGGATGATGGTGGACCGTGTCGTCGAGGCGCCCAACGGGGCGCACTTCACCACCGCCGAACCCGACTACAAGCGAGACGAGAAGTTCCAGCGCCACTACGCAGAAGCCGCCGCGTCGGACGAGACATGGCGGCAGTTCGTCAGCACCTACCTGGCCGGCAGCGAGGCTGATTACCAAGCCGCCGTAGCCAGATTCGTCGAGGAGGCGAAGTGAGTTCCGTGTCCCGTGCAGAGGTGTGTGCCGTCGCGTGTGCCGAGCTGTTCCGCGACGCAGGCGAGATCATGGTCAGCCCGATGGCGACCATGGTGTCGATCGGCGCACGGTTGGCGCGCCTGACGTTCTCCCCTGACATCGTGCTCACCGACGGCGAGGCTCGGCTGTTGGCCGATACCCCGGCGATCGGTGCGGCGGGTGCGATCGAGGGCTGGATGCCGTTCGGCCGCGTCTTCGAGACGCTGGCATGGGGGCGCAGGCACGTCGTGATGGGCGCGAACCAGGTCGACCGGTACGGCAACCAGAACCTATCCGCGTTCGGGCCACTGCAGCACCCGACCCGTCAGATGTTCGGCGTGCGCGGCGCTCCTGGAAACACGATCAACCACGCGACCAGCTACTGGGTCGGCAACCACTCCAAGCGCGTCTTCTGTGACGACGTCGACATCGTGTCCGGGATCGGTTGGAACAAGGTCGATCCCGACAATCCGGCATACCGGTTCGTCAACGTCTTCCGCGTGGTCTCGAACCTCGGTGTATTCGACTTCAACGGCCCCGAGCACACCATGCGGGCGGTGTCGCTACATCCGGGCATCGATGCCGAACAGGTCCGCGAGAACACCTCTTTCGAGGTGCACGGACTGGATGAGGCCGGCGAGACCCGACTCGCCACCGCCGACGAGCTGGAGCTGATCCGTGAGGTGATCGATCCCAAGTCGCTGCGGGACAAGGAAGTACGGACATGAGCAAACTGCGTACACCGCTTACTGAATTGGTCGGCATCGACCATCCGGTGGTTCAGACCGGAATGGGCTGGGTGGCGGGCGCGCGGCTGGTGGCGGCGACGTCCAACGCGGGAGGCCTCGGCATCCTTGCGTCGGCGACGATGACGCTGGAAGAACTTCGGACCGCGGTCACCAAAGTGAAAGCGACCACCGATAAGCCGTTCGGCATCAACATCCGTGCCGATGCGGGCGATGCCATCGACCGGATCGATCTACTCATCTCCGAAGGCGTCCGGGTGGCGTCGTTCGCGCTCGCACCGAAGCCGGATCTGATCGCCAAGCTCAAAGAGGCGGGCGTCGTGGTGATTCCGTCGGTCGGGTTGGCCAAGCACGCCAAGAAGGTGGCCGGCTGGGGTGCCGACGCGGTGATCGTTCAGGGCGGTGAGGGTGGCGGCCACACGGGCCCGGTGGCCACCACGCTGCTGTTGCCGTCGGTGCTGGACGCCGTGGACATTCCCGTAATTGCCGCGGGCGGATTCTTCGACGGCCGCGGGTTGGCCGCCGCACTGTCGTATGGCGCAGCGGGCGTCGCAATGGGCACCCGCTTCCTGCTCACGTCGGACTCCACCGTGCCGGACGACGTCAAGCAGCGCTATCTGCAGGCCGGTCTCGACGGCACCGTGGTGTCGACCCGCGTCGACGGCATGCCGCACAGAGTGCTGCGGACCGGGCTGGTGGAGAAGCTCGAAAGCGGTTCGCGACTGCGCGGCTTCAGTGCGGCGGTACGCAACGCGGCGAAGTTCAAGAAGATGTCGAAGATGACCTGGCGGTCGATGATCAGCGACGGGTTGGAGATGCGGCACGGCAAGGAGCTCACCTGGTCGCAGGTGGTGATGGCCGCCAACACACCGATGCTGCTCAAGGCCGGATTGGTCGAGGGCAACACCGATGCGGGCGTGCTGGCATCGGGCCAGGTGGCCGGGATAGTCGAGGACCTGCCAACGTGTGCGGAACTGGTCGAGACGATCGTCAACGACGCGATCAAGCACCTGCAGGCAGCGGCCGCACTCGTCGATTAAGAGGATCGCTTCAGTTCTGACAATTGAAGCTATACTCTTCATATGACCGGGATGAAGAATATTGCTTCATCGCCGCTGCGGGCGACCCTCATCGGCGATGTCGTCGGTTCGCGGACCGTTGCCGACCGCGCGGGCACTCACCGAGCGCTGAACGAGGCCCTGCGAGACGTCGCCGCAGCGGCGATCGACCCGCCGGCCTTCACGGTCGGCGACGAATTCCAGGGCGCGTTCACACGTGTCGGCCTCGCGATCGATGCTGCGCTTTCGCTGCGGTTGTCCATCGCACCCGACATCGACGTGCGGTTCGGCATCGGCTGGGGTGGGGTCACCATGCTCGACGAGAGCGCGGGCATTCAGGACGGTCCGGGCTGGTGGGCCGCCCGCGAAGCCATCGAGTGGACGGCTTCGGCTCAACGCCAACCCGGATTGGCGCTCGTCCGAACCTCCCTCCGAGCCGCACCCGAGACAAGGACCGACGTCGACGCGATCAACGCCGCGCTGATTTGTCGGGACCACCTGCTTGGATCGATTGACGACCGATCGACACGGATTGTGAAGGCATTGTTGGAGAACCGGACAAAGAAGGACATCGCCGCGACAGAGGGCATCAGCCCCTCGGCGGTGTCGCAACGCTCCGGACGCGACGGTCTCGACCTGATCGTCGTGGCGTCGGAGTACCTCCGGAGCCTGCCGTGAGCACCCTTGCGGTGATGCTCATCGCGATGGGCATCGCCGACGGGGTCCGGCGTCTGACCCGTCCGGTATGGGTTCCCGCGGTGGTAGCACCCACCGTGGTCGTGGTCTGCGCCGCATTGTCGGGGCTGTGGCACCGGGGCGACCTGGCGTTGTTGACGATCGCGGCCGCCGCGGGCGTCGGTTGGGTCCTGCTGGGTGCTCGCGCCGAACGATCCGGCGATCACGAGGGCGCGCCCTTGGCGGTGTTCGGGCTTGCGCTCGCGGCTCTGATCCTGTTGAACGGCTGGGCTTCCGACGTCGGCGGCCTCGTCCAGCGTTGGAGCGCGTGGGTCGAAATTGCCGGCATCGGCGACGTCAGCCCGAACCGGTTGCTGATGATCGTCGGCGCGGTACTACTGCAGTTGGTCACCGGCAACCAGTTGGTGCGGCTGGTGCTCGGCTCGGTCGGCGCCGTGAAACCCGAGGGGCAGCCGCAGCCGTCCGACCGGCTCAAGGGCGGTCGTCTACTCGGCCCGATGGAACGCACCCTGATCTTCGGGCTGGGTCTGGCCGGTCAGCTCGCCGCCGCCACCGCCGTCGTCGCAGCAAAAAGCATCATCCGGTTTCCTGAGATCAACGCCGCAAAGGCCCGCGAGAACGGCAACATCGGCATCGACGCCGTCACCGAGTATTTTCTGGTCGGCAGCTTCGCCAGCTGGATCATCGCGCTCGGCGGACTGGTGCTCGCGCAGTAGCGCGACTTCAGACGCTGCGACTCAGAGTCGCTCGATGATCGTCACGTTGGCGGTGCCGCCGCCCTCGCACATCGTCTGCAGGCCGTAACGGCCGCCGGTGCGCTCCAAGGTGTTCAGCATCGTCGCGAACAACTTCGCGCCGGTGGCGCCCAATGGATGGCCCAGTGCGATCGCGCCGCCGCTCGGGTTGACCTTCTCGGGGTCGGCCTTGCTGTCCTTGAGCCAGGCCATCACCACTGGAGCGAAGGCGTCGTTGATCTCAACGGTGTCGATGTCGTCGATCGACAGGCCCGTCTTCTCCAGCGCGTATCTCGTCGCCGGGATCGGCCCGGTGAGCATGTAGACCGGATCGGCTCCGCGCGCGCTGATGTGGTGGATGCGCGCC
>Ga0164307_10000371_pt1 | contig 19890 bp, 16 predicted proteins | sample Whisoiple_243_MG_FD_110214 | JGI IMG/M metagenome (GOLD analysis project Ga0164307, IMG submission 110214) | Soil microbial communities amended with fresh organic matter from upstate New York, USA - Whitman soil sample_243_MG | ecosystem: Environmental > Terrestrial > Soil > Unclassified >...
CCGGCTCTGCCGCCAGTGCCGGATGAACCGGCGAAGTGAGGTGCACCCGCGACGTTCGGAAACCCCGCGCTGCCGGTATATCCCCCGAAGTGAGGCGCACCGCCGAAGCTCGGTGCGCCCGCGACGCCAGGCACGCCTCCCGCGTTCGGCGCGCCCGCGTTCGGCGAAGCACCCGCGACACCAAAGTCACCGCCCGCGTCATCTAAATCGTTGAAGTATTCCGTCCGAGCCCCGCAGCCGAAGGACACCAGCAAGCAACCCCCGAACAGAATTCGTTTCATCTCTGTCTTCAAGGATTGCTTGATTTGACGCAACACGCCAGCTGACAACGCGGCAAAGCTGTCACGTTTTTTTGCGCTCAACCGCGACCTGAAGGGCCGCACGCTAACCCTCGAGCATTAGACGAGTTTCGCTGAGGAAGCGTAGGTCTAACGCGGATTGTCGCAGAAATAACGCTTGTTCGTGGCACGGGTTCGGGACTAACGGAAAGCGTTCGGCGAACGAGCGAACTCGTATTCGCTGGGCCAAGGGAGTTCCGGATGTCAGGTGTGAACCCACTTCCAGACAGCGCACTACACTCACTACCAGAGGTAGGCGACACCACCGAAGAACTCGCGCTGCCCACACAGCCCTGGCACGAGCCGCCTCCTTTCGCGGAAACGTGGGGCTGGTTCGAGTCCGAATACGAGCCCGAGTTCGACATCGACGCCCAGGTCGGAGGTTTTGCCGAAGGCTTCGTCGAGAGCTTCGACTTTCACGACACAATTCCAGCGCCACCGTGGCTCGATGAGCCGCCCGAAGCGTTCGAAATGCCGGTTTTTCCGGCACGATAGCGGCGCGCCCGCAGGGCGGCGGCGAGCGCTAGCGCAATGTCGGAAGAGCAATGTTAGCGTGCGCCCCCGACCTGGAGGTAACGCCGTTGTCGACGATTCGTATTCCCCTGTCCTTCCGCTCGCTGTTCATCATCGCGCTGACTCTGCTCAGCCTCACCGCAAGTCACGTCGCGAGCGCGGCGGGTCGCACCGAGTACAAGAGCAAGGTGCTCAAGGAACGGCGCGAAGAGCAGCCGGACGGTGACGAGTTCGAAGACAAAAACGGCTACTGGAAGGTCGAACTCGCGATCTACCTACCAAAAGCTCCGGACGTACCGCACGTGCCGATGAAGTTCGAGTTCCAACCCGAAGTCGAATACGAACGCACGATCCTCGATTCGAGCGGCAAGGTCGTCGACCGCAAGGTGCCGCTCGTCAACCAGCAATCATCGATCGAGAGCACGGACGTCGAGTTCCTCGACTCGGGCACGGGCAAGATCGAGTCGCGCACGCGCTTCTCCTTCAAGGTGACGCGCGGCCAAGGCTACAAGGCGGGCGAGTACAAAGTGACGCTGCTCGATGGCCGCAACGACTCCAAGGTGGGCGCGCCGGTCACCCTGGTATTCGAAGGTAAAAACACCGTCATTCACCGCGAGCCGATGGAGTTCAAGGGCGAGAAGAAGGCCAAGAAGGCGGACAAGCCGAAGGAAGACGACAAGGCCAAGGAAGACGCCGCGAAAGACGACAAGCCGGCGGCAGAGGGCGAATCGACCGCGGCCGATTCCGACAAGGCCAAGGAAGCTTCGGATCAGCCGCAGACGATCAAAGAGAAACCCGGTGGCTGCGCCATTCGTAGCTTGGCCGACCGCGAGCAGGACAGCGGCGCGGGCATCGCCTTCGCTACGCTGGCGCTCTCGAGCGTGTTGCTGCGTCGCCGCAAGCGCGCTGCCTGATTCCGCGATTAGTCAGCGATCTGTCGAACGCGCTCGGCGATGCGAGACACGCCGAGCGCAAACGGCGCATCCTCGGTGATTAGGCTCAGCACCAGCTGAGCGCCCGCGTGGAAGTCGTAAAACCAGCCGGGCTGCGTGAGTACGCCGTCTTGCTCGAGCAGCCCGAGCACCCAGTCTGCTTCGCTGCGTATCGCGGGCAAGCGCACCACGGCGTACCAGCCGCCTTCGAGGAACAGCGGCGTCGCAGCCGTTCCCGCTAGCGCACGGACGAGCTCGGCGTAGTTGTGTCGAATGCGCGCGTTCAGCGCGCGCTCGACCGGAAAACGCGCGGCCAGGATCTCGGGCAGCGCGTGCTGCACCGGCGTATTCGGCGACAAAAAGGTGTCCGCGATCAGCTCGAGCCGTGAAAGCGCATCGGCCAGCATTGGCTCTGGCCCTGAGGCACACAACCACGCCAATTTGAGCTGCGGCAACGCCGCGAGCTTCGACAAACCGCCGAGCGCGAAGACCAGCGCGTCATGCGCCTCGAGCACGGACTCGACGCGCTGCGCATCCGGGCCGAGCGCGAAGCTCGAGAAAACCTCGTCTGAAATGATCGGCAAACCGAGCTCGATCAAACGGCGGAGCTCGTCGCGTTTGAGAAACGACCCGCTGGGATTATTCGGGTTCACGACCACGATCGCGCGCGTGCGAGCGCTGCGGGCGCGCGTCAGCGAGTCGAAATCGATGTGCCACGAACCGTCGTACGCGAGCTCGTAGCTCGCGACCTGCACCTGTTCGAGCGCTGCCAAATGCTCGAACAATGGATAGCTCGGCTGTGGGATCAACACCTCGTCCCCCGCATCACACAAGAGCTTGAACAAGAAGCCATACGCCTCGCTCGTGCTCGAAGTGAGCACGATTTGCTCGGCAGGAACCTCGAAGCCCCGAGCGCGCGCAAGCTCCGCGACCGCGCTGCGCGCCGAACCGAGTCCGAACGACGCCGGCTCGTAAACCAGACTCTTTGCGTCGCTCAACGCAGTCAAGATTCGCGCGCGGTCGTAAGGCAATTCCGTGAGCGTCGGATTCGACTGCGTCAGATCACAGATCGGTAACCCTGCCGCGCGGCGCGCGCGCACTGAAAGCGCCAGCGCATTCGGTTCCGACTCGTGGTCCGTCCGCCGAGAAAAGCTCATTCGCCGCGAAGCTTAGATCCACGGGTGTCACGCAGACCCAACAAACCGCGTCAACCCTCGGCCCGTGTCCAGTTTTCTCGTGTTGGAGCGCCCTGCGCGAGCTTCACCGCTGGTGCGTGACGGTCTGCGCTGCGGCACAGCGCCGGGAACTCAACGCAACTGTGAGGTGCGTTGCTGGAACTCGATCGCCCACTCCCTGGCCCGTGTGGCGCGGGGCTTGACGCGATGGCGGCACCCTGTGTCGAATGACGCAATGGCACTCGATCAGGAATGGCCGAACTTCGATGGCGTCCCGGATGATGACTCGCTGACGGCGGCGCGGCCGCGGGGACAAAAGCTCGCGCGCTACTTGTGGTGGAACGGCGACATTCGCGAATCCGATTCCCTGAGCGTGCATTACTACGCGAACGCTTTGCATTACGGCACCGCGGTGTTCGAAGGCATTCGTTGTTATCCGACGGCGAACGGCGCGGTGTTGGTGCGGCTACGCGAGCACATCGAGCGGCTGCTCTCGTCCGCGCGATTGTACGGAATGAAGGTGCCGTTCTCGGCGGACGACCTAACGCGCGGGGCGATCGAAGTCACGCGTCGGAATGCGACGCAGAATGGGTACCTGCGCCCGCTCGCGTATTTCGGCGAAGGGCCGATCGATTTGCGGCCGAAGAAAGAGTGCCAAGTGCGCGCGTTCATCGCCGTGCGCGAGCTCGGGACGTTCCTGGGCGAGGATGCGCTGCGAAACGGCGTGCGGGTGATGATTTCCAGCTGGCGCAAGTTTCATCACACGATGCTGCCGACGATGGCCAAAGCCAGTGGGCACTACGCCAACAGCGTGCTTGCCGCGCACGAAGCGCTCGATCACGGCTTCGACGACGCGATCTTGCTGAACCAGGACGGCACGGTCGCGAGCGCCACCGGGCAAAACGTATTCTTCGTCAAAGGCGGAATGCTGTTCACGAACGATGAAGCGTCGTCGATCGTGCCGGGCATCACCCGTGATTGCATCTTGGACTTGGCGCGTGAACACCAAGTACCCATCACCGTCCGCGCTTTCACACGCGAGGACTTGATGCGCGCCGATGAGGTCTTCTTCACTGGTACCGCGGCCGAGGTCACTCCGGTGCGCGAGTTGGATGGCACGGAGTTCAGAACCGGCAAAAAGACGCTGGGCGCGTTTTTTCAACGCGCCTATCTGCGCGCCGTCACCGGCAAGGACGAATCGCGCGCGAGTTGGTTGACGCGGGTTACCTGAGTCAGCGGCTCGCAACGTCGCGCTTGGGCGTCGAAGCATTGCCGATTTCGAGCAATTCACTGCGGTAAATCAGCGCGCCGTCGCTGCCGATGATGTCGCCAGCGACGTCACCACCCGGCACACTGCCACTTCGCGAAACGTTCAGGATCGCGGCTTTGTCGCCAATGGCGACTTTGTAACTCTTGGTTTCACAATCGAGCTCGCTCGGTCCGACCAAGCACGTGCCACGCGTCGACGACAGCATGCCGTCGTTGGAATCAGCGGCGAAACTGGTCCGCTCGATCAGCTTCTCGTACGTCGAGAGCGGCACGCTGAGCTCCTGGGAACCGTCGAATTTCGACACCCTCCGGACTGAATCAGTCTTCGGATCGAAGCGCACGCGTAACTTCGTCGTACGAGTCTGCTCTTCGAAGGTGTAATCGATCACCCACAAACCGTCTTCACGCGCGATCACTTCTTCCGTCAAAGTGAGCGGTGATTTTTGGTAGCTCCCGCTGAAGCGGTGCACCTGAAAGTCGCCGACTTTGCGCGTTTCCGACGGCGGCACGTCGAGTGTTTCCGCGTGTCGTGCCGGCACGATGGGCACGTTCGTGGCCACCTTCGCGCGGGCCGGCGTCGTGGACGCAAACATGCCGCACGCTGGTGTGAAGACTCCGAGGACAATCAGTACGAAGGGAGCTGTCACGCGCTTCATGGCTCGACTGTTTTCACGAAGCACGATCCGAGGCCAAGTTTCACGTACGCGCGCGGCGTTCGCGAGATATAATCGCGCCAAATGGGCACGGACTCGGACAAGCTGGGGGGCTTCGAACAAGCGCAGCTTTTCGAGATCATCGCCGCGGCTTGCGACGGCGCGGAGCTCGCCGTGGTGATCACCGTGTCGGATACGGACCCGCCGCAGAACCTATTCCTGAATCCGGGTGCCGAGCGGCTGCTCGGCTATTCCGTGGCGCAATTCCGCAGCATGTCCGCGTGGGACTGGCTCGCGCCGGAAGAGCTGCCGCGCGTGGCCACCCTGCGCGAGCGCTACATGCGGGGTGAGGAGCTGCCGAAACCATTCGAAACCACGGTGTTGAACGGCGCGGGCGAGCGCATCGACGTGGAGGTGTTGCAAAGCCGTGCCGCAGCGAACGGTCGCGCGCTGAACGTTGCGTTCCTGTTCGACATCAGCGCGCGCAAGCGCAGTGAGCTCGCGCTCCGTCAATCCGAAGAGCGCTTTCGCGCTTTGATCGACGGAGCTCCGGATGGCATTGCGATCTTGCGCGGCCCGCAGATCGCTTTTTTGAATGCCGCCGCAGCGCGCATGCTGGGTGCCGCGAGCCCCGAAGCCGCGCTCGGCGTTCCCATCACGGACTTTTTGCACCCCGAGGATGCAAAGCTCGCTGCCGCACGAATCGAGCAACTATTCCGCACCGGTACGCGCCACCCGGACCCGGTGGAATACCGCTCGCGCTCGCGTGAGGGGCAAGAGTTGTCCGTGGAGATCTCCGCCATTCCTACGGAGTATCAGGGCAAGCCTGCGGTGTTGGCGTTCGCTCGCGACGTCACGGAGCGCAAAGCCATCCAGGCGCGTTTGGTCGAAGCGGATCGCCTCGCCGCGCTGGGCGTGCTGTCGGCCGGCATCGCGCATGAAATAAACAATCCTCTCGCGTACCTGTTGCTCAATCTCGAATACTTGTCGCGCGAGCTCCCCACGTTGCCGAAGGATCCGAGCAAGCTCGACGCGTTGATGGTTCGCGTGCGCGACGCCTTTCACGGCGCTGAACGCGTCGCCAGCATCGTGCGCGATCTGCGCACCTTCGCTCGCGCGGACGAAGGCATCCGCGGCCCAGTCGACGTTCAGGCCGCGCTCGAGTCCGCCCTCAATATCGCTGCCAGTGAGATCAAACAGAAGGCGAGCTTGGTGCGTGACTATCAGCCCGTGCCCCCGGTCGACGCCAATCCGAACCGCATCGAACAAGTGCTGCTGAATCTGCTCTTGAACGCGGCCCAAGCCATTCCGGGCCACGAAACTGCGGGTCAAGAGGTACGGACCAGGTTGCGCAGCAGCGAAGGCCAAGTCTCGATCATCATCGAAGATACCGGGACCGGCATCTCGGAAGAGCTGCTGGGCAAGATCTTCGATCCCTTCTTCACGACCAAGCCGGCGGGCGTAGGCACGGGCCTCGGCTTGTCCATCTGCCGCAGCATCGTGCGCGGTCTGGGCGGCGAAATCACGGTCAGCAGCACGCCGGGGCGAGGCTCGCAGTTCACCGTCACCCTGCCGGCATCCAAAGGCCGGCTGCCTCCGAAGTCGATCCCTCCGCGCTCGGCGTCACCCCCCCCTCAGAAGCGTGGTCAGATCTTGATCGTCGACGACGAGGTCTCGGTCTCACGCACACTCCGCGCGTTGCTCCAAAACGAGCACGACGTGGTGCTGACTAGCGACGGCGCGCAAGCTCTGAACGCGATTGCTGAAGGCCCCCTTGGCGGCTTCGACGTCATCATGTGTGATTTGATGATGCCGGGGATGAGTGGCATGGAGCTGTACGAGCGCATCCGCCAAGCACACCCGGGACTCGAGGCGCGCATCGTGTTCATGACCGGTGGCGTGTCGATGGACCGCGCGCGCGAGTTCTTGGCCACTACGCTCAACCTCACATTCGAAAAGCCTTTTGATTTCGAACGCTTACGTCGAACGCTCCGACGGCTCGTCGCGCAACGCATACCGGCCGAGTAGCTGCCGCGCGCGCTACTCCGGCAGCGCTTCCGGATCCTCCACGAGCACCGGCGTGTCGAGCTTGGTGCGGTGCATGATCTCGTTGATCAAGGCCGGGAAGCGAATCGCCGCGTAGGTCGCGGCGGTCGAGGCGCCGATGGCGGTGGCCCAGCCGATCGGTCCCAGCGGGCGACAGCCGAAGAGATGACTGAGACCGGGTGTCTGCACGATGCCCGCAAGGACCGCCGCCGAGGTGATGCTGGTCACCAACACCGGCCGACTGAAGCGACCCGAAACCAGCGTTTGTCCGAGCTGTGAGCCCACGAGCGCGAGCAGGCCCACGGTGTTGGCATTCGCGCGCGTACCAGTGAATCGACCGATCACCCAAGCCGTGCCGGCGCCGACGCTCGTAACTACCGCGCGGGCCGCAATGTCACGATTGAGCGCTTTGCCGAGCGAAGCTTCCGGCCCCTCTTGCGCCAGAGACTGCATGGTCGCCGTCGATGGTGGGCGCAGCGCGATCGCCATCGCGGGCGCGACGTCCGTCAGTAGGTTCACGAGCAGGAGCTGGCGCGGGTTGAGCGGCGGCCGGCCATCGACCAAGCCGGCGCCCATCGTGAAGCCGATTTCACCCAAATTTCCGCCGATCAGGATCGATACGGCGTCGCGAACGGAGGCCCACATGGCGCGGCCTTCGACCACGGCCAAGACCAAGGTCTCGATGCGTTCGTCGGTCAGCACGATGTCCGCTGCGGCGCGCGCTGCAGACGTGCTGCCTTCGCCAATGGCGATGCCCACGTTGGACAAACGAATTGCCGGCGCGTCGTTCGCGCCGTCGCCAACCATGGCCACGACCCGACCGGCGCGTTGCAACGCGCGCACCACGCGCACCTTTTGTGCCGGTGTCACGCGCGCGAACACTCCGAAGGTCTTGATCTTTCGATCCAGCTCTTCGTCGCTCAACTCACTGAGTTCGGTGCCGGTGATCACCGCGCGGCCGCGCAGCAGATCGACGTCGCGCGCGACCGCTTCGGCCGTGCTCGGGTGATCGCCAGTGAGCATCACCAACTCCACGCCCGCCGCGCGCAGATCGGCGACGGATTGCGCGGAGCTCGGCCGCACCGGGTCGCTGAAGGCAATGAAGCCGCGGAAGGTGAGCGCTTGCAAGCGCGACAAATCCAACGAGTCCGCGGGCTGCAGTTCTCGCTCCGCGACCGCCAATACGCGCAAGCCGCGCCGGCCGAATTCCCGGGCTTTTGCCAGCAACTCTGCGCGCTGAGCGCGATCGAGCGGCAGGCGCTCCGCGCCGCGTTGCCAATACTCCGCGTGGGGTAGCAGCGCTTCCGGTGAGCCTTTGATGGCTACGAGTTGTCGCTCGGCCGAGCCATAACTCACCGCTTGGTATGCGCGGCCGGCCTCGAACGCGAGTTGGGCGCCGCGCTCGAGCCCGCCAACACCCGCGTCGATCTTGTGTACGCTGCCCGCGCGGCCGAGCGCAGCGTCCATGGGATCTTGGGTGGATGGCCCCGTACCCCTGCGGGGATCGCGCAGATCCGGAGCCGCGCGCAGTGCGGCGGCCAGCACGCTCTGGCCGCTCTCGGACAGCTCCGAAATGGACGTCGTGTCTTCGCCGTCGGAGACGAAGCCGAGTTCGACGCGGCCCTCGGTGAGGGTGCCGGTCTTGTCGATGCACAGCACATCGACACGGCCGAGCGCCTCGATGCTGCGCGCGTTGCGCACCAACGCGCCCTGTTTCGACAAGCGATCCGCGGCGGCGAGTTGCGCGGCGGTGGCGAGCAAGGGCAAGCCTTCAGGCACGGAAGCGACGGCCAGGCTCACGCCGGTGCCCACCAAATCCTCCAGCTTGCGGCCGCGAAGGAGGCCCGCGCCAATCACCCCGACGCCCGCGGCGAGCGCCACGGGGCCTGTGAGATTGACCAATGATTTCATGCGTCTTTCGACGCCACCACGACTGGGATCGCGCTTGGAAGCCACCGCGCCGCGGCGGGCCTCGGTCTCGTCACCGGTGGCGACCACGACCGCGACGGCGCGACCTGCCGCGAGCGCTGTTCCCTCGAACAACATCGAGCTGCGATCGGCCACGTGGCGCTCGAACGAGGCGGCCACGGTCTTCCTGACGGGCAGCGACTCGCCGGTCAAGCTCGAGGCGTCGACCTCGAGCGACTCGGCGTCGACGATGCGGCAATCCGCAGGCACGACATCGCCCGCTTCCAGCACGATCACGTCACCGCGCACCAACTCCGTCGCGTCGACTTCAGTCGTTTCGACTCCGCGGCGCACCAAGGCGCGGCGACGCGCCGTGCGCGACAGCTCGCGAATGCGTCGCTCGGTGCGGAAGCGTTGCACGCCGCCGATCAGCGCGTTGATCACGACCACGCCGCCGACCATACTTGCGTCACCGAACGAGCCGACGGCCGCCGACAACCCCGCGCCCGCCGCCAGCAGCGGCGCGAGCGGATTGAACAGCTCGTCGGTGATGTTCTCGGCGAGCTCGGTCAACGCGGAGCGCTGCTCGGGCGCGCGACGACGACGACGCAGCGCGTCCTTGCGAACCAAGCCTTCCCGCGAAGTTCCGAGCTTTTTCAGCACGCCTTCCGCCTCCAAGGCATGCCACGGGGTGCGATCACGCGGCGCCGGCAAGGCGCGGCGCACGAGCTTCATCGAGCCGCGTACGCCGTTCAGCATCGATACCACCGACGCCGCGTTCACCACGGCGATCACGCGCCGTGAAGTCAACTGGATGCCACCGCCGGCGGACACCAGCGCGCCCAAGCTCGCCGCACCCAGCGCAATGTTCACGCTCTGCTTGGAAACCTGACGCGCCACGACGCAGGAGTGAATCAAGAAACGGACGTCGCTCAAGTCGTCTTTACAGATGATGTGCGCGCCCCACGGTGTCACCTCACCCTCACGAGTCAGGCCGATCGCGCAATCAGCCGCTGCGATGCCCGGCGAAGCGCCCGTCACGACCACGCACACCGTACGGCCTTCGCGCTGCAGACGGCGAATCCCGCGCTCGAAGCCGTCACCCTCGGGGATGGTGTCATCCGCCGGCAGACCCTGCAAAATGGCTTCGTTGTTGGACGCGATCACCACGCGCATTTGCGCCTCGTGCGCGGCGGCAATCAGCTCGTCGATCCCCGTCTGCGGGATCAGGTCGACCTCGGCTGCGGCGACTAGCGCGCTGCCTTGCATCAACCCGAACACCAGGCCTCCACGCGCACCCAGCCCCGGCGTGTACTGCGCAAGCTCGGCGGGCACGGCAACGTCCAACACGCCGAGCGGGGCGAGCGTGTACTCGCCCTTGCGTTTGACGTCGACCGGGCGCTCGACATCGAGCAGCTGTTGGATCACGCGGCGCGTCTCGGCCTCGTCACCCTCGCCGGTGACGACCAACTTGCGAATTTCGAGTCGATCACGCGCGACCAAATCAGCCTGCAGCACCAAGCAATCGATGCGATCGAGCTTGCGCAGAACCTCGGGGTCGACGACCAGCGTCTGGCGCTTGGCCAGCGTGCGCCCCAATTCTGCGGCGAAGGCGTCGCGCCCCAGCCGCGCGGGCGTCGGCAAACCGCCGAACAGCGCGGCCACTGCGCGTTGCACGCTGCGCGTGGTCAAAAAGCTGACCGCGAAGCCGCCCAGCGAGACGACCCAAGCACGGTCGGCATATTCTTCGATCGGGCCTCGTGGCAACGTGCGCGGGCGCGCTTCACGGACCACGTCTTCGAGCTGATGCGCGGCTTGTGCCTGACACAGCTCCGCTTCACGCTGCAGCCAAACGCGCCGGCGCGCTTCGGCCTCACCGAGCCGCGAGAGCTTGTGCGCCGCTTCGACGAACGCGCTGCCCGGCCGTTGTGCAAACCCCTGCGCCAACGCCGCCGTAACGTCCAAGGTCAAGTCCGCGCGCAGCGGGCCGAGCCGCTCTTCAGCCACGCGGCGCAAGCGATCGGTCGACTGCACGACCGCGGTCATTGCCGCCACCGTGCCGGCGAGGCGTGACGCGGGGATGGGCGAAAACCTCAGCCCGAGCCCGACGAGTACGCCCACGGTGTCGGCGAGCAGCCCGACCTTGAGCCGCTCGACGGTCTCGGCATCGCTCGGGTGCTCCCAAATTTCGTCACGAAAAGGCGCGTGCTGCAGGCCTGCGCTGCGCTCCGCGTCGGCCACGATCTCGGTCAACTCTTCGATGCCGTAAGCGTCGTTCTCGAACGAAACCACGAGCCTTCGGGTGTGCGGGTTGATCTCCACCCACTCCACCCTGGAGAGTGATTTGAAACCGAGCTCGACCTGACTCTTGAACGTCGCAAGCTCCTTGGGCGACAGCTCTCGGAATTCGATGTGCGCGCGGGTGTGGCCGAGCCAGGTGCGCCGTGAACGTTCGGAGAACAACTTCTTCAGCGAACCGAGGACGAGCAGAGCTTCTTTCTTCATCAGCCCCCCGCGAAGCGGTCAGTGGCCGAGATCAACTCGTGCACGGTGCCCGGCTCGTAAGCGGAATGCCCCGAGTCGGGCACCACTCGAAAATCAGCTTCCGGAAACGCGCGAGATAGCTCCCACGCGCTCTGCAGCGGGCACACTACGTCATAGCGGCCCTGAATGATCACGGTGGGGATGTGCCTGAGCCGCGTCACGTCGTCGATCAATTGATTCTCATGCGCCAGAAAGCCTCTATTCACGAAGTAGTGACATTCGATACGGGCGAACGCGAGGCTGAATTCATCCCCCGCGCAGCTCCGGATGTAGTCTTCGTCCTGGAGTAAGTTGCTGGTGCTGGCTTCCCACACGCTCCAGGCGCGCGCTGCCTCTTGGCGAATGAAAGCATTTTCCGACGTGAGGCGACGATGGTAAGCGGCAATCAGATCACCACGCTCGGCGAGCGGGATCACGGCCAAGTACTTTTGCCAGGCATCCGGGAAGAGCAAACTCGTGCCGTGCTGGTAGAACCATTCGAGTTCCCAGCGCCGCAATAGGAAGATGCCGCGCAGCACGAGCTCGGTCACCCGTGACGGGTGGGTCTCGGCGTAGGCGAGCGCGAGCGAGCTGCCCCAGGAGCCGCCGAACACGAGCCAGCTGTCGATACCGAGGTGTACGCGCAAGGCTTCGATGTCGGAGACCAGGTGCCAGGTGGTGTTGTCGACCAACGAGGCGTGCGGCTTGCTCTTACCGCAGCCGCGCTGATCGAAAAGCACGATGCGATAGCGATTCGGGTCGAAGAAGCGACGCTGCCTCGGGCTCGTGCCGCCGCCTGGACCACCGTGCAAAAACACTGCCGGCTTCCCGCGTGGATTTCCCGACTCCTCGAAGTAGATCGAGTGCTCCGGAGACACCTCGAGGTAGCCCGCCCGGTACGGCTGGATTTCCGGGTAAAAGGTGCGGCGTGACATCGGCTGTCCAGGGTACGAGAGTCGACGCCGCGGACGCAAGCTGCGGCGAGTGCCGACACATGATAGGGCACGGCGGTGGTAGACGAGACAGGCGCAGACGAAACCCAAGGCTCAGCAGCCGCACACGACCTCACGCCGTTGATCAAGGCGGCACAGCGAGGCCTACGCCGCGACGTGCAGGCGCTCTTGGACCAGCTCGCGCAAGGTGAGCTTTATATCCCCTTGGTCCGAAACATCGAGGGCGTCAGCGACGGCCAACGCCTGGAGCTCGACGACGGCGAGGTGAAGCTCGTGCCTCACATGCTGCTGGACGAAGAGGGCAACCACTACGCCGCCCTGTTCAGCCACCCCGAGCTGATGGCGACGATGGAACGCGAGCTCGGCTGGAAGACCGACGGCGAAGCGCTGAAGTTTTGCACCGTGCCCGCGCTGTTCGCCCTGGATATGGCGCTGGAAGTCGTGGACGACGAGCACGTGCTCGGCCTGGTTTTGAACGCCGGCACGCCGTACGAGCTGGCCCTGCGCCGGTCGGAGCTCGCGAGCCTCACCAACGGCAAGGCCATCCCGCTGGTCGGCTACGTCGCCAATCTGGAGCCGGACCAAGGCGAAAGCACGCTGATCGCCGAGGGCGGCGAGCCGCCCGCGCCAGCGCTCACCGCGGCGATCGAAGCCTGCTTGGCCGAGCTGCCGCAGGTCGAGGGCTACGCCCTGCTCCGCACCTTCAACCCGGAACGCGATCTGGAACCGCACCCCACGCTCAAGCTTGCCACGCGCGTGGACGAGCGCGAGCTGCAAACGATCGCCGGCAAAATGATCGAGGCGATCGGGAAGCACTTGCCACCGCCCGGCTACATCGACATCGTCTTCGACCGAATCGATGGCTGAATCGAACGCCGCGGAAATTGGGCAAGGCGGGGCCGTGGTGCAGCTCGGTGGCGCCGGCGCTCGACCAGATCTGGTGGCCAGCGGGCAAAAACGCCTGAGCTGGCTCGAGCGCACGCTGATCGCGATCGTGCGACAAACGTTCGAGCCGGGGCTATTCAGCCGCTTCGTACACTACTGCCAGCGCACGGTGGGCTGCGGCTGGATCCACCTGTGCACCCGGCACCTTCGCCACGTGCACGGGTTGGATCGGCTGCCCAAATTCGAACCCGACCAGAGCTATATCCTGATCGCCAACCACCGCAGCTTCTTCGACTTGTACGTCGTATTCGGTGATTTGGTGCACCGCGGTTTGCAGCACCGCATCGTGTTCCCCGTTCGGTCCAATTTCTTCTACGACAACCCACTCGGCTTGTTGGTGAACGGGCTGATGAGCTTCTTCGCCATGTATCCGCCGCTGTTTCGCGACCGGAAAAAGGCGCTGATGAATCCGCTGGCGCTCGAGGAGCTGGCCTATTTGCTGCGTCGCGGGGGCATGTTCGCCGGCATCCACCCCGAGGGCACGCGCAAGCGCGACGACGATCCGTACACCTTTTTGCCCGCACAACGCGGCGTGGGCAAGGTGATTCAGGACGCCCGTGTGCCGGTGATTCCGGTCTTCATCAACGGCCTGGTCAATGACTTGACCAAACAGGTCCGGGGCAACTTCGATCGCACCGGCCAGAAGATCTTCGTGGTCTTTGGCCAACCGATCGAGTTTGGGGATCTACTCGATCAAGGCAAGAGTCCGAAGGTGCACCAAGCAATCTCGGACCGCGTGATGCAAGCGGTGGCCGAGCTCGGACAAGAAGAGCGAACGCTGCGCGCGGCCAACGCTGATTAGCGTTTCATGAAGAGCTGCCTGCGATCGCTCTCATTCTTCGTCGTCGAAAAATAGCGGTTCGCGCTGCCCCAAGAAGCGGCTGATGGCCGCCGCTGCGCCCGCCGGCAACTCGGTGAAGCGCACGCCGAGGCCAGGCGAGGTATCGCTGTGCTCGTTGTAGAGGCGCACCCAACGGACCTCGCCCACGATGTGAAAGTCTTCTTCGCTCTCCGGCATGCGCAGGTTGACCTCGATTCTCGAGCCAACTGGCTGCAGCTGGTGGGTGGCGATGAACAACCCGCCCGCGGAGATGTTCTCGGCGAGGCCGGCGTACAGGTTGTGTTCGCTGTGCACGCTCACTTGGAGCTCGACGACGAAGCGCTCATGCTCGCGACGCACACAGTCGGCCCCGACATCCTCGGCGCTGTCTTTCGACCCAGCGACCTTTTTCGCGAGCTCGCTCGACGGCGGATGTTTTTGTTTCATTGCCCCAGAAGATAAGGCTTGTGCCACCCGAGCCTCAACGGCGCTCCGCGACCCGAGCTTAAGCGACGTACACTCTGGGCATACTTCGCTGCAGTAAAAGTGTCAGAGCCAGGGATTGATGGCGGAACGCGGACGTTCAGCGCTCAACTGGGAGGCGACGCGAAGTACGACATGCGCGGCGCACAGCGCACACAAGAAGAACAAACCGTGGCTCAACGGAACACGCGCTGCGAGAAATAGCGGGCTCTGGCTCCCGAACGCCCAGAAGTAGCTCGCAATCAACAGCAGCACCGAGCCCGGCAACAAATAACGGACGCCGAGTCGAGACACCTCCGAGATGCGAACGCGATTGGTTGCAAAGCGCAACACCAGCACCGTGCACAACACCAGCGACGCCTTGGCTTGAAAGAGCAACGCGGCGCAAACCTGTAACCCAAAGCTGCGAGCAGCGTCGGCGGCGGCGACCCCCGGCAAGCGCGGTCCGCCCAAGAACACCAACGAGATCACGCCACTCGTCAGGATCAAGTGACTCCACTCCGGCAGCGTGGTGGTCTGCCGGCGCGGCGCGCCCGCGTTTGCCTCGCTGACCGCAGCTTGCAAGGCGCTCGGCGCGCGGGACATGACCGGCACCAAACCGAGCACGAGCAGCACGAAAATGCACAACGCGACCGGGCTCGCAAAAGCGAACCATTGCCAAGGCCAGCCGCCTTGAGCCGCCAAAATGTCGTCCGAGCGCAAGCTACCGGAGAGCAGCACCGCGCAGGCCATGGCCGCGACCACCGGGGTCTGAAATACCAGCGTGCAGAGCACGTGCCGCAAACCCGCGAGCAACGAAAAGCGGCGCCCTGACTCGCGGCCGCCGGTGACCAACGCAGTGGCAGACAGCGCGGTCAGCGAGCCCAAGAACAACACCGGCAAATCGAGCTCGCGTGCCCAGATGGTGCGGTTCATGGCAAGCAGCGTCAGCCACGCGCTGTCCATGATGAACACGAAGTAGGGCAAGGGCGAAGTCGGTAGCTCGTTCAGCGCGACGCGCAGGAAGCTCGACGACTTCAGCTCACCTCGCGCTCGCGCCCAGCTGGAGGGGCGCCGGCGATCGCGGAGCTGCGAGGCCAAGCGTCCCTCGAGCCACGACAGCGCGCGCCCGAGCGGCGACGCAAACAGCAGGAGCAGCGCCACCGCAAAGCCGAGCAAGGTCGCGGCGGGTGCCAGCTCCGAGGGCGAACCCGGCTGAAAACCAGAAACGTCGAGCGCGAACGTGGCGGGTGATTTCTCGTCACCCCGGCGCACGGAAAGGTGTGAGAGCCGCGCACGCGGTGGCGGAATCAAATCCGAAAGACCGCTGAGCCGAACACCGTCCAACTCCAAGAGCGCGTCTCCGGGCAAGAGCCCCGCGCGCGAGGCGCGTCCCTCGGGCTCGATGGTGTCGATCAGCACCACGTCGCGCTCTTCGGAGTGCAGCACGGTCATGCCCGCAAACTCGGCGAAACGTCGCGCTTCGGCTTCGTGCGCGGCGAGCGCGGCCTTGGAGATCGACGCCGGATTCACGTCGAGCACCACGCCCTCGAGCGTGCCGCGCACGGGCGGCGCGCCCGATTCTCGGGCTTGAAATGCGGCCGTGGTCGCGCCGCGAAAGGTCGCGTGCACCGCGTCCCCTGCGCCGCAAAATTCACGGGCCAGCTCGGCGTTCAAGGTGACGGCGATGGAGTGCGGGTCACTAGCCGCAGCCGTGGCCACGATCGTCACATCGCGCAGCGGTGATTGACCCGCGCGAAACACGTCGCCCTGAAAGCTCACCTTGGCCGCCCTGCCCTCCGGAAATCCGGAACCGCTCAGCGTGAGACGATCGCCGACTTCGAGCGCGCGCGGATTCAGGTCGCTCAGCTCGAGCAGATTGGGCGAGCTGTCGCGCCCATCGCAGCCGGCGCTCAGAGCAAACGCGAGCAAAGCGAGCGGTCGAACCCTGCGCAGCACGGCCTTCGAGACGGAGAGACGCACCCAGCACCGCTTAGCGCGAGCGCGACCAACGGGACCAATAAGCGGAGTCGACCGCCAAAATTTTGGGTCGATCGCAGGCGGCGTGCTTAGGTCGCCCCGAGTTGCACGACCCGACGCGAGTCGGAAGCAGGAAAAAAATGGCAAATTTCTCGAGTCTTTTGCGACGTACCAAGGAACTTCAGACGGAAATTTTGCGCCTCGCTCCGTATCGCGACGTCGGCCTCGTGCCGAACCCCTCGGCGTCGCAAGGCGCGATCGCGGCCGTGGAGGAGCGCATCGGGCAGCGGCTTCCGCCTTCTTACCGAGAGTTCTTGGCCGTGCACGACGGTTGGCCGCGCTTCTTCGAAGGGGCCACGCTGCTTGGCACCGCGAACCTGGGCAAGCGCATGTACGAAGACATGGCTCGCGCCGTGTTCGAAGCGGCCGAGACGCCCGTGCCGCACATCGGTCCGCCGTCCCGCGCGCAGCGAGCGCCAATCGTCCCGTTCGGCATCGATCTGCAAGGCACGACGCTGTTCGCGTTCAACCCGGCTGTGGTTCGCGCAGACGGCGAATGCGAGGTCGTGGCTTGGGTGAACGAAGTCGGCGTACGCAGTGATTCGTTTACGGGCTTCCTCGAGTTCGTGGTCGAGATGTGTGAGTCGGAGCTCGCTGGCTACCAGGTTCCCGTGCACTCGCTGCGCCGTTCCGCGTGAGTTCGGGCAGCCGTCCGCGCCGCCGAAGGCTGCGCCGCGCATTGCCGGGACTCGTGACCATCAAAAAATCCCACAAAAACAGGGGCGCGACAGTGTAGGCAAAGCGCGGCGGCGCGGAAACCTGAGTTCAACCCTTTGACCTGCTTGACGCTGTGCGCCATGCTTAACGGGCTCAGGCTGGTAAAAAACATGGTCAGCGGTGAAATCTCGGACAGCGCTCCTCCCTCGTCACCTCGGCGAATCATCAAGCGCTACTCGAACCGCAAGCTCTACGACACCAAGGGTTCGAGCTACGTGACGTTGCTCCAAATCGCGGAAATGATCCGCGAGGGCGAGGACGTGCAAATCATCGACAACGCGACGAAGGAAGACAAAACCGACGTCACCCTGGCGCTGATTATTTCCGAAGAGTTGCGCAATAAGCCGCGCGGCATCCCGCTCTCGACGCTCAAGGCGCTGATTCGCAACAAGGGCGAGCGCATCCTGACCCAGCTCCGCGAGGGCCCCATCGGCAAACTGATGCCGGTCAAGGAGGGCGAGGAGGGCTCGGTGACGGGCTCGACGCCGCCAGCGGCAGTATCACCGGCATCACCGGTTTCATCGGTGCCCCCGCGAGAGGAAGACGAGATGTCCCAAGGCAAAGAAGGCAAGGGATTTCGCGCGACACTGGAACAGTGGCAGTCCACCATCGACGAGCGGATTCGCGCCGTCCTGCCGAATTTCGCGGCGTTTCGCGAGCTCGAGCTCGAAGTAAAGCGTCTTTCCGAACGCCTAGAGCACCTGGAACGGAACCAGGGCAAGCCTCCTGAAAATCGGGAATAGCTGGTCTTGGGCTCCGGTTAGTCCATGCGAAGCCAATGAGCCGAAAAGTCAGCATCTCGGCGCGTGAATTCGAGACCCAGGCGATCGGGCAACTGAACGCCCTCCTGGGCGTCGCATCCCGCCTGACCCGAAACCCGGCGGACGCGCAAGACCTGGTACAGGACACCCTGCTCAAGGCCATGCGTGCGCGCGACCAGTTCGAGGCAGGCACCAACATGCGCGCGTGGTTGCTGCGCATCCTGACCAACACCTTCATCAATCGTTATCGCCGTGGCGGTCTCGAGCGCAGCGTGTTGGATGGGCCGGATGCCGATCCTCTGGCTGACGGTTGGATCAGCGCTTCGACCATGGAGTCGATGCGCGACCCCGAGTCGCAAGCGCTGCGCCCGATGCTCGAGCAAGAGATCAAGCGCATCTTGGATGAGCTGCCGGAAGAGTTCCGATTGGCCGTCGTGCTGTCGGACGTCGAAGAGCTCTCCTACAAAGAAATTGCGGACATCATGGGCTGCCCCATCGGCACCGTGATGTCTCGTCTGCACCGCGGCCGTCGCATGCTCAAGGGCCGCTTGTACGAACACGCACGCGCGCTCGGCATCGTCGGTCCCGAAGCGCTCGTCGGCGAAACGACGGAAAAGACCGCGAAACAAGAACCCGTGATCGATCTCTCGCAATACCGCGAGAAGCGAGTCGCCCGCTCATGACCAGCTCTTGTCGTCAAATCGCACCCCTGCTCGAAGCCTTCGGTGACGAAGAACTCGCCGCCGACAAACTGCTCGAAGTCGAGCAGCACTTGGTCGACTGTGACACCTGTGGTGAGCGCATTCGGCTCAACCAGGCCCTGCACGTCAGCGTGCGCAGCGCGGTCCGCGCTGCGGCGCCAGTGATGCCGGGCTTCGAAGCACGCATCGCCGACGCCCTGCGCGCCGAAGTCCTCCGTGAGGAAGGATTGGATGCCGTCGTCGAGCGTGAAGCTTCGCACTCGCGCATGCTCTCCTGGCGCAGCGTGGTGCCCGTCGCCGCTGCGGCCGCGCTCACATTGGTTTGGGCCGCTTCCACCAGCAAGCAAGCGCAGACCCAAGGCACTCCCACCGAGGCGCGCCTGAACACCGCCGACCAGCTGCTCGAAGAGCTCGTCGACCACCACATGAACGCGCGCGGTCCACGCGTCACCGAGCCCGCCCTACTCAGCCAACTCGAGCCGGAAGTGGGCGTTCCTTTGAATTTGCCGAGCCTCAAGGCCTACGGCGCCCGCTGGGAAGGCGCCAACGTGGTGCCCGTCAACAATCTGCACGCCGCCTCGCTGCGCTACAACGTGGGCGGTCGCCACGTCACGCTCTACGTCTACAACTCGACCCGCGTGCCGATCGAAAGTCGCCTCAAAGCTCGCACCGTCCGCAACGAGCCGGTGTATGTCGGCAGCCGCCGCGGCGTCTCGATCGCCGCCACCGAACACCGCGGCGTCGGCTACGCGCTCGCCTCCGACCTGAACGACGACGAAAGCGCCGAACTGGTCGCCGCCGTTTACTAACGCTTTCTTTGCGCTCCCAAAGGGGTGAAACGCCCCAAAAGCGTGAGACGCCAAAAGCGCAGAAATGTGCTGTGTTTGCACAGCATCGTTTCCACGACGAGACCGCGCTTACCCGCGCAGAAACGTACTGTGTTTGCACAGCATCGTTTCCACGACGAGACCGCGCTCACCCGCGCAGAAACGTACTGTGTCCGCACAGCATCGTTTCCACGACGAGACTGCGCTCACCCGCGCAGAAACGTACTGTTTCTGCACAGCATCGTTTCCACGACGAGACCGCGCTTACCCGCGCAGAAACGTACTGTGTCTGCACAGCATCGTTTCC